>JGI24147J20444_1000107_pt1 | contig 68363 bp, 59 predicted proteins | sample BarGraIncub1133A_FD_20444 | JGI IMG/M metagenome (IMG submission 20444) | reverse complement strand
CCAGATCTCACTATCAAAGGGTATCCGGAGGTGTTTGTCATTGGCGACATGGCGTGCTTTCTTGAGGCAGNGGTGCCATTGCCGATGATGGCACCGGTAGCGAGCCAGCAGGGTGATTATGCCGCCAGGATGATTCTTGCGCGTGAACAGGGGAGGTCACTGCCCCCTTTCCATTATTTTGATAAGGGTTCAATGGCAACTATTGGCAGGAGTTCGGCCGTAGCTACTGCCGCAGGTTTCAAATTCCGCGGGTATCTCGCCTGGCTGGCCTGGTTGCTACTGCATCTCTACTATCTGATCGGATTTCGGAATCGATTGGTCGTTATGATGAACTGGACGTATGCATATTTGTTTCAGGAACGGCAGGTTCGGCTTATTACGGCAAAAAAACGCCGGGCGGTTCCATTGTAGCAAACCGGTCGGCCTTGTTTGTTTTTTTTCCCGTTGCTCTTGACTTTTATTGTTTTAATCTCGTATTGTTTCATGAAATTGTTTGTATATATGTGGAATAACCAGCCCTGAAGTCTTTGGCGTTCGAGGAACGCCACGTGGAGATAAATCATTTGAAGGCTTTTGTCGTCATACCAACCTATAATGAAAAGGATAATGTCAGCTCTTTGGCTAATGCTGTCCTTGAACAGCATGCTGATATCCAGATTCTTTTCGTCGATGATAATTCTCCTGACGGCACCGGTGCTATTATTGATGAACTGGTAGCTAAAAATGATCGCGTTCACGTACTGCATCGTTCAGGAAAACTTGGCCTGGGCTCTGCGTATCGCGAAGGGTTTAAGGCTGCGCTCGCCATGGGTGCAGACTATTTACTGGAAATGGACGCCGACTTTTCCCATGATCCGAGGACATTGCCTCTTTTTATGTCAGCGATCAAGGAGAGTGATCTGGTGATTGGTTCCCGCTATCTCCATGGAGTCAGTGTCGTCAACTGGCCGATCAGGCGTTTGATCTTAAGCTATTTCGCGAGTGTCTATACCCGGTGGGTGACCGGCTTGCAGCTGCGTGACTGCACAAGCGGATTTAAATGTTTCCGCCGCTCGACCATCGAAGCAATTGATCTGTCTCGCATTACATCGGATGGCTATTCATTCCAGATCGAGATGAATTACCGCTGCATGGAGAAAGGGTTTCGAATTACCGAAATACCGATTATCTTTATTGATCGCCATGCCGGCACTTCAAAAATGTCGGGTACAATCGTCCGGGAAGCGGTACTCATGGTCTGGAAGCTTCGCCTGCATACAATTCTGTTACGACTACTGGGGAAATAATAACATTATGCTGCGCGATATTTGGTCGGTCATTCTCATAACCGGGTTAATTGGATGGTTGTTTTCCAGCATCATGTTGATGTTAAGGGCATTTCCACAAAAGGATGTTTTTGTCGTGTCGACCGGAATCCGCTGGGGATTGGCTGCGGTAATTTCGTTATTCATATGGGTTGTTGGTATGCTGAATGCCTGATTTTTAACGTGCACTTAAACGTAGTGATCGAGACCACAGGCGCCCAGCCAGTGTTTTATCTTTTCTGATATTTTACATTTTTTTCATCTGTGGTATACATTTTCTATTATGGCCCTTTATTCCTGTAAACTTGGTGCATCAGACGGTAAAATTCTTATCAGAGATTATGAGGCTGCTGAGAGTGCTGTTTTGCGCAAAAACCTGGAGGATCAGGGCTTTTTTGTATTTGAAGTAAAAAAGAAACCGTTTCAGTTTCTGTTTGAAAAGGGTATCAAGCGCAAAAAGATTGATAACCGGGCTCTTCTGACGTTCAATCAGGAAATGCTCGTACTGATTAAGGCTGGTATGCCGATCATGCAGGTTCTTGATGCAATTTTGGAACGTCATGATTCCGGCGCGTTGTATGACGTCCTGATCCAGGTACGGGAAGATGTAAAGGCGGGTGCCGCATTGTCTATCGCGATGGAAAAACATGGCAGGGCTTTCCCCCATCTCTATGTTGCCTCTATTCGTGCAGGTGAGCGGACCGGCGATCTTCCGCAAACCATCAGGCGCTATATCGAATACTTGAAGAGAGTGGGTACGCTCCGGAAAAAAATAATAGCAGCCATATTTTACCCCGCCATTCTTGTTGTATTTGCTTTCCTTGCGATTACGCTTCTGCTGGTGTATGTCATTCCCACCTTTAGTCAGGTGTACTCAGATTCAGGGGCTCAGCTCCCCCTTCTGACCCAGTTGTTGATCAACTTTACGTCGTTACTCAGACGTTACTTCGTTTTTGGGATTATTATTGTCATCGGTTTGATTGCTGCATTCAGATCGTGGAAAAGCACTGAAGCGGGTCGATATGCGCTCGATCATTTCAAGTTGACCGTTCCGGTGGCTGGTGACGTCTTTACCAAGTACTCGGTAGCCGGTTTCACCCGTACCCTGGCTACGGTTATGGGCAGCGGTATTCCGATCATTGAATCACTGCGCATGTCAATCGGCACTTTGAATAACGTGTTTATGGAGAAACGCCTGTTCGAGGCGGTTCGTTTTATTGAAGAGGGTGGCCGGCTTTCGGTAGCGCTTGAACGTATTAATATCATGCCGCCGTTGGCACTGCGCATGCTGGGAGTGGGCGAAACCACCGGGTCACTCGAAGATATGCTGATTGATATTTCCAATTATCTGGAAGATGAACTTGAGGAACGCATGCATCTGCTGACGACCGCCATCGAACCGGCCATCATGCTGGTTATGGGCGTCGTCATTGGCGTAATCATTATTGCGATGTACCTTCCGATTTTTAAAATTGCCGGCACGGTAGGTTAGTAAGTTAGAAGTTTATTTTTTGCGCTTTTCAGGCAGAAAATAACTTCGTTAACGCACTTATCCTGTTTGTCAGGGCTAGGATGGCGATGCAACCCTTTAGAAGAAAAAATATCGGAGTAATTCTGATCGAACGGGGAAATCTGAATCCCGATCATCTGCCTGCTATTATCGAAATACAGGCGACAACCCGGCAGCGTTTTGGGGAAATTGCCATTCACGAAGGGTTTATTACAGAAGAAGCTCTGGCGCGGGCTTTGGCCGAACAGTTTAACCTTGAGTATATAGATCTGCGCACTTTCAAGATGGATTCCGAACTGCTCAATCAATTACCGCCGGATGCAATTTACCGCTTTCATTTTGTGCCGTTGGAGATGCAGCCGCATGTCATCGTTGTTGCAGTGGCTGATCCGACCGACGTTGTTAAGTTGGATGAGCTTGAGCTGATGCTTGACCGTCAGGTTCAGATCCGCATCGCCTCCGACTCAGCGATTGCTTTGGTAACCAAAGCCGGCGAGGGAACGCGCCGGGTTCTGCGCGAAGTGTCCGAAGACTTTATGCTTCAGCTGGTCAAGGAAACCGACCGGGGTGAAGAGGTGTTGTCGGTTGAAACCCTGTCCGATGATACCAGCCCGATAATCAAACTGATCAATACGACCATTCTGGACGCGTTGAGCCGCAGAGCGAGTGATATCCATATTGAAACCGGCCTTGACGGGGTCGATATCAAATATCGGATTGATGGTGTGCTGTATAAAGCGAACGATACAATCGATCAGCACTTTCAGGCCCCGATTATTTCACGGCTGAAAGTTATGAGTGAGCTGGATATTTCCGAACGACGCATTCCGCAGGATGGTCGCTTTAAGATCCGTTTTGGTGAAAAATCGATCGACTTCCGCGTTTCGATAATGCCGAGCTCCATGGGTGAGGATGCCGTTATCCGTATTCTCGACAAGGAGAGTATTGCCAGCGATATGAAGGGATTGACGCTCGAAAATCTTGGTATCAGCGAACGGGAGATCAAACGCCTGCGGAGAAAAATCCGTGAACCGTACGGCATGGTGCTGGTGACCGGTCCAACCGGTTCCGGTAAAACAACAACGCTCTACGCCGCTTTGACCGAGATTCATACCGGAGAGGATAAAATCATCACGATTGAAGATCCGGTTGAATACATGCTGCGCGGTGTGCTGCAGATTCCGGTTAATGAAAAAAAAGGACTGACCTTTGCCAAGGGGTTGCGTTCAATCCTGCGCCATGACCCGGACAAGATCATGGTCGGAGAAATACGGGATTCGGAGACCGCCCAGATTGCTGTCCAGTCGGCCCTGACCGGCCATCTGGTGTTCACCACGGTTCATGCCAACAACGTTTTTGACGTTATCGGACGTTTTATCCATATGGGTATTGACCCCTATAATTTTGTGTCGTGCCTTAACTGCGTCTTGGCGCAAAGGCTGGTAAGAAAGGTCTGTACCGCCTGTCGGCGCCCGGTACAGTACAGTGATGAGCAGTTGATCGACGGCGGTGTTGATCCGGAACGTTTTCGGGGGATGACGCTGTATGAGGCGCACGGATGCGATCTGTGTCACGGCACCGGTTATAAGGGTCGTGTTGCCATTGTCGAACTTCTGGAACTGAATGACCAGATTCGAGATCTCATTATTGCCAAGGTTCCCGCGACTCAACTGAAAAAAGCTGCCCGTGATGCCGGTGTCATGTTTTTGCGGGATTCGGCTGAAGAGAAGCTGGCGGCCGGTATAACGACAATCAAGGAGATAAACCGCGTCACGTTTGTAGAATGACCGGAACAGGATACGCTATGTTGTTTACCAGAAATCTAATCGGAGTTGAAATCAGCCAGCACGGGGTGACCTGCGCCTTGACGAGTGGCACGCTCGCCTCGCCTCGTGTCGAGCGTCTTTCCTATGCCCCGTTTCCTGGGCAGACTCTTCAGGTTTCACTCCGGGAGCAGAACGTCCTTGATCCCGACGCATTCGTTACCGGTCTGAAAACGGCCTATAATCAGCTGCTCAGCCCTTCGGACAGAGTTGCGGTGTCTCTGCCTGATGCGACCAGCAGAATACTGCTGCTCGATCTTGAAGGGCGTTTCAAAAGCCGCGCAGAAGCTCTGGATCTGATCCGCTGGAAACTGAAGAAAAGCATACCACTCGACAGTGCCGATACCCATCTTGATTATCAGCAGTTGTCGGTACGGGAGAATGGCGACTTGTCGCTTCTGGTGGCTATTGTATCGCGTGCGGTGGTCTCCCAGTATGAAGATCTGATTACGAAGGCGGGGCTTTCTCCCGCACGCATTGATTGCAATATATTCAATATCTGCCGGCTCTTTGATCGTCGCCTGTCGCTTCAGGATGATTGCATGCTGATATCCTTTTACGGCAGTACCTTGTCGATAGTGTTCTTTGCAGAGGGGATTCCGGAGTTTATCCGGGTCAAGGAACTTTCCGGTACGTTGGCGACTGACAGCCGGGTGTACATGGAAATAAACAGCTCTCTGCTGGTGTATAAGGAACGTTTTCCTGAGCGGCCGGTGCAGACAGTTTTCTGTATTGCAGCCCCTGATGTTGCTCAGAACTTTCAGGAAATGATTGCTGAAGCAACCGGATCAACGCCGACCCTGCTTCAGACTAAGGGTGCCGTAACTCCCGGTAATTCCGCACCAGGCGACGAGGTGCGGCTATTCCCCTGTACTGCTGCGATTGGTGCGGCTTTGAGGAACTTCTGATGCGTTTCACTATCAATATTGCGACACGTACCTATCTTGATCATCGCGTGCTCAACAGGCTTGCCTATTTCGCCATCGCGCTGCTTCTCGTCATAGTGGGGTGGAATGTTAGCCGGGTGTTGTCAAATATCGGCGAACAGAGCCGGCTGAATACAGAAATCAACAGTATTCAAGGCAGGCTCGGAGCAAAGCCAAATGGTATTTCCGAAGCTGAATTTAATCGTCAGAAGAGTCGTATTCGCTTCTATAATGAAATTATTGAGCGCAAGAGCATAAACTGGCTCAACATTCTTGAGTTGTTTGAGAATGCCACACCCGAGGGGATATCGCTGGCATCGCTCTCGCCAGGAAAGGATCGGGGCGAGTGGAAGCTGGAGGGGCGCGCCCGCACTTTTAAGGTTGTGCAGCAGTATCTTGAAAAAATGGAAGCATCTAAAAACTTTTCAAATATTCTGCTGCTGTCCCATCAAAACCTCATTCCTGGAGAAAATATGCGCGGTATACAATTTACGATCTCCTGCAAGGTAGTGAATTGATGAAACGTTATATTTTCGAGATACTCCGTCAGAAGTGGCGCCTCTTAAGTGTTATTCTGGCCCTGCTGCTGCTCAACGTGGGCCTCGGTGTCATGGTCTCTGCGTATCAGCTCCCTTTAGTGGCAGAGTTGCAGACAAAGTGGAGTATGCTGCGCAGTCAGGCTGGTCGTCCCGGACAGCTTGATGCTGCGGCTCTCCACCGACAGGGTGCCGCAGACCTCGAAAAACTGAAGACAAAGATACCTGAGAGACGGCAATTTGCCGGAGTATTGAGTGATTTGCTTGAAGCAGCCGCAAGCAGTGCTGTCGAGGTTGGCGCAATCAGCTATAAACCGGTGCAGATCAAGGAAGAAGCGCTGCTTTCCTATCAATTGACGCTTTCTGTTAAAGGGAGCTATGCCGCTGTGAAAAGCTACCTTACCGATCTTCAAAAATATCCGGGATTGCTGGTGGTCGACTCTGTTGCTTTTTCAAACAGTGACCTTTTTGTCGAGAACGTGGTCATGGATCTGCACATTACGGTCTATCTCCGGGAGGGTGCATGAATCGTAAACGTTTGATTCTGTTCGTCCTGGTGATACTGTTTGGTATAGCCGCATTCTGGAGCTACAGTGCGATACCTCGCCCCAAAAAGGTCAGTACATTAACCTTCAAACCAGGCCAGCAGGCAAAGGTGGTGGCTGCTGCTGCAACGAATAAACCTGCCAGTACCTCAGACGATGGCAGCAGGCTGAAAATCAGTCTGCTTGATACAGAGCCGGCCGCCTTTAAGGGGTATCGACGCAATATTTTTAAACCCATATATGCCGATCCGATGAAGGTACTAAAGCAACGAGCTGTCGTAATCAAGCAGCCTCCCAGAGCGCTGCCGCTTCCCGTTATGCCGGTGATAGCTCAACCTGTAGTCGCCCCGCTGGCACGTTTCACCTTTCTGGGCTTTTTAAAAAAGGGGTCTGTTAGAACCATTTTCTTAGCGAAGGATAATGCTATTCTGCTGGTAAAAAAAGGGGATATAGTCGCCGGCCGTTATGCAGCAACCGATATTTCAGACCAGGCGTTAACGCTGAAGACCACCGATACCGGCGCTGAAATTGTCATTCCTTTGATAGAAAACATGCCGCTTGCCACGGCGAGATAACTTTGTTTTGAGGAGATACACTTAAATGCGCTACCTGAACCAGACTTCACATATTGCGTTATTATTTGCTCTGGGACTTCTTTCTGCCTGCGCCTCCTCAGCTTCGCGCTCCTTCAGTATGGGAGAAAAACTGGAGGCGGAGGGAAAATATGAAGAGGCGATGTACAGTTATGCAGAGTCCTTTAAAAGCGATCCGACGGTTAATGAGCCCCGACTTCGATTCTTGACGACTCGCCAGAAAGCCGCCGATCAGCGTTTTAAACAGGGGATGGATTTTGCGGCTAAGGGAGATTATGCCGATGCGTTGCCGGAATTCCAGGCGGCACAGGGAATTGACCCTAGCCAGGATCGTTTCCGGCAACAGATCGAGATTTCGACCCGATACAAAGATGCCCAACTGGCGTTCCTGCAGGGGCAAGATTTTGAGAAGGGGAACAAGCTGAAGGACGCCCACCGTCAATACATAAAGGCTGCTGAGCTGTTTCCCAAAAACAGTGAATACCAAGCGGCCATTGATCGAATTATCCAACTGCGCAAGAGCAAGCTGGAAGGGTATGAACTGCGCCTGAAATCAGTCAAGCCGATCACCCTCAAATTTAAAGAAGCAAAGATAAAGGATGTGTTCACTATTCTGACCCAGCTTTCGGGGATAAATTTTATCTTCGATGACGGCATCAAGGACGTTCCGGTTTCTATATATCTTGAAAATGCATCGTTCCAGCAGGCACTTGATCTGCTGTGTAACATGAACAAACTCAGCACAAAGAATCTCAACGAATCAACCGTGCTGGTTTTTATGAACACGCCGGAGAAGAGCAAACAGTATGATGACATGGTGCTACGCACCTTTCATCTTAACTACATGGATGCAAAAAAAGCCATCAACCTGATCCGTACCATGGTTCAGGTACGTAAGGCGTATGTGAACGAAGAATCAAACTCGATTGTCGTGCGGGATACGGAAGATGTCGTTGCAGTCGTTGAAAAAATTCTTGATGCCAATGATATGCCTGAGGCAGAGGTTGTGCTTGATGTCGAGGTGATTGAGGTCAGTGATAAAAACGCTGAAAACATCGGGTTGCTGCTGAGTAATTACAGTGTCCAGTTAGGAGCATTCAATGGTGTTAACCCTTTATCAACAACATTGGCAGGGGCGACAGCAGATACTACCACTGGCACGAACACAACCACTAGCACTACCACGACCACTCCAAGTGGTAGTACAACTGTCACCACGACACCTACTCAGGTTGGCATTTCCAATCTTGTAAAAGCTTTCAGCATGCAGGGTTTTGGCGGTTACGTTACCGTGCCGAATGCGACCTACAATTTTGGGAAAACCCTTGCCAAGGGGGAAGTGCTTTCAAATCCAAAAATCCGGGTAAAAAACAAGGAAAAAGCCAAATTCAACGTTGGTACCAGGGTGCCGATCACAACGACAACCCTGAACGGCACCGTATCGCAGGTAAACGTCCAGTATGTCGACGTCGGGGTCAAGGTCAATGCTGAACCGACCATTCAACTTAATAATGAAATATCCATCAAACTCAGTCTTGAAGTCAGCTCGATTTTAACGAAAGAAAAAGTAGGTGCAGACGGCTTAACGACTGTCGTTACAATCGGCACCCGTAACGTGGAGACTGTGCTTAGTTTGAAAGATGGCGAGACCAGCATCATCGGCGGTCTTATACAAAGAACCGACAATAATGATAAAACCAAGATATATCTGCTGAGTGACATACCGTTGTTAGGGCCACTGTTCACCAACTCTAACTCATCTAAAGACAAGACCGAACTGATGCTGTCGATTACCCCCCGGCTTGTCCGTGGGGTTTCTGTCCCGCTTCCCGGTCTCGCTTCGTTTGATTCCGGTAAAGAGGATCATCCGTCGCTGATCAGGCAGATGTCATCATTTGATCTGGAGCCGGTCTTTGAGGGAGAAACTCTTCCGAAAGGCGTTGAAAATAAAAACGGCACACGCTTTGTTCCGGCAAAGATGCCCGCTCCGGCTCTCCCCGGCTCTGAAGCGCTTGCACCTCTGCCTCTACCTGTTCCAATAACGCCTGTACCCGTTGTCCCGATAACGCCCGTACCGCCTGTTCAGATAACGCCAGCACCAGCTGCTCTGATAACTCCTGCACCGCCTGTTCAGATAACGCCCGCACCGCCTGTTCAGATAACGCCTGCACCGCCTGTTCAGATAACGCCAACACCAGCTGCTATGATAACTCCTGCACCGCCTGTTTCGAAAACGACTGTACCAGCTGTGCCAATAATTCCTGCCCCCCAGGTCGCTCCAGAATCCTCCGCTGCTGTTATACCGGCAGCAACTCCGCTTCAGCGCACCCTTCTGCAGATTGCTGCACCTGCATCTGCTTCCGTTGGACAACAGTTCAGTCTGGATATAAAGATCAGTGACGTTAAGGATCTTGCCGCTGCACCATTCGTGCTCACATTTGATCCCCTTTTTGTCGATTTTGTGGCGATCAGTGAAGGCACGTTTATGAAAAGCGACGGCAAGCCGACCACTTTCGGCAGTATGTCCAATGCGGCCGCTGGTACGGTGACGGTCACGTTGGAGCGGAAAGCAGGAAACGGCGGCGTATCTGGTGCCGGCACGCTTGCAACAGCGCTATTCATGGCAAAAAAGCAGGGTTTGGCGAACTTTGCCTTCAAAAATACACCTTTTGGAACGGCGAACGGTTCTGCACCGAACATTGTTCCCTTCAGTACGGCGGTGAATATTCGCTGATGAAGGTCATCGCGAATCAAAATGGTTTCACCTACATCCTGGCTCTGACCGTTGTGATGATTATGGGGATCATGCTCGGCATGGTGGGGCAATCGTGGAAAATGGTTTCTCAGCGTGAGCGGGAGAAAGAGCTGATCTTTAGAGGGTGCCAGATTAAAGAGGCGATTGAACGATGGTATGCTCCCAGGCCGGATCAGCCTGTTCCAACACCGTTGTCTGATTTGAAGTTTCTGGTGGACGATCCGCGCCAGCAGCGTTCAGTGCACTGGCTGCGTCGTCTTTATGATGATCCCTTGACCGGCAAGGCGGACTGGCGCATCATAAAAGATCCCACTATCGGGATAATCGGAGTGGCTAGTACGAGCGATAAAACGCCAATCAAGGTTGATTTTTCCGATATTCCCTCGCTTACAAGTTTATCCGGCAAGAAGAAGTACAGTGAGTGGGAGTTTATACGTGATCTCCAAAACGATAATTCAAAGAGCTACAATACATATCATGAACGATGATAAGCGGCTGATTGTATGGTGAACATGCTAAAGAGCCGTTACGGACTCTCCCTTATTGAGTTAATAGTTACTATTACAATTTTATCGATTCTTGCGGCGGGTATTATACCGTTAACCCGAATGACCGCGCAGCGAACAAAAGAGGTTGAGCTCCGCAGAAATCTTCGTATTATTCGTATCGCTATTGATGATTACAAACGGAAATTTGACAAGATGCCGGAGGGACCACTCAGGACAGGGTTCGGCTACCCGAAGAATTTACAGGAGTTGCTGGACGGGCGTGATTTCGGCGACGCAAAAGCAGGAAAGAATAAATTTCTGCGTCGTAAAATTTACGATCCATTTCATCCGCCTGAAAATGACAGTGACGAGACGTGGGGCTGGAATTTGCGTTCATCTGTAGACAAGCCTGATTCAACCATCTGGGGTAAAGAGGATGTATTTGATGTTTACTCGATGAGTGAAGGGACCGCACTTGATGGTAAAACAAAATATAATGAGTGGTAATACTCCGGTCAAATCTGCCTTGGAACCCTTTTATTGGGCAAAGCAAAAATCAGACCGGCGTGGTTTTACCTTGATTGAACTGATGATTGTCGTTACGATCATCGGAATTCTGGCTGCCATCGCCGTTCCGAACTACCAATGGGGCGTCATAAAAGCGAGAGAAGCGGTGTTGCGTGAAGATCTGTATAATTTCAGGTCGGTCATCGATCAGTTTCACGCCGATCAGGGCAAATATCCGGATACGATTGCCGAGTTGAAGGAAAAAAAGTATATGCGGGACATTCCCAAGGATCCCTTTACCAAAACGTCTGATTCCTGGGTTGTTGTTGCGCCGCCTCCGGAAACTAGCCCCGTGTCGTCCGGGTCAGTTCCTGAAACCTCATCAGGAGGTGGCGGCGGCAGTGGCAGCACCTCTCCGGGAAACGTGTATGACGTCCATAGCGGTTCTGACCGGATTGGGTCTGATGGGACTCCCTATAATGAATGGTGATCTATGATTCAGCTGCATAACGTGTCACTTGCGTACCAACAGGATGCTTCGGCGCTCAACAATATCGATCTCAACATCGGAAAAGGGGAATTTGTCTTTTTGACCGGTCCATCAGGTGCGGGGAAAACATCTTTGTTGCGCCTGCTGTACGGTGCCCTTACTCCGAATCGTGGCCAGGTTCTTATTGACGGGCAGAATATAACCCGTATGTCTGCATCCCAGGTTCCGCTGCTGCGTCGCTCTATCGGAGTTGTCTTTCAGGATTTCAAGCTGCTGCAAAATCGCACCGTATTTGAAAATGTTGCCATAACATTGGAAGTGTTAGGGTGGGGCAGGGCAGACATCGGTAAAAAAACGATGCATATTCTTAAACAGATGGGGATTGAGTCCAAATATAATCTGGTAACCCAGCGCCTTTCGGGAGGCGAACAGCAGCGTGTTGCTCTGGCCCGGGCTCTGGTGAACGATCCGAAAATCCTGCTGGCGGATGAGCCGACCGGAAACCTTGATGATGCCAACAAAAACCAGATTCTCACCATATTTAAAGATGCAAATATTCGTGGCACAACGGTGGTCGTCGCTACTCATGACCGCCGTCTGATCGAGCAGAGTCATAAACGCCTCGTAACGTTAAACAAGGGGGAAATCGTTGAACAAATGGAAAAAGAAACAGCCGGCGACTATCAAGCCCTTTAAGCGTCCGACGCTTGCAGGTGATGGTTTTGGCGGTAGAGCCGGATTCTTCCTTTCGCGGGCCGTAACCAATATTCGTCAAAATATTTTTGTTAATGTCGTAACAATAGGGACGATTATGCTGGCGCTGCTGATCGTTTCCCTGTTTCTCCTTGTTTTTGTGAATCTTGAAAGTGCCGCCGAAAACTGGAGTGAACGGGTACAGGTTACCGTCTATTTTGATAAGGAACTGACAAACCCGGATCAGAGCGCGTTTCGTGATAAAATATCAAAGCTGCCAGGTGTATCCCGTGTCAGTTATGTCACGCGTGATGAGGCTCTGAAACGTTTTAAAAGCCGTTTAAAAGGTCAGGAAGCCATTCTTGAAGGGATACGCCCCGAGGTGCTCCCCACGTCATTTGAAATCGCTCTGAAGCGTTCCTATCGTGATACGACCTCTGTCGAGAATTTTGTCACTGCGTTAAAACGGATCCCAGGTATTACGGAAGTTCAATATGGTGAAGAATGGGTACGCCGATTTAACTCGTTCTTGAACTTTATGCGGCTGCTTGGCGCTCTGTTAGGCGGGTTCCTGGTGATTGCCGTGGTATTCATCGTTTCAAATACAATCAAGCTTACCATTTACTCCCGGCGGGACGAATTGGAGGTTATGGCTCTCGTTGGGGCAACACGTTTTTTTATCAAGGCCCCGTTTCTGCTGGAAGGGTTGATACAGGGGATGGTTGGTTCCGCTCTTTCCGTTGTCCTGCTGTTTGGTCTGTATGAAGGGTTTCTGCATAACGCAGGAAGTTTTCTTACCTTTAATCCCGCCACGTCCGGATTGAGTTTCCTCCCGCCCGAGTACATCGCGGGATTGCTGCTGGCCGGCGCTCTGCTTGGTTTCACCGGGAGTCTCACGTCGCTAAAGCGCTTTATCAATGTGTAACGGATGAAGAAAACTGTCGGTATAGTTGCTCTGTATATGGTTGTCGCTTCTTTCGCGTTGGCGGGAAACCCCAAAGATGAGTTAAGCGGTGTTAAGCGAGAGATCAAGGCTCAAAAACAGCTCATTACCAAGACACGCAAGGTCGAAGCGGTTGTCTCCACCGAGCTTCAGGAAATCCTGCGGAATCTTGTACAGAAAGAGTCTGACCTGGGTCAATTGGGTCATGACCTGCGTAGCGTTGAGTCGAACCTCGGTCGTACCGGACTTGAGATCCGAAAGGTGACTGAGGAAGCAAACCGTAAGAAGGTGGAAATCGAACGACGGCTGTCGTCATTATATAAAGCGGGAGAACTTGGCGCCGTACGGATGTTTTTTTCGGCCGAATCGTTTCCGCAACTTGCCGAAAATATCCGCTACATGAAATCAATTCTTGAAAATGACAAGCGGATTTTTACCGAATACAATCAAAAGATTGATCAACTCAAGAGCCTCAAGATGGATCTTGAGCGTGATGCGCTAAAAAAAGAGCACATCAAGACCGGTATCGAACAAAAAAAACGTGAGATCGAAGAAGAAAAAAGCAAGAAAGCTGCGTATCTTGGCAAGGTGCGTCAGGATCGCAAGAGTTATGAAACGTCGTTAAAGGAATTGCAGGCCAATGCCGGACGGCTCCAGACTATGATTACCCGGTTGGACGCTTTAAGTCGTCGTAAACTTTCCTCCCGTCACGAAAAGCCTGGAACCAAGCTGAAACCGCGAGCCGAATTGCCGCCGGTACCTGACCGCGGTTTTGGCTCGCAAAAAGGGCGTATGTCGCTCCCGGTTCGTGGCGAAATAATTGAGTCGTATGGTAAACATAAGCATCCGGAATTTGATTCATTTACCTTTAGCAAGGGTCTGTCAATCTCTGCTCCATCAGGGACTGATATCAAAGCGGTTTATGAAGGTACCGTTATTTTTGCTGATTATTTCAAAGGTTTTGGTAATATGATTATCGTTGATCATGGCGGCGGGTATTTTACCTTGTATGCCCACGCGTCGCGGCTGGCAAAAAAAGTCGGNGCCGAGGTGGCACGGCATGAAACAATTGGAGCGGTTGGTGATGTCGATTCAAGCAAGGGGAGTATGCTGTATTTTGAAATTCGGCATCAAGGCAAACCGGTTGACCCGGCCGGATGGGTTCGCTAATATAGTACGTGAAGTATATAAATTTCTGGGGGAAACAAATGAGTGCACCTGGCAGTAAAAAAACGAAAATGATTGTTGGCTTTGCAGTTATTGTGGCATTTTTATCTATCTTTATAATCAGTTCCCAGCGCCGCAGTTCGGCAGAAGGGAAGGGGAGCGATTACGAGTCGATAGAACTCTTCACGGACGTTATGGCGATTGTCAAGAAGAGCTACGTTGAAGAGGTTGATACCAAAAAACTGATCTACGGTGCCATCAATGGGATGCTAGCGTCGCTCGACCCGCACAGCTCATTTATGCCTCCCGATTCCTATAAAGAGATGAAAATTGATACTAAAGGAGCGTTTGGTGGGTTAGGGATTGAAATTTCCATTAAAGACGGAGTTCTGACCGTTATTTCACCAATAGAGGATACTCCTGCATTCAAGGCCGGGATCAAGTCAGGTGACATGATACTCAAGATAGATGATAAATTTACCAAGGATCTGAATATAAATGATGCCGTTAAGCGTATGCGGGGGCAAAAAGGGTCCAAGGTGATCCTGACCATTATGCGTGAGGGATTCGATAAGCCGAAGGATTTCCCGATGGTCCGTGACGTTATTCAGGTCAAGAGCGTCAGGTTCCACCTGATGGATGGCGGTTATGGCTATGTGCGCATTGCCCAGTTTCAGGAAAAAACTGATGATGACCTGTCGAAGGCGCTTAAGACGATGAAGGAAGAATACAAGGGTGAGCTTAAGGGCCTGGTGCTTGACATGCGTAACGATCCGGGCGGGTTGCTTGATCAGGCGGTCAGGGTTGCTGATCATTTTATTTCGGATGGGCAGATGATTGTCTATACCGAAGGGCGTGAAAAAGAGTCCAAAATGCAGTTTACCGCAAAAAAAGGTGCCAAAGAGCCCAATTATCCGATCGTGGTCGTCATTAACGGCGGCAGCGCCAGTGCGTCTGAGATTGTTGCTGGAGCCCTCCAGGATCATAAGCGGGCTCTTATTCTGGGAACCCAGAGTTTTGGCAAGGGATCGGTACAGACCATTATTCCGCTGTCGGATGACTCCGGGCTCCGCTTGACAACGGCCCGGTACTATACCCCCAAGGGGCGTTCAATCCAGGCTAAAGGTATAACACCTGATATTGTAGTCGAAGCGGTTGAACTTCCTAAAACTACCGGCAAAAAAGATTCCCTGCATCTGCGCGAAAAAGATCTTGAGAACCATTTTGAAAGTGAAGATAAAACAGGGGCTGCAGATGTGAAAAAAGAGGAGAAGAACACCGATAAAAAAGAAGATAAGATGGAAAAGAATCCGCAAAAAATGGAAGAAAATCTGAAAAACGATTATCAGGTGCTGCGGGCTCTTGACCTGCTTAAAGGGTGGGAACTTATTAAGTCAATGGGCAGTACAAAATAATGCATGTTAGTACGTTAGGTGACCTCGATACTGCTCATTTTTCGGCTCACAGAAGTAGGAATCACTCAGTACGGGTGGCTGGTAAATAATGGCCGCTCCAGCCAGAAATAAATCACGCAAACCGCCATCCGGATCCCGGGTGGCGGTTTGCGTGATCTTGGTTCTGATCGTTGGGGCGGTTGCCGGCTATTATTTCCTTTCTCCGCCCAGTAAAACGGCTGTGGCACCTCTAAATCCGGAACGTGCGCACGTCAAACCGGATGTTCATGTCCCGTCCATCCCGCAGGCTGGCGTTACAGAGCCACCTGTCGCCCTTCCTCCCCCACATAAGGAAGAGAGTACTCATTCGTCGCCTACAATTGCTGAAGTTGAAAAGCCTGGACCGTCGATTCGGGCGTCTGGCCGCTTGGCGATTATTATTGACGATATGGGGAGCAGTCTGTCAGAGGCCCGTTCTCTGGCCGCAATCAAAGTTCCGCTGACGTTTGCAATAATTCCCGGTCTGCGTGTTGATAAGGAGGTCGCGGCGTATGCGGCCACTAATAAAATTGAAACGATGATCCATATTCCGATGCAGCCAAAGGGGTGGCCGGCACACCGTCTGGAAGCGAATGGTCTTCTGGTGGCAATGGATACTGACGAGCTGCAGGGGCGGGTATCCGGGTTTGTGCAACAGTTTCCCGGAGCGGTCGGAGTCAATAATCATATGGGGTCGGAATTTACCGAACAAGNAGAAAAAATGGTGGCTGTGCTTCAAGTCCTTAAAAAGAAGAACCTGTTTTTTATCGACAGCGTAACGACACCAGATAGCGCAGCTCTGAGGGTGGCGCAGCAACTAGGTATCAGGTCCGCGCGGCGAAATGTGTTTCTTGATAATGAACAGGAGCGCAGCTACATTCTTGGTCAACTTAATCAGGCGGCCAGGTTGGCTAGGAAAAACGGTTCAGCGATAGCAATCTGCCATCCGCATCCGATAACGATTGCTGCCCTCGCAGCGGCACTTCCTGGACTTGCCGCTCAGGGAGTGCTTCTGGTCCCGGCTTCACAGCTCGTCAATTAGTAAGGGAGAAGTTGTTTCCTGCGCTTTTAGTACGGTAAAAATTATTTCTGCGGCTTATATGCAGGAATGATTTTGTGAGCGTACTTATCCCGATTTTGGGGCTGGCAGAAAATAACTTCGTTAACGCACTTATCCTGTTTTATCAGGGCTGGACACAATCGCTTCAGTAAAGTGTTTCTGCAACCGATGGATGGTTTTGTACGACTCTTCATGCAGGACAGCCTCCGGGTTTTCCGGATCTACCGGATATACCGACAGCCAGCTCTCTTTTCGTAATGCCCCTTCAAATCCCGCCAGCGCCTCATTTAACAACAGATACAAGCGGTCATGTACGCCATTGAATTCCCCCGCATCAAACCCCGGCATTTCAACGTTCTTCTGAAGCAGCTGTTCTCCCGCCATACTGAACTGACGATAATCAAGCCGACATGTATCCGCACTGATCCGGGGCAACAAAAGTGAGACACCTCTTGCAACCTTGTCAGCAACCATGGTCCTTGCTGCAGCAAATGCCGGGTCATTTTCCTGAAGACCATAGAGTGTGGAACAGAACATGCTGCTGACACAATTTCCATGGAGGAAACCGCGGGCGGAACGATCGGACGTTTCAAAATAGAAGCTACGGTCATCGGGGTGCTCTGCCAAAACAGCACCACAGATCAGGCAGCGCTCAGCCAGACCTTCAAGCCGGGCCAAGTAAGACTCCTTCTTGTTGGCCTCCTTTTCAAGCAGCCAGGTGTGATACAGGCACGCCCTGGTTTCTTTGGTCGCATCGACGCTTCTAAGAATATCTCGGGTAATTTCCATAAACTGGCCATGTACTTCGGTGCCGCGGGCGTGGGTCAGGATCGGATAAATTTTACCTTCAGGATTTGTGTTGAGACTTTCGACTTTCGGGCTTTTTGAAATATATGAATCCAGACAACGATAGCCACGGTTAACAGCAATTGCCCGCAGGAGCGTTTTCTGATCCTTGAAGATCCCCTCAAATTTGATGCGCGAATCAATCAGACAGGGGATAAGAGCCAGCGACTTTTTGTCGATGCCACGCTGGTCGAACAGTGCAAAGATGTTCTTGCAGTTTTCAAGGCTTGGTAGATCCTTGACCGGAATCAGCACCCGGTCAGCGGCATACAGGGCATTCTGGGTCAGGATGTTAAGGTCCGGACGTGTATCTATGATGACAATACCAGAAATACCGGACTCAGCCAGCATCCGGGTTAGCGTCATCGGACCTTTGAAACGCTCATGGATAACCCCCAGCTCGGTTGAAGAACGGATAAAGCCGACTCCATATTCCCCAGTCTGAACAACATCTTCAGCCTTTGCTCCCATCAGAAGGGCATGAACATCGGGATCTTCTTCATCACGTTTTTTTAGTTCGAACATTTTGTCAATCGTGAAGTGATTATCAAAGGAGAAGATTGTTACCGGCAGATCCTCGCGCATCGCTTTCAGATAGATTGCCAGATTGGTTGCGAGGGTGGTCTTGCCAACGCCACCTTTTTCGGAAGAGATTGTTATGGTATAGGGATACGCATCCATAAAATATGTTACCACCATAATGAAAGTTGGAATTGAATATTATGCATTGGGGGGGCAATACTAGTCAATTTGACGTGGCTGGTCAACCGATTGCTGTCAGGTGCAAAAAATGTCTCAAATTCATGGCATTGCTTGCATCTTGAAATAACTTGTTTATAATTCATCCACTCTCGCCCGGACGAACATGAATATACCTATTAAAGCAGGAGGATGCGTATGGGTTTTATTGATAAGGTAAAAGGTGAATTACTGGATATCATCCAATGGTTGGACGAAACCGGTGATACGCTTGTACATCGATTTGAACGCTACAACAACGAGATAAAACATGATGCCAGGCTGGTCGTACGCGAGGGGCAGGTTGCTGTGTTCATAAGTGAAGGACAGCTGGCGGATATTTTTCACCCCGGCACCTATACTCTTAAAACGGCCAATCTTCCTCTCCTCGCGACATTGCAGGGGTGGAAATATGGTTTTGAGAGCCCATTCAAGGCAGAAATATATTTTTGCAGCACACGTCAGTTTACTAATCTGAAGTGGGGTACACCCGGTCCCTGCACCATGCGAGACCAGGAATTTGGAGCCGTACGTGTTACAGCCTATGGGCTTTATTCGATCAAAATAAAGGATCCGGTGAAGTTTATTCGTGAGGTTTCCGGCACCGACGGCACCTTTTCAACCAGCTCTATCGAAGACAATCTGCGTGGAAAGATTGGTACCCAGATCAAAGAGGTCATGCCGGAGGCTGGTATCCCTGTTATTGATCTCGAAAGCAGGGTTGTGCAGTTGGGTGAGACCCTCAAGAACAGAATCGTGCCTGCTTTTGAACAGCTTGGCCTCGATTTGGTAGAGGTGCAGGTTCAGGATATCGGATTGCCGGAAGAGGTCGAGAAGGCTATCGACAAAGCCGGTGCCATGCGGGTTATCGGAGATATGCAGACCTATACGCGATATGAAACCGCCAGTGCCATTCGTGATGCCGCAAATAACCCGGGCGGGCTTGCTGCTGCAGGCGTCGGTGTTGGTATGGGGTTCACCATGGGCGGACAGCTAACGGGCGCCATGGCAGGTAGTATGACCACCCCGCCCGGTATTCCGGTCCCACCACCATTACCTTCTCAGCTGCAGTTTTACGTTGTTTTGGATGGTCAGCAGTCAGGCCCATATGATATGCCTGCCTTACAGCAGATGACGCAGTCGGGAACGTTGACGCGCGAATCATTGGTCTGGAAACAGGGGCTACCATCCTGGTCTGCTGCCGGACAACAGCCCGATCTGGATCTGCTGTTTGTATCTGTCCCCCGCCGATTCCGTCAGTCAGGTAACGGCGCACCGAAACGTACTGAACGGGAGAAGGTAATGCGTATTACACCTGCAATAGAGCTTGAATACCGCTGTAAAAAACTTCAGGAATACATGCTATCGGACTCTCTGGATGCAGTTATTGTCGTCCAGAATGCCGACCTCTTTTATTTTACCGGTACGGTCCAGAGCGGGAACCTGTATGTTCCGGCCTCCGGTCAGCCGCTCTTCATGGTTCGCAAGGATGCCGGGCGGGCACGAATGGAGTCGGGTCTCAAGGAAGTCATACCCTTCAATTCAATGAAGGATATTCCCGCTATTCTGACTCAGTACGGGTATCCCACACCGAAGCGGATCGGCTTGGAACTGGATATTCTGCCGGTAAATTTTTATGAACGATATCGGTCAATTTACCCGGATGCCGTTTTCTCTGATGCTACCCCGTTGATTCGCAGGGTCAGGATGATCAAATCTCATTACGAGATTCATCTTATGCAGGACGCCGCCGATCAGGTCGATCGGGTATACCGCCGTGCCCGGGAAATTATCCGCGTTGGCGCGACCGATCTGGAAATTGCCGCTGAACTCGAGTATACCGCGCGCAAGGATGGTCATCAGGGTTTGATACGGATGCGCGGCTTTAACTCCGAGCTGTTTTATGCCCAGATTTTTTCCGGTACCGATAGCGCCGTGCCGGCCTATGCAGACACCCCGCTCGGGGGTATGGGGCTTAATCCCTCGTTTGGCCAGAGCGCCGGCCTGAAGCGAATTGAGCCTCATGAACCGGTTATCATCGACTTTGCCGGATGTGTGGACGGATATCTCAGTGATCAGACCCGTGTCTTTTCAATTGGAAAATTGTCGGATCGACTGCGGAGGGCTTACGATGATATGCTGGAGATTCAGGCGTTGATGATGCGTACTATCGAAGTGGGGATGAGCTGGGGCGCACTGTATGATGTCTGTTATACGTGTGCCGTTGAAATGGGCTATGCCGACAGCTTTATGGGTGCAAAAGGGGCGCAGGTCTCATTTATCGGGCATGGGCTTGGAGTCGAAATAGATGAATACCCATTTATCGCCCGCGGCTTCAATCAGATGCCGCTGGAAATAGGGATGGCGTTTGCTTTTGAGCCGAAAGTCGTCTTTCCGGGTGAAGGCGCAATCGGTATTGAGAATACCTTTTATATGAGTAATGAAGGGCTTAAGCGCCTCACTCACTCCAGTGATGAGTTGGTAATTTTGGACTGATTTGACACCGCAAAATTTTAGTTGCATTTTTCGTATACGGTCGAGTATAACAACCGTACAAAATTGTATACAGTATGCTAAAAATGAGTCCAGTTTCTCCCCGTAAGAAATGATGTACTAAAGATGACAGAAAGCTGAAAGAGCATTTTTATCCGGGTTCACCCCCACACCACAAAAAGGAGAGTAAAACAATGGCCCTGAAAGAGACCCTCAAGCAGAAGATCGAAGAGCATCGTCCACGCACCGCCAAGCTCGTCAAAGAGTTCGGCAAGGTTATCATTGATCAGGTTAACATCGACCAGTGCATCGGTGGCGCTCGTGATATCCGTTCACTCGTAACAGATATTTCCTACCTGGACCCGCAGGAAGGTATCCGTTTCCGTGGTATGACCATCCCTGAGACCTTTGCTGCGCTGCCTAAGGCTGCAGGTTCTACTTATCCGACTGTTGAGTCCTTCTGGTACCTGCTTCTTACAGGTGACGTCCCTACTGATGCTCAGGTCGCCGAAGTCGTAGCCGAGTGGAAAATCCGTCAGGACGTCCCACAGTATGTATTTGACGCAATTCGCGCTCTGCCACGTGACAGCCATCCGATGGTCATGCTTTCCGTTGCCATGCTGGCACTGCAGAAAGACTCCAAGTTTGCCGCTTTCTACAACTCAGGCAAATTCAACAAAATGATCGCTTGGGAATCTGTGTATGAAGATGCCTGCGATATCGTTGCCCGTATCCCTGTTATTGCTGCTTTTATTTACAACCTGAAGTATCGCGGCGACAAACAGATCGCTATCGATCCTACCCTCGACATGGGCGCCAACTTTGCCCACATGATCGGTCAGAAAGAGGAGTACAAGGACGTTGCCCGTATGTACTTCATCCTGCACTCAGATCATGAGTCCGGCAACGTTTCGGCTCACACCACTCATCTGGTTCACTCCGCACTGTCCGACCCTTACTATGCATACTCTGCAGGCCTCAACGGCCTTGCCGGTCCTCTGCACGGTCTTGCCAATCAGGAAGTTCTCGACTGGACCATGAAATTCCAGGAAAAATACTGCAAGGATGTCGAGCCAACCAAAGAGCTGATCAAAGCTGCTCTCTGGGATACTCTCAATGCCGGCCAGGTTATTCCTGGTTACGGTCACGCAGTTCTGCGCAAGACCGATCCCCGCTATACCTCACAGCGCGAGTTCTGCTTGAATACGGAAGGCCTCAAAGACTACCCGCTGTTCAAAGTTATCTCCATGATCTTCGAAGTTGCTCCAGGCGTCCTCACTGAGCACGGTAAAACCAAAAACCCATGGCCGAACGTCGATGCACAGTCCGGCGTTATCCAGATGTACTTTGGTCTGACAGAGTTTGAATTCTACACCGTTCTGTTCGGTGTAGGCCGCGCTCTCGGTTGCATGGCCAACATTACCTGGGACCGTGGTCTGGGCTACGCTCTTGAGCGGCCTAAGTCTGTTACAACTGCAATGCTCGAAAAATGGGCTGCTGATGGTGGTCGTCAGTTGTCGTAATTGTACGAATTCAATGGTTGGAACCAAAGGGGGCGCAGAAATGCGTCCCCTTTTTATTTCCTGCTTGCAAAAAAAAATAAGTGCGGTATAAAAGACCATATCTGTCGTATTTAAACATAACCCACAGGAGGCATAATGGCAGCTTCGATCAAGGGAACAAAAACCGAGCAAAATCTGCTCAAATCGTTTGCCGGTGAAAGCCAGGCGCGTAACCGCTACACCTATTTTGCCGGTGTTGCTAAAAAAGAGGGCTTAATTCAGATTGCGGATATTTTTGAAGAAACGGCTAATCAGGAGAAAGAGCATGCCAAACGCTTCTTCAAATTTCTGGAAGGTGGCGATCTTGAAATCACCGCCTGTTTTCCCGCCGGGAAAATCGGTACTACCGCCGAGAATTTGCTTGCGGCTGCCAATGGTGAACATGAGGAGCACACTCTTCTCTATCCCGCCTTTGCAGCAACAGCCAAAGAAGAGGGTTTCCCGGTTATTGCCGCTGCCTGGGCAGCAATTTCAGTAGCCGAAAAACAGCATGAAAAACGGTATCGTGATCTATTGGCAAATATTGAAGCGGGTCGCGTCTTTACCCGCGATGGTGATGTTGTCTGGCGCTGCCGCAACTGCGGATATCTCCACAGCGGTAAAGTAGCTCCGGAGGTCTGCGTAGCCTGTTTGCATCCGAAAGCGCATTTTGAACTGCTGGGTGAAAATTGGTAACAACTTGAGCCCTGTACCAAGGGGTACTTTATGACAAAGGAGAAATAAACTATGGCAAAATTACTTGAAGTTTACAAATGTGAGTTGTGCGGCAATATTGTTGAGGTCGTTCATGCAGGTGACGGAAATCTCTCCTGTTGCGGCCAGGACATGAAACTTCTGACAGAAAACACTGTTGACGCTGCTAAAGAGAAGCATGTTCCGGTGATTGAAGTTGGTGATGGTACCGTAAAAGTGACAATTGGTTCCGTTGCCCATCCGATGGAAGAGAAACATTACATCGAGTGGATCGAACTGACCGCCGATGGGAAGGCATATCGTCAGTTCCTTAATCCCGGTGATGCACCGACCGCTACATTTAACGTTACCGCAAAAAAACTGTCAGCACGTGAACTATGCAACCTGCACGGGCTTTGGTCTGCACAGAGCTAATTTCTACTACATTTTTGTCTATGGCGGGAATCTGGCAACGGGTTCCCGCTTATTTGTCTGCTGAGCGCTTTACACAATTCTCCTGCTCATGTATTATCCATCTGTGAAACGTATTTTATCCCTCTACATAATTCGTGAAATTTCCTCGCTCTTCCTGCTCGGTATTGTCATATTTACCTTGGTTCTGCTGATGGGTCGCTTGATTACACTGACAGATCTTGTCGTGTCGTATGGTGTCCCGCTGGTGGATGTCAGCAGGATGATTCTGTATCTTATCCCGTCATTTCTGGTGTTTACGATTCCAATGGCTTTTTTGCTGGCGGTACTGCTGGCGTTCGGGCGACTTTCGGCCGATAACGAGATCGTCGTCATCAAGGCCAGTGGTATAAGTCTTATTCAGATGTTGCCGCCGGTTATCGTCTGCGCGCTTGTTGCTATGTTGTTGGCGCTGGGAGCCAGTACGGTCGGCGTGCCATGGGGTAACAGCGCTTTCAAAGAGCTCAGTGTTCAGGTGTTGAAGCGGAATATTACGGCCACTATTCGCGAAAAAACGTTCTGGGCTGATATTCCCGGTGTCGTCATGTACACCGATCATTATGATGAACAGAATCATGCGCTGAAAGGTGTTATAATAAACGACGGCCGCAATACTGATCAACCCATGACGATCTTTGCGCAGTCCGGGGTTGTAACGAGTGTTGCCGGCAGTCAAGCGTTGCAACTGTCGTTACATGATGGTTCTATCCATATTGCTGGTACTGCCGGTCTCTACCGGTTGGTACATTTTGGGGAATACAGCATGACGGTTGGTGAAAAGGGGAACCGTAGCGAAATATCCCGGAATGAGCCGGATATGTGGCTGTCAGAGCTTCAGCGTCAGATTGCCGATCCTGCTACTTCTGCGGTGAACCGTTTAAAAATGCTGGCAGAGCTTCACAGTCGGTTTACCTTTCCATTTGCGTCGATTGTTTTTGCCATCCTTGCTGTGCCATTGGGGATTCAGAATCGTCGGGCGGGTAAATCGGGCGGTTTCACCATCAGTATTGTAATTATACTATCCTATTATGTCCTGATGTCAGTTGTGCGGACGCTGGCTGAGAGAGGTATTGTCCCGCCTGCCGTGGCGCTCTGGATACCAAATATGATTTTCTTTGCCATGGGATGGTTTTTTTTACGGATGGCGTCACTGGAGAAGAGTATTCCCCTTTTTCCGCTGAAAAATATTCTTGGTTATTTCCGGAGGGCAACCTGATATGGGTATCCTCAACCGTTATATAGCCCAGACTTGGTTACATCTGCTTATGCTTTGCTTGAGCGGTTTTGTCGGAATCTATCTGATAATCGATTTGATTGAGAAAATTCCACGTTTTATGCGCGCCGGGGGAGCAGCGGGCGATATTTTGCAGTACTTTATCTGGAAGCTTCCTGAAATGATCAGTCGTACCGCCACGTTCTCGATTCTTATGGCTACGTTGCTGACGCTTGGTGTGTTTTCTCGTGACAGTGAAATTATTGCGCTGCGCAGTTGTGGGGTCAGTCTGCTGAGGATTGCGCTGCCGATGCTGACACTTGGGTTTATTGCCAGCATTTTGTTATTGATCAACACCGAATTGATTTTACCGCATAGTTATGCACGCACTGAACTGATTGATCGGGTCAAAATCAAGAAAAATAGTGATAACGTCACTTTTAAACGCAATAATATATGGTTCCGCTCCAAGTCGATGATCCTGCAGGCGCGCCTGTTTGAACCCAAGACACGAACGCTGAGCGGTGTAGTTGTCTGGGGCGTGGACGACTTCATGTCTCCGGTCAGCAGGATTGACGCTGAAACGGCAGTCTACAGGGAAGGACACTGGATCTTGAATTCAACGACTCTAAGGAACTTCCAGTCTGTCGCCGGATACGCGCCGCACTTTGCACAAACGATGCAACTGGATCTCAATCTTAAAGTTGAAGACTTGCAGGTGTTGGATAAAGATGCCGATAATATGAGTATCCGCACGCTGAAAGAATATGCGGAAAATCTGAGGCGTGGCGGCTATCAGGCCTATCGCTATCTGACGCTGATGCACACCAAGATTGCTACACCTTTTGCTGCGCTGGTAATGGTGCTGCTCGGAATTCCCTTCGCTCTGCGAAACAGCCGCTCCGGCGGCATCGCTATGGGGATTGGCGCCAGCATCGGGATTGGTTTTGCGTATTTTGTTGTCAACGCAGTACTGCTCTCATACGGAAGGAGCGGCGTTTTGACCCCGGTCGTCGCCGCGTGGGGTGCTAATTTTATTTTTATGTTGAGTGGGATCTGGCTGGCGATGACGGTTAAAGGGTAAACAAAAATGACACATCAATGATCGGAGGAGCCCCCAATGATGTTACTGTCCTTGAGAATATTTATTTACATTTTCAGCTTTTGTCTGACGTGCGGAGCGTACGCTGCAGAGCTTCCGAAGAGGGTACAGAACAGGGTGGTTTCAGAACCCGCTCTGATGTCAGTTCCGGTCATTATTCTCAGCATCATCCCGGCCCAGGCCGAGCCGGGTGCAAAGGTGACGCTGACCGGGACCGGCTTTGGGGAAAACGCCTCAATTTTTCTGGGGAGCGTTGAAATTGCTGCCCGGGTCATCGGTGCTAAACAGGCTGAATTCATCGTACCGCCACAGCAACAGGTTGGTTTGTACGCACTTTACCTGAAACGTTACGACGGCATGATCGGTAGATCCTATAATTTTACGGTACTCCCAGCGCGTCCCGTGCTTAGCTCACTGCAGCCATCCCGGATAAGTTCGTGTGCTTCAGGCAAGGAGCGCGACGTGATTGCCCGAGGCAGTAATTTCGGCAACACTTCTATGCTTTTCTTTAATGGCGCTGCGATTGCCAGCACGCTCATTTCACCGGAAGCCATCTCTTTTACCGTCCCGAATGTGGCAGGTGGGCTTTACCACGTGCTGGTGAAAAACGCTCCCGAAAACGGTTCGGTGCCGTTCACACTGGCGGTCGAAACCAAACCGGAAATTGGGCAGGTAACGGTGGGAAATGAATATGTCAATTTTTACGAACTGATTATTTCCGGAAGAAACTTTAATCAAAACTCATCGGTATATGTGGATGGCATGCAGATTGGCGGCCGTGGCGGCCAGGATATTGCCGAGCGGGAAAAACTGATCTATGTCGACTGCACAAAATTGATTTATCAACGGTACCCCTATTCTCCGGTAAATAAGGATTTTCGTCTACAGGTCGTCAACCCTGGAGGAGAGGGGAGCCAGGCCATCACCGTAACAGCCCCTTGACCTGATTCAAAGGTAGCCCACCCTCTCATTAGGAGTTTACTCCCCTCTGTTACGCTGATAAGCGTCTACTTCTGGAGGAAATGGGTAAGTTGCTACGGTTTAGTTGAAATGTAAAATAATAAAAGAATCTAAAGGACATCATTGTTTATGCAAGCAAAAAGCAGGTTTTATTCAATTTATACTCTCTGGCTGATTGTTGTAGTTTTTTCGGCGGTAACCCGGACAATCCTGCTGGTGAAGTCTCTGCCACAACTCGAACTGGGTCCACTGCTGCTGGTGAAAATTTATGCAGTCGGATTCTTCTTTGATTGTGTGACCTTTTCATACTTTGCCATTCCATTTGTGCTGGTTGCCGTCATTCTGTCCGACCGGGTATTCAATAGCTCATTTTTTAAGGTGTGTGCCTATGCCGTCGCATTTGCGTTTACCTACCTGATGCTGTTCAATGTGGTTGCTGAATATACTTTTTTCGATGAATTCGCCACCCGATTCAATTTCATCGCCGTTGATTATCTGATTTATACCAACGAAGTTATCAGTAATATCCGGGAATCATATCCGGTTAACCAGATTCTTGCCGCTATCTTCCTGATAAACATAATTGTATTCGTACCAGTCATGAAGCATCTGTCGCGCTCCTTTATACACAAATCGAGCATCGGGAACCGGCTGAAGGTCGGTGCGGCGTTTCTCCTGTTGCCGGTACTTTCGTTTGCAGTTGTTGACCTGTCTCAAACGCAGATATCTCCAAATAATTATGCAAATGAGTTGGCTGGGAACGGCGTTTATTGTCTTTTCTCGGCCTTCAGAAATAACGAGCTGGATTTCAATAGGTTTTACGTCAATAAGGATGACAAAACGGTGCTTACCCGTCTGAAAGGGTTGGTGCAGGAAAAGAACGTTCGCTTTGTCAGTCAGGATGACCATTCTTTTACCCATGTCATACAGCCGGGTGGAGCGGAAAAACGCCTGAACGTTGTGCTGGTGGTCGAAGAGAGCCTGAGCGCCGAGTTTCTTACCTCATTCGGTAATGACAAGGGGATAACGCCGAATCTTGACAAACTGGCCAAAGAATCACTCTTTTTTACGCATCTGTATGCAACCGGCACTCGAACCGTTCGCGGACTGGAGGCGCTCACCCTCTCTCTGCCGCCACTGCCGGGAACGTCGATTATAAAGCGCCCCAACAATGAGAACTTTATATCGTGGGGCTCGGTCATGAAAGAGAAAGGGTACGATAACAAGTTTATCTATGCCGGCTATGGCTATTTTGACAACATGAACTATTTTTACGCAAATAATGGATTTTCCACGATAGACAGGACAAACTTTTCCAAAGATGAAATAACATTTACCAATGCCTGGGGGGTGTGCGACGAAGATCTGTTTTTGAAGGTAATCAAGGAAGGGGATCGCTCACATGCAGCTAAAAAACCCTTTTTCAGTGTTGTGATGACCACTTCGAATCACCGCCCCTATACCTATCCTGACGGCAAAATTGATATACCATCAAAAACCGGTCGCAGTGGTGGTGTCAAATACGCAGATTATTCAATCGGGCGCCTGCTGGCCGAGTCAAAAAAGAAGCCGTGGTTCAATGACACCATTTTTATCATAGTGGCCGATCACTGTGGCGATAGCGCCGCTAAACTGGCGTTGCCGGTAAAACATTATGAAATTCCGCTCTTCATCTATGCCCCGGCGATCATCAAGCCGCAGGTCGTCGACCGGATGATGAGCCAGATTGACGTCGCTCCAACGCTGCTCGGACTGCTTAATTTCAAATATACCAGTGCGTTTATCGGCAAGGATGTTATGACTACCGATGCCTGGAGTGATCGGGCGTTTATTTCAACCTATCAAAAACTGGGGTACATTCACGATGATAAATTGCTGGTTCTCGGTCCCAAAAAAGAGGCTGATTACTTCAGTTTTGTCCGTAAAGATGGCGCGACTACCGTATTGAAGCCGCAGGAAGATCTGCTGATGGACGCTTTGGCGTATATTCAGGGCGCAAATTATATCTACAAGAACCGATTGAACCGGCTCTAAAGCGATTCCTCAGCGCTTCCCCCACAGCGTCAAAAGCGCCGGCAGAAATATCAGAAAAGCCGCTACACTCGCGACCATACCAAGAGACATGACGGCGCCTATACTGAAGACCCCCTGATGGTGCGCTACCATCAGGGCCCCGAAGCTGAACAGGATCGTCAGGGCGTTCAGGAACACGCCGATGCCGGCACTGCGGGTAGTTACCTGGGCCGGCGTTTCATTTCCCTGGCGGTAACGGTTGATGATGTAGATGGCGGAGTCGATTCCCACCCCTAAAATGAGCGGCAGTACGATGATGTTGGCCGAATTGAAGCTGACCCCGATCAGATGCATACCTCCAATCATCAGTAGTAGGCCAGCCACGAGTGGCACGGTACCCAGCAGGGCGTAGCGGATGCTCTTGAAGTTAATCAGCAGGATTGCGGCGATGCCGATGAAGGCGTAAATAAAGGCTTTCAGGTAGGCATCACGTAGCACCGAGAGCGATTCAAAGACCATGATCGGCTCTCCGGTAGCATGAGGGACGATACTCTTGACCTGGCTGACAAACTCCTGCAGTGGCTCGCGTTCGAAGATCTCCTTCTTGGGTGTTACCTGCAGTAGAAGTTTGCCGCTCTTACCCACAAAACGTTGTAAAAGCTGCTGAGGGACGTCAGCTGCCGTGATCGGCGCGGCCTCCAGACTCTCCTTCATCATCCGCAGTTTGTCGGGCAGTTCGGCAAACATGCTCCCTTGAAACTCCCGCAGCATTCCCAGCGCGTTCTTGTCTTTTTCCTTTTCCAGAGTGCTGAAAAAACCGTCCAAGGTCGTCATAAAAGCTGCTACGGGCGGTGATTCAGGGGCTTTCCGTGCCTCTAGCGATCTCTTGAGCTTATCCACCCGGTCCCGGAAATTTTCAAAAACAGTCGGGAGGGCCATGACCTGCAGGTTCTCTTCATAAGGGACCGGCCTGACATCGGCCATAACCTGTCGGAGTGCCGCCAGTTCTGCCAACTTTTCGCTCTGTTGGTCCGGTACAAAGGTACGTCTGCTGACTACATGATCCACGCTAGGCAGCTTCTCCAGTCGCTCGGTCAGGCTGCGTTCCTCGGCCGTATCCTTGGCGGTGACCACCGCAAAATAGCCCGAGTTTTCCTTGCTGCGCATCAGTTTATAGGCGTACTCCACCGATTGTAGCCCCTTGGCCTGCAGGTTCATCAGGTTGTAGTCGAAACGCATTGTCAGGGCAGGGTAGAGGCAGATCAACGCCAGTAGCAGCGTGGCTCCGATGACGGCCTTCGGTCTGGCAAAGATGATCCGGAAAAAGGTCCGCTGGTGTAATTCCCTGGTCTCAGGTGCCCCAGATAGCCGGGTGTTTACGGTGCCGGGGGCTTTTCTAAAACGCTCCAGCAGCACCAGCATGGAGGGCAGGACGGTGAAGGTGGCGATCACACAGATGAATACCCCTCCGGCAGCGATGATGCCCAGTTCGGCGATCCCCTTGAAATCGGTGAAGGCGAAGGTGGCGAAGGCGAGAGCCACGGTGGCGGCGGCCATGATGATCGAACGTATGTTAGAGGAAAGACCGGTCTCGATGGCTTCCAGGTCGCCGACACCTCCCTTAAGCTCCTCCTGATAGCGCAGTACAACCTGGATGCCGTATTCGATCCCCAACCCGATCAGCATGATGGCGAAAACCATAGAAAGAATATTAAGGTGTCCTACGGCCAGGGTAGCGAAACCGAAGGAAAGGCAGATCCCCACGATCAGCGAGACCATGGCGGCGATCACGTTCAGCAGGCCACGGAAGGCAAACAGCAGCAGGATAACGGTCAGGGAGAGGGACAGTATCGTGGCAATCCCAATGTCACCCTTGCTGGTAGCCATCTCTTCATACTCCAGCACCGGCACCCCGGTCAGGCCGCCATGGATTCCCTTGAACTCAGGCTTTTTCAAAACTTCATCCAGGGCTGAACGGGCGGCCTTGATCGACTTCTCGGAAGCGACAAAGCTGCCCTCCTCCTTGACTGGCAGCATGGTAATGACCTGCTGTTTGCCGGCGCTCTCCAGCATGGACGGCTTGTCGCCGCCACCACCTTTCAGGAAGGAATCCATGGATAATCCGCTTGTTTTGCCGTCAAAAGCCTTGAAGCCCTTGTCCAGCGTAGTCAGCATGAAGGTCAGGCTCGCTAGTTCAGCCGGATCACCCGATTTTAAATAGCCATCGATCTGGCCGGTCAGGCTGCTGAAGAGGGTCAGTACCGAGGGGGCGGCCGCCAGTTCCTTCAGTACCGGTGCGGCCATGGTCAGGGTGCGGCGCAGGTTTTTTACCTCATCCAGCGGCATGAATAGCAGGCCGTTTTTGCGGAAGAAGGGAAGTCCACCGGGGTAAAAAACCTCACGGAAAATGCCTTTGTCTCTGTTAAGTCGTGCATAGAGAGCATCGGCGGCACGGGTCGTTTTCTCGGCATCGTCCGACTCAATCACCGCCACAATCTCTTCCTGGTCACCGAACTCGGCGCGGTATGCACGGTAATCGACCTGAAAGGGTGCGTTCTTCGGCATCAGATCATCACGGCCGGTCAGAAACTTCATATTCTTGACTGTGTACATAACAGAGATGGAGGAAAACAGCAGCGCCAACGCAAGAATCAGGCGCGGATATGTCGATATGAAAGTAAACAGACGGCTATGTTTTTTTGACACGTGGACTCCTTAGTAAGTTAGAGGCCATTTTCTGCGTTGTTAGTGCAGTGATATGACTTCGTTAATGCACTTTTCCCGTGTAACATGGCTTGATAAAATGCACGACCCTGAATAGCACCGTAAGTAGTGAAAAGTCAATGTGAAGGGGAAATACGTCTTGATGGAGCAGCGTTGGCGTGTTTTGTCGTATATCGGCTGAAATATATTGCCCCGCAGTCAAAATTTATGATAATATTCAACAGTTCGTGAACCACAGAGCTCACCATGCCCTGTGGTTTTTTATTTAACTACCCCGATACACGGGATACGCGCGTTAACGAAGTGATTTCCTACCCAAAAAAATAGAAATACTTTTAACTTACTAAAAAGGAGCACCAAACCAGCATGATCGCAGCATCAAATATTACCCTTTCCTACGGCAAGCGAGTTCTCTTCAAAGATGTTAACATCAAGTTTACCCCCGGTAACTGCTACGGATTGATCGGCGCAAACGGGGCTGGTAAATCAACCTTTCTTAAAATTCTTGCCGCTGAGCTTGATGCCGACAAGGGAGAAGTAATAGTCGGCCCAAGGGAGCGAATTGCTGTCCTCCGCCAGGACCAGTTCGCCTTCGACGATGAAACCGTTTTCAATACGGTCATCATGGGGCACAAGCGGTTGTATGACGTAATGACACAGCGTGATGCGATTTACTCGAAGGCTGAATTCAGTGAAGAGGATGGCGTCCGGTCCGCTGAGCTTGAGGGTGAGTTTGCTGAAATGAACGGCTATGAAGTGGAATCCGAGGCAGCCGTGCTTCTGAACGGCCTGGGGATACCTGAAGAGTTGCGGACGAAGCAGATGAAAGAGCTTGAAGCTGGTGACAAGGTGCGCGTGCTGCTGGCCCAGGCCCTGTTCGGTAATCCGGACGTGCTGCTGCTGGACGAACCGACCAATAATCTCGATCTGAAATCGATACAATGGCTGGAAGAGTTTCTGTTCCGTTTCTCCAATACGGTAATTGTAGTGTCACATGACCGTCACTTTCTCAACCAGGTATGTACCCATACCGCTGATATCGATTTCGGGCGGATTCAGATTTATGTCGGCAATTATGATTTCTGGTATCACGCCAGCCAGTTAAACTTAAAGCAGAAGCAGAACGAAAACCGCAAAGTATCCGAAAGAGCTGATGAACTTAAAGCGTTTATCCAGCGTTTCAGCTCTAATGCATCCAAGGCAAAGCAGGCTACATCGCGCCGGAAGTTGCTCGATAAACTCACTCTGGAGGATATGCCGACCTCATCCCGTAAATATCCGCATGTGGTTTTCAAGCCGGAGCGGGCCTGCGGCGACATCATTCTGGAAATTGAGGGACTGACGAAAGAGATTGATGGGGTCAAGGTGCTGAATAATCTTGACCTGATCGTACGCAAGGGGGACAAAATTGCCTTTGTTGGGGCTAACTCGCTCGCTCGAACGACACTCTTCCAAATTCTGGCCGGTGAGCTGGAACCGGACAGCGGCAGCTTTCGCTGGGGTATTACCATTTCCAGTGCCTATTTACCCAAGGAGAATAGTCAGTACTTTGAGCGTGAAATGACCCTGATTGAGTGGCTGGGTCAGTATTCACCCCCCACCGAAGGTGAAACCTTTGCGCGCGGTTTCCTCGGCAGAATGCTTTTCTCGGGCGAAGAAGCGATGAAAAAAACGACTGTCCTCTCCGGTGGAGAAAAGGTTCGCTGTATGTTGTCGCGCATGATGCTGACCGGCGCCAATGTGCTTATACTTGATGAACCGACCAACCACCTGGATCTGGAATCGATCACCGCCCTTAATGACGGCATGATCGCGTTCAGTGAGGTTATCCTGTTTGCTTCACACGACCATGAGTTTGTCTCAACCGTAGCCAACCGAATCATCGAGATTACACCGGGGGGCGTCATTGACCGCACCATGGGTTTTGAAGAGTATCTGGAGAGTGCGGATGTATCACGCGAGCGGGATGAACTGTACCATGGCCATGCCGACCTGAGTCTGTAGTCAGGGTATATGTGATGTATAACGTACAAAAACCACAGGGATACCCCCCTGTGGTTTTTTACGCAACGGAGAGGCCATGATTTCACCTTCTACTCTCACAATTGACTGGTTAAAGCCTGACATCGAAGAGGAACGCTGGGAGTTTTTCAATCATCCGGCCAAGCAGGAGTGGTATCGATCGCATGCAGTTACGTGGGAGCAGATAGTATCCCGCTTTGAGTGCGGGGCGCTGGTTTCCTATCCTCGCGCCGCGACAATTGGTGAAATTCCGGTTGCGCTTTCGTATCACCGCTATGACGAGTATCAGACATACCTTGCCCGTGCCAAACGGGGCTACCGGAAGAACTATTCCCGGATGGAAGATGCGGTGCAGAGCGCCGGTTCGCTGGCTCTTAAGGCTCCGATAATCCTCCGCAGCGGTGGGGAAGGGGTCCTGTTTTCCGGTTACCGGCGGCTCTGCCTCGGGTGGAATTACGGCATGATACCTTACGTATGGCTGGTCCCTCTCGGATAAGCCATAAGGCAAACAGGCGATACTATTTTTAACATCAGGAAAACAGGGAGCTTTACAAGATGGTTCAGTTGGCAAACATATCTAAACAGCATGGTTCACAGATTCTGTTTCGGGACGCAAGTTGTCAAATTCTGCCCGGAACGCATACCGGACTGGTTGGCCCAAATGGTGCCGGAAAAACGACTGTTTTTCGTCTCATAGCAGGAGAGGAGGAGCCGGATTCAGGTGAGGTGATCCTTCCTAAAAAGACATCTATCGGCTATTTTTCTCAGGATGTCGGCGAGATGTCAGGGCGGTCCGCACTTGAGGAGGTTATGGCTACCTGCGGGACAACCGTTCGTCTGGCAGCGGAGATGAAAGATATGGAGGCGGCCATGTGCGAGCCGCAGTCCGATGATGAAATGGCTGCGCTTCTGGAACGTTACGGTACGGCTGTTGAAGAATTTGAACATATGGAGGGGTATGATCTCGATTCACGCGCACAGGCTGTTCTGACCGGACTCGGGATCGGTCCTGACCGCTACAACCATCCGGTTGAATCGTTCAGCGGTGGCTGGAAGATGCGCATCGCCCTTGCCAGTATCCTGACTCTCAAACCCGACGTACTGCTGCTCGACGAGCCGACTAACCACCTGGACGTCGAATCAATCGTCTGGCTGGAGGAGTGGCTCTCCAGTGAGTTCAAAGGGGCGCTCCTGATGACCAGCCATGATCGCGACTTTATGAACCGGGTCGTGACCCGAATCATTGAGGTTGCCAATATGGCTGTAACAACCTATGGCGGAAATTATGATTTCTATGAACGTGAGCGGGACATCCGTCTGGAACAGCTGATCGCTTCACACAAGCGGCAACAGGATATGCTTGCCAAAGAAGAGGAGTTCATCGCCCGCTTTGCCGCCCGCGCGTCCCATGCCGCCCAAGTTCAGTCGCGGGTTAAGAAAATTGAAAAAATTGAACGGATCGAAATTCCGGCTGAAGAGCGCACGGTGCGGTTCGATTTTGCCGATCCACCTCGCAGCGGCGATGACGTGGCCGCGTTTGAAGGTCTGGGCAAGGTCTGGACAACACCTGATGGACAGGAAAAACCGGTATTCCACGGGGTAACCGGTATGGTTAAACGCCTTAACAAGATCGCCGTTGTCGGCGTGAATGGCGCCGGTAAATCGACCTTTCTCAAGATTTTGGCGAGTCAGACCGAAGCGACGACCGGCAGCATGGCCATCGGCGCCAATGTTGAAATCGGCTACTTCAGTCAGCACGCCATGGAACTGCTTGATCCCAAGAAGACAATCTTTGAAACCATGCAGGATTATATGCCGCTCGCCACCATCGGCATGATACGTAACCTGCTCGGGGCATTCCTCTTTTCGGGCGACACGGTGGAAAAGCGCATCGAAAATCTTTCGGGTGGTGAAAAGAGCAGGGTGGTGTTGGCTACGATACTGGCCCGTCCGGTCAATTTTCTGATCCTTGACGAACCGACGAACCATTTGGATATCCGCTCCCGTGAGATGCTGCTGGCAACCCTTAAAAACTTCGGCGGGACGATTGTGCTGGTCAGCCATGACCGACATTTCTTGCGATTGCTGGTTGATCGCGTTTTTGAGGTTGATCATGGCGAGATGCGGGTGTATGAAGGCAGTTATGATTATTACCTTTCGAAGAGTCATCATACGGCCGGCTGCAGGTAGGATAGTGAGATAATCAACTCCAATTTGGAATTGAAAAAAAAGGAGAAATAACATGGCCAAGCCGAACTATTCGTTTGAAAAACGCAAGAAGGAACTGGAACGCCAGAAGAAGAAGGATGAAAAGAAGGCTCGCAAGGGTGAGCAAAATGCTGACGGGACCGACATAACTGAAAACACTGAAGAAGCGGAAACAGTTACCGAGGAAGCATGAGTCACTTCATCCGTGAAGATATGAATGTCAATGTTTAAAAAACAGCTGCTGGACTCTGCACAATGAGTGACCCGGTCCTGGCGGTACCACATACGTTCCCGATTCTTATCGTTGATGACGATCGTCTGCAACGTAGCGTACTCGAGGCCAACCTTAAAACAGCCGGGTATGATGTTGTTGCTGCGGAAAACGGCAGGGAGGCTCTGGAAATATTCCGTAAAGGCTATTACCCGATAGTCATGACTGATTGGGTCATGCCGGAGATGAGCGGATTGGAGTTGTGTCGCGAAATCAGGAAGGATGATTCAGGTCGCTACACCTATATCATTATCCTGACTTCTCTCAATTCTAAAAACGACATTATTGCGGGGCTGGAAGCGGGTGCTGATGAGTACCTGGTTAAGCCCCCCCATCAAGCCGAATTGACTTCGCGTCTTAAAACCGCCCGGCGTATTCTGGATCTTGAACTTTCTCAGCAGCGTTATATTGAGACGATTAAGAACCTTTCGCTGGTTGATCCGGTCTCGGCTGTTTTTAGCCGTCGTTACCTGGATGAACGGATTCACCAGGAAATCAAACGCGCGTATCGCTATGAACGTTCTCTATCGGTAATACTGGTCGGGATCAATCTGTTTGAGCAGATTGTCGTGACCCATGGACATTATGCGGGAGATGTTATCACCAAAGGTTGTGCCGACAGCCTGGTTGAAGCGGTGCGCAAGGACGTTGACTGGGTAGCCAGGTATGGGCAGGATTCCTTTGCCGTGATAATGCCGGAAACTGATTCAGCCGGTGCAATGATCGTTGCCAAGCGGTTAAGGATCAGGATAGCATCGCTGGTGATGAGTATGTACGATAAGGAACTGAAGGTGACGGCCTGTTTCGGCGTTTCCGGCTTCACGGCCAGTCAGCAAAAACTGGGGTTCAGCGCCGACATTCTGCTTGATAAGGCTGACCATAATCTTTGTCTGGCCCGCGAGGAGGGTGGTAACACAATTAAAGGGGTACAGATGGGGTAGGAATTGACGCTGGTGTTCACTGCTTGTCCAACAGTATATACGATACACAAGAACGCCCTTCCTTTTTAAGAGGAAGGGCGTTCTTGTTTCTACACCTGCTCGGTTCCCGTGACTACTGTCTGGTCGCCCGCTGGTTTCGGCTTTCTGTTGCGTCGGCGAGGTTTCTTTTTGACTTCCCCCTCAGTCGCAGGAGCAGCAGCCACCGGTTTGACAACAGCGATCGTTGCTTTTTTCGGTGGGCGCGCAGCAGGTCGCCCTCCCTTATCATTCCCCCGGCCGGCACCAGGTTTGTCCCGTTTTAGATCCTGAACCCGTTTTGGTCGCGGTGTCCGAACATAATCGAGCACATACAGATCATCATCAGCCCATTCGGTGGGAATCTTGGTCTTTATATACTCTTCAATCGCCTCCAGAAAGAAGGCGCCATCCTCATCAGCCAGAGAAATCGCCTTTCCTTCGGCGCCGGCACGGGCGGTGCGCCCGATGCGATGGACATAATCTTCACAATCCTGCGGTAAATCATAATTTATAACGTGCGTAACACCGTCAATGTGCAGACCTCGCGATGCGACATCGGTCGCAATCAGGATCGGGAGCGTGCCGTCTTTGAAGTTGTCAAGGATTTTCATCCGCTTACGCTGCTCAACGTCCCCAGAAATGACTTTGCAAGGAAAATTATTAGCATTCAGGAGGTTATGCAGGTGTTCAGCCTCCCGTTTGGTGTTGATAAATATCATCGTTCGCGCCATGCCATCACGTCGCAGAAGCCCCAACAGAAGTGAAAATTTTTCCTTGCGCGAACAGTGAAACAGGAGCTGCTCCACCCGTTCTGCGGTCATGGTTTCCGGGGTTACCGAAACCCTGGTCGGCGAGTTCATGAACTCGTACGCCAACTCCATGACCCGGGGGTTGAGGGTCGCCGAAAACATCAGGTTCTGACGTTTTTCAAAAGGCGGCAGTTTACGGAGAATAAAACGGAGGTCGGCAATAAATCCGAGATCGAACATGCGGTCAGCTTCGTCAATTACCAGCACTTCGATGTCTTTCAGGCTGTAGATCTTCTGTTTGAGATAGTCGATCAAGCGCCCCGGAGTGCCGACGATAATATCGGCGCCGTCCAGAAGGGCGTTTTTCTGTTTCATATAATCAACACCGCCATAAATAGCCTGGACGGCGAAACCGCAGTGAGCTCCCAACTGTTTGGCATCCGCTTCGATTTGAACGACCAGTTCGCGGGTCGGTGCCAGAATCAGAGCACGTGGTCTGCCGGCAGGTTCTTTGTTAGCCAGCAGTCGGGTGAAAAGCGAAATCAGAAAGGCGGCCGTTTTGCCGGTGCCGGTCTGTGCCTGACCAGCGATGTCACAGCCGGTAAGGGTTGTCGGCAGAGTTTGTTCCTGGATGGGGGTACAGATACTGAAACCGGTCTCAGCGATGCCGCGAAGCACCTGCTCGGGAATCGGGAGTTCGTCAAATCGCATACAAGTTCCTTTTGTGTTACATCGTATAGTTATTATCTTTACACCATATACTGCGGAGTTACGTCTGGCAATCGAAACCTGATGCCATTGTCCCTTTAAACGGCCATAAATCCTTGCCAAAAATGCTTTGACAAAGCGGAAGCCATTCCATTACTATGACCCGAATTTACCATAAGGAAGTCATCTCATGCAGGCTGCACTTGCCATTATCGGCGAAGATCTCAAACTGGTTGAACAGCAGTTCCGCAAAGACCTGCAGTCAGATGTACCTCTGATTCGGAAAGTCGGAGAATATGTCCTCTCCAGCGGTGGCAAGCGTGTACGCCCCGCTCTGCTGCTTCTTGCCGCCCGTTTGAGCGGTTATACTGCCGACAAGGCTGTGCCGTTGGCGAGCGTCGTAGAATTTATTCACACCGCCACCCTGCTGCATGACGATGTTGTTGATAGCGCTACGCTGCGGCGGGGTCTCGCATCTGCCAACACCCTCTGGGGGAACGAAGCCTCGGTTCTGGTTGGTGATTTTCTGTTTTCAAAATCATTTTCACTCATGGTCGGAGTCGGCAGTCTGGATATACTGCGGGTTCTCTCCGATGCCACGACTGTCATTGCAGAGGGCGAGGTCATGCAGTTGCTCTGTACCGGTGAGATCGATCTGACTGAAGAGCGGTATATAAATGTTGTCCGCTCCAAAACCGCCATTCTTATGTCCGCAGCCTGTGAAGCGGGAGCTATTCTTGGTGCCGTACCGCAGGGTCAGCAACAGGCGTTGGCCGGCTTTGGTATGGATCTTGGCATCGCATTCCAGTTGATGGACGATATTCTTGACTATGTCGCTACTGAAGAAGAATTCGGCAAGAGTATCGGCCATGACCTTGAAGAGGGAAAGATTACGTTGCCGCTGATTCACACGCTCCGACACTGCAGCGATTCCGAGCGTGCAGTGATTGCTGCTGTAGTTGAACAGGATGAAATGTCGCTGGATGACTTCCGCGCTGTTTCCGGATTAGTCAAGGAATACGGTGGTATTGCCTACACCGTTGAAGCCGCCCGCTTTTACGTAAACCGCTGCAAGAGTAATCTGGATCTGTTTGCGTCATCACCGGTTCGTGAGGCCATGCTCAGCCTGTCTGAATATGTAGTAACGCGCAGTAAATGAGTCTGATTTCAGGCTCTATTTCTTCCTCTGTCTCACTTCATAAAACCACCGGAGGTTTCATGCAGCGGATTCTCTTCTTTTTCATGGTTTGTCTCTTCCTGTCTCTGACCGCCTGCTCCAAGACGGATATATCCAAAAAACCAGCTGTTGCCACTGAAAAGAGTGCTGCTCCGGATGTTTCCGTCGTATCGCTGGCCAATGGGAGTACCCTGAAATTATCGGATCTAAAAGGCAAAGTTGTACTGCTTAATTTCTGGGCAACCTGGTGCCCCCCTTGCAGTGAAGAGATTCCCTCCATGGTGAAGCTGAATAGCGTAATGACCGGCAAACCGTTTCAGATGGTGGCTATCTCGGTTGATGAAGGGGGCAAACAGGCTGTTGAATCTTTTTTTAAGGAGTCTGGCTTTTCGCTTCCGGCATATCTTGACGAAAGCGGTACTTCAGCTAAAATATATGGGGTTACCGGGGTTCCAGAATCATTTGTTATCGACAAAGAGGGCATTATTGTCAAAAAAATCATCGGTGGGTTTGCCTGGGATTCACCTGAAGCTGTCTCATTTATTGAAGAGCTGATGAAATAGGGAGTCGCATGATCAGTCATGAAGTAACCTACATCGGGGCTTTTATTGCCGGCCTGCTATCGTTTCTCTCCCCCTGCGTGCTCCCGCTGATTCCTTCCTATATTATGTACATCACAGGCATTTCTTATGCCGACATGCAGGCAGAGCACCCTTCGCATATCATCCGCCAAAAAACGATCCTTCACTCAGTATGTTTTATCTGTGGCTTTACCGCTGTGTTCGTTCTGCTGGGGGCATCCGCAACATATATTGGATCATTTCTGTCTGAGAACGCTACCATCATCAGGAAAGTAGGCGGAGTCCTTCTGGTGATACTCGGCATCCATGTGACAGGCATTTTTCCCCTTAAATTTCTTCTCGGCGAAAAAAGAGTTTCCATCAAACACAAGCCGGCAGGGTATGTCGGGAGTTTTCTTGTTGGTATTGCATTTGCCGCCGGATGGACTCCCTGTATCGGTCCAATACTTGCGGCGATACTTGCGGTGGCTGCGACTGCTGATAGTGTGAATCAGGGGATTCTGCTGTTGTTGCTCTACTCAATGGGGTTGGGCGTACCCTTTTTTCTGGCGGCACTCGCTATGAATCGCTTTATGGCTGTGTTCAACCGTTTTAAAAAATATATCCACATATTTGAAATAATTACCGGGATTCTTCTGATGGTCATCGGTGTACTGATCTACTCCAACTGGCTTTCTCGTCTTTCCGGGTATATGTCCATTTTTTTACAGAGTGTTGAGTGAAAGCTCATCGCGCCCCGCATTCAATTCAGCTGACCGTTTCGCAACTGGTTGTAACGGAGGCTTTTTACGCCGGTATTCTGGAATTGCCGGTACAACGGTCATTCACGTCAAAAGGTGCGCCTGATCATCTGTTGATTGATATGGATGGTATGGCGATTGTTTTCGTGGAGGAGGCTGATGTTATCAAAGCTCACCCGGTACTTGAGCCGCGCTTCAGCATGTTTCCGCGCGGCATAGGGGTGACGCTCCATTTTGAAGTCACCGATATAGAGGATATACGTGACGCAATCATGGAGGAGGGGCTTGAGGTTCTCTACCCTCTGGATATTAAGCCGTACGGCGTCAAGGAGATGTGGTGCTTTGATCCGGATGGCTATCTAATCGTCCTTGATGAATCGATGCCGGTGCAAAAAATGGTTGGGCAATAGCTCAGCCTTTTTTTCGTAACTGAGTAATTACAATCAGATAAAGTGGGGCAAACTATGAGTGAGATGATTTTCCTGCTGCTGCTTTTCGGTCTACCGGCGGCCATAGGATTCAAATATGCACTTTCCCGGGGTAAAAACCCTTTGCTGTGGGGATTGTTATCCGGGATCTTTCCCTTTTTTCTGGTAGTTCTGCATTTTCACAGACCCACCCGGGAAATACGCGGTCATTTCCGGAAGTGTGGCCACTGCGGCAGAACCTTTCCTTGGAAAGATACCGCGTGTAAATATTGTGGTACGGCCGTTTCCGATTCTGATATCAGTATTTGAAAGATGTTGAAATGGCTTCCTTTAACTCGGTTTATTTCATTTATTAGCGGTAATTTTTTTTTATGATCTTGCTAAAACAGCTACTTTTCAGTATGTTCGTCGCTGTAAAATATTCATTTCATTCAGTTCGGAGGAAGCATGTACAGCCAAGCAGGCAAGACAAAATTTCAGGTTGATCTGCGTCAGCATCTGCGTGATCAGAACATCAGCGGCAATCTTGTCCACCTTATCTGTGAAATTGCCGAAGCAAGCAAATATGTAATCAACGCAATTCGAACCGGTGATCTGGGTGTGGCCGGTACATCCAACCTGTACGGCGAAGAACAGCTCGCCCTTGACGTCCTCTCTGATCGTATCATGCGCAAGCGCCTGCAGCATTCTGGGGTTGTGTGCAACATCGCATCCGAGGAGATGGAAGAAATATTTCAGGTTACCAGCAATCCGAAGGGCATGTTTTCTGTCGCCTACGACCCTTTGGATGGTTCTTCGCTGGTCGATGTCAATCTGGCTGTCGGCACCATTGTCGGCATATACCAGGGTGATGACCTGCTTCAACCTGGACGAAATATGGTCGGCTCCATTTATATCCTCTACGGTCCTCGCGTCTCATTGGTCTATTCGGTTGGAAAGGGTGTTTTTGAGTTCACGATGAACCAGCTCATGGAATATACGCTTACCCGTGAGAATATTCATATGCAGCCGTCCGGCGATATTTATTCTCCCGGCGGATTGCGTAAGAAATACTGTGAAGGCAATGAGCGCTTTATCCGTTACCTTGAAGATAAAGGTGCAAAGTTGCGTTACTCCGGTGGTTTTGTGCCTGACTTTAATCAGATTCTGATGAAGGGGAAGGGGGTCTTCATGTATCCGGCACTCAGCGATAGTCCCAATGGCAAGCTGCGCCTGCTGTTTGAACTCAACCCGATGGCCTTCCTGATCGAGCAGGCGGGAGGTTCCGCCACCAATGGTGAAATTCCGATTCTTGATATTGTTCCCGAAGGACTTGATCAACGCTGTCCGGTATATATTGGCTGCAGGGAAGATGTTGCTAAAGCAGCTGAATTTTTGAACGGGGCCTGTTAGAGGGTAAGTTACAATGAACTCTTCCGATTCAAAAACAGATGTCCTGCCTCAGCGCCTCTGTAGTGAAATTCAACTTTTCGACCTGTGTGATTTGGATTCGTGTAATCACAGGAGCGGCCGTTTCTGCACGAACCCAGTACTGCTGGGTCGTTTTGAAAAGATAGCCGAGGATGAGCTCCGGGCTCCTGAACGGTACACTTCTGAAGAGATTGATGATGAGGAAGTGGATGACGTTGATGGGTATGACGATGAAGATGGTGAGTTTGTGATGGGAAATTTAGAGGTTGGTGAGGACGACGACTCGGAGTACGAAGAGTAGACAGAAGCTGTTTATTGATGTGCCTCGGGGTTCGGATTCGTTCGGCCCCGTTTTTATATGAAGTGTTTTCCTGCACACTCTTCCCAGTGCGTACGGGGAATCGAAAGAAACAGGTCGGCGATGGCCGGATCGAATTGAGTGCCCCGATATTTAAAAATTTCGGTAACGACCATGGCAAATGGGAGCGCCTTGCGGTACGGCCGATCGGACGTCATGGCATCCAGCGTATCAACAACGGAAAAGATGCGGGCTCCGATCGGAATATGTTCACCCTTGAGCTGTTTCGGGTAACCGGTACCATCAAAGCGCTCATGGTGGCTGAGGATTATCTCGGCCGGTGCCCTTAAAAAATCTATCTCGGAGAGAATAGCATATCCAACTTGCGGATGTTTGCGCATCTCGATCCACTCGTTATCATCAAGCTGACCCGGCTTGAGCAGTATGTTATCGGAAATACCGATCTTTCCAATATCGTGCAACAGGGCTCCCTTTGCCAGATTCTGAAGCTCCTTGCCGGCCATTCCGAGCTTCGCTCCCAGAAACGATGCATAGTTCATAACCCGTTCCGAATGAGATCCGACTTCCCTTTCACGTGCATCGAGAGCTTTTACCAGTGCGGTCAGGGTGTTGTCATAGGCACTGGAGAGCTCATTCATGGTCTTCCGGATCTGGGCCGTCTGTTCCATGACCTTGAACTCAAGGCTTACCTGATAGTTCTTCTTTTCAATGGCAAGGCAACGCCGCTCGATGAGGTTTTTTACCGTCAACACCACGCGGTTGATGCCGAACGGTTTGGTTATATAGTCATCAGCCCCGAGGTGTACACATTCCATTGCGGTATTCATATCGGAGAGCCCCGTTATCATCAGAACAGCGATCTCCGGGTCAACTTTTTTCAGGTCACGCAGCAATTCAACTCCGCTTCTGCCCGGCATCATAATATCTGAAATCACGAGGTCGACCGCCTGTTCGCCCAGAAGTACAAACGCTTCGTCAACATTGGATGCCTGATGACAAATATACTCCTCCTGCACCAAGGCGGAAGTAAGCAGATCACGAATCATCTCTTCATCATCAACAATCAGAATATGTTCTTTCATTCCTATTGCTCTCCATGCGGAAGATTTAGTACTAATCAGAAATCGCATCATTCTTCTATCATTCAATTGTCATGTTTTCAAGTGGCATAAACTTTGATATAAATATCGTGTCATGCATAGCTGTTTGTACCTCCGTAGATCTTTAACATTTCCTGGTGATTCATGCTTCTTTTAATCAAGTGCTGAATAAATGACCGCCATGTCACGCCGCTGGCCGTTCTTGATCCCTTTCTTGTTCATGACGGCCGGTATGGTGCTGTCCGCTCTAAGCGGCCAATACTGTGATATAACCTACGTTCTGGCCGTTTTCTCATGTCTGCTGCTCGCATGTTTCCTGCCGTATTCGTGGCTTTTTTCTGCCTGTACCGCACTATTTTTCTTTTTATGGGGTCTGTGCGCCCTGCATCCCTGGTTAACTCCTGAAACATCCCCGTACTCTATCAGGACTACTGTTTCTGATAGCCCGATAACCATAGAGGGCGTTATTTCTGCCCGCCCTTCAGTTGCTCCTGATGGGAGTCGGCTGACCGTTCAGGTAGAACGCATATTCAGGGGAGAGCGAGCGGACACGGCGTCAGGTTTTCTACTGCTGTATGTCAGCGAAGGTGATGTCTCTCTGACTCGAGGCGACCGGATCCGCTTCATCTCACGTGTCTCTGTACCGCGTAAACTCGGCCTGCCGGGCGAATTTGATTATTCGCGTTATCTTGCTTTCCAGGGGATATCAGCAACCTGCCGTGTCGCATCTCAAAGCGAGATTGTTCTTATTCGTGCTGCTGCAGTGGAATCTTTGCAACGTACAATTGACCGGTTCGCCCGATTTCTGGGTGATGCTATCCGTCGAGCCATTCCTGATGTACGGGTTTCTTCAGTCCTGACCGCGTTGCTTATCGGCGATCAACGAAGGATTCCACACGATCTCGCTGATGCCTATACACGGGCGGGGGTCAATCATATACTGTCAATTTCCGGTTTCCATGTCGGTATTGTCGCGGCATTCATTACTCTGCTGGTTGTATGGTTTCTGACCCGCTTTGAATATCCGGCCCTGCGCTGGAATGTCCGCAGAATTGCCGTGCTGATTGCCGTTCCGGCTATGGTGGCATATCTTCTTCTGTCCGGCAATGCTCCCGCAACAGCCCGCTCAGTGATCATGCTGACGGTCTTTGCGGTGGCGCTCTTTGCAGAACGGGAACGTGATTCAATCAATACACTTTTGCTTGCGGCATTTCTTCTGGTTGCGATCAACCCGCCAACCCTTTTTGACGTGTCGTTTCAGCTTTCTTTTCTGTCGTTGTGGGGGATACTTGTCGCGGTTCCATTGATCATGAAGTACACCGTAAACATAAGTTACCTCTTGTTGCGCAGTATGATCCAATTTGTCGCAGTGTCTGTTGCAGCATCGTGTGTAACCCTGCTGCCGGTGCTTTTTATCTTCAAAGTCGCTTCACTCAACGGAATTCTTACCAATTTTCTGATTGTGCCGCTTCTGGGCTACGGTGCGGTGCTGACCGGTTTCATCGCGCTGCCGTTTATGCTGCTGCTCCCCTCCTGTGCACCGTTGCTGCTCTGGCCGGCAGCGTCGCTGGTTGCCATCTCGAACCAGGTTGTCATGTGGTGTACCTCCCTCCCGGTACTAACCTTTCACGGCATCACCGGCTGGGATATGTTCTTTTTTCTGTTGTTCATGACGTGTATGACGTTTGTGAGGAACAGGTGTATGGTCACGGTTTTAGGCGTGGCACTACCTGCCTGTGCCGTTATTTTTCATGTATATGCTGCTACCGCTACAGATGGCCGTCTCCACATTACAATGCTTAGTGTCGGGCAGGCCGAATCAATGCTGGTGAGACTTCCGGATGGTTCGACTCTGCTCGTGGATGGCGGCGGGTATCTGCACGATACCGGCCACGACTTCGGTCAGCGGGTTCTGGCGCCGGCGCTGGGAGCATTGCATGCCGGGCGTATTGACAGGATGATCGCCACGCACGATCACCCAGATCATAGCGGCGGGCTCCCCTTTATTATAAAGAACTTCGCGATCGGTGAATTTTGGAGCGGCTCGGATGTGTCAGCTGCGGTGCGGAGAGAGCTGGTTGAAAAAAGAGTGCCGCAACGTGTGCTTGCTGCCGGGGACGTGCTGAAACTGCCCGGCCCTGTCATCATCACGGTACTTTCACCGGCCAAGTCCGTGCAAACACCGGCAGACAGTGACGAATCCAGTGTGAATGAACAGTCGCTCGTGTTTCGTCTCAGCTATGGTGCCTTCAGCACTATTTTTTGCGCCGATGCCGGTTTTGAGGCAGAACAGCGGATGCTTGCCGGTCGGCATGATCTGCAATCGACGGTTCTCAAAGTTGGGCATCATGGCAGCCGCTTCTCAACTTCGGAGGAATTTATTGAACGGGTGCGCCCGGGGCTGGCGCTGATTTCTGCCGGTGCCGGTAACCGCTTCGGCCTCCCTTCGTCACGGACGGTTGATCTGCTGAGATCAAAAGAAATTCCAACCTGTCGCACGGATCGTGACGGGACGATCGAAGTCGTCACCGATGGGGTCAGCTGGTCTGTTTCAACCCCCTACAAGCCCGAATGACGTTGACTCCATACCGTGAAATAGGGTACATAGGTATGGTATTTTCAACAATTTCCTTTTATTGAGCGACGTTAAATGGATACGATCCTGTTAGTTGAAGATGACCGTTTTTTCCGGGATATGTTCACCAACCTGCTGCAAGCCGAAGGGTACCAGGTTGAGACAGCTTCCTGCGGGAACGATGGGCTTGAGATGCTTGCCAAAGGGCAGTACTCTCTCGTTATAACTGATCTGGTCATGCCCGATATCAGTGGTCTTGAAATTCTGTCACGGGTCCGTGAAAGCCACCCGACCGTCGATGTTATTATGGTCACCGGGAATGCAAATCTGGAATCTGCGATTCTTGCCTTGAAGCGGGGGGCCCGGGATTACCTCATCAAGCCGGTTGATCCTGATGAATTCAAACATTCTGTTTCCCAGTGCATACAACAGCGGCGTCTTCTCGATGAAAATGACGAACTGAGAAACATGCTCTCACTGTTTCGGACCAGCCAGGCGATTGCCGGCTGCCTGGACCGCGAACACCTCTACCACCTTCTCGTTGAAGCGATTGCCCGTGAAGCTGCAATCGGCTCTGCGCTCGGTTTTTTAATGACCGAAGGATCTCTTGATCTCAAAGTATCCAAAGGAATTTCTGCTGAATCGGGTAGATCTCTGTCGGAAGAAATCAACGCACTCCTTGCAACATCGACAGTGGCAGAATTTTCAATCCAGCAGCTGCACCTTTCATCGTTGTACCGTTCGGAAGGGTATACCGATGCCTTCCTGATTCCGGTTTACAGTAATTCAGCGATGTTCGGTATGGTTGTCCTTCTCAATGACCCCGGTTGCGCACTTCCTGATATTGCGAAGTATAGAAAAAATATTCTCTTTTTGGTCGAACAATCGTTACGCGCCTTTGAAAATGCTGAAACATTTTCCAAAGCAAAAGATCTGCTGTTTATTGACGATGTCAGCGGTCTCTATAACCATCGCTATCTTGATATTGCCCTTGAGCGCGAAATGAAGCGGGTTGAACGGTATGCCTCCCACCTTGCGGTTCTTTTTATTGACGTTGATTCGTTCAAGCTGGTAAACGACATTCATGGGCATATCGTTGGAAGTAAAGTGTTAGCAGAATTTGGCGCACTGATCAAAAAATCTGTCCGTGATGTTGACATTGTCATTCGTTACGGTGGCGATGAATATACCGCCATACTCGTCGAAACGACCTGTGCCTCGGCTGAGCTTGTTGCCGATCGAATCCGCAGGCAGGTCGAGGCCTATCACTTTGCGGGTTCTGAGGGTCGAACCATTCGTTTGACCTGCAGTATCGGTTATGCCTGCTGTCCTGATGATACTGCGTCAAAGGATGTTCTGCTTGAGATGGCCGACAGGGCCATGTATGTCGGTAAAACATCCGGAAAAAATTGCATCCAGCGCATAGTATCCTGACCCTATTAGTACTGCCCGAGTCCGGCCCTGCAATCTTGCCGTGCAGTCCGGACTCTTTACGTTTTTAACTACTCATGAGGTGATCTGTGGCACTTACAGCAGTCAAAGGTTTTAATGATATCCTGCCCGGTGAATCCGCCCGTTGGCAGCATATTGAACAGACGGCCCGCCGGGTCTTTGAACTGAACGGCTTTGGTGAAATCCGGGTTCCGGTAATGGAGAAAACCGAGCTTTTCTGCCGTTCGATAGGTGATGCGACTGATATCGTAGAAAAAGAGATGTACACCTTTATTGACAAGGGTGAAAACAGTGTCACGCTGCGTCCGGAAGGGACCGCCGGAGTCATGCGCGCGTTCATCGAACATAAGCTGTATGCACAGGACCCGATTGCAAAATTGTACTATATGGGGCCGATGTTCCGCTATGAACGCCCTCAAAAAGGGCGCTACCGGCAGTTTCATCAGATCGGCGCCGAAATTACCGGTGTCCACGACCCTCTGGCTGACGCTCAGGTTCTGAATATGCTGACCTCCTTTTTTCGAGAAATCGGTTTGACGGAGCCAACGCTTCAGATTAACTCGCTCGGATGTCCCGCGTGCCGTCCTGTCTACCGTTCCGCCTTGCGAAGCTTTCTGGAAGAGCGGATGGGGCATCTCTGCGAAGATTGCAAACGGCGCTTTGCCACCAATCCGCTCCGGACACTGGACTGCAAGGTGCCAGGGTGCATTGAGGCGACTGCCGGGGCGCCGTCTGTACTGGAACATCTCTGCAGTGAATGTGATGATCATTTCAGCAGCGTGCGCCGTTATCTCGATATTTCGTCCACCCCGTACAGCATTAATTCCCGCATGGTGCGCGGACTTGATTACTACACCCGAACGACCTTTGAGATGGTTACCGGATTGCTCGGTTCGCAGTCTGCCGTTGCCGCAGGGGGGCGCTATGACGGTCTGATCTCGCAGCTGGGGGGGCCGGCAATTCCCGGAATCGGCTTTGCGATGGGTCTTGAACGGGTTGCTCTGCTGCTCGACAGCCAGGAGTTTACCTCTACGCCCGACCTGTTTATCGCCACGATGGGGGGAGGGGAGCGTGACGTGGCTTTCCGCCTGATGGATAGCCTGTTGAAGTCCGGAGTTCGCACCGAGATGGATTATGATGGGAAAAGCCTGAAGAGTCAGATGCGCCGGGCTGACAAGCTCAAGGCACGCTTTAGCGTTGTAATCGGTGAAAATGAGGTGACGTCAGGGCGAGCCTCCTTTAAACGGATGGCTGACGGCCTCCAGAGTGATGCTGCACTGACAGTCGCCGGGATACAGTCGCTGGTCGGAAAGTCGGAACAGTGATGGACTCCAGTACAATCCGCACCATCACCCCTGAAAAACGAGATGATGACTCTCAGTACGACGCAACGCTCCGCCCTCGATCTTTTGATGACTACATTGGTCAGGAGAAGATCAAAGGCAATCTACGTCTCTTTATAGATGCCGCCAAGGGGCGGGGGGAAGCGCTTGATCATGTCCTGTTGTATGGCCCCCCGGGGCTTGGCAAGACGACGCTGGCCAATATCATCGCCTGCGAGATGGGGGTCAATATCAAGTCCACGTCCGGTCCGGTTATTGAACGCCCGGGTGACCTGGCCGCCATTCTCACCAACCTTGAACCGCACGACGTCCTCTTTATTGACGAAATCCACCGGATTTCCCATGTAGTCGAAGAGATCCTCTATCCTGCCATGGAGGATTATCAGCTCGATATCATGATCGGTCAGGGGCCGAGCGCCCGCTCGATCAAGCTGGATCTGCCCCGTTTTACGCTGGTAGGCGCCACCACCCGGGCCGGGCTCCTTTCCTCGCCGCTGCGCGATCGCTTCGGGGTCATATCGCGCCTCGAATTTTATACCTATGATGAGCTGGCCACTATTATCTGTCGTTCGTCCGGTATTTTGGGGATGGAAATTGACCCTCGCGGGGCATCCGAGCTGGCCCGCCGCAGTCGGGGAACCCCCCGGATAGCCAACCGCCTGTTGCGCCGTGTACGTGATTATGCCCAGGTGCGCGCCGATGGTGTCATAACTCTCGACGTTGTGCGGGAAACTCTCAAACTGCTTGAAATAGACGAGATGGGTTTTGACCAGATGGATCGCATGATCTTGCTGACGATTATCGACAAGTTCGGAGGAGGGCCGGTTGGTCTGGATACCATAGCTGCCGCTATCAGTGAAGAGAGTGATACCATCGAGGATGTCTACGAGCCGTTTCTGATTCAGAACGGATTTATCAATCGCACCCCGCGCGGCAGGGTGGCTACACGTGCGGCCTATCTGCATTTTGGCCGCATCGCCCCGGAATCCTCCCAGGCGGTTCTGTTCTAGTATGCAACAGTTCTTCGAATTTCCCATTACCCCGAGCTTCAGCTTTGACAGTTTTGTCCCCTGTGAAGGAAACATAGCTGCACTCAGGTTCGCGCTGAGGATTGCCGATACTTCTGATTCCGAGACCCTGCTTTATCTGCATGGCCCCTCCGGGTCCGGCAAAACCCATCTGCTTCGGTCCATTGCCGGCAGCAATTTCCCCTATTTTTCGCTCCGTGAGCCACTTACTCCGGAACGGCTGGTGTCGATTTTTTCCACTGCCGACGGGTTAGTGATGGACGACCTGCAGTATATGCCTGATGATCCTGATCTGCGGAGGGCTCTCTGGCAGTTGTTTAATGATTTTCACACCTCCGGTCGCACGATTGCCATGGCCGGATCACTCCCGCCGCGTGAACTTACCAGCATGGATGATCATCTGACGTCGCGTCTGTTATGGGGTCTGGTCGCCAGGCTCGATACGTCTGATGACAGCTCTCGGAGAATGATAATCAAAAAAGTTGCTGATGATCATCAAATCAGGATACCTGATGATGTGGTCGACTATATTCTGGTAACTACCAGTCGTGAGGTTGGTGATCTGATTACCTCTTTTCATCAGTTATACCGTTTCTCAATGGCTGAAAAACGGCGTATCACGCTGCCGCTTGCCCGGGAAGTACGCGAGTTGACGCTGACAGGGCGCGTGTTATGACCCCATTTAAGAACCGGTTGAAGACCCCCGAAGAGATTGAACTGGAACATAAATATCAGCAGTTGATCCAGGTTAAGGCTGATCTCCAGCGGCATGAGCAGGTTTACAATTGTCTGAAATCTGAAATAAGAATGTTTGAACAGGTGTATGAGGATATTCTCGGAGTCCGTATCCAGACTCTGGAAGATCTTGAATGGCAATTAAATGGTCTTCTGAGTGAGACGACGGTAGAACGCTCGACGGAATCTCTACAGCAGTCACCTCCTTACACCCACTTCCCGCGTTCAACTGATCTGCTCGATGATGACGAAGTTGTAGTACAGGATGTAGCCAATCTCAGCCTCAAATCGCTGTATCGAGGCGTGGCTAAAGCGGTCCACCCCGATCTTGCTTCTGATGAGATCGAACGCCTGCGCAGGCAGGAGCTGATGGCACTTGCCAATGAAGCGTATCAGTCCGGAAATCGACAGGTGCTGATCGATCTGCTGAGTGAATGGGAGCAGGCACCGGTCTCATACGGATCAGAGCTGGATATAGCGCTTGAGCTTGTGCGCGTTATTCGCCAACTCGCAGCGATTCAGCAAAACATCCACGCGGTCATCCGCCAGACCGAAGAACTAAAACAGACCGACATTGTTCATTTCAAACTGCGGGTGGATGACGCACAGGCGGATGGCGTCGATCTTCTCGCGGATATGGCCGCTGCTGTTGATCTGGATATAGCTCGAATCCGTCGCCGTCTGTCTACCATTAGTGGTGAGGCCGGAGAGCCTGGCGACGAGGATGGTGCCCTGTTTGAAACGCGCATTGTCCGCTTTCCGTCTGAACAGAACTGCGGGACGCTCTTTATCCGTAAAACATCTTCAGTCGATTTTCGTGACTGGCAGCGTATCGGGATTGCACGGGGTGCCAAAGAAATCTTCATTGACACGTCGCTGCGACTGGACGTAAAAGCTGACAGCGGTACGGATATGGGCTTTTTGACAGGTCTGAATCCGGGCGATATTCAATCACTTTTTCTCTATAATTGCGACGACACGATCCTGTCTCAAATTGTGCATCTGACCGGTCTGCAGGAGTTGTATCTCTCCGACACCGCGGTCAGTGATCAGGGGCTGGCTTTGCTGCGTCCTTTAGAGTCATTGCAGCGCATATCGATCTACCACACCGCTATTAGCGACGCTGGAATTATGAATCTGGCGCTGCTGCCGGGACTAAAATGGCTTACCTGCAGCGGTATTAACGCCACGGAAGAGGGATTGAACCTGTTCCGGCGGTCAATGCCCGGCTGCAAGACGGTCAGTTTTAAATGGCGCTATTAGATAGAGATTATTTTTTTGCAGGATATACTGTGTGAACGCACACGTATCCTGTTTATCAGGGGTAAAATTAGGAGTTATTATGCTTCAGGTCGGTAACTACAACCAGCTTGCAATCGCCCGCATCACCGCTACCGGAGCTGTTTTTACGTCAGACAAAGGGGATGTGCTACTCCCCTTGCGGCTTGTTCCGACAGGGGCGGAGGTGGGAACAACGCTTGATGTTTTTGTGTACGTTGATTCTGATGGGCGTCTGACAGCCACCACCAAAAGGCCCCGCGCCGTAGTGGGGGAATTTGCACTCCTGAAAGTCAAGGAGGCGACGACTGTTGGCTCATTCCTTGACTGGGGATTGGAAAAAGATCTGCTGTTGCCGTTTGGCGAACAGCTTGAACCGGTCAGACGTGGTGATCAGGTGCTTGTATGGATCTATCTGCATGACAGCGGCCGGATTGCGGCGTCGGCGAAACTGGAAAAATTTATCCGGCCGGTGGATGACACTTTGACGGAAGGCGCCGAGGTCGAGCTGCTTGTCTATGCCTGCACGGATTTGGGTGCCAAGGTCATTATCAACAACCGCTTCGGCGGGCTGATTTTTCATACAGAGCTGGTCGTCAAACCTTCCTGTGGAGAGCATCTGCGCGGATATGTCAAAAAAATCAGGGATGATGGCAAGGTTGACGTGACGCTACGCAAAGGGGGCGCTACGGAGGCGGCAAAAGACCGCGATATTCTCCTTGATGCCCTGGCGGCCCACAACGGCTTTCTCCCCTTAACCGACAAAAGCTCTCCCGAAGCGATAGCAACACAGCTTCGATTGAGTAAAAAGAGCTTTAAAAAAGCGATTGGGGGACTGTACAAAGAGGGCGCTGTCTCAATACTTCCCGATGGAATCCGTCTGCGAAGCGTCCAAACGAAGGATACGTTATGAAGAGTAACATTGGTGTAGTTATATTGGTTGTTCTCTGTAGTGCCGCTCTGTTTTTTACCGGCTGTAAAAAAGGTGAAGAAAAGCCGGCAATCTGCTTGCAGGTCGTCACAACCCTGTTTCCACTATATGACTTCGCCCGTACGATTGGCGGTGACAAGGCGCACGTGACCATGCTGCTCCCGCCCGGTGTCGAGCCGCATACCTTCGAACCGAGGCCGGAAGATATGATCAGGATCAGTCGTGCCGGGCTGTTTATCTATACCAGCAAATACATGGAACCGTGGGCGGAAAAAGTTGTCACCGGTATTGACAGCCGCACGCTGCGGGTCGTCAATGCCGGTGAGCGGGTCACCTACCGTGCCGGAGTGACTGAAGATGAGCATGATCATGGCCACAAGGGGAGCGGGGAGCATGATCACCACCATGATCAGAAAGGGATGGATCCGCACATCTGGCTCGATTTTGACAACGCAGCGCTCATGGTTGATACGATTCTTGACGGTTTTATCGCCGCTGATCCGGGCAATGGCGGCGTGTACCGTCAGAATGCTGAAATCCTGAAAAAACGACTGGCCGCGCTTGACCAGAAGTACCGGAAAAAACTCTCCTCCTGCTCCACCAGAAAACTCCTGCATGGTGGGCACTATACCTTCGGCTACCTGGCTCGTCGCTACGATTTAGAGTATCACGCGCTCAGCGGGATATCGTCAGACTCGGAACCGTCGGCTGAGCGTATGGTTACACTTGTCCGGGAAATAAAATCATCCGGCGCCAAATACCTGTTTGCAGAAGAGCTGCTGTCGCCACGCTTGACCGAAACGCTGGCTCAGGAGGCGGGTGTCGGGGTATTGATGCTCCACGGGGCGCACAACCTCTCCCGTGATGATATGTCCCGGAATGTTACCTTTTTTGATCTGATGGAACGCAATCTGGAACAGCTGCAGAAAGGTCTTCAATGCCGGGCGAAATAGTTACAACAGAGTTGCTCTCGTGCAGTTATCGCGAGGGAAGGGTGCTTGAGGATATTTCCTTTCAGGTTGAGCGCGGTGACTATGTTGGAATCGTGGGGCCGAATGGTTCCGGTAAAAGCACGCTGGTCAAGGCGTTACTCGGTCTGGTGACAATCAGCAAGGGGTCTGCAACACTGTTTGGTACCCCTCTGACACACTTCCGTGATTGGTATAAAGTTGGCTACCTGCCCCAAAGTCTGCATCTGGTTAATCCGGTATTTCCTGCGACAGTACATGAAACGGTTGGCCTTGGTTTGTTATCACTTAAGCATTTTCCAAAACGACTGAATCGTGCCGATAATGACAAAATTAATACAATCCTTGATGAATTAGGTATATTGGATCTTGAACATAAACTGATAGGTGAACTATCCGGTGGCCAGTTGCAGCGTGTTCTGCTTGCGCGTGCAATCGTCAACGATCCTGAGCTGCTTGTGCTCGATGAACCGACCGCAGCCCTTGATCCGGAAACAAGAGGTCGCTTTTATGCCATGATAGCCTCTATCAACCGATCGCGGGGCGTCACGGTCCTGCTGGTGACGCATGACAGCGGCGCGATCGGAGAACATGCCTCAAAAATGCTCTATCTTGACAAAAAAATACTATTTTACGGCAGCTTTGATCAATTCTGCTGTTCACATGAGATGTCGTCACTGTTCGGCGAACATTCCCAACATCTCATGTGCCATCGACACTGACCATGAACCTACTAGAAATACTTTCATACGGCTTTATTCAACGCGCCCTGTTGGCCGGTACACTGATCGCTCTGCTCTGCTCTGTGCTGGGGGTCTTTCTGGTTCTGCGTCGTTTGTCATTGATCGGTGACGGATTGGCACACGTCACCTTTGGCAGCACCGCCATCGCACTGGCGCTGAAACTCTATTCAACAATGTCGCTGCTGGTCTCGATGCCGATCGTTCTGCTGGCGTCCCTCGGCATACTCAAATTGACAGAAAAAGGGCGGCTGAGTGGCGACGCAGCTATCGGTCTGGTATCTGCTCTCGGAATTTCGGCCGGTATTATTCTGGCCAGTGTGGGGGGAGGGTACAACGTTGATCTGCTGAGCTACCTGTTCGGCAACATTCTTTCGATACGCAGTGAAGAGGTGGTGATTGCGGGGTTTCTCTGTCTCGGGGTGATGTTGCTGGTGACGTTCTATTATCACGAGCTGTTTGCCATCTCATTCAGCGATGAACTGGCCAAAGTGTCCGGTGTCCGGACTTCATACATCAACGCAATCCTCGTGCTGCTGACCGCGCTGTCTGTGGTTCTGGCCATGAAACTGGTCGGCATCATGCTGATTTCGTCACTGCTGATTGTTCCCGCGGCGGGAGCGTTGCAGCTTGCCCGCGGTTTCAAGGTCTGTATTGTTCTGGCTGCAATTCAGGGATGCAGCTCGGTTATTATCGGTATTATTGTTTCAATCCTGTCCAACCTCCCTGCCAGCGCCTCCATCGTCATGGTAAATCTGCTCTTTTTCGCCGCCGCATGTGTAGCCCGTCGGGTCCTCTATCCTAAAAATAGTAACTGAAATCCTTCATCTCGAACGGTGAATCATTCAAGCATTCAATAAATACATCCACAATAAATGGATCAAACTGGGTATCTTTTTTCTTTAAAAGCTCGTGGATAGCCGTTTCTTTGTCGAAGCCGTCTCGATAAGAGCGGTTTGAAATCATGGCATCGTACGCATCTGCAACGGCAACGATACGGGCATGGAATGGAATCTGCTCACTTTTCAGACGCCCGGGATATCCGGAGCCATCCCAATGTTCATGATGGTGAAGGATGGTCGGGCCGATATGGCTTAAATTGTTGATACCCACGACAAAGAGAGTTCCTTTCAGGGTATGCTCACGTGTCAGCGTCTCCTCGCGGTGATTGAGGCTGTCCGGCTTGTTGAGCACATCTTCAGCAGTATTGTATTTACCGATGTCATGCAGCATCGCGCCCAGATACAGATCGCGCATCTCTATGAGCGGCAGGTTCAGTTTTGAACCGATGCTCAGGCAGTATTCAGCAACCCTGCGCGCCTGCCCCTGCGTATAACTGTCTTTCAGCTCCAATGCGCCCAGCAGGGCCTGCATAATGCTGTTGAATAAACTGGCATTCCACATTTCGTGCGGCGTATCCTGGAGCAGAACTGCCTTGGAAATTCCATCAGACGTGTGGCGACCGGCCAGACGGGATGCTATTGCCAGCCCAAAGTCGATTGCCGTGCCCGGCCCCTGACTTGTAATAATGGTGCCGTCGCTGACGACCGGCGTATCTTCGAAAATGCCGCCATTTAATTGCTCACGATATGACGGGTAACAGGTCGCTTTTTTGCCACTTAGTAGTCCGGCTGCAGCAAGTACAATCGGAGCGGCGCAGATAGCGCCTATCAATTTTTCTTTGGCTGCGAATTCAGCAAGGAGCGCGTGAATTCGCCGATCGGCGTTAAGGTTGTCAGTACCCGGTTGTCCGCCTGGAAGGACGATCATATCGAAGGACGCAGCAGTGACGGCATCTATTGTTGTATCAGGGATGATGTTGATATTGTGCGCGCCTACAATCGGACCTGGCAGAAGTCCTGCCAGAACGATCCCTATTTCTGCTCTGCGGAGTATATCAACTATCGCCAGCGCTTCAATTTCTTCAAAACCTTCCGCTAGCGGCATGAGAACGTTTGCCATATATTCCTCCCCATCGTACAGAATGTTTTAATAGTAAGCCAAAATAAGCAAAAAACAAGTGATTACTAATAGTGAGGAACCTCAAGGTGTGATCACGTAGGCGGCTCTCGACGAGTTACGCCACGACCACCCGGTTGCGCCCCTCCCGTTTGGCAGTATAGAGAGCGTTATCAACCCGGCGAATAAGCTCGTCTTCATTGTCTCCGTTTTGCAGCTGTGCTACACCGAAACTGGCGGTCACAGACAGCGGCGCAGCACTACTCGATTGCTTTTCAAACGTAGAACGAATGCGCTCAGCCAGAGCGGCGGCCGCGTCACATGAAGTGTTCGGCAGCAGTATGATGAACTCCTCACCTCCCCAGCGACTGGCGATATCTTCAGCGCGCACCAACTCTTTCAGCATCAGGTCGCCGACACTATGACCGAAGGTGTCATTCACTTTTTTAAAATGATCAAGGTCGATGCTGATCAACGAAAGTGGATGACCTTTTCTTGCGGGGTAATAAGCATCTCCCTCAGCGCGTTTACCGCCTGCTCAAATCGTAACTCCAACTCTGGCAACAGTTGCACCGCTCTTTCTAAATCACCAATCTCGGCACCGGTTTCAATCATACGGGCAATTTCAGAAAGTGGCACCAATGAGAGATTCGCCGCAGCTCCTTTCAGCTTATGTGCCGACTGGCGCAGAATAATGGCATCACGTACTGTAACTGCTGTGCGGATTGACTCGATATATTCCGGGGCACTGTCGCAAAATATGGCAGCCACATCACAGGATAGTTCAATATCTCCCTGGTTTCGGCGCACAAAGTCATCCATATCAAAAACAGCGGTTTCAGCGCCGCAAGAGCTTGCATCTCCTCTGCCGGTCGTTTTCTGAAAGGCTGTCTCCTGAGCGGAATCAACGGGAACCCACCGTTCCAGTAGCGCTAGCAAAACCGCGATATCAAACGGTTTGCTCAGATACTCATCCATGCCGGCGGCAAGGCATTTGTCACGATCTTCCTTAAGTGAGTTTGCCGTGAGCGCAATCACCGGTATGGCGTGGTTTCTGACTGCCGAAGTCTGGTCACGAATAACAGCAGTCGCTTCATAGCCGTTCAAGACCGGCATCATGCAGTCCATCAGCACCAGGGCGTAATCGTTGTTTTCCAGAGCATGTATCGCATCGCGGCCATTGTTTGCCACATCCACAGTATAGCCGAATCTTGCTAGTATTGATTTAACAACGACTTGGTTAGTGGGGTCATCCTCAGCCAGGAGCAGGTGGGTACCTTTGACGCAACGTTTCTCACTTTCAATCCCTTTACCATACTTGCCGGACGTGGGCTGTCCAAGCAATTTTACTGGGATCCGGGAGGAATTCTGCCTCTCCAACACCGCCGAAAACCAGAACGTCGAACCGCTCCCTTCCGCACTCTCTACACCAACAGTGCCGCCCATTAACTCCGCAAGCTGCCGCGAAATAGCCAACCCCAGTCCGGTGCCGCCGTAAGAGCGTGTGGTGGATCCGTCCGCCTGGGTGAACGGATCGAATATCATAGCCAGCTTGTCAGCAGCAATGCCGATGCCGGTGTCGTGTATCATAAAGCGCAGAGTGACGCAACCATCGTGCTCGCAATCCTTCTGGATGTGGAGGGTTACGGAACCTTTCGGGGTAAACTTGATGGCGTTTCCAATCAGGTTGGTAAGAATCTGGCGCAGCCGTCCCGCATCTCCTCTCAATAACAATGGAACATCAGGATCAATCCGGGCTGCAAGCTCTACCTCTTTTCCGTGGGCGCGGTGAGAAAGGAGGTTGATTGTGTCATTTATCTCTGTCTGCAGATCAAGGTCTCGTGTTTCAAGCTCGATCTTATGTGCCTCTATTTTGGAGAGGTCGAGAATGTCGCTGATCAGTTCCACAAGATTTATGCCGGACAGCTTGACCAGTTCGGCATACGTGCGCTGTTCTTCGGTTAGTTCCGTACTCAGCAGCAGTTCGGTCAGTCCGATGACGCCGTTCATGGGGGTACGGATTTCATGGCTCATGTTGGTCAGGAACTCGGTCTTGGCGCGGTTGGCTGTCTCAGCCAGCTCTTTTGATTCCTGCAGAACGGCCTCTGCTTTGCGGCGCTCCATGATGTTGCGTACCAGTCCCAGGTTGTATCCTTGGCCATCAAACTCGAAATAGTTGGCCGAAATTTCTACCGGGTAGACGTGGCCACTCTTTGTTTTGTGGTGTCCCTCAAACGTCAGGGAGCGGCAGTTCATCAGCTGCTGCCATAAATCAGACCACTGGTCTGCAATAAAGTCCGTGTCAATGTCGGCAATTCCGAGTGTCAACAACTCCTCACGACTGTAACCGGTGGTACGGCAGGCCTCCTGGTTGACATAATAAATCCGGGCAGTTTGATCCACCAGATAGGCTGCTTCCCGCACCGTATCCAGCGCAAAACTCATCAGGGCCATATTTTTTTCGGCCTCTTTGCGCCCGGAAATGTCAATAACGTTCCAGAGTACGCCCGGTTCACCATTGGGAAGCTGCATCTTGACTCCGGCAAAGTAGCACCAGAAGATACTGCCATTCTTGCGGAGCCAGGGATATTCGACGCTGGCCAGAGGTTGGCCCTCCTTGGCCTCCTGAAAGCGGGGGGCCCACTCTTCATAATGCTGCTGATCAAGGTGCAGGACCCGGGCGCTTTGTCCCACCAGCTCTTCACGCGAGTAGCCGAACTGATTGCAAAACTGGGTATTGACCTGCAGGATCTGGCGGGTGGAGGAGACCACCAGCATGCCGGAGCCGTTTACTTCAAACAGGGTCTCCAAATGACTGCGCTCAGCAGTCAGCTCTTCTTCAACCCTCTTGCGGTCGGTGATGTCGGTCAGGCACCAGACCACGCCGATATCATCAGGTAACGGAATGGCACCTCCGGAGATGACAGCCCAAAAGGTGCTGCCGTCCTTGCGGCGGTACTGGTATTCAATCTGTACCATTGGCTCATTGGCATGGGCGCCCGCAAACCACCGTCCGAAGCGTTCGTACTGTTCCCGGTTAAGATGCAAAATTTCAACGCTTTGCCCAACCAGCTCCTTCCGGCTGTAACCGTACATTTCGCACAGTCGGCGGTTCACATCGACGATCTTTCGCTGTGACGACACAATCAGGATTCCGGCCGTGGTCTGTTCCAGCAATGCCTTGAAATGGTTGCGTTCTGCCTCCAGTGACTGTTCAGTGGCAAAACCCCGCTCAATCTGCAGGAACAGCAGGCAGACCAGCAGGGTCGCCGGGGGATACAGCAGCAGTACCGGCCAGGTGATGTCGGTCAGTGTCAGTTTGGCCACTGCGGCCGGCAGGAGGGCCGTGCAGGCGATCATCCAGAAATGCACCAGCAGCCCGAACAGATAGAGGCCAGGCAGGCTGACAACCCAGGAACCACACCGCCGCAGGTAGTGCCAGGCAACGCCGATCCCGGCTGCGCCGATGATGACGGCCACCCCCATCGAGCTGCCGACCCCTCCCAGCCAAGTACGGTAGGTAGCGGCAATGACAGCAGCAACCAGTGCCGTAACCGGACCACCAACAAAACCGGCTATGGCCAGGATGATGGAGCGGCCATCTAAAAACAGGCCTGGCTGCAGTATTACCGGGGCCATCATCCCGACCAGAGCCACGCTGCCGAACAGCAGACCGGAAACCAGCGGGAAGAGCTTGCCGTAGTTTTTTAGCTGTCGCACCAGCAGTCCATATACAAAGGTCAGGGCCACCAGCAGGCTTATGTTCTGGACCAGCGAGAGGTAGATCATCTAATCAATGTCCTTGGCTTCGGATCTCCGGTTTTACAGTGTACGCCTGCCGCTTAACCTGGAAATTATTCACGCTAATTGTACCCACACGTGAATGGTCGTAATGCTCTGCGCAGCAGTCGGTGGCGATGCGAGCGGATTATGGAAACAAGTCTGCGTCTTTGAATGACAGTCCTTGACGGTCTTTGGCTGAAATATTCGGCTCTGCGGCCAGGGGCCAGCGTATGGCCAGATCCGGGTCGTTCCAGGCGATGCAGCGTTCATGCTCAGGTGCGTAATACTCCGTCGTCAGATAGAGAAATTCGGCAACCTCTGACGTTACACAGAAGCCATGGGCAAAACCGGGTGGTACCCACATCTGGCGTTTGTTTTCGGCCGATAGCAGAGCGCCGAACCATTGTCCGAAACTTGGTGAACTCCGGCGGATATCAACGGCAACATCGAAAACCTCCCCGACAACAACCCGCACCAGTTTCCCCTGTGGCTGCTGAATCTGGTAATGGAGCCCCCTCAGAACACCGCCGGCCGAGCGGGAGTGATTATGCTGAACAAAACGGAGATCAACTCCGGTCAGGTCGCGCCAGCGATTTTCATTGAAACTTTCGAAAAAGAAACCACGATCGTCGCCGAAAACGTTCGGCTCCATAATCAGGACATCGGGAATTGTTGTGGGTATAATCTGCATTCGGGTATCTCCAAAAAAAATGGGCGGGAAATGTTACGGCTGTTTTTGTGACACGTAGGCGCTGCTGCGTCCTTCGGCGAAGGTCAGGTGGTTAACCATTGCATCACGGGCAGTCTGAGGACTTCTGGCTTTGATTGCCTCTACGATCGCGCTGTGATGTGCAAACAGAAGCTGATGGTCATCATGGGTCAGGTAGGCTGCCCGCCAGACGGTCTGCTGAAACTCTTTCATGGCATCAAACAGGCTCTGCATCAGGTGCAGCCAGACAACGTTATGGGTGGCACGGGCAATAACTAAATGCAAATTGGCATCAAGATCTTCCGAAGGCTGTTTCAGTTCAAGATTGTTCTTCATTCCGGCAACAATCTCTTCCATGCGACGGATATCATCAGGCAGCGCACGCTCCGCGGCATACCAGGCGGTCCAAGATTCCATGCATTTACGGACTTCGATAACATCAAGCGCCCGATCCTGCTGAACGCGAATCAGTTCACTAAGCGGGTTGGCGGATGATGTCTCCACCAGTGATTTGACTACCGTCCCCCCTCCCTGATACGACATGACCAGACCGGACGCAGCCAGGGCGTTCAGCGCTTCACGTACCGAAGGGCGCGAGACTCCGAACATCTCGGCCAGTTCGCGCTCCGGCGGCAATTTATCACCCGGTACAAACTCTCCTGCCAGGATTGAGGCACGGATCTGGTCTGCTATCTGGGTTGAAACTTTTTTAGCCTTTATCGGTTGAAAATTCATGGTCTGGTCCAATCACACAGGGGTGTCATAACGGCACCCCACCTTGTAACGTATTTTTTGCTGTTCTGCAACCGACAGTACATATTCCATGTGCTTGTAAAACTGGATTTAATGATGTCGGCGGGTGGCTGTCGGTTGATATCATCAATGGTATAAAACAGCCGGAATTAATATGTAATACCATGCTATTTATTTTGTGATACGTAAATAACTGTATAAATTATAAACTGATAAAACGTATGTTGACAAACAGTATAGAGATGAAATATCGTCACATGTAATGTGGTATTACAACTATATTAAAATTTGTGGTTGATCGGTATATTTTAAGTATCGATTCGAGTGCAAGAATTCCAGAAACCTTTTTTTCTTGATAGAATAACGGTACACAACAATCGCTTGAGGCGTAGGAGGCATATCATGATGTACGAGCAATTCAAAACCAGGGCAGAAGGTGTCAGCGCTGAAGTATATCGCTTTGTAACCAAAGACGCGGCGCTTGTCTGGCTGATCGAATTTCTGCACAGGGAGGGGGCGGCTGATACACCTCAAACCAGCGCTCTGTGGGCCGAATGCTCATTTCTTGACGGCATGGACCGGGACGCGTTGAAGGACGTTGCCGGGTTGAAATTTGAAGTAACCCGTGAACTGGCTGCCGAGGCAAAATTCGGGATAAGCCAAATGGAGTGGGCTCTGGCCGATACGGGATCACTGGCTCAGAACGCTACCGCAATCGAACAGCGCCTGGTATCATCTCTCTCCACCATTCATATTGCCCTGGTGCCGACAGCCGGAATCCTGCCGGACATGCCGGCTCTGCTGTCCCGAGTCAATCCCAAAGAAAATGCCTATATCGCCATGATCACCGGGCCGAGCAGGACTGCGGACATCGAGCGGGTGCTGACCATCGGGGTGCACGGTCCGGAGCGGCTCGTGATCATTTTCGTTGACGAGTTGGGAGGTGCCATCTAATGGGAACTGAATTCAAGAAATCAATTCACAAGGCTGTTAATGATGCCAATCTGACCGGGGCGCTCGGCAAGTTTTCCGAGGCCTATAAGATCAATCGTGCCAAGGCGTATGAGGGTATCGACTTCGAGGAGCTGCGCGGGAGGATCGCCGACCTGAAGTCCTACGCCGCTTCCCACCTTGAAGAACTCTCTGCACAGTTCACGCAGAATGCCGAAGCTAGAGGTGCCAAGGTTTTCCGGACGAACGATCCGGCCAAGGTCATGGAATACATCCTGAAGGTCGCGCTAGACAACAACGTCAAAACCGTCGTGAAATCAAAATCCATGGCGACGGAAGAGATTCACCTCAATCCATACCTGGAAAAGGCCGGCATTGAAGTTGGAGAAACCGACCTGGGGGAATGGATAATCCAGCTGGCCGGGCAGACCCCATCGCACATGGTCATGCCGGCGATCCATATGACCAAGGAGGAGGTCTCCGACCTGTTCAGCAAGGAGGTCAATGAACGTTTGTCGTCAGATATCCCGAGGCTCGTCAAGGTGGCCCGCGAGAAACTGCGTCCGACATTTCTTGCAGCTGATATGGGCATTTCGGGCGGGAACATTGCCGTCGCGGAAACCGGCAGCATCGTCCTCATGACCAATGAGGGGAATGCCCGGCTGGTCACGTCGCTCCCCAAAATTCACATCGCGCTGGTCGGAATCGAAAAACTTATTGAGAAGTATGCAGATGTCGCCACTATTTTAAAAGCACTTCCCCGGAGTGCCACAGCACAGCTGCTCACCAGTTATGTCTCGATCATCACCGGTCAGACTCCGAACAGCGACGGGTCAATGAAGGATCTGCATATTATCCTGATGGATAACCGCCGCTCGGAAATGGCGGCCGATCCTAAGTTCAAACAGGCGTTGCAGTGCATTCGCTGCGCTTCCTGTCTTAACGTCTGCCCGGTTTTCCGGCTAGTTGGGGGGCATGTGTTCGGCAAGGTGTATACCGGCGGCATCGGCACCATACTGACCGCCTGGTTCGATGAACTGAAAAAATCGGAAGACATTCAGGGGCTCTGTATCCAATGCGGTGCCTGTAAGGATGTCTGCCCCGGAAAGATCGATATTCCGGACCTAATTATGGAGCTTCGGCGGCGGTTGGTGCTTGAACAGGGGGTGCCGCTGCTGCAAAAAACGATCTATGCCGTGGTGAACAATCGTAAGCTGTTTCACGGCATGCTCCGGGCCGCTTCAATCGCGGGCAAGCCGTTTACATCGGGCACATTCATCCGGCACCTGCCGCTGTTCCTTGCGGACCTGACCGATGGCCGCAGTCTGCCGGCCATCGCGGCTGAACCATTCCGTGATCGCTTCAAAAAAATCCAACAGCCGAAGCTGAAGGAGAGGGTGGTATTCTATGCCGGCTGTCTGATCGATTTTGCGTATCCGGAAATGGGCGAATCTCTGGTGAAAATTCTGAACAAGGCCGGCTTCGAGGTTGTCTTCCCGCAGGATCAGACCTGCTGCGGTGCACCGGCCCGCTACAATGGTGCCTATGAAGTCGCAGAAAAGAATGCCATCGACAACATCAAGGCTCTGTTGAGTGTGGATGCAGCGTATGTGGTCTCGGCCTGCCCAACCTGTACCGTGGCGCTGGCTCATGAATTTATCAGCACCTTTGAAAGCGTCGGTCAGACCGAATGGATGGCGAAGGCGAGGGAGCTGGCCGGGAAAACGGTTGATTTTTCAACCCTTGTCAAGAAGCTGGTCGATGAGGGGCAGTTGTCTCTGAAAGAAGGGCAGAAACTCGGCGCGATTACCTATCATGATTCCTGTCATCTGAAGCGGACGCTGAAGGTGTCGGAGCAGCCGAGGGAATTGCTGCAACGCGCCGGCTATGAGATTGCCGAGATGTTCGAGTGTGATACCTGTTGCGGCATGGGGGGCTCGTATTCGCTCAAGCTGCCGGAAATATCTGCGCCGATTCTGCAGCGCAAGCTGAGGAACATCAAGGAGACCGGTGCGGTGATCGTCGCCATGGACTGTCCCGGATGCGTGATGCAGATCAGAGGGGGGCTCGATCAGGACGGAGCGGCTATAAAGGTCAAACACACTGTTGAACTGTTGGCTGAACAGTTGGATATATAATACCGAAGTACATGATTAAATTACAAAGGCGTCCGCAAGGCCGCCTTTGTTTTTGCTTAATAGTCTGAACCCTGCTATGAGTTTTATATAAAGTAGAGTATGTTACGTTAATATCATTTTAAGGTATTTTCGTGAGTAACTAACCAGATGGCATGTTGGCCGGATCTGATCAATAATAAGTTGTGAGAGAAATAGGGGAGTGAAATGAGTATCATCCAACACCAACTAGCTCGCCAAGTCCTCGAGCTTATCAGAGAAGGAAACACGACACATAGACTGCTTACATACCAGAGTGTCGCGAAGGCTCTTGGCCGTACAACAGATAGTGCGCGTGCAATTGCTCAGGTTTGTGACTTGCTTGACGCAGCAACTGCGCTCGCTAACATTCCGCTTCTGGCGCTAGTTGCTGTCCGGGCAACATCAGGTGAGATTAACCCGAAGGCCTGGGTCAAGGATACTCCAGTCGGTGTTAGAGATTCAATTATTGAACGTTCACGAGCCTATTCATTTACAGAGGATGATTTTATAGCTATTGAAACGTCTCTAAATGAACTTAACGGCTATGGAAACAAAACTGCCTGGAAGGAAGTAAAAAGAAGAATTCCTAATCTATACGAGAAGCTTACGTCCTCAGTGACATGCAAAAAGGAAGATGCAGCCAATGATGCAATCAATGATTTAGGTGCTGATTTAGCAGAGAAGGAAGTGGTATCGGGGACAAGGTACGCAAGAGATCCTAAAGTTAGGAGAGCAGTTGAGGTCCGGGCTAAGGGAAAATGCGAGTTGTGCGGTAAGCAGGGCTTTGCCAGACCAGACGGCAGCTTCTATCTAGAAACACCTCACATAATTGCGTTGGCCAAAGATGGCGCTGATCGTGTAACAAATGTGATTGCTCTTTGTGCTGAGCATCACCGGGAGGCTCATTTTGGGGCGGCAAAAGACGATCTTGAGAGGAAGATGATTCTTGAAATTACAAACTAATGAAGCACGAGGAATACCCTTGTCATAGAGCAGAAGTAGATGCCAGCGGAAGCGAGAGCACCCAACAGGCCAGTGAAGCGGTGAGCCGCTAAACGGCCGAGCCGTTGAACACAGAAATAATGGAAAAGAGGGAGGCATTATGATGAAAGCAGCGTTGATATTCCTGATCCTGGGCGTATGCGGCACCGGTCTAGCCGGCGCGGCTGAGGCATTTGAAAAGGATGTCGTAAAGACGACGGCGGGGGAGCTGGAAATAACCTTCATAGGCCATGGTTCGCTTATGTTGAAGTTCGGCGGCAAGATTATCCATGTCGATCCTTACAGTAAACTGGCCGATTATGCAAAGCTGCCCAAGGCTGACCTGATCTTTCTTACCCACGAGCATCAGGACCATCTCGATCCGGTAGCCCTGAAGCAGGTCACTACCGCTAAAACGGCGGTAGTGCTCACTGAAAAATGCGCAGAGAAGGTGCCGGGCGGCATCATTATGCGGAATGGAGATACCAGGAATGTCGATGGGATCGCCGTCGAAGCCGTGCCGGCATATAACATTGTGCACAAGCGCGATAACGGCCAGCCTTTTCACCCCAAGGGTGCCGGTAACGGTTACGTGCTGACGTTTGCCGACAAACGGCTCTTTATAGCCGGAGATACGGAGAATATTCCGGAGATGAACCGGCTGAAACGGATCGATATTGCCTTCCTGCCGATGAACCTGCCCTATACGATGACACCGGAAATGGTCGCCGATGCAGCCAGATCCTTCAAACCTAACGTGCTGTATCCCTACCATTACGGGGAGACGGACCCGGCCAGACTTGTCACTTTGCTCAAAGGTGATCCCGGGATTGAGGTACGGATCCGCCGGATGAAGTAATACATCTCGAGGGAATAACGGGGCCAAAGCTCCAAATTACAAAAAGCAGAAATGACGAGTTTCCCAACGCAAGGCTGACCGGCTCTAAAACCCGCTTGTCAGCCTTGCGTTATAAATAAAAATTGTGTGCCGATGGAATGAGTGATCTGCTGATAACTACGATAAAAAAGATTCTCGAAGGTGTAACAGCTTTTGAATGAGTGATGGTAACAGGATGAAAAAGGAAAAGAACAGCTCGGTGATCATTTCCCGGCAGGAACATGGGATCTCCCGCAAGCTTATGAGCCCGAACGCCCTGCGCACCCTCTACCGCCTGAGAGACAACGGCTTTGTCGGCTATCTCGTCGGCGGCTGTGTGCGCGACCTCCTGCTCGGACGAGAGCCGAAGGATTTCGACGTGGTAACCAATGCCACCCCTGGTGAGGTGAAGCGGATGTTCCGCAACTGTCGTCTTGTCGGGCGGCGGTTTCGTCTCGCGCATATCCACTTCCTGGATGAGATCATCGAGGTGTCGACCTTTCGGTCCCTGGCCGCGAACGAGCCGGAGCCCGAGCCGCAAGAAGCACACGAGGCGGAGCACCGGCAGCGGCACCCGCGGATGCTGAAGGACGATGACGGCATGATCCTGCGGGACAACGTCTACGGTACCCCCGAAGAGGATGCCTTGCGCCGCGACTTTACCGTCAACTCGCTTTCATACAATATCGCCGATTTTTCGATTACAGACTACACCGGCGGCCTAGCCGACCTGGGCGCCGGCATCATCCGTACCATCGGCGATCCCGACGTCCGTTTCCAGGAAGACCCGGTACGGATGCTGCGTGCGGTGCGGTTTGCCGCCCAGCTCGCCTTCACCATCGAGGAAAACACCCGGCAGGCACTGGTCGCCGCCGCCGATACCATTGTCAGGGCGGCGCCGCCGC
>JGI24147J20444_1000094_pt1 | contig 77133 bp, 54 predicted proteins | sample BarGraIncub1133A_FD_20444 | JGI IMG/M metagenome (IMG submission 20444) | reverse complement strand
TCGTCCACTACCCCCTGGACGTATTTCCCCCACCCTTGATCTATGCGGATACACATGAGGAAAGGAGGTAAAGATATGGAAATTATTAAGAATCTACCCGGTGGTATGGCAATGAAACATGGATCTGCAGAAATGCTAGGTGAAGAGCCGGTTGAGCTCTTATCCACCTTCAGTGGATCTCCGATCGTGAAGTTCGCTGATGGAACGATCGTATTAATGCCTTGGGCGGATATTGTAGCGATCGCAGACAAGTATAGACAGGAAGCGCAAATAAAAAGCACCGGTTCTTAGGGAGAGTAGGTGCTTCAAGGACTATTAGTTCCTGGTCCTATTATACCAAATGAAAGGGATCAAATCAATGAAGAGAAACAGACAATCGCTAATCCTGATCACATTACTCGGAGGATCACTCATTTTCTCCGGGACTGCAACGATGGCCAGAATCAGCAAACAAAAGCAGCTGCTCCAAACCCAGCGTGAACTCGCCAAGGTGACAGAAGAAAATGTCAAACTATGGCGCACTGTTGAGGCTTTGCAGGGCGATCTCAAGGCATCCGAAGAACTACTCGCACTACGCGTATCACCGACCTATCGGACCGTATGCTCCTCCAATCAATGGAAGAGCTTCGAATCGGAATCAGCGATCACCGACCACTCGTCAGCACAATACAAACTAAAACTAAAAGCGACGATCGAGACTAACTTCGGATTCCTTTGGATCAACAAGAAATACATCCTAGTCGCGATGGCACCTCAATACGGACCCGTTGGATCCAAGTATCTGATCACCTTCGAAAGTGGCCAGAGTATCAACGTCATGATCGGCGACACAAAACAAGCAGAATGCGTTAGCCCAGAGGATGGCAGCATGATTGAAGTTATTGTTAGCCTTCCAGCTGTTCCTGACTATATCAAAAAAGCGGGTAACTTCGATCTTGTATTCAGAGGTTCAATAACCTCAATTATGGAGGTTGAATAATGATTGGAACGCTTGAACAAAAGAGATCGCGCATTGATGATCTTCAAAAAAAGATGGATAAAATCTGTTTATTAATGGAAGAAGGAAAGCTTAGTGCCGATGAAGCGGACTGTCTCTATGAACCGTTTAGTATTGAAAAAAATCAGTTGCATAAAGAGATTCGGGAAGAAGAAAACGCAAGCTATGTTGCGTTCCTAAACAGTCTGAAGGGGGTGGGGCGATGAATAAGACAATTAGACCTGACTGGAAGAGTATCTTCAGACTGTTGGGCGACATCGATGTAAACGTGGATGGCGAGGTTCAGCCGCTCACCCAATGGGTGAATTCCCAGATTCCAAAAGAGATCACAGCTGCTGAAGCCATCGATCTGTTAATACCGAATGCGAAACTTCAGTATGAACCGATCGGACTCTTCTATGTTCACTCCGGATTCAGACGCTATACCGCATTCGATAATTCAACCGGCTCTGCTTGGACGGAAGACTTCAGGAGTAAAAAGAAAATGTTGAAATGGTTGAGAGGGGAGTATGAAGTAGATGGAAACAACTAAAACAAATCATATGGCCGAGGTGGCCGAAATGCTTGGGGTGAAGTTGGATGAAGATTTTATGATCCAGCATCGCACGCAACGTATTGACATCAAAGGAACGTATCGTGTGACCGCTAATGGCCTCTACATGAAGCGATTCGATTACGAATGGACGCAAGCTCATCATTTGTTATCCGGATTACTGACGGGTGTATATAAGGCGGTGAAGCTATGAATAAATATCTAGAAGCATTAGACGATGTAGCAGCCCTTGCATATGACCACGGCTGCATATCTGTGGAAGGCGTGATTGCACGAGATGAGCACGTTATATTACTTCAAGAACTGGTTGATAGAGCAACACCTACAAAAATAGTTTTATCGCCATTTCACGATGTCTTAAGTGATCAAACAGCTTATATCATTCAATGTCCGAGTTGTAAGTATGGTTTAGGTGTCACCATGCATAAGGTAGGAACGTATTTCGAAAACTACCTAGAGGGACATCGTGATATTAAATTCTGTAGTGATTGTGGAAAAGCACTCGATTGGAGTAAAGACGATGAATGATTTGCCAGGATACGACTCATGGCGACTGGCTACTCCTGAAGAGGACCGACCGCGCCGAGATGGAATCAGTTGTGATGACTTCCCAGATTATGAAGATGATGAACCCATTGAATTGGATGACGACCTAGAAGTCGTTATGAGATAGGAGCAGTTATGGAAAATGAATTAAGCACAGTGATCTACAAGATCAACTTCAAGTATATCTTAAAGAATTATTTGAATAAGGAATTGTGGAAAAAACAATGGACTTTATTTGACTACAACAATGTAGTTAGGAAAATGAGGATCAAAGCAATTGACATCGCCTCAAATAAGATCGTTCTAGCAATTGATGATGGCGGTTATTACTATTCGTTCTCACCGAGCTTTGAAATCCCGTTATCAGAGGCTCATTTTAGTGAAAAGGTGTTCACAGATACTTTGTTTAGGACGCTGTGGAGTGATTTAGTAAACCTAGAAAGATCGAGAATCAGAGAATTGGATGCTTATAAAATGGCACTAATTGCTGATTACGATCTAAAAGACCGGCGAAAAGAAATCGGTGAGGAGTTTCTCGATGATAACAACGTTACCAACGAAACCATCCGCGAAGCGTATATCGATCATTTCGTAGACAGCTTTGAAGATGATGACGCTTATACTGATCGAGTTTTAGCTGAACTCAAATATAAAGTTACACCGGAACTCTTCTTGATGCTTTCTCTCCAATACGAAAAGCCGGATCAATACCAAGAGATCATTGACCGGATCGAAGATGAATATGAGGATGTTGAAGAACTCAAAGAACGGTTGAAACAAGATTATGAAAGCTTTGATGTGGAAGATATGACTGCTGATGCGAAAGAGCATCTTGAAAAGATATAGGTGAGGATATGACAGAGATACAAAAGAACTGTCGGAGTTGTAAGCATTATAGGGATCAGAAATGCAACATACTGCTCAATAGAATGGTGGCCTATGAAGAAGATATTATTTGGCCGGATAAATTAAGCGCCGCACGGATCCTTAAAATCAAAGAACATGTACAAGCGCTTATCATTGAGCCGACAGAATTTAGTTGTAGTAATTGGGAATAAATGACAGAACAGGAGGAATACACATGTCATTAGATATCAATATTAACGTTAAGATTTCAGCCTCTGATGGATTAATCGCCTTGCTTACAGCGCTTACGAGTTCTACCCACTCACAACGAGGCATCCATGAAGATAGTTCGAGCAGATCTATGCCAGTTGATGCATCCGCTGAACCGAAGCCAACATCCAAGAAGAAAGCATCAGAACCGAAGCTAGAGGCGGTTGAAGAAGAGCCGGTGGAAGTGATCGCGCCGAAGATAGAACACACAATGGAGCAGTTGAAAGAGTTACTGACAAAAGCAGCTGCGAATAATGTTACTACCGTTCCGCAATTCTTGAAATCGTTCGGTGCGAAGCGGTTATCCGAAATCGATACTTCAAAGTATGACGAGATGTTCGCGCAACTGACGGAGCTAACCAATGACCTCCCCTATTAAGGAGATTAACCATAAGGATAGAGATCATGCATTACTAAGTGCCTCCGCTGCGAAGCGGTGGCTGGCATGTACGCCAAGTGCGAGATTGGAAGATACCTTCCCTGATTCGGATACTGAGTTCTCCAAAGAGGGAACTCGCGCGCATGAGTTAAGTGAAAAGTATCTGCGCAATTGGGTTGAGGATAAACCTTTACTAAAATGGTCAAAAGAAGAAATCGTAATTATCGAGGAGTTGAAGCCGTATATCGAGTATATTCAGGAAACTTATCTTGAAGCGAAAAAAGATCATCCGGGTGCTGTTATCTTATTCGAACAGCGCCTCGACTACTCGAACATCGCGGAAGAAGGATTTGGAACAGGCGACGTTGTGATGGTTTATGGTAGCACGATCCACGTGATCGACTTGAAGTTCGGAAAAGGTGTGGCCGTCAGTGCTGAAGACAATCCCCAATTGAGACTCTATGCGATCGGGGCTGTCAATGCCTTCGATGCGATCTTCGATTTCGATACGGTCATCACGACGATCCATCAACCGAGACTCGATCATGTGACAAGCGAAACCATGGCTGTAGCGGATCTGATTAAATGGGGTGATGAAGAAGTAGCGCCTAAAGCAAAAGAAGCATGGGACGGCACTGGTAAGTACGTCACAGGTTCTCACTGCAGATTCTGCAAAGCTTCGGCGGTATGCCGGGCACGAGCTGAAGAAAATTTAGCCCTCACCCGGATGGAATTCAGATCTGCAGATATCCTATCGGATGAAGAACTAGCCGAAGTGATCACCCAAGTCGACAAACTGAATACCTGGGCGAATGCCGTTCAGGAATATGTTCTCAAGAGAGCCATCGAAGGCATTCGCTTCCCTGGATTCAAACTGGTAGAAGGCCGCAGCATTCGGCAATACAAAGACTCCGACAAAGTGGCCAGTACATTGGTCACGAATGGATTCGAGGAAGCAATCCTCTATGAACGAAAACTCCTAGGGTTAACCGCTATGGAGAAACTTGTAGGGAAGAAGAAATTCACAGAATTAGTTGGCGATCTCATTTTCAAGCCACCGGGGAAACCGACTTTAGTAGCTGAATCAGATCCGCGACAAGAGTTTAACTCCGCTGCCAGTGACTTCGCGAACGTGGAGCTGCCAAATGAATGAAGAACTCAAACCGGGTGACTTGGTTATCTATACTCCAACTAGTTACTCCGGTGAGGTTTATGAATATAAGATCGGAGTAGTTAAAAGTCTGAGTATGTTTGAATCCGATGTTGCCTTCGTTTATTACCACACAGGTGACACTGCTTCCGGTACTCGACTTGGCGATCTTCACAAGATCGAAAACGCATTCGCTATACACGCTATATTACAAAAACAGGAGGACATAAAACATGTCAACAAATGAATCCACGAAGACAAAAGTTATCACCGGTCTTGTACGTCTAAGCTACGCGCATCTATTCACCCCTGAAGCTGCACAGGGTGCTACCGAGAAGAAATACTCGGTATCTCTAATCATCAAGAAGAGCGATAAGGAAACGATCGCAATGGTCAAAGCAGCGATCCGTGAAGCAACCGAAGAAGGCAAGAGCAAATTCTGGAATGGAAAACTTCCTAAGAAAGCATTAAAAGTTCCGCTGCGTGATGGCGATGAAGATCGTGATGAAGATGTTAATTATGCCGGTTGTTTCTTCATCAATGCTTCTTCTAAAACGAAACCGGGAGTTGTCGATATTTACCGTAAAGCAATCACCGATGAAGAGCAGGTATACAGCGGTTGCTATGCTAGGGTCTCTGTCAATTTCTACCCGTATGATACCGCCGGTAATAGCGGCATTGCATGTGGTTTGAATAATGTTATGAAGATTAAGGATGGCGAATTCTTAGGCGGACGTGCTTCAGCTGATTCCGACTTTGCTGACATCAATCCTGAAGATTACGCTGACGACGATTTCGATCCGCTGTCGTAGTCGTTATGAAATCAACGCTCTCAATCGATATCGAGACCTATAGCAGCGTTGATCTGAAGGCGTGCGGTGTTTATAAATATGTTGAATCCAATGACTTCGAAATCCTCTTGTTCGCGTATGCGTTCGATGATGAGAGAGTAGAAGTCATTGACTTCGCTAATGGCGAAGAACTGCCCGACTATGTGAAATACGCTCTAGGTGATAGTGATTACCAAAAACGAGCCTACTACGCTACGTTTGAACGCTTATGTATAAGCAAGTATCTAGGATATGATCTGCAACCGTATCAATGGCATTGCACGATGGCGTTAGCTGCTTCCGCTGGTTTGCCGGGATCCTTGGATCAGGTGGGTAAAATACTCAATCTAGATCAACAGAAACTGAGTACTGGCAGAGCACTTATTCAGTACTTCTGCAAACCATGCAACCCAACAAGAGGAAACAATGGAAGAGAACGTAACTACCCACATCATGATCCTGATAAATGGGATCTGTTTAAACGATACAACGCGCAGGACGTCGAAACCGAACGCGCCATCTTCCAGTATCTGCAGAACAGTTTCACTCCCACAGAACGCGCTGTGTATGTCCTTGATCAAAAGATCAATGACTATGGAGTAGCTATCGACATGGAATTAGTTGATAACATCATCCGTTATTACGATGGTTACCGCAGTGATCTGCTCGATCGCGCGCAAGAGATCAGCGGTTTAGATAATCCTCAATCAGTGCAGCAACTCAAAGGATATCTCAGTGATCAAGGAATCACAGTCGGATCATTGAACAAGGAAGCTGTGATTAAATTGATCGAAGAATCAGACAACGAAGACATCATTGAACTTCTGCAGAATCGGCAGGAGTCGACGAAAACATCGATCAAGAAATACGATACGATGCAACGCGCTACATGCAATGACGGACGGATCCGCGGAACGCTTCAATATTACGGAGCCAACCGTACCGGACGTTGGGCGGGGAGATTAGTTCAAGTTCAGAACCTACCTCGTAATTATCTGAAGGAACTCAGCAGTGTACGAAAACTCATCAAGCGTAATGATTTCGAAAGTTTAGAAATGATCTATGACAGTCTACCCAATCTATTTAGTCAGCTGATCAGAACCGCGTTCGTGGCTAAAAGGGGAATGACCTTTGCAATCAATGATTACTCGGCAATCGAAGCTCGTGTGATCGCATGGTTGGCCAATGAAAAGTGGCGTTTGGAAGTATTCGCATCACACGGAAAAATCTATGAAGCATCCGCATCGAAGATGTTCAAAGTTCCAATCGAACAAGTGGATAAAGCACTTCGGTCAAAAGGGAAAGTATCTGAGTTGGCATTAGGTTATCAAGGCGCTGCCGGCGCACTCATTACGATGGGCGCGTTACGCATGGGCTTAACGGAAGAAGAACTACCCGGCTTAGTCGCACAATGGCGAAAAGCGAATCCTGCAATCATCCAGTTATGGAAGAATGTTGAGACGTGCGCTAAACGTGCATTGGGAGTACCGGGTGAGGTTGCCAGTCTTCAGAAGCTCAATGCCGACACACCCTGTGATATCCGATTTACTTATGAAGATGGTAGCCTCAGTATCGAACTGCCTTCAGGACGAAAACTATTCTATGTCAATGCAAAACTGATCGGTGAAGGTAGATATACGAAAATCAAGTATGAAGGAATGGATCAGACTACTAAGAAGTGGAGCGTTCAAGATACCTATGGCGGAAAGTTAGTGGAGAATATCGTTCAAGCGATCGCTCGCGACTGTTTGGCCGAAGCCATGCTACGACTTGATTCCGCGCAATATAAGATCTGTTTCCACGTGCACGATGAGGTCATCGCAGAGGTGGCTAAGAGCACCGCTTCGAGTGATTTGAGATTGATGAAGGAGAGTATGGGGATGCCGTTGAAATGGGCGCCCGGACTGATGCTTAATGCTGAAGGATTTTTGAGCGAATTCTACATGAAAGATTAGGAGGCCAGTGATGGAAAAATATCTGATATCTACCGGACGATCTCGGAAAGAGATGAAATGGAAAAACGTTGAAGTCACTTGGGACCAACTCCTGAAGCGTGTTTCCGAAACGCATCGGACACTTGAGACTTTGATTGAATATTCGAAAATGAAGAAACCCGATCAGGACGAGATCAAGGACATTGGAGGCTTTGTTGGCGGCCACTTGAAAGAGGGACATCGACGCAGCGGAAACGTCCTGTATCGAACCCTGATCACGTTGGATGCCGACTTTGGTTCGAAGGACTTTTGGGAAACGTTGATCGCACTGAATGATTTCAAATGCTTGATCTACTCAACTCATAAACACAGCGCCAACAATCCACGTCTGCGCTTGGTGATTCCGCTGAATAGAAAAGTGGATCCTGAAGAGTACGAAGCGATCGCTCGTTGGGTAGCCTATGAAATCGGTATCGATCAATTCGATGACACGACGTATCAAGCCACCAGGTTGATGTATTGGCCAAGTACGAGTAAAGATGGGACGTTCGTGTTTGAACATCAAGAGGGGCCGGAATTGGACGCTGATTCGATTCTGGCCAAGTATCCTGACTGGACGGATGTAAGCTTCTGGCCGCAGAGTTCACGGGTAGTTTCACTACATAAGAACCTGGCCAAACAGCAGCAGGATCCGCTGAACAAGCCCGGAGTCGTGGGGCAGTTCTGTCGGAGCTATGATGTCCACTCAGCGATTGAAACGTTTCTCAGTGATGTCTATACGCCGTGCGACGTTCCTGATCGCTATACCTATGTGAAGGGTTCTACCAGTGCCGGACTGATCACCTATGATGATAAGTTCGCCTACTCGAATCACGCCACGGATCCAGCCGGCCAACAACTGTGCAATGCTTTCGATCTTGTGCGGATCCATCTCTTCGGTGAAGAAGATGAGAGCGCCAAGGAAGGTCTGCCGGCGAACAAGATGCCCTCGTTTGTGAAGATGAATGATCTGTGCATGACCGATGATGCAGTGAAGGGAACGATCAATAACGAACGTACCAGCTCCGCTTTGGAGGATTTCGCGGATGTCGAGATCCCGAAGGACCTGGACTGGATGAAGCGATTGGATCTGTCTAAACGCGGACAAGTCGAGCCGACGATCGATAACATGATGATCATACTGCAGAACGATCCGAATCTGGCCAACATCGGCGGGTTCAATGAGTTCAACTATCGAGCTGAAACATCAGGGAAACTTCCGTGGTGTGCCGATAAGAAGACCCGCAGTTGGAATGATACCGATGATGCCGGACTGCGGCATTACATCGAAAAAGTCTATAAAGTATCCGTGACAAATAAGTTGGATGATGCACTTGCACTAATCTTTGAGGAGCATAAGTTCCATCCGGTCCGTCAGTACCTAGATCCGTTGGTGTGGGACGAGATGCCACGTCTCGATACCTTACTCATTGATTATTTAGGTGCTGAGGATAGCCTGTATACGCGTGCTGTGACACGTAAAACATTCACAGCTGCCGTTGCCCGTGTCTACCATCCGGGAGTTAAGTTTGATTACATGCTCACCCTCACCGGTGCACAGGGAACGGGCAAAAGTACCTTCGTTAAGAAGATGGCTAGGGAATGGTATTCCGATAGTTTGATCAGTATTGGCACCAAAGAAGCCTATGAGAGTCTGCAGGGCATATGGTTGGTAGAGATGGCTGAACTCACCGCCACCAAGAAGGCAGAGGTAGAAGCAGTCAAACAGTTCATCTCAAAGCAGGAGGATACCTACCGGAAGGCATATGCCAAACGGTCGACCGTCAATTATCGGCAGTGTGTATTCTTTGGAACAACCAACAACCCTGAATTCTTACGTGATCTCACAGGAAACCGCAGATTCTGGCCAATAGATGTTCAGAAAGAAAAGCCCGCATTAAGTGTTTTTGAAGATCTTGATGAAGTAATCGATCAATTGTGGGCAGAGGCGAAAAACTACTTCAAGCATGGCGAGAAATTATATCTAAATGCTGAGTTAGAACAGGAAGCCATAGAGTATCAAGAAGAGCACAGCGAACACAACCCGAAACAAGGCTTAATTGAGGGATACTTAGAAACCTTATTACCGGATGACTGGGATAGCCTGGGGATATATGCAAGGCAAATGTTTATCCATGGTGATGAGTTTGTAGGCCCAAAAATAGGAACGGTTAGGCGCGAACGCGTCTGTGCCGTAGAAATATGGTGCGAATTATTCAAAGGGGATGCGAAGAGTCTACCACCTATCCAATCAAGAGAGATTACAGATATTCTCAGAAAGATAGAAGGGTGGGGAAAACTTCAGGGTTCGTATATGTTCAAAATATATAAAAAGCAACGTGGATTTAGACGTTTGTAATCGCAACAGATTGCCGCAACAGTCGCAACAAATCGAAAAATCTGTTGCGAAATAACGGCAACAGTCGCAACAGATTATTTTGAACTGTTGCGATAAGTGTTGCGACAGAATAAGGCGTTAAATAGGGGGTGTTTAGCACTTTCACTACAATCGCAACAGATTATTTGTAAAGAAATACTTTTAATAAATAGGTAACATAAATGGAAATGTGCCTACATATATCGCCTAATACGCAAACATGTATACGCGAGACAAAACTGTCGCTACTGTTGCGACTAAAAAAGAAAGGAAATCTATATGAATCTTGAAGAGTTAATCACAGGTGGTCACATCCAATGGTTCTGGATGCTGAGCGCGGAAGTTAAGTGTAAGGCTGATGTAAAAAAAGAAGCAGAGCAGCGTGGTTTATCAAAGAAGGATTTAAAATTTCTAAAGAGGGTTTTCGGAGTAAAGAAAATTAAGATAAGAGGGCCGATAGAAGAAGCTTGGGTGATCCCGACGGATGATTTGCAAATGGACCTTTACGAATTTCTAGCTTGGTCAGGAGATCGCTTTCCTTATCCTGAAAAGGGCACATCTGAAAATGAGAGAGTCTGAACTGGAGATCTATTTCAGAAAAAAAGTAAAGGACTTGGGCGGATTAGCCGTTAAGTTTACAAGTCCCGGAATGGCGGGTGTCCCGGATCGACTTGTGTTGATCGGCGGCTGTGCGATATTCGTTGAATTGAAAGCGGAGGGAAAGAAGCTACGGCCGATTCAGTTGTATCGAAAGCAGCAGCTAGAGGCACTTGGCCAAACCGTACAATGTCTTGATTCCAGAGATGCTGTGGACGAATTCATCCGGAAGGTGAACGATGCAATACGCGCCACATAAATACCAAATCATTGCCTACGATCATGTAATGCAACAACCGCGATCCGCACTGTTTCTAGATATGGGACTTGGTAAAACGGTTGTAACCTTGACAGCGATCAATGATCTGATGTATGACTTTTTCGAAGTTAAACGCGTTCTGGTCATTGCACCGCTTCGTGTAGCGGAAGATACATGGGATCGTGAGTGCCGGAAATGGGACCATCTGAAGAAGTTGAAGATTTCTAAAGTACTGGGAGATCAGGAGCATCGAGTTAAAGCCCTATTGGCCAAAGCGGACATTTACCTGATCAACCGAGAAAACGTGGAGTGGCTGGTGAACTACTACCTGAAGAAATGGCCGTTTGATATGGTAGTTGTCGATGAACTATCGAGCTTCAAGAGCTCTAAATCGAAACGGTTCAAAAGCCTGAAACGTGTCATGCCACTGACAGATCGGTTCATCGGGCTGACGGGAACACCGGCACCCAACGGACTGATCGATCTGTGGCCGCAGGTCTACTTGATGGATAGGGGTGTGCGGTTAGGGAGAACAGCGACGATGTTCAAGGACCGATACTTCAGTCCCGGATGGCGGAATGGCAATATCGTTTACAAGTGGAACATTAAGCCAGGTGCTGAAGAGGATATCTATTCAGCCATTGGGGATATATGTATGAGTTTGAAAGCTGAAGATTGGTTGTCTGTTCCTGAACGGATCGATTCAACCTTCTACATCGATCTGCCGGTGGATCTTCGAACGAGATACCGTGACTTTGAGCGAGATAGCATCATGCAGCTGATAGATCAGGACATTGTTGCATCAACAGCTGCCGTTGTCACTAACAAACTTCTACAGTTCTCAAACGGCGCAGTGTATGACGATGAGCGGCACGTTCACGAGATTCATAAATTGAAGTTGGAAGCTCTGGAAGAATTACTGGAACAGGCCAACGGGAAACCGGTGATGGTATTCTACAGTTTCATCCATGACTTCGATCGGATCACCGCTTATCTGAAAAAGTACAGTATCCGGACGATTGAGAACTCACAGGATATTCAGGACTGGAACGAAGGCAAGATTGAAGTGCTGTTAGTCCATCCGGCTAGTGTAGGTCACGGACTAAATCTGCAGGACGGCGGGAATATCATCATTTGGTTTGGGTTGACCTATAGTTTGGAATTATACATGCAAGCCAATGCCAGGTTGCATCGTCAGGGTCAGAAGCAGAAAGTTCAGGTACATCACATCCTGTGCCGGAATACCATTGACGAAGAAGTGATGAGAGCTTTAGAGCTTAAAGACGTAAACCAAGCACGACTGATCGATGCGGTGAAAGCGAGGATCTCGGATGAATCAAACCGAACTGCAAGATGAAGTTAAGATCCTTCGCGGTCAAGTGCATTGCTACAATGCGAATCTCAGAAGGATCCAACGACTTACTAATTTGTTAATTGAGCTTGAAACGGTTCAGCAATCAACCGGGAGTGGATTGATCGTTATCTCGAAGGACAGTCCCAGTGGGAATGGTGAGCAAACAAGATTACAGTTGATCGAAGATCTTGAGTTCTGCCGGAGAGAGATTGAATCGACACAACAATCAGTCAAACGTGTTGAGAAGTTCCTACGGATGATATCGGTTGATGATCAGAAACTGATGAGGGCTTTTATGAAGGGGCGAATATACCGCGAGTTAGCTGATGATTTTGGTTATACAACAGATGGTGTGTATCGAAGGATCACAAGACTGATGGCATCGCACATTATTAAAAATGAGAAGAGGAGTCGAATAGGTTAAAACTGTCTTATATTTGCACTATTATTCATGATATTATGGTAGTGTGATCTCTGCGGGGGGAACACACCTATTATCAATTAAGCTGCCTTTAATAGGGCGGCTTTTATATTTTCAACCACACTGAAAGGAGCAAGCAATGTCTGACAAATTGACGGATAAACAAAAGCAGTTCTGCTATGAATACTTAGTTGATTACAATGGAACCAAGGCTGCCACACGATCCGGATACAGTGAGAAGACAGCTTGCTCTCAAGCGAATAGGTTGTTGAGAAATGTTGAGGTGCTCGCGTGTGTGCGTAAGCTGCAAGAAGAGAAGACGCAGCGCCTGATCGTTACACCGGCTTGGGTAGTTCAAAAGTTAGTTGATGTCACCGAAAAAGCGATGCAGGACGTTCCGGTCATGCGATATGACTATGAGGAGAAAGCGTTACTTCCTACAGGTGATTATGAATTTGATTCAAGAGGTGCTACTAAGGCGCTTGAACTGATTGGCAAGCATCTGGGTATGTTTGTTGAAAAGATTGAGACCAAACAAACAGTTACGGTAGTTAGCAAACTCGATTCGATCCTGAATGAGTTGAAAGATGACGACGATGAAGCTATCGAAAAAGTATAAGTACTTCCTGAAGTATACCGGGTCTAAAGCCGATATCTTAGAAGGTACGACATATGCAGGAAAGACGACAGTAGGCGTGATCAAGTTCATGCTGATGGTTGCACGATCGGAATTGAAGGATCACATCATCTCCGGATTAGATCTGGGAACACTTGAAAAGAATATCATCAATCCGACACTGGGTATCGTCGATATCTTTGGCGATACTCGATTTGGTGGATGTGTTCAATACTTTTCAGACGGTGGGGGTGGAATCACGCTGCCGCATATCAAATACCAAACCTCCAAAGGTGAGAAGATCATTTACACCTTGGGCTATGATAACCGCGATCGCTGGAAGAAAGCGTTAGGCGGTCAGTATGGCTGTGTTTACATCGATGAGGCCAATGTGGCCAATATGGATTACGTTCGAGAAGTGCTGATGCGACAGAACTATTTCATGATGACACTCAACCCGGATGATCCGGGGCTCAGCATCTACAGAGAGTACATCAACCGTTCAAGGCCTTTGCCTGTGTGGGCTAACGAGACACCTGCGGCTCTTGCTAAGGAGTTAAAAGAACCCGCTGAGAAGGGCTGGGTTCACTGGTACTTTACCTTTGATCACAATGCCGGGCTTACACCTGAGAAGCGCTACGAACTATTACGCAGCGCACCTGTCGGATCGAAGCAGTACAAGAACAAGATTCTTGGATTGCGTGGTCGACATACCGGATTAGTATTCGATCTGGCCGAGCGCAATGTGATTAGTGAGATCGAGTTGCGGACATTGCAAACAAGTATCAGTGGTCAACCGGCAGAGTGGAAACCCTTTGGGATATTCAGCTGCGGAGTTGATACCAGTTATAGCCGTAAGAGCGATGATACGATCGCTTTTTCTTTTGACGGAATTACAGAGTGCGGACGTAAAGTAACACTCGATGTGCTGACAATCAATAACACTGTTCTAGTACGTAATGGGAAGCACCCATTGGCACCCAGTGATATACCGCCGATGCTGTTCAAGTTCTTAGAGAAGAACCGAGAGAAGTGGGGATTTGCAAGAGACGTGTTCATTGACTCAGCGGATCAAGCGACGATCACTGAGTGCGAGAAGTATCGCAGACAAACAGGGTGCGTTTATAAGTTCATCCCGGCATGGAAGAGTATGAGGATCCTGGATCGCATTATGTTGACCCAAGGATGGCTGACTAACGGTTACTATTACATCCTGGGTAATTGCAAAGACATGATCGATGAGCATAACCTGTATAGCTGGAAAGAAGATAAGCAAGAGCCTGAAGATGGGAATGACCATACAATCAATGCGGACCAGTACGCCTGGCTCCCCTACAGAACCAAGATCGGAGTGAACAAGTAAATGGAAATGAACGAGAGAATCAAAAAAGCGGTGGCAGCTGTATTCCGAATTGATCAGCAAGCCAACATCAGCATCACGATCAATGAGCCGATGAACCATCAGTTGAACGTTTTTAAGAATCAGCTGTGGTATCGAGGCGATGCCTCAGAACTTCATCAGTTCTATCAGCTATTCGATGACATGTGCGGTAATACTAAGTTTTGGCGGGCGAGCGCAACAACCGGGGTTCACTTCCGGAAGATCCACACAGGACTGCCGGCACTGATCGTTGATCGGCTGCGTGATATTGTCGTTGATGACATGAATGAGTTCGAATTCTCAACGGACAATACCAAGAAGAAGCAATGGGAGAAGATGACTTCGGAGTATAACTTCAACAGTCTGATCGGTGATGCGATCGCAACAACTTTGTGGGCGGGCGATGGTGCTTTCAAGATCAGTATGGATCCTGAAACGAGTCAATACCCGATCGTTGAATTCTATGGCGCTGATCGCGTCGAGTTTGAAAAGAAACGTGGGCGATTGGAAACGATCATCTTCAAGACCGAACGTCTTAAAAAGGGTAAGCGTTTCATTCTGCATGAGTTTTATGGACGACATGGTGTCCATTATAAACTATTTGATGGCGATGGGCGTGAAGTGACAGTACCTGAGATTGAAGACTTTTCGGATCTGCTACCAGTCATGTATTCAAATGACCTGGTAATGGCAGTTCCGCTGATCTTCGAGAAATCACCTAAGTACGAGGGCCGTGGTAAATCGATTTTCGATACCAAAGTCGATAGCTTCGATAGTTACGATGAAGTATGGAGTCAGTGGATGGAAGCGCTGCGCGATAATCGTGTGACGCGTTATATCCCTGATAATCTTTTACCGAAGGATGTGAACAACAACCTGCTGCAGCCAAACAGCTTCGATAACCGGTATATCAAGACGGAATCGCAGAGCAACAAAGAAAACGCTGTGGATAAGATAACCATTGAAGGTGGCAATTTACAGGCTGATGGTTTGTTGGCCACTTACGTTACAGCACTTGACCTTTGTCTTCAGGGGCTGATCAGTCCATCTACACTTGGCATCGATGTTAAGAAGTTGGATAACGCTGAAAGCCAACGCGAGAAAGAGAAGGCAACCCTCTATACGCGTAACCGAATCATCAAAGCACTTGAAGTAGCAATTCCTCAATTGGTCAATGCTATGTTCGGTACGATCGATACATTGGATCAAAAAGAGTTGAACCCGGTTGATGTAACAGTCAGTTGGGGCGAATACGCGAATCCTTCCTTTGAGGCTGTTGTCGACACAGTCGGTAAAGCCAAACAGTACGGCATCATGAGCACATACAGATCTGTGAAAGAGATGTACGGTGATTCCATGTCGGACGAGGAGGTCCTTGCCGAGGTAGGCCGCATTCAAGCCGAGTCAGGTGTGATGGATGCTACGCAGACAACTTTACCTGATACCGGTACAGATGCACCGGCAGCTGTGTCTACACTCAATGGTGCGCAGATCACAAGTTTGTTGAAAGTCACTGAGCAGGTGAAGGCGGGTAGTATCAGTCACGATGGTGCAATCTCCTTGCTAACATCTACACTGGGACTAAGTAAAGAAAACGCGGAATCGATTCTTCAAGAACAGATTGCTGCAGCCTAAGTGAGGTGATGATGTGTGCCGAAAGAGTCGTATGATATCAATCAGATATTTGCAGAGATTGAGCAGGAATTGATGAAATCACTGAAGCGCAACTTATCCAGGCACATGAAGGAAGAATCCCTTGAGGGGTTTAACTGGCCGGCATGGCAAGCGCTGAAGCTGAAGGATATGCAACGATTCAGATCCGAGAATCAGAAGATCTTCGCCGCCTATCAGAATCAACTCGATGAGTTTACGCAGCATCTAATCAAAACGCAGTATGCTGAAGGAATCAACAGTGTTGCATCGGATGTTGCAGAAGCGATTAATGATGGTGCAAAGGGACTTACCTCTGTGGATCCGATTGCTTTCTTCAGAACGAATGACACGAAGATCCTGAATCTGATCAATGCTGTACAAGATGACACAAAGAACGTGAAAACGGCAGCGCTTCGTATGATGGACGACCAGTACCGTAAAATTGTACTAAAAGCCCAGATATACAGTTCAAGCGGTGCCGGGACTCTAACAAAGGCAGTGGATATGGCCGCAAAGGATTTTGTCAGTGCTGGTATCAACTGCATCCAGTATGCAGATGGTCGGAGGGTGAACATAGGCTCATATGCTGAAATGTCGATACGTACCGCTAACAAGCGGGCTAAATTACGTGGAGAAGGCGATTTTCGAAAAGAAATCGGTGAGACACTCGTATTAGTATCGCAGTATGGAGCCTGTTCACCTACCTGTTTGCCCTTGCAAGGTCGAGTATATGTAGACGATGTTTGGTCCGGTGGAATTCCAGATGGTAAATACCCGAGACTATCATCAGCGATCGATCAAGGGCTGTATCATCCCAATTGTCGGCATACGCAGAGTACCTATTTTGAAGGTATCACTAGAAGGGTGCCGAAAGTGGATGAGGGTTCTTCCAACGAGAATTATGCAGCGGAACAGAAGCAGCGTTATAACGAGCGTATGATTCGCAGGTACAAGCGATTGGCAGAAGGATCACTCGATGAGGAGAATGCTACAAATTATTTTTTAAAGCAGAAACAGTGGGAACGCGTACAGCGTGAACACCTGTCAGCTTTTCCCCAATTGCGTAGAAACAACTGGCGAGAGAATATTTCTTCGAATGGTATTTACAATTCTTTGGGTAGCAGTATAATATACTCTTCTGACATTCAAATCGGAAGAAGTCTAGGAGCTGCAGCATTCACAGATAAAGTTCTTGTACCCGGTGAAGGACTATTCGATCTTGTTGAAGGTTCAACAATTAAGAAGGTTGTAGTTTTTGCGGGTCAAGGGAAAAAGAAACCAGTATTGATTGCCGAGTCACTGTCAAAGGATTTTGGCGGAGCTGTTGAAAAATGGAACCATGTTCGAGGAGAAGGGGTTGTCGATTACCATTCAACTCCTCGTAAAGCAGAGATACACTGGTTTGAGAATGAAGATGTCGGTAGATACCGAATGAAAGTGAAGGTGTGGTTCGATGAAAATTAAATACCTAAAAGAAACTATATCTTTCATGCTTACCAAAGGTAAGATTTATGACGTGATCTCAATAGAAAAAGACTGGTATCGAATTATTGACGATACTGGAGAAGATTATCTATATCCGCCTGAGGCATTCGAAATTATTAACTAAACACGAGAAATCGTGTTTTTTATTGGCCAAACGTGTCAAGCCAAAAAACTGCATGGGAGTCGACGGACTCGAACAAAAACGGAGGTAAAAATGGATAGTAAAAAACCTAAACTCTTCCCGTTGGACATTCAGCTCTTTGCTGAACCCGATCCGGCGGCACCAAACAACCCCGATACGGGAGCGGGTGCAGCGGCAGCTGCAGGAGCAGCAGACCCGGCTAAACCAGGCGCAGATAAAGCCTTCACACAGGCGGATATGGACGCTTTGGCGGCTAAGATTAAAGGCAAGTACGATAAGAAGATTAAAGCGTTGTCAGCGGAAGAAGGCGATCCCAATGCTGCGGATCCTGCAAAGGCCCAAGCCATTGATACCGCGCCGTATGTGATGGCAACAGCGAAAGCAGAAATCAAAGCACAGCTTGCTATGTTAGGCGTATCCCCGGAAAAGATTCCATATGCGGTACGTCTAATTGATCCGGCAGGTGTTTTGGCCGAAGGTTCTGTGAGTGAAGCACTCACGAAGACAGCGGTTGAAGCGATGTTGAAAGAGTTTCCTGAATTGAAAAAGGCCGCAACTGAAGATAAAGCCAAATTCAAGATTGGGGCGAATGGTCAACAGACAGTTTCAACAGATGATGAGGCGCTGGCGAAGATCTTCGGGAATAATAAGAAATAAAACAAGGAGGGCACTACAATGCCAAACACAGTCAATTATGTTACGAATTTTGAATCGCAGTTAAGACAAAAGTATACCCGTGAGTTGCTGTCCGTTGATCTATTGACAGAAAATGTCAAGTTCGTCGGAGCAAATGCGGTTAAACTTGCTTCCGTAAAAGTCAAAGGCTACGGCGATCATTCCCGTTCAGGTGACTTCAACCGTAAGACAGTTGAGAATACTTTCATCGTGAAGACGTTGGCTCATGATCGTGACATTGAAATCAAGGTTGATGCCATGGATGTGGATGAAACGAATCAGGTATTATCCGCGGGTAATATCACCAACACTTTTGAGACAGAACAAGCGATCCCTGAACGTGATGTTTACGCTTTCTCGAAATTGTATGCTGACTACACCAATGTAGCTATTGGCAATAAAACAGCCGATGTGACTGTGTTGAGTGCCGCAAACATCTTGGCAACGATCGACGGTATCCAAGAAGCGATGACGAATGCAGAAGTACCGGTGGACGGACGTATCTTGTATGTTACGCCTACAGTCAACAAGTATTTGAAAAGCGCTGTTACACGTCAGTTGACCGCCACTGATGGAGTAGTTTCCAGATTGATTACCGGCCTGGACAACCTAAAGATCAAAGAGATCCCGAATGGTCGCATGAAGACCGTTTATGACTTCACTGATGGATTCGTTCCGGGTGTTGCTGCTAAACAGATGAACATGATCTGCGTTCATCCGACAGCCGTTCTGTATGCGAACAAACATGCGTACATTCATCTTTGGGCTCCGGGCTCAGACTCTCGTGCAGCTGACAGTTATCTGTACCAGAATCGTGCCTATTGGGATCTGTTCTTGCATGAAACGCGCGTTGATGGTGTGTGGATTAACATCACGGCTTAATCGATGTTGATTGCAACGAAAGGTAATCGTCAAACCGTAATTGACGAGAAAGAGGTCAAGATCTTCACAGATCAAGGCTATGACGTGACAGATGAAAAAGGGAAGGTTATTGCCTTCCCCGCAAACAAAGTTGTGCCGTACGCGGAGTATGTGAAGCTGTTGGCCGAGAATGAGGCATTGAAGAAGAAATCAGCAAAGGGCGGCTCTGAGTAGTCGTCCTTTCTTTCCAAAGAAGGGAGACAACACATGCCAAACTTGTTTATCGATGTTACTTATTACACGGACATTTACAAAGGGAAGATTCCGCCTTTAGAGATTGAGGCGAATCTTGAAATTGCGCTGATTCAGTGCAATGACATTTGTTATGGACGTATCAAAGAAGGGATATCTGATGCGACGGTGCTAACTGTTAAGAAGGCGCTGTGTTATCAAGCTGACTACGTTTACAAAAACGGTGGAGCCGATGCAGGAACAATCACGGGTTGGTCAGTAGAAGGGCTGTCGATCAGTCAGGAAAGCGGTAATTCGAGACGTAACATCTCAGAGTATGCCTATCTGCTGCTGAAATCGACCAATCTTCTTACGAGGATCCTCTGATGCCGACGATTACATGGCCGAAGCACTTAGAGAATGCTAAGTGTACCGTGAAGTTGAATTTTGATGGACTGAGTGAAAATGGCGGACCGCGTGAAGCAGTAAGTTTCACCGGTTCTTGCATCTTCTCAGCGAAACGTCATAAGGTAGTTAACACAAAAGGTGTAGAGGTAATAACATCCGGATCAGTGATGCTTCAGGGCAATCTTTTAGATGGTGTGAATGGCGATATCTCCGGTGGTAATGTACTCATCAATCTGCATCTCTACGCTGTTGAAGCGATCAGTCAGACTTTTCTTCCCGGTGGAGTTATTTTCAACACCCGATTGGAGCTCAGATAATGGGCCTCAAGATCGATAGCAATATCAAAGTGGTGATGAATCAGCGGGAAATCAACCGGATATTATCAGCGCCTCAACTAGCACTGATGAAAACAGCTGAAGCTGTCAGAACAGATCTATTATCCACGCAGACAATGCCCTTCGCTTCCGGGACACTTCAGAACGAACAGACGCAACTTGAAACAACCAGCGTGACCAATGGAGTAGCCAGTGTAGTATCAGATACACCTTATGCTAGGCGACTTTACTTCCATCCGGAATACAACTTCCAGACGGGTAAGAACGCGAATGCCGGAGGCCGATGGTTCGATCCGTACATCAATGGAGAACTGGTCAAGTGGGTGCAAGAGTCGTTTGCAAACTTCTTAAGGAGGGGGCAGTAATGTTGCTTTCTGAAATCAGAGATTGGCTGAAGGTGCTATTTGGTTGGACGACATCGTGGACAATTGGAAAATTGGATACCACGAAAGAGCAGACAATGTGCCTCTATAACCAACCTGATCGCAGCGGATCCGGCATTGCTGTCGGAGGTCTTAGCAATACACGGTCAGCGGTTAAAAAGGTAAATCTAGTACTGAGATGGGGCATGGATGCGAATGCGGCTGAGATCAAAGCAAACGAGCTGTATGCGAAATTGTTGGTTGCTAAATCAGCAGTGATCGGCAGCAAAAACGTTTACTTTGTCCGGCTATCAAGTCCCGGCCCGATCCCACTAGACACCGACTCAAACGGTGTATATGAATATTTGATCGAAATGGAAATTTTCCATGAAAGGAGCTAATACATGCCTATTACAGCGGGAGAATATTTATCAAGTGATATCACATTCAAAGTAGGTTCCAAAGGCTTACTGAGCGTACTCCCAACCGATATGATCGTTGTTGCGGGAGTGGAGGGACTGGCCATCGGTATTGATGGCAAACAAGCAGAATGGTCACCGATGGACCAAGGCGGATTTACCCGCGCGATGATGACCGGTAAAAAGATCACCATCTCGATGGCTACGAAACGCACGATTGGCGATCCGGGTCAAGATTATATTGCGAGTCTCGCATGGTTAAACGGTCCAGCGTGTACGACCTTGTTTGAAGTTGACTTCCCTGATGGAGATAAGTTGACAGCAAAAGTGGTTGTCAATGTCAAGAAGTTTGCGGGGGGCGAAACGAATGATCCTTCAGGTCTAGAATTCGAACTTACCTTTGATGGTAAGCCGACCTACACGCCGGGGGTATAAGAAATGAGTAATATTGTTTCAACAAAGGATCAGCTAATTTTAGACAGTCCGCAGATCGAGATCAACGGACACGTCTTTCAAGTTGATAGTCGCAAATCGAATCTCGATAAACTCTCGAAAGCAATTAGTGCTGATCAAGAGCACGCGGATGATCTGGCTTTCAAATTTCTCATCGGCAAAGAGGGACTCGACGAAATTAAGAAGATGGATCTGAGTTTTGTCAATTACCAGGAGCTGATGGCCATATTGCAGGGGATCGTTTATGGGATCACTGCGGAGGAAGCGAAGAAACGATTTCTCAGCAAGTAATAAGGTCCCGGCCGGCTGGTATGATGCGGAACTTGATAAGGATCTGATCGAAGCATCCTTTGCTAAACAATACGGAATCCGATTGTCAAAAGAGGAGATATCCGTGAGTGAGTATTACCGATTACTCGGTGGACTGATGCACGATACTCCTCTTGGGGCAATTATTGAGATCCGTAGTGAAAATAGCGAGGACATGCTGAAGCACTTTACCCCGGAACAAAAGAGAATCCGGAGTGAGTGGAGAAGATATATCAGCAAGAAGCAGTATGAATCGATGACTGCTGAAGAGAAGAAATCTCAAATGAATCAATTACAAGCGGTCTTCAAGTCGATGGCCGGATTCAAGTAGAAAGGTGGTGGCTAAAAATGCCGACAAGTGCTGGTTCGGTTTTCATGGATCTGCGGCTTAACAAGAACACATTTCAATCCGACGTAAATAGCCTGGGGTCCTTCACAAAAGGAGTATTCACAGGCATGGCACAAGCGGCAGCCGCCGCTTTTTCTGTATATGCACTCACGAAATTCATTTCATCCAGTGTCGATTTAGCATCGAAGCTGAATGAAGTGCAGAACGTAGTGGATGTTACGTTCGGCTCCTCTAAAGAAAAAATCAACGCTTTCGCAAAAAGTGCAGTTTCCAGTTTTGGGCTGTCCGAATATGCAGCGAAGCAATATACCGGGACAATGGGAGCTATGCTGAAAAGCATGGGATTCACTGCGCCTGCAGCTGCGGGCATGTCCATTGAGATGGCCAAGCTAACCGGCGATATGGCTTCCTTCTACAACTTAAGTACGGATGAGGCCTTTGCTAAAATCAGAGCCGGTATCTCCGGTGAGATGGAGCCATTGAAGCAGTTAGGAATCAACCTATCTGTGGCTAACCTGAACGCGTATGCGCTATCAAAAGGATTAGGTGCGACGTATGACTCAATGAGCCAGTCCAATCAATCACTGCTCAGGTATAACTACCTGCTCAGCATTACAAGTGATGCTCAAGGCGATTTTGCCCGTACATCAGGCGGTTGGGCCAATCAGACCCGCGTGCTGAAATTAAACTGGGAGTCCTTTATGTCGACGATCGGCCAAGGATTCATTATGTTATTCACGCCGATCGTACAAGGAATCAACTTGATCATGCCGAAGCTCATTCAAATGGGACAAACGTTCGCAAACTTTATCTCAATGGTGACTGGCCAGAAGCTCAATACTACCAGTGTGACATCCGGACTCGCTGCTGTAAGTACCGGTGCTACTGAAATGGCTACGACTGCAGCGAAATCGGCTGCTTCAGCCAAACGTTCCCTGATGGGATTCGATGAGATCAATGTACTAAAGAAAAGTAGTTCATCAGGATCCGATGGTGGAGCAGGCTTAACTCCAGCGCTAACTGCAACAACAAGTGCGCCGAGCGAAGCAATAAGTCAGACTCAAGGTGAAGTTACGGGATTTGCGAAATTTTTGAAAGAAAACAGTGTGGCAATATTAGCAACACTCGCGGCAGTTGGAGCGGGGATAGCGACATTCTTCCTCTTGCCAAGTATGGGGGCTTTTATTGCACCACTAGTCGCGGCAATAGGGTGGGTACAAAACTTCTTTTTGGCGGTCTCTAACTGGGGTTTATTAAACACAGTACTCGCCGGATTAAATGTAACCTTTGGAACTTTGTTTTCTCCAATAGTGTTAATAACGGCAGGAGTAATGGCCGTAACTGGAGCAGTCGCCCAACTATGGATGACAAATGAAGGATTCAAAGCGGCAATGATCGGCGCTTGGAACGGCATAAAAGATACATTCAATAAGATTTGGGTAACAACACTGAGCCCAATATTTAAGTCATTCGTGACTATGCTAAATGATATTTGGGTTCAAGGCATTCAACCTTTATGGACAAACTTTGTTGGATTTGTTGAACAGATCGGATTACTGGCTACTGACCTATGGTCCTTTTTTAAGCCGATTGTTGATTGGTTTATCGTCACCTTCGGGCCAGTTATAGCCTCTGTATGGGGCGCGGTATTCAACACAATTTCAGCAGTAGTTGTTGGGGTACTTAATGTATTTGGTAACATGATGAGTTTTTTCGGAGGGATGATAGAGAATATAAGAACCATCTTCTCAGGCCTTATTTTATTCTTCACTGGGGTGTTTTCCGGTGATTGGTCAAAAGCATGGGACGGTATAAAGACTATATTTACGGGCGTATGGAATTCAATAAAATTAACGTTATCAACGATTTGGAATAGCATTCTTTCGATATTCAGCGCAGGAGGTAAGATATTTGATGGTATTGTTGGCGCCATCAGTGATGTGTTTAAGACAATAGTCAACAGTCTCATCTCAGGAATAAATAATGTTATCGCAGCGCCATTCAATATTATCAATGGCTTATTAAATACCGTTCGATCAGCATCAATTTTAGGAGTTCAACCTTTTAAAGGGATGTGGTCTTACAATCCATTGCCTGTACCACAGATACCTAGATTTGCTGGAGGTGCGGTAATCGATTCACCGACATTAGGACTGATGGGCGAATACCCGAATGCGAAGAGAAACCCTGAAATTGTATCGCCTCAGAATATCATGTATGAGACCTTCATGGCAGCGCTCGCTTCGCAGGACAAAGGGCCTACCAATGATGGAAATGTTACTATCCAAATTATACTGGATGGTGAAATTCTCGATGAACAGATTATGAATCGTCAGACGATGAAACTCCAAAGGAGCAATGGAAGGAGCGCTGGATAAACTATGGATGCTTTGAAAATCAATGGCCTCGTGATGCCCGCTCCCGATACTGACTCCTATGCGCTTGATCTTCAAGATTTGGATAGTGAAAACACCGGTCGTGGTGAAGAAACCGGAATCATGTTCCGGGAACGTATCCGCACGAATGTTCGAAAGTTATCACCTAAATGGTCAGTCCTTACAGGGGCAGAATTGAAAGTGATCACAGACGCCATTAGTGCAGCTGAATTTACAGTAGTTATCCTAGATCCTATTGCGGGATCTGCGCAGACGCTAACCATGTATGCAGGCGATCGACATCCAGTCTTTATTCTTCAGACGGATTCGATTGCAACGTCGCTTTTTTCCTTCACCGTATCACTCACAGAAGTTTAAGAAAGGAGATGAACCGCTATGTATTCAGTATCTGCAGACTATTTAAACAAGATCAACGGGAGCATTCGCGAAACGTCGTTACGTGGGACTCTGAAAATTGGGGAACTCACTCTTGTATTAACAGAGCTTGATATTGCTCCCGGATCCTTCTCTTATAACAACCAGTGTGTCAGCGGATCTGATATGGACCTTGGGTCCGTGATGGCTGCTGAAGCTAAGTTGTCGATCTACGATAACGTTACGGATCTGAACCTGGAAGGCGCGCGCCTCTTTATCGAAGCAGGGCTACTGATCTCTCCGGGTGTCTATGAGTATGCTCCTGTAGGAACGTTCAATGTTGTCTCAGCAATCCATAAACTGACCGTGATCAACCTTACCGCTCTCGACGATATGATCAAACTGGATGTCGCTATACCTTCAGACATGACCGGGACTCCTGATCAGCTACTGGATGTAATTGCGACAGAAACAGGAGTCGATGTAGCCAATAGCTCAGTTGCGACTTTCCCGAACGGAACGGACATTGTCATCGTCACTTTAACCGATTCACTAAAAACGTATCGTGATCTGCTGATGTGGCTGGCCGAATATCTAGCCAGTTATGCGATACTTGATCGCACTGGAAAGATATGGCTGCGTCGTGTTTATCAAGCATCGACTATGACGATTCCGCCATTGGTTCGTTTCAAGTCTCCGTCATTGTCCGATGTCAGCATGAAGATCACAGCGATCACTGCCGGCTTCTCAAGTTCACTTTTCGTACATAGTTTAGCGCTACCCACTAACGACGGTAGCGTTTTTCAATACGATGACAACCCACTCTTCTGGAGCTTATCCGATGAAGCGGCAGAGATCCGATTGATCAACATCCTGAATGAGCTTAACACCGCGCAATATAGTGTGTGTAAAGGAGTGGAGTTCAACGGTAATCCGGCCATCGATGTCGGTGATTATATTACTCTATCGGATACTGTTAGAGGCAATGTGCTTATTCGCGTTACATCGATCAAATGGAAGAGCAAAGGGAAATCGACTCTAATAGCAGCGGGGTTAAGTAACCAGTTAAAGGTCAAGAGTACGACGGATGCAAAAGTGGCCAGTTCTCGGACTGAAGCTAAAATTGACAAAGTAAAACAAGAGATCGTTTTGGTTGTATCCTCGGTCGAATCGGTCGGTCAAAACGCATCTGACGCATTAAGTGCCGCAAATACCGCGCAAGCGAGGGCAGACTTGGCAGTTACCAATGCGGCAACGGCGCAAAGTGCCGCAAACGCAGCACAAGGAACGGCCAATACAGCAAACAGCGCAGCATCAACAGCGACTGGGTTATTAGCGGATTTAGCCAGTGACTCAAAACTTACTGCTGTTGAAAAGCAACAAGTTAAAACCGAGTGGGATGCGATCGTTAGTGAAAAAGCGATTAACGACACCCAAGCGACCGCATTCGCAATTACTACCGAGAAAACAAATTACGGTACGTCATATTCGGCTTTGAGTACCTATATCACACCTCTATTGGCAAGTCTGATCGTGACATCCGATATCGTCGGTACAACCTTCAGAGCGACATTTAAGGATTATTATGATAAACGGCAATTGCTATTGAACGCTATCGCGAGTAAAAGTAAGACCTTAGCCGACGCGGCGCAAGGTACAGCTAATACCGCCGTTACCAATGCAGCCACCGCACAGACACAAGCAAACTTAGGCGTAGCAAATGCTGCCTTGGCTCAAACGAAAGCAAATCAAGGAGTGGCAGACGCTGCTACAGCAAAAACTCAAGCGGACTTAGGCGTAGCCAATGCCGCATTGGCGCAAACGAAAGCGAATCAGGGAGTGGCAGACGCTTTAACCGCGCATAATCTTGCCGATACAGCTATTACCAATGCCGCCACTGCTCAAACACAGGCTAACACCGCTACTACGAATGCCGCGGCTGCTAATACATTGCTCACAGACTTAGCTTCGGATAGTAAACTTACAGCTGTTGAAAAACAAATGGTTAAGAAAGAATGGGACGGTATCGTATCCGAGAAGGTATTGAATGATACGCAGGCTACGAACTTTGGCATCACGACCGAAAAGACCGCCTATGGAACGTCCTACACAACTCTGAGCACTTATATCACTCCGCTGCTGACCGATCTGACGACTACTTCTGATATCGTTGGTACAACGTTCAGAGCGAATTTCAAGGACTATTATGACAAGTTGACGACGTTGTTGAATGCTATTGCAGTCAAAGCCAAAACTCTAGCGGACACCGCGCAGACACAAGCGAATACGGCTACCACGAACGCCGCCACAGCAAAAACTCAAGCTGATCTAGGCGTAGCAAATGCAGCAACCGCACAAACACAAGCAGATCAAGGAGTAGCCGATGCTTCGGCAGCACAGGCATCTGCCAATGCAGCTAATGCTTCTTCAGCAGGGTTGACGACGCGAGTACAAGCTGCCGAACAGAAACTGACACCTCAAGCGATCACTCAAACTGTTGAAGATACATCCGCTTTGTTAGCCAAGAAATCCTATGTCGATCAAACGGCAGGTGCGTTCGCACTGGCTATTGGTGAAACAATTCGAGATGAATACGGGAATACGATCTCAAATGTTCAGGGTAACTTCATTTTCACTTCTGGTGGGTTAGAAATTAAGATGTCCGGGGCTGAGTTCTCAACGTTTTATGCTGCCAACCGGATCGAATTCAGACAGAACGGAAACGTTCTTCAGTGGTTGAGCGGTAACAAAAATTACATGACAGATTTGATCATCGTAGGTAATCTCGCATTACCAAAACATAAATTTGAAACATTAGCGAATGGACATACTGTTCTTCGCTACATTGGAGGATAAGCGCAATGGCAATGTCCGGTAATTTTATTAATCAATTTAAGACGGGTCATGCGCTTTATGTGGAGTGGTCAGCTACCAATAAGATTCCGACCAACAACATGGACGTTACGATCAATGTCTACGTTCGTTTAGCTGCGGGTTATTCAATCGATATTGGATCCAGAGCGGGATCTGTCGCTGTTGGAGGATATAACACTGGATTTAACGGTAATGCCCTCAAATATACAGGCGGCGATCATCTAATCTCCTCTGTCGTACTTTCCGATATTCCGCATAACGATAATGGATCGCTGTCGGCAACAGTAGCGGCAACGTATGCCTTCAATATGACCATTGGAGGAACGTATTACGGATCCTATACAGCTTCAGCGGCAGTTGATTTTGATACCATTCCCCGCGCATCACTCTTAAGCAGTTTCAATGACTTTCAGATTGAAACGACTGCGGGAGTGATTGGTGGAAACGCGAATGTTTATTCAGCGACGTTTTATCACCGGTTCAAGTTGTTTCAAGGTAGTACGGAAGTAGCTAGTTGGGATATTGGCCAGTTAGCAGTAGGTGCCTATGCGTACGCTTTGTCACTGACGGCCACCCAACGGAATGCGATCTTCGCTGCCATGCCGACGATCGATAATCAATTATTTACGTTGCAGCTAATTACTTACAATGATGCTGCACGGACCGTCCAGATCGGATCGACACAAGCTAAAACGGCAACAGGAACGATTCCTGTATCGTATAAGCCAACGATCACAACAGCGAATTGTAACTTTTCATGGGAGAATAAAAACAATGCATTGACTGCTGGGTACTTGATTCAGAATATCTCGACGCTTACGCTTCTTTTGAGTGGGGGTACAGCTCCGATAGGTGCTTCGTTGGCGGGTTATCGAATTCGCTTCTGCACCGTCACACGTGCGGGCGTCTATTCCGGTGCTGAGATTTCGGAGAACGTCGGTCTAGTACCAAATTTTGGATTACTCTATGCGTACTTTGCCATCTATGATTCGCGGGGTCGTTGGTCAGAAGAAATTAACGAACCTATGGCGGTTAATGCCTACAATCCCCCATTGAACAATGGATTCGATATACGGAGGAACGTTGCGGATCCGACTTCAGCTGATTATATCTTAAAATTTAGTAACAGCCTCTACAGTAGTGGTAACACCTGGACATACGCTTTATATTACTTAGTTGGTTCGACATGGGCACTCGCTAAGGCGGCTACAGCGATCGCCGCTGCATCCATTGATACCGTCTACACTCATGCACTACCCTATTCTGAATCGAGTGTATATACCGTAAAAGTGGTGTTGACAGATTTATTCAATACAGTTGAGTATACCGATACAATGCCAACGTCTGCCTTTCCTATTTCTTTTGGATTAGAGGGGTGCGGATTCGGTAAAGATACATCGGATACCTATAATATTGAGGCTGGGGCACGCGGAATTAGTTCAGACGGGCCGATTGTCTCAAAGGTTATTGTTGGAAATGCTCCTCTTTTGATCGACTCTCCGACGAAAGTTTATAACCTCAATGTGGATATGCTTGATGGGCAGCATATGGAAGATTTCATGCGGTACCAAGCAGCAGGAAATAATCCAGATATTGATACGTATAGATATGTTACTTCTATTTATTCGTTATATAATTCAGCAAAAACTCCCGAAGGTTCAATCGGTGTATTGGAAGTTATTGTATATTCTCCCGATTGGGTACTTCAACGATGGACACCTATCAGTTCAAATAACTCATCGCCGTGGCAAAGAATGTGGCATAGTGGCACAACATGGACTGTATGGAAACATCTAACGTAATTTTATAGATCTTGGCCGTTTAAAAGATAGGAGGATCCGATGGATTCAAAAATACTACTGAATAATGAGATCACTCGATTGGACACTCTACGAGAAGCCTACGATGTGACAGTCGAGAGTGGGGAAATCAGTGTTCTTGAAAAAGAACTAAATGATGCGGTGTTGAAGCGCAATGAAAAACAGATTGCGAGTGCCGGTATCAATATGCGCATTGAAGAGCTGCAGGCTGCGCTCAAGGCCATCGAGAGCCTTGAGTAGAAAGAGGAAAACAAATGACACAAGCTATACTCAACGCCTTTATTATGGTGACCGCCTTCATGGCATTCACGACCGTTTGTACTGTAGGTGACATGCTAGTTGGAGCATGGATAAATAAAGACCAGTGGGACAGTAAACGCTTCCTATCCGGGATGAAGTGGGGGATAGTCCTCTATGTTTTCTTCCTGTGGTTAATCGGAGCGGTCACGATTTTCCCATACCTACTGATGTATTTCAATATTGCCGATATCAACTTAACAAATTTAAACGCATTCTCATCTTATTCTGTAGCCGCTGCCTTCGCAGTGTTGGCCGGCCAGAAGTTATTTAACATGGGTACGAATCTATATAAACTAGCAACACTAACAGAAAAACCAAAGACGGAGGTGGAGTAAATGAAAAGAAGCGAGGATGAACGAGTTGATCTAGATTACTCCGCTGAGATCGCATTTCTACTGAAACAGGAAGAGGAAGAAGAGGTGAAAAACGATGAGCAATAAAACAAACATTGGGCTTGTTGAGTATGTCAAAAGTAAATTGAACGTTCCGACGATTTATATGTTGAGCGGCATCGGTCGCAGACTGACGGAATCAATGATCCAATCTAGAATTGCGCAAGGTGATGCTCATACGATTCGTAATCAAGGCACGATCAGATCCGGTATGGGTAAGTATTGCTTTGATTGTGTTGGACTGATCAAAGGCTATCTTTGGGAGTTAGCACCGGGTGTAATCAACTATGTTGGTTCTCAAGATCAGAACGTTCTGATGATGTATAATGCCTCGCATCAAAAAGGACTTATGGCATCGATGCCCGATATTCCGGGTATTCTAGTAATGACAGAGGATCTCGGTCATGTTGGAATCTACATCGGAAAAGAGAACGGAATTAACCAGTACATCGAATGCACACCGGCTTGGGGTGCATGGGGAGTTACTCGCAGTGCTGCTTCCGGATCCGCTCACAATCGGACGTGGAAGTACTGGTGCAAATATGCCCTAGTCGAATATCTTCCTGTGGGTGAAACAACATATCAGACCCACATTCAGAACGTGGGTGATTCCACTGTATCGAGTGACGGACAGATCTCCGGAACAACTGGAAAAGGTCTCAGGGTGGAAGCAATCATCATTCACGGACATTGCACCTATCGGGTCCATGTTCAAAACATCGGTTGGATGGAATACGTACGTGATGCCTGGACTGGAACGAGGAATAAAGCATTAAGGCTTGAAGCGATCGAGATTATTGCGGATGATGGATATACGATCGAAGCAGAGGCGCATGTGGCCAACATCGGATGGATGGGGATTCAAAAAGGATCTCACGTTATAATTGGTACGACTGGCCAATCGAAAGCAATCGAAGCAGTTAAGATCAAAGTCAGCAGGGTGTAGATATGAAAGCATTCAATAATGCCGCCTCGAGAGGTGGTGAGCAATGTGGACAATGAATGGGGGGGAGTAATCAAAATGTTCGAGTTCCTATACAAGTATTACACAACCTTGGCGATGACCTCCATTGTTCCGTTCTTGATCTGGATCATTCGATTAACAAAAAGTCGAATCAAGCATGAGAAAGAAGAAAGAGCAGCGGCTCTAAAAAAAGCGGAAGAAGAAAAAGCAGAGCAAGCAGAACGGGATAGGATTCGGGATGAAGCATTACAGAATTTGCTTAGAAACGCAATCATTGCGGTTTACAACCGGAGCATAGATAAAAAGTATATCGCCATTTATGAACGAGACAGTCTCGAAAAGGTATATGTTAGTTACCATGACCTAGGCGGCAATGGGACGATCACACATCTGATAGAAGTATTGAGACTTCTCCCAACTCAACAGGTAGACATTCCCAGCATGGAAAACATAATCGTTAGCAATAAAGCATGAGCCCCTTGATTGGGGCCTTTTTTATTGATTTTTTGATGAAATTATGCATTAATTATATTCATATATAAAAATTGTGTTAATATACAATTACAGAGGGTTAAACGGAGGAAAAATATGGAAGATTTAATTAAAAAGAACTTCGAATTTTACAAAGCAAATGCCACTAGTATTCAAAAAGAATACAAAGGGAAGTTCATCGTTATAAAAGACATGACTATTGTTTTTTCACATGCAGAATTATCTCATGCCATAGAATTTTCGAAAAATTTTGATGAAGGTACTTTTATAATTCAAAATTGCAGTGAGACCGAAGGAAGGACATTTCATTCGAGAGTGGTGGTAAAAAATGGTGACTTCGCAGCATCTAGCATTCACATCTAAGTATCCGCTTCTTTCCAAGGTTCTTAAAAATGAAGTGTTCGTTACATCTACTCGTGATAGGGATCAACCAGATATAAAAGACGTTAAAGCTATCGCTGTATGGGACACAGGCGCAACAAACACGACAATAAACAAGCGAATTGTTGATGAGCTTAGTTTGGTCCCAACCGGAATGCAAACAATGCATACAGCTAACGGTGCTTGCGATTGCTATACCTACCTTATAGATATTAAACTACCTAATCGAGTTAGGATTCGAGATTTGCTCGTTACTGGAACTGAAGTTATTGGTGTTGACATGCTAATTGGAATGGATATTATTACGCTTGGAGATTTATCAATAACTAATCTAGGAAAAACCACCTTTTCATTTCAGATGCCTTCGCAAAGTGAAATCGATTACGTTAATCCGAAAACGGATAAAGTAGTTGATTTAACTGGTCGAACACTGAGAAGACGACCTTGCCCCTGTGGATCAGGGAAACTATATAAAAATTGTTGCGAGAAAAAGGATCTAGAAAAGGAAACAACAAAGGTCTAGTTGCTAGTATCAGAGAAATGTTTAAACCATCCTAATGGATGGTTTTTTATTTCCATTCAATTTAATATCTTTGTAAGGACAATTATGTTTGGAAGCGTATCAGTATATCAGGAGGTGATAATATGATCTTATCGTTCTGGCTTAGATGCTTGATCGATTATACCCGACTTATCGAGAGCAATGAACCCCTGATACTCTATCAGAATCAGCTCGAAGAACTGTATATCAGTTAAGCAAATTTTAATTGAGTTGTGACATAATTTTGCAGGTATCCCCACAGATACAAAAGGCACTAGAAATAGTGTTTTTTTTATGTCACAAGACTGGAACTAAGCAAATTCCTATGATACAATAATGTTGCAAATGGGAGAAATGTTGGCAACAGCATCGATCTAAACTAACACACGTACTCGATAGGCGTGTGTTTTTTATTTACCCACCCTAATTATCAAGATATGAGCAAAAGTTATAGTATTGTATGGTCATTGTATGGTCAGAGATAAATAAAAGCCCTATAAATAGGGCTTAAAATGTGGTTGGCAGGGGTAGTAGGAATGATAATGTTGTTTTCCTATATGTTTCAAAGTGCCTAATTTAGGGCATATTTGACATTTTTCTTACCTCGTATTTACCAATTTTAACAAATTGTATGGTCAATTGTATGGTCACGGCTTATTTAGCAATTCGATCACTTGCAGTTCGTTTTCCCGTAACAGATGCGTATATACCTTAAGAGTCATCGTTATATCGCTATGCCCCAATCGTTTTGAAACGGCAACGATGTTCGCACCATTGTTGATCAGGAACGTAGCATGGCTATGACGGAGATCATGGAGACGGATCACCGGCAACATTGCAATCTTCGCGTTTAACGGGTCCTTGTTGTTCTTCTTAATGAAATTATTGCAGGCTCGAATCCCTCCGGTGAAATGCCGCTGAATGGAAGATGTAGATAAAGGCTCGAAATCTCCAAATAAGAAGCGACCATCTCTTGATAATAAAGGCTGAAGCATCACAAGGGTCTTATCATCCAGCATCACTTTTCTCAAACTGGAAGTTGTCTTTAGGGATTTGAATGTGCTTCCATATTGACTAATCGATTTATTAATATCTACATAACCCTCTTTGATATCAGACTTCTCTATGGCTCTTCCCTCACTTCGACGTGCGCCGGTCCTGAATAAAAAAGTGAAATAGGCTTTATATAAGTAATTGTCAACATGACCAATGAAGAGATTGAACTGCTCGTTTGTCCATACTTCATTGGCGATGAGATCAGACGACTTCAATGAAATGGGTTTTATTAATACAGAATTATTCTTAAATTCGTAGTAATCAGATCCGAATGTTGCCACTGACTTCATCAGGAAAATGGCTTTGTTTTTATAGCGCACAGCAGCCGTACTATCTGACTCAATCGCGTTCCTGGCTTGCAGATAGTCACCAGGGCGAATCTTTCTCATATTCTCATCCATCAGTGGCTCTAAGAAGCGTTTTGCGATCTGGCGGTATTTACTGAGGTTATTTGGATCGACATCGTGAGACTTGTTTTCTACATAGAGATCAAAAAGTTCACGGAAGGTCATGGTTGTTGATGTGACGCGATCATCCGCTTTTCGAAAAACATCTTCGTAATCAAGCGCAGCTCGTTTCGTGGTGAACCCGCGTTTCATCATTACTTTTACTTTTCCAGTATCATCCCTGTAGCTTGTCCGGCAATACCAGGTTTTCAATTTTGGATCTTTATACACTGCCATATTCAATTCCTCCTTCTTTTTTGTTATAATGGAGGTACAACAAATCCACCGCAAAGGAAATGTTGTGCTCACACCTCGTTTCGAACACGAGGTGTTTTTTTATTTCTCGATAGTAAATACTAAACCTTATTAATGGTCAGTACTAATTTACCAACTACGTGAAAGTTCATTGTTTCCACGGTAACAATGATCGGCGCATAGTTCTTGTTAGCCGGTTGAAGTGTTATGATTGCGCTTAACTCATCCTTAAAGAATTTCTTGCAGGTTGCCATATTATCATTAACGCAAAAGCAACCTATTTGGCCATTTTGGATAATAGGTGTTTTTTCGAAGATAAGCAGATCACCTTCTTTAATATTTTCGTCGATCATACTGTCGCCTTTTGCGTATTGGCAGAAGTACTCTTTGTTCTGGTGCAGAAGTGAGACCGGCAAATTGATATGTTCTTCAACATTATCATCGACAAACATGGCTGATCCGCAAGCTATCTGTGTGTAGAGGGGCAAGAGCAGCACTGATTTAAGTTCAAAATTAATAGCCTTATCCCCAACGATTACAACATCTTTGAAATCTTGTTGGGCTTCAAGTAGGGATATCCTATCTGAGCTATCCTTGACTGCTAATTGATAAAGTTCTGCTCTATCTATATTAAGAGCGGCCGCTAACTTATCCAAATCTTCACTGCTGATCCTTACAGGACGACCAGCTTCAGGATCATAACCGGATTCGATATTCGAAAGTTCCGTCTCAGAAATGCCAGACTTTGCTGAGAGTTCCTCGACCGTTAAATCTCCACGAAGCGAATGTATTCTTTGACCGAAAGTAGGTGCCTTAGAAATCTCATTCCACCCCATCAAATAAGCAGGGGTGACATTAAGTGCCTCCGCTAAAAGGTTGATCTTATCGCTTCTTATATTTTTAATTTCTCCGCTAAGGTATCTAGTAATTGTGCTTGGGCTAACTTCTATTTTTTTTGCAAGATCTTCGCCGCTTATGTCCAATGCTACCATTCTACTTCTGATTATGTCTTTTAGTTCCATAGTGCATCTCCTTAAATGGATTATATTGCATATTTGCAATATATTCAAGAAATATTTTATTTATATTGCGTTTGCGCATTGACAAGGGTATAAGTTTAATGTAATATTTAATTGCGTAAACGCAAGATTGAGGTGCAAAATGATCAACATTGAACTATTCAAAAACACGATTTCCGAAAAAGGTAAATCAATTAAAGATGTATATGTCTTTCTAAACATCGATTCTTCCACTTTATATAGAAAAATGATAGGCGAAAGTGACTTCTACCGAGAAGAAATTAAAAAAATATGCGAATTGCTTGAAATAGAAGATCCAAAGCCAATTTTTTTTGATAGTTGAATTGCGCAAACGCAATTAAAGGAACAAAACCATAAATGAAAAACAAAGATCAACCAGACATGAATATTCTATTCAAATATTATGCGACTAAATCTGACATTCGTGAACTCCTGGGAGGAGCTCGTTGGGAAAGTGTGACCCGTGTGTTCGCAGAGTGCAAGAGAATAGAGAATGATCAACTTAATATCCGACCGAATAAAGTGCCTTCTCAACTTGTGTTTAAAGTTCTGAATATCAACTACAGCTTTGCTTTAAAACAATATCGCGAAGGTCAGATTAAAGAAGTTAGGTAAGTAAAAAGTACCAAATAAAGGAGGCACCCGCATGCCAAACACAAAATTAATGATTAAAACGAGAAGAGCAGACTATGAAGTCATTGGCTATATGCAGAATGACTTAGGCAATTATGCCATAGCTCTTCTTTATTGTCCAAATGACAGGAACACACCCTATGTCGTTGCCGACTGTCTATACGAAGAAGATGGTTTCTATCTCTGGAACTTCGGAACGTACTTCTCGGATAGCAAGAAAGCCCGGAAGCGATTCAAAGCTGCTCTGCTGGTCTATTAAGAGGCACGCTATGAAAAACAAATTAACCGATCTGAATGATCACCTATTCGAGCAGCTTGAAAGATTGAATGACGATGACTTGACCGGCGATCAATTAAACGCAGAGATCGCACGATCTAAAGCGATGACCAACGTAGCGCAGACGATCATCAACAATGGCGAGTTATTACTGAATGCTAAGAAACATGTCGATGATTACAATCTTGGAAAATCAGAAATGCCGGTTATGATGCAGATCGACAATAAATGATGCACTTCTTTACGAAAGACAACCTCGATTATCTAAGACAGATCGCACCGGGCCAAAGCGCTCAAGAGATCACCCAACGGTTTAATGAACACTTCAACTTAGAGGTCACAATCAATCAGATCCGCTGGTGTAAAAAGAACCATAAAATATCAAGTGGATTTGACGGTCACTTCGCAAAAGGGCATAAACCGATAAACGCGATTCAAAAGGGCCAACACATAGGGATATCTACTGAGTTTAAAAAAGGAGGGATTGGGTGGAATCGTCTACCGGTTGGAAGTGAAAGAGTCAAGAGTGATGGATACATAGGTGTGAAAATCGAAGAACCGAACAAGTGGAAGGCGAAACACGTGATCCTTTGGGAGAACTTCTACGGTCCGGTTCAAAAAGGCTACAAGTTAGTTTTCTTAGATGGTAACAAGCAAAACGTGAGTCTTGAGAATTTGGTCCAAGTGACCTACGCGGAGATGCTGCTGATCAACCAACACGGATTGATCAATACAGATCCTGAATTATCGAAGACAGGCGTACTACTGGCCACTCTCATGAATAGAACCTTTACGGTTAAAAAGAAAAAAGGAGGAAAGAAGTAATGACAACGGAGGAACAAACGAAGTTAAGAGAAGAGAGACGTCTCAAACTATGCGCATTGATGAAAGAAAATAAAATCACGGGGTCGGCTGTTGGCGCGCATAGCCATATCGGCTCAGGCAGTATCTCCTTGATGATGTCCGGCAAACAACCAATCACCGATAAGACATGGACAATCCTCAATGACGCAATCGAAGACATTCTAGATAGAAGAGGAGTGCCTGTTGCTAACCCGACACCTACCCCGATTAAACCAATCGCGGTGTCAGTGCCGAAAGTCGCTGAAGGGAAAAGCCTAGTCCAACAGCATATGTGGATCGCGCTTAGCAATTTCGAAAACACACTGATCCACAAAAAAGATATCGAAGGTAAAGAAGACACATTTTTGGAAGAGTTAAAAAGTAAATACGGATATAACTGCAGCTTGATCAATAATGGCAATTGCTGGATCGTGCATCGCGCCGTCGTTATTGAGGATCTTCCGGAAGTGAAGGATCACTGGGATGTCGAGGCAATACCCAATATGGCTAGTATTGTTGTACCAGCTGAAGTTGCAATGGAAGGAATCACTATTACCCCTGATGTTGCACCGGCACCGATTCGGATTGAAGCCGAGGACATTCCTCAATCACCGGCACCGAAGATCATACAAGCAGCCGAATCAGCTATCTCGGTTGAAGAGCAAATCGCCTATATCAAAAATCTGAGTGAACGTAATCTGCAGCTGCTTGAGAGTGCTGATCTACTCGGTTATAGTTCAACACTTGTCCGAATTCGAAACGATCAGCCGGTACTCGATCATATCCTGATCACACTTAGAAACCTCACGGTTGATAAGCCAGCGACATTTGAAGAGCATTGCCAAGCCGTTGCTGACTATTTAGTTTCAAATTATAACCCTCACACAACAGTTGTCATTACCACAGAATTTGCAAAAGTAGTGATGGATGAAATGGGCTTCCCTATGAATGGCTATCCGGATGAAAAACTTAAATAAATCTCGATCTGCCAAGCAAATTGAGGAAAAGGGAAAAGGCATGAGCGATATAGAAAAGAAAATCATTACACTAAAAATCATAAACGAATATGCCAAAATCAGTCAAAGCTTGAACACGGTTGCTTCTCTTATAAATGATCTTAACAATATTGGCGATGTCGAAAAAGAAAGTCCCACTGAGTTAGTCGATAATTCTCTTTCTTAATCTATCAGAGAATCTCCTTCTCTGATGCGTATCCGCATGGATCGTCCACTACCCCCTGGACGTATTTCCCCCACCCTTGATCTATGCGGATACACATGAGGAAAGGAGGTAAAGATATGGAAATTATTAAGAATCTACCCGGTGGTATGGCAATGAAACATGGATCTGCAGAAATGCTAGGTGAAGAGCCGGTTGAGCTCTTATCCACCTTCAGTGGATCTCCGATCGTGAAGTTCGCTGATGGAACGATCGTATTAATGCCTTGGGCGGATATTGTAGCGATCGCAGACAAGTATAGACAGGAAGCGCAAATAAAAAGCACCGGTTCTTAGGGAGAGTAGGTGCTTCAAGGACTATTAGTTCCTGGTCCTATTATACCAAATGAAAGGGATCAAATCAATGAAGAGAAACAGACAATCGCTAATCCTGATCACATTACTCGGAGGATCACTCATTTTCTCCGGGACTGCAACGATGGCCAGAATCAGCAAACAAAAGCAGCTGCTCCAAACCCAGCGTGAACTCGCCAAGGTGACAGAAGAAAATGTCAAACTATGGCGCACTGTTGAGGCTTTGCAGGGCGATCTCAAGGCATCCGAAGAACTACTCGCACTACGCGTATCACCGACCTATCGGACCGTATGCTCCTCCAATCAATGGAAGAGCTTCGAATCGGAATCAGCGATCACCGACCACTCGTCAGCACAATACAAACTAAAACTAAAAGCGACGATCGAGACTAACTTCGGATTCCTTTGGATCAACAAGAAATACATCCTAGTCGCGATGGCACCTCAATACGGACCCGTTGGATCCAAGTATCTGATCACCTTCGAAAGTGGCCAGAGTATCAACGTCATGATCGGCGACACAAAACAAGCAGAATGCGTTAGCCCAGAGGATGGCAGCATGATTGAAGTTATTGTTAGCCTTCCAGCTGTTCCTGACTATATCAAAAAAGCGGGTAACTTCGATCTTGTATTCAGAGGTTCAATAACCTCAATTATGGAGGTTGAATAATGATTGGAACGCTTGAACAAAAGAGATCGCGCATTGATGATCTTCAAAAAAAGATGGATAAAATCTGTTTATTAATGGAAGAAGGAAAGCTTAGTGCCGATGAAGCGGACTGTCTCTATGAACCGTTTAGTATTGAAAAAAATCAGTTGCATAAAGAGATTCGGGAAGAAGAAAACGCAAGCTATGTTGCGTTCCTAAACAGTCTGAAGGGGGTGGGGCGATGAATAAGACAATTAGACCTGACTGGAAGAGTATCTTCAGACTGTTGGGCGACATCGATGTAAACGTGGATGGCGAGGTTCAGCCGCTCACCCAATGGGTGAATTCCCAGATTCCAAAAGAGATCACAGCTGCTGAAGCCATCGATCTGTTAATACCGAATGCGAAACTTCAGTATGAACCGATCGGACTCTTCTATGTTCACTCCGGATTCAGACGCTATACCGCATTCGATAATTCAACCGGCTCTGCTTGGACGGAAGACTTCAGGAGTAAAAAGAAAATGTTGAAATGGTTGAGAGGGGAGTATGAAGTAGATGGAAACAACTAAAACAAATCATATGGCCGAGGTGGCCGAAATGCTTGGGGTGAAGTTGGATGAAGATTTTATGATCCAGCATCGCACGCAACGTATTGACATCAAAGGAACGTATCGTGTGACCGCTAATGGCCTCTACATGAAGCGATTCGATTACGAATGGACGCAAGCTCATCATTTGTTATCCGGATTACTGACGGGTGTATATAAGGCGGTGAAGCTATGAATAAATATCTAGAAGCATTAGACGATGTAGCAGCCCTTGCATATGACCACGGCTGCATATCTGTGGAAGGCGTGATTGCACGAGATGAGCACGTTATATTACTTCAAGAACTGGTTGATAGAGCAACACCTACAAAAATAGTTTTATCGCCATTTCACGATGTCTTAAGTGATCAAACAGCTTATATCATTCAATGTCCGAGTTGTAAGTATGGTTTAGGTGTCACCATGCATAAGGTAGGAACGTATTTCGAAAACTACCTAGAGGGACATCGTGATATTAAATTCTGTAGTGATTGTGGAAAAGCACTCGATTGGAGTAAAGACGATGAATGATTTGCCAGGATACGACTCATGGCGACTGGCTACTCCTGAAGAGGACCGACCGCGCCGAGATGGAATCAGTTGTGATGACTTCCCAGATTATGAAGATGATGAACCCATTGAATTGGATGACGACCTAGAAGTCGTTATGAGATAGGAGCAGTTATGGAAAATGAATTAAGCACAGTGATCTACAAGATCAACTTCAAGTATATCTTAAAGAATTATTTGAATAAGGAATTGTGGAAAAAACAATGGACTTTATTTGACTACAACAATGTAGTTAGGAAAATGAGGATCAAAGCAATTGACATCGCCTCAAATAAGATCGTTCTAGCAATTGATGATGGCGGTTATTACTATTCGTTCTCACCGAGCTTTGAAATCCCGTTATCAGAGGCTCATTTTAGTGAAAAGGTGTTCACAGATACTTTGTTTAGGACGCTGTGGAGTGATTTAGTAAACCTAGAAAGATCGAGAATCAGAGAATTGGATGCTTATAAAATGGCACTAATTGCTGATTACGATCTAAAAGACCGGCGAAAAGAAATCGGTGAGGAGTTTCTCGATGATAACAACGTTACCAACGAAACCATCCGCGAAGCGTATATCGATCATTTCGTAGACAGCTTTGAAGATGATGACGCTTATACTGATCGAGTTTTAGCTGAACTCAAATATAAAGTTACACCGGAACTCTTCTTGATGCTTTCTCTCCAATACGAAAAGCCGGATCAATACCAAGAGATCATTGACCGGATCGAAGATGAATATGAGGATGTTGAAGAACTCAAAGAACGGTTGAAACAAGATTATGAAAGCTTTGATGTGGAAGATATGACTGCTGATGCGAAAGAGCATCTTGAAAAGATATAGGTGAGGATATGACAGAGATACAAAAGAACTGTCGGAGTTGTAAGCATTATAGGGATCAGAAATGCAACATACTGCTCAATAGAATGGTGGCCTATGAAGAAGATATTATTTGGCCGGATAAATTAAGCGCCGCACGGATCCTTAAAATCAAAGAACATGTACAAGCGCTTATCATTGAGCCGACAGAATTTAGTTGTAGTAATTGGGAATAAATGACAGAACAGGAGGAATACACATGTCATTAGATATCAATATTAACGTTAAGATTTCAGCCTCTGATGGATTAATCGCCTTGCTTACAGCGCTTACGAGTTCTACCCACTCACAACGAGGCATCCATGAAGATAGTTCGAGCAGATCTATGCCAGTTGATGCATCCGCTGAACCGAAGCCAACATCCAAGAAGAAAGCATCAGAACCGAAGCTAGAGGCGGTTGAAGAAGAGCCGGTGGAAGTGATCGCGCCGAAGATAGAACACACAATGGAGCAGTTGAAAGAGTTACTGACAAAAGCAGCTGCGAATAATGTTACTACCGTTCCGCAATTCTTGAAATCGTTCGGTGCGAAGCGGTTATCCGAAATCGATACTTCAAAGTATGACGAGATGTTCGCGCAACTGACGGAGCTAACCAATGACCTCCCCTATTAAGGAGATTAACCATAAGGATAGAGATCATGCATTACTAAGTGCCTCCGCTGCGAAGCGGTGGCTGGCATGTACGCCAAGTGCGAGATTGGAAGATACCTTCCCTGATTCGGATACTGAGTTCTCCAAAGAGGGAACTCGCGCGCATGAGTTAAGTGAAAAGTATCTGCGCAATTGGGTTGAGGATAAACCTTTACTAAAATGGTCAAAAGAAGAAATCGTAATTATCGAGGAGTTGAAGCCGTATATCGAGTATATTCAGGAAACTTATCTTGAAGCGAAAAAAGATCATCCGGGTGCTGTTATCTTATTCGAACAGCGCCTCGACTACTCGAACATCGCGGAAGAAGGATTTGGAACAGGCGACGTTGTGATGGTTTATGGTAGCACGATCCACGTGATCGACTTGAAGTTCGGAAAAGGTGTGGCCGTCAGTGCTGAAGACAATCCCCAATTGAGACTCTATGCGATCGGGGCTGTCAATGCCTTCGATGCGATCTTCGATTTCGATACGGTCATCACGACGATCCATCAACCGAGACTCGATCATGTGACAAGCGAAACCATGGCTGTAGCGGATCTGATTAAATGGGGTGATGAAGAAGTAGCGCCTAAAGCAAAAGAAGCATGGGACGGCACTGGTAAGTACGTCACAGGTTCTCACTGCAGATTCTGCAAAGCTTCGGCGGTATGCCGGGCACGAGCTGAAGAAAATTTAGCCCTCACCCGGATGGAATTCAGATCTGCAGATATCCTATCGGATGAAGAACTAGCCGAAGTGATCACCCAAGTCGACAAACTGAATACCTGGGCGAATGCCGTTCAGGAATATGTTCTCAAGAGAGCCATCGAAGGCATTCGCTTCCCTGGATTCAAACTGGTAGAAGGCCGCAGCATTCGGCAATACAAAGACTCCGACAAAGTGGCCAGTACATTGGTCACGAATGGATTCGAGGAAGCAATCCTCTATGAACGAAAACTCCTAGGGTTAACCGCTATGGAGAAACTTGTAGGGAAGAAGAAATTCACAGAATTAGTTGGCGATCTCATTTTCAAGCCACCGGGGAAACCGACTTTAGTAGCTGAATCAGATCCGCGACAAGAGTTTAACTCCGCTGCCAGTGACTTCGCGAACGTGGAGCTGCCAAATGAATGAAGAACTCAAACCGGGTGACTTGGTTATCTATACTCCAACTAGTTACTCCGGTGAGGTTTATGAATATAAGATCGGAGTAGTTAAAAGTCTGAGTATGTTTGAATCCGATGTTGCCTTCGTTTATTACCACACAGGTGACACTGCTTCCGGTACTCGACTTGGCGATCTTCACAAGATCGAAAACGCATTCGCTATACACGCTATATTACAAAAACAGGAGGACATAAAACATGTCAACAAATGAATCCACGAAGACAAAAGTTATCACCGGTCTTGTACGTCTAAGCTACGCGCATCTATTCACCCCTGAAGCTGCACAGGGTGCTACCGAGAAGAAATACTCGGTATCTCTAATCATCAAGAAGAGCGATAAGGAAACGATCGCAATGGTCAAAGCAGCGATCCGTGAAGCAACCGAAGAAGGCAAGAGCAAATTCTGGAATGGAAAACTTCCTAAGAAAGCATTAAAAGTTCCGCTGCGTGATGGCGATGAAGATCGTGATGAAGATGTTAATTATGCCGGTTGTTTCTTCATCAATGCTTCTTCTAAAACGAAACCGGGAGTTGTCGATATTTACCGTAAAGCAATCACCGATGAAGAGCAGGTATACAGCGGTTGCTATGCTAGGGTCTCTGTCAATTTCTACCCGTATGATACCGCCGGTAATAGCGGCATTGCATGTGGTTTGAATAATGTTATGAAGATTAAGGATGGCGAATTCTTAGGCGGACGTGCTTCAGCTGATTCCGACTTTGCTGACATCAATCCTGAAGATTACGCTGACGACGATTTCGATCCGCTGTCGTAGTCGTTATGAAATCAACGCTCTCAATCGATATCGAGACCTATAGCAGCGTTGATCTGAAGGCGTGCGGTGTTTATAAATATGTTGAATCCAATGACTTCGAAATCCTCTTGTTCGCGTATGCGTTCGATGATGAGAGAGTAGAAGTCATTGACTTCGCTAATGGCGAAGAACTGCCCGACTATGTGAAATACGCTCTAGGTGATAGTGATTACCAAAAACGAGCCTACTACGCTACGTTTGAACGCTTATGTATAAGCAAGTATCTAGGATATGATCTGCAACCGTATCAATGGCATTGCACGATGGCGTTAGCTGCTTCCGCTGGTTTGCCGGGATCCTTGGATCAGGTGGGTAAAATACTCAATCTAGATCAACAGAAACTGAGTACTGGCAGAGCACTTATTCAGTACTTCTGCAAACCATGCAACCCAACAAGAGGAAACAATGGAAGAGAACGTAACTACCCACATCATGATCCTGATAAATGGGATCTGTTTAAACGATACAACGCGCAGGACGTCGAAACCGAACGCGCCATCTTCCAGTATCTGCAGAACAGTTTCACTCCCACAGAACGCGCTGTGTATGTCCTTGATCAAAAGATCAATGACTATGGAGTAGCTATCGACATGGAATTAGTTGATAACATCATCCGTTATTACGATGGTTACCGCAGTGATCTGCTCGATCGCGCGCAAGAGATCAGCGGTTTAGATAATCCTCAATCAGTGCAGCAACTCAAAGGATATCTCAGTGATCAAGGAATCACAGTCGGATCATTGAACAAGGAAGCTGTGATTAAATTGATCGAAGAATCAGACAACGAAGACATCATTGAACTTCTGCAGAATCGGCAGGAGTCGACGAAAACATCGATCAAGAAATACGATACGATGCAACGCGCTACATGCAATGACGGACGGATCCGCGGAACGCTTCAATATTACGGAGCCAACCGTACCGGACGTTGGGCGGGGAGATTAGTTCAAGTTCAGAACCTACCTCGTAATTATCTGAAGGAACTCAGCAGTGTACGAAAACTCATCAAGCGTAATGATTTCGAAAGTTTAGAAATGATCTATGACAGTCTACCCAATCTATTTAGTCAGCTGATCAGAACCGCGTTCGTGGCTAAAAGGGGAATGACCTTTGCAATCAATGATTACTCGGCAATCGAAGCTCGTGTGATCGCATGGTTGGCCAATGAAAAGTGGCGTTTGGAAGTATTCGCATCACACGGAAAAATCTATGAAGCATCCGCATCGAAGATGTTCAAAGTTCCAATCGAACAAGTGGATAAAGCACTTCGGTCAAAAGGGAAAGTATCTGAGTTGGCATTAGGTTATCAAGGCGCTGCCGGCGCACTCATTACGATGGGCGCGTTACGCATGGGCTTAACGGAAGAAGAACTACCCGGCTTAGTCGCACAATGGCGAAAAGCGAATCCTGCAATCATCCAGTTATGGAAGAATGTTGAGACGTGCGCTAAACGTGCATTGGGAGTACCGGGTGAGGTTGCCAGTCTTCAGAAGCTCAATGCCGACACACCCTGTGATATCCGATTTACTTATGAAGATGGTAGCCTCAGTATCGAACTGCCTTCAGGACGAAAACTATTCTATGTCAATGCAAAACTGATCGGTGAAGGTAGATATACGAAAATCAAGTATGAAGGAATGGATCAGACTACTAAGAAGTGGAGCGTTCAAGATACCTATGGCGGAAAGTTAGTGGAGAATATCGTTCAAGCGATCGCTCGCGACTGTTTGGCCGAAGCCATGCTACGACTTGATTCCGCGCAATATAAGATCTGTTTCCACGTGCACGATGAGGTCATCGCAGAGGTGGCTAAGAGCACCGCTTCGAGTGATTTGAGATTGATGAAGGAGAGTATGGGGATGCCGTTGAAATGGGCGCCCGGACTGATGCTTAATGCTGAAGGATTTTTGAGCGAATTCTACATGAAAGATTAGGAGGCCAGTGATGGAAAAATATCTGATATCTACCGGACGATCTCGGAAAGAGATGAAATGGAAAAACGTTGAAGTCACTTGGGACCAACTCCTGAAGCGTGTTTCCGAAACGCATCGGACACTTGAGACTTTGATTGAATATTCGAAAATGAAGAAACCCGATCAGGACGAGATCAAGGACATTGGAGGCTTTGTTGGCGGCCACTTGAAAGAGGGACATCGACGCAGCGGAAACGTCCTGTATCGAACCCTGATCACGTTGGATGCCGACTTTGGTTCGAAGGACTTTTGGGAAACGTTGATCGCACTGAATGATTTCAAATGCTTGATCTACTCAACTCATAAACACAGCGCCAACAATCCACGTCTGCGCTTGGTGATTCCGCTGAATAGAAAAGTGGATCCTGAAGAGTACGAAGCGATCGCTCGTTGGGTAGCCTATGAAATCGGTATCGATCAATTCGATGACACGACGTATCAAGCCACCAGGTTGATGTATTGGCCAAGTACGAGTAAAGATGGGACGTTCGTGTTTGAACATCAAGAGGGGCCGGAATTGGACGCTGATTCGATTCTGGCCAAGTATCCTGACTGGACGGATGTAAGCTTCTGGCCGCAGAGTTCACGGGTAGTTTCACTACATAAGAACCTGGCCAAACAGCAGCAGGATCCGCTGAACAAGCCCGGAGTCGTGGGGCAGTTCTGTCGGAGCTATGATGTCCACTCAGCGATTGAAACGTTTCTCAGTGATGTCTATACGCCGTGCGACGTTCCTGATCGCTATACCTATGTGAAGGGTTCTACCAGTGCCGGACTGATCACCTATGATGATAAGTTCGCCTACTCGAATCACGCCACGGATCCAGCCGGCCAACAACTGTGCAATGCTTTCGATCTTGTGCGGATCCATCTCTTCGGTGAAGAAGATGAGAGCGCCAAGGAAGGTCTGCCGGCGAACAAGATGCCCTCGTTTGTGAAGATGAATGATCTGTGCATGACCGATGATGCAGTGAAGGGAACGATCAATAACGAACGTACCAGCTCCGCTTTGGAGGATTTCGCGGATGTCGAGATCCCGAAGGACCTGGACTGGATGAAGCGATTGGATCTGTCTAAACGCGGACAAGTCGAGCCGACGATCGATAACATGATGATCATACTGCAGAACGATCCGAATCTGGCCAACATCGGCGGGTTCAATGAGTTCAACTATCGAGCTGAAACATCAGGGAAACTTCCGTGGTGTGCCGATAAGAAGACCCGCAGTTGGAATGATACCGATGATGCCGGACTGCGGCATTACATCGAAAAAGTCTATAAAGTATCCGTGACAAATAAGTTGGATGATGCACTTGCACTAATCTTTGAGGAGCATAAGTTCCATCCGGTCCGTCAGTACCTAGATCCGTTGGTGTGGGACGAGATGCCACGTCTCGATACCTTACTCATTGATTATTTAGGTGCTGAGGATAGCCTGTATACGCGTGCTGTGACACGTAAAACATTCACAGCTGCCGTTGCCCGTGTCTACCATCCGGGAGTTAAGTTTGATTACATGCTCACCCTCACCGGTGCACAGGGAACGGGCAAAAGTACCTTCGTTAAGAAGATGGCTAGGGAATGGTATTCCGATAGTTTGATCAGTATTGGCACCAAAGAAGCCTATGAGAGTCTGCAGGGCATATGGTTGGTAGAGATGGCTGAACTCACCGCCACCAAGAAGGCAGAGGTAGAAGCAGTCAAACAGTTCATCTCAAAGCAGGAGGATACCTACCGGAAGGCATATGCCAAACGGTCGACCGTCAATTATCGGCAGTGTGTATTCTTTGGAACAACCAACAACCCTGAATTCTTACGTGATCTCACAGGAAACCGCAGATTCTGGCCAATAGATGTTCAGAAAGAAAAGCCCGCATTAAGTGTTTTTGAAGATCTTGATGAAGTAATCGATCAATTGTGGGCAGAGGCGAAAAACTACTTCAAGCATGGCGAGAAATTATATCTAAATGCTGAGTTAGAACAGGAAGCCATAGAGTATCAAGAAGAGCACAGCGAACACAACCCGAAACAAGGCTTAATTGAGGGATACTTAGAAACCTTATTACCGGATGACTGGGATAGCCTGGGGATATATGCAAGGCAAATGTTTATCCATGGTGATGAGTTTGTAGGCCCAAAAATAGGAACGGTTAGGCGCGAACGCGTCTGTGCCGTAGAAATATGGTGCGAATTATTCAAAGGGGATGCGAAGAGTCTACCACCTATCCAATCAAGAGAGATTACAGATATTCTCAGAAAGATAGAAGGGTGGGGAAAACTTCAGGGTTCGTATATGTTCAAAATATATAAAAAGCAACGTGGATTTAGACGTTTGTAATCGCAACAGATTGCCGCAACAGTCGCAACAAATCGAAAAATCTGTTGCGAAATAACGGCAACAGTCGCAACAGATTATTTTGAACTGTTGCGATAAGTGTTGCGACAGAATAAGGCGTTAAATAGGGGGTGTTTAGCACTTTCACTACAATCGCAACAGATTATTTGTAAAGAAATACTTTTAATAAATAGGTAACATAAATGGAAATGTGCCTACATATATCGCCTAATACGCAAACATGTATACGCGAGACAAAACTGTCGCTACTGTTGCGACTAAAAAAGAAAGGAAATCTATATGAATCTTGAAGAGTTAATCACAGGTGGTCACATCCAATGGTTCTGGATGCTGAGCGCGGAAGTTAAGTGTAAGGCTGATGTAAAAAAAGAAGCAGAGCAGCGTGGTTTATCAAAGAAGGATTTAAAATTTCTAAAGAGGGTTTTCGGAGTAAAGAAAATTAAGATAAGAGGGCCGATAGAAGAAGCTTGGGTGATCCCGACGGATGATTTGCAAATGGACCTTTACGAATTTCTAGCTTGGTCAGGAGATCGCTTTCCTTATCCTGAAAAGGGCACATCTGAAAATGAGAGAGTCTGAACTGGAGATCTATTTCAGAAAAAAAGTAAAGGACTTGGGCGGATTAGCCGTTAAGTTTACAAGTCCCGGAATGGCGGGTGTCCCGGATCGACTTGTGTTGATCGGCGGCTGTGCGATATTCGTTGAATTGAAAGCGGAGGGAAAGAAGCTACGGCCGATTCAGTTGTATCGAAAGCAGCAGCTAGAGGCACTTGGCCAAACCGTACAATGTCTTGATTCCAGAGATGCTGTGGACGAATTCATCCGGAAGGTGAACGATGCAATACGCGCCACATAAATACCAAATCATTGCCTACGATCATGTAATGCAACAACCGCGATCCGCACTGTTTCTAGATATGGGACTTGGTAAAACGGTTGTAACCTTGACAGCGATCAATGATCTGATGTATGACTTTTTCGAAGTTAAACGCGTTCTGGTCATTGCACCGCTTCGTGTAGCGGAAGATACATGGGATCGTGAGTGCCGGAAATGGGACCATCTGAAGAAGTTGAAGATTTCTAAAGTACTGGGAGATCAGGAGCATCGAGTTAAAGCCCTATTGGCCAAAGCGGACATTTACCTGATCAACCGAGAAAACGTGGAGTGGCTGGTGAACTACTACCTGAAGAAATGGCCGTTTGATATGGTAGTTGTCGATGAACTATCGAGCTTCAAGAGCTCTAAATCGAAACGGTTCAAAAGCCTGAAACGTGTCATGCCACTGACAGATCGGTTCATCGGGCTGACGGGAACACCGGCACCCAACGGACTGATCGATCTGTGGCCGCAGGTCTACTTGATGGATAGGGGTGTGCGGTTAGGGAGAACAGCGACGATGTTCAAGGACCGATACTTCAGTCCCGGATGGCGGAATGGCAATATCGTTTACAAGTGGAACATTAAGCCAGGTGCTGAAGAGGATATCTATTCAGCCATTGGGGATATATGTATGAGTTTGAAAGCTGAAGATTGGTTGTCTGTTCCTGAACGGATCGATTCAACCTTCTACATCGATCTGCCGGTGGATCTTCGAACGAGATACCGTGACTTTGAGCGAGATAGCATCATGCAGCTGATAGATCAGGACATTGTTGCATCAACAGCTGCCGTTGTCACTAACAAACTTCTACAGTTCTCAAACGGCGCAGTGTATGACGATGAGCGGCACGTTCACGAGATTCATAAATTGAAGTTGGAAGCTCTGGAAGAATTACTGGAACAGGCCAACGGGAAACCGGTGATGGTATTCTACAGTTTCATCCATGACTTCGATCGGATCACCGCTTATCTGAAAAAGTACAGTATCCGGACGATTGAGAACTCACAGGATATTCAGGACTGGAACGAAGGCAAGATTGAAGTGCTGTTAGTCCATCCGGCTAGTGTAGGTCACGGACTAAATCTGCAGGACGGCGGGAATATCATCATTTGGTTTGGGTTGACCTATAGTTTGGAATTATACATGCAAGCCAATGCCAGGTTGCATCGTCAGGGTCAGAAGCAGAAAGTTCAGGTACATCACATCCTGTGCCGGAATACCATTGACGAAGAAGTGATGAGAGCTTTAGAGCTTAAAGACGTAAACCAAGCACGACTGATCGATGCGGTGAAAGCGAGGATCTCGGATGAATCAAACCGAACTGCAAGATGAAGTTAAGATCCTTCGCGGTCAAGTGCATTGCTACAATGCGAATCTCAGAAGGATCCAACGACTTACTAATTTGTTAATTGAGCTTGAAACGGTTCAGCAATCAACCGGGAGTGGATTGATCGTTATCTCGAAGGACAGTCCCAGTGGGAATGGTGAGCAAACAAGATTACAGTTGATCGAAGATCTTGAGTTCTGCCGGAGAGAGATTGAATCGACACAACAATCAGTCAAACGTGTTGAGAAGTTCCTACGGATGATATCGGTTGATGATCAGAAACTGATGAGGGCTTTTATGAAGGGGCGAATATACCGCGAGTTAGCTGATGATTTTGGTTATACAACAGATGGTGTGTATCGAAGGATCACAAGACTGATGGCATCGCACATTATTAAAAATGAGAAGAGGAGTCGAATAGGTTAAAACTGTCTTATATTTGCACTATTATTCATGATATTATGGTAGTGTGATCTCTGCGGGGGGAACACACCTATTATCAATTAAGCTGCCTTTAATAGGGCGGCTTTTATATTTTCAACCACACTGAAAGGAGCAAGCAATGTCTGACAAATTGACGGATAAACAAAAGCAGTTCTGCTATGAATACTTAGTTGATTACAATGGAACCAAGGCTGCCACACGATCCGGATACAGTGAGAAGACAGCTTGCTCTCAAGCGAATAGGTTGTTGAGAAATGTTGAGGTGCTCGCGTGTGTGCGTAAGCTGCAAGAAGAGAAGACGCAGCGCCTGATCGTTACACCGGCTTGGGTAGTTCAAAAGTTAGTTGATGTCACCGAAAAAGCGATGCAGGACGTTCCGGTCATGCGATATGACTATGAGGAGAAAGCGTTACTTCCTACAGGTGATTATGAATTTGATTCAAGAGGTGCTACTAAGGCGCTTGAACTGATTGGCAAGCATCTGGGTATGTTTGTTGAAAAGATTGAGACCAAACAAACAGTTACGGTAGTTAGCAAACTCGATTCGATCCTGAATGAGTTGAAAGATGACGACGATGAAGCTATCGAAAAAGTATAAGTACTTCCTGAAGTATACCGGGTCTAAAGCCGATATCTTAGAAGGTACGACATATGCAGGAAAGACGACAGTAGGCGTGATCAAGTTCATGCTGATGGTTGCACGATCGGAATTGAAGGATCACATCATCTCCGGATTAGATCTGGGAACACTTGAAAAGAATATCATCAATCCGACACTGGGTATCGTCGATATCTTTGGCGATACTCGATTTGGTGGATGTGTTCAATACTTTTCAGACGGTGGGGGTGGAATCACGCTGCCGCATATCAAATACCAAACCTCCAAAGGTGAGAAGATCATTTACACCTTGGGCTATGATAACCGCGATCGCTGGAAGAAAGCGTTAGGCGGTCAGTATGGCTGTGTTTACATCGATGAGGCCAATGTGGCCAATATGGATTACGTTCGAGAAGTGCTGATGCGACAGAACTATTTCATGATGACACTCAACCCGGATGATCCGGGGCTCAGCATCTACAGAGAGTACATCAACCGTTCAAGGCCTTTGCCTGTGTGGGCTAACGAGACACCTGCGGCTCTTGCTAAGGAGTTAAAAGAACCCGCTGAGAAGGGCTGGGTTCACTGGTACTTTACCTTTGATCACAATGCCGGGCTTACACCTGAGAAGCGCTACGAACTATTACGCAGCGCACCTGTCGGATCGAAGCAGTACAAGAACAAGATTCTTGGATTGCGTGGTCGACATACCGGATTAGTATTCGATCTGGCCGAGCGCAATGTGATTAGTGAGATCGAGTTGCGGACATTGCAAACAAGTATCAGTGGTCAACCGGCAGAGTGGAAACCCTTTGGGATATTCAGCTGCGGAGTTGATACCAGTTATAGCCGTAAGAGCGATGATACGATCGCTTTTTCTTTTGACGGAATTACAGAGTGCGGACGTAAAGTAACACTCGATGTGCTGACAATCAATAACACTGTTCTAGTACGTAATGGGAAGCACCCATTGGCACCCAGTGATATACCGCCGATGCTGTTCAAGTTCTTAGAGAAGAACCGAGAGAAGTGGGGATTTGCAAGAGACGTGTTCATTGACTCAGCGGATCAAGCGACGATCACTGAGTGCGAGAAGTATCGCAGACAAACAGGGTGCGTTTATAAGTTCATCCCGGCATGGAAGAGTATGAGGATCCTGGATCGCATTATGTTGACCCAAGGATGGCTGACTAACGGTTACTATTACATCCTGGGTAATTGCAAAGACATGATCGATGAGCATAACCTGTATAGCTGGAAAGAAGATAAGCAAGAGCCTGAAGATGGGAATGACCATACAATCAATGCGGACCAGTACGCCTGGCTCCCCTACAGAACCAAGATCGGAGTGAACAAGTAAATGGAAATGAACGAGAGAATCAAAAAAGCGGTGGCAGCTGTATTCCGAATTGATCAGCAAGCCAACATCAGCATCACGATCAATGAGCCGATGAACCATCAGTTGAACGTTTTTAAGAATCAGCTGTGGTATCGAGGCGATGCCTCAGAACTTCATCAGTTCTATCAGCTATTCGATGACATGTGCGGTAATACTAAGTTTTGGCGGGCGAGCGCAACAACCGGGGTTCACTTCCGGAAGATCCACACAGGACTGCCGGCACTGATCGTTGATCGGCTGCGTGATATTGTCGTTGATGACATGAATGAGTTCGAATTCTCAACGGACAATACCAAGAAGAAGCAATGGGAGAAGATGACTTCGGAGTATAACTTCAACAGTCTGATCGGTGATGCGATCGCAACAACTTTGTGGGCGGGCGATGGTGCTTTCAAGATCAGTATGGATCCTGAAACGAGTCAATACCCGATCGTTGAATTCTATGGCGCTGATCGCGTCGAGTTTGAAAAGAAACGTGGGCGATTGGAAACGATCATCTTCAAGACCGAACGTCTTAAAAAGGGTAAGCGTTTCATTCTGCATGAGTTTTATGGACGACATGGTGTCCATTATAAACTATTTGATGGCGATGGGCGTGAAGTGACAGTACCTGAGATTGAAGACTTTTCGGATCTGCTACCAGTCATGTATTCAAATGACCTGGTAATGGCAGTTCCGCTGATCTTCGAGAAATCACCTAAGTACGAGGGCCGTGGTAAATCGATTTTCGATACCAAAGTCGATAGCTTCGATAGTTACGATGAAGTATGGAGTCAGTGGATGGAAGCGCTGCGCGATAATCGTGTGACGCGTTATATCCCTGATAATCTTTTACCGAAGGATGTGAACAACAACCTGCTGCAGCCAAACAGCTTCGATAACCGGTATATCAAGACGGAATCGCAGAGCAACAAAGAAAACGCTGTGGATAAGATAACCATTGAAGGTGGCAATTTACAGGCTGATGGTTTGTTGGCCACTTACGTTACAGCACTTGACCTTTGTCTTCAGGGGCTGATCAGTCCATCTACACTTGGCATCGATGTTAAGAAGTTGGATAACGCTGAAAGCCAACGCGAGAAAGAGAAGGCAACCCTCTATACGCGTAACCGAATCATCAAAGCACTTGAAGTAGCAATTCCTCAATTGGTCAATGCTATGTTCGGTACGATCGATACATTGGATCAAAAAGAGTTGAACCCGGTTGATGTAACAGTCAGTTGGGGCGAATACGCGAATCCTTCCTTTGAGGCTGTTGTCGACACAGTCGGTAAAGCCAAACAGTACGGCATCATGAGCACATACAGATCTGTGAAAGAGATGTACGGTGATTCCATGTCGGACGAGGAGGTCCTTGCCGAGGTAGGCCGCATTCAAGCCGAGTCAGGTGTGATGGATGCTACGCAGACAACTTTACCTGATACCGGTACAGATGCACCGGCAGCTGTGTCTACACTCAATGGTGCGCAGATCACAAGTTTGTTGAAAGTCACTGAGCAGGTGAAGGCGGGTAGTATCAGTCACGATGGTGCAATCTCCTTGCTAACATCTACACTGGGACTAAGTAAAGAAAACGCGGAATCGATTCTTCAAGAACAGATTGCTGCAGCCTAAGTGAGGTGATGATGTGTGCCGAAAGAGTCGTATGATATCAATCAGATATTTGCAGAGATTGAGCAGGAATTGATGAAATCACTGAAGCGCAACTTATCCAGGCACATGAAGGAAGAATCCCTTGAGGGGTTTAACTGGCCGGCATGGCAAGCGCTGAAGCTGAAGGATATGCAACGATTCAGATCCGAGAATCAGAAGATCTTCGCCGCCTATCAGAATCAACTCGATGAGTTTACGCAGCATCTAATCAAAACGCAGTATGCTGAAGGAATCAACAGTGTTGCATCGGATGTTGCAGAAGCGATTAATGATGGTGCAAAGGGACTTACCTCTGTGGATCCGATTGCTTTCTTCAGAACGAATGACACGAAGATCCTGAATCTGATCAATGCTGTACAAGATGACACAAAGAACGTGAAAACGGCAGCGCTTCGTATGATGGACGACCAGTACCGTAAAATTGTACTAAAAGCCCAGATATACAGTTCAAGCGGTGCCGGGACTCTAACAAAGGCAGTGGATATGGCCGCAAAGGATTTTGTCAGTGCTGGTATCAACTGCATCCAGTATGCAGATGGTCGGAGGGTGAACATAGGCTCATATGCTGAAATGTCGATACGTACCGCTAACAAGCGGGCTAAATTACGTGGAGAAGGCGATTTTCGAAAAGAAATCGGTGAGACACTCGTATTAGTATCGCAGTATGGAGCCTGTTCACCTACCTGTTTGCCCTTGCAAGGTCGAGTATATGTAGACGATGTTTGGTCCGGTGGAATTCCAGATGGTAAATACCCGAGACTATCATCAGCGATCGATCAAGGGCTGTATCATCCCAATTGTCGGCATACGCAGAGTACCTATTTTGAAGGTATCACTAGAAGGGTGCCGAAAGTGGATGAGGGTTCTTCCAACGAGAATTATGCAGCGGAACAGAAGCAGCGTTATAACGAGCGTATGATTCGCAGGTACAAGCGATTGGCAGAAGGATCACTCGATGAGGAGAATGCTACAAATTATTTTTTAAAGCAGAAACAGTGGGAACGCGTACAGCGTGAACACCTGTCAGCTTTTCCCCAATTGCGTAGAAACAACTGGCGAGAGAATATTTCTTCGAATGGTATTTACAATTCTTTGGGTAGCAGTATAATATACTCTTCTGACATTCAAATCGGAAGAAGTCTAGGAGCTGCAGCATTCACAGATAAAGTTCTTGTACCCGGTGAAGGACTATTCGATCTTGTTGAAGGTTCAACAATTAAGAAGGTTGTAGTTTTTGCGGGTCAAGGGAAAAAGAAACCAGTATTGATTGCCGAGTCACTGTCAAAGGATTTTGGCGGAGCTGTTGAAAAATGGAACCATGTTCGAGGAGAAGGGGTTGTCGATTACCATTCAACTCCTCGTAAAGCAGAGATACACTGGTTTGAGAATGAAGATGTCGGTAGATACCGAATGAAAGTGAAGGTGTGGTTCGATGAAAATTAAATACCTAAAAGAAACTATATCTTTCATGCTTACCAAAGGTAAGATTTATGACGTGATCTCAATAGAAAAAGACTGGTATCGAATTATTGACGATACTGGAGAAGATTATCTATATCCGCCTGAGGCATTCGAAATTATTAACTAAACACGAGAAATCGTGTTTTTTATTGGCCAAACGTGTCAAGCCAAAAAACTGCATGGGAGTCGACGGACTCGAACAAAAACGGAGGTAAAAATGGATAGTAAAAAACCTAAACTCTTCCCGTTGGACATTCAGCTCTTTGCTGAACCCGATCCGGCGGCACCAAACAACCCCGATACGGGAGCGGGTGCAGCGGCAGCTGCAGGAGCAGCAGACCCGGCTAAACCAGGCGCAGATAAAGCCTTCACACAGGCGGATATGGACGCTTTGGCGGCTAAGATTAAAGGCAAGTACGATAAGAAGATTAAAGCGTTGTCAGCGGAAGAAGGCGATCCCAATGCTGCGGATCCTGCAAAGGCCCAAGCCATTGATACCGCGCCGTATGTGATGGCAACAGCGAAAGCAGAAATCAAAGCACAGCTTGCTATGTTAGGCGTATCCCCGGAAAAGATTCCATATGCGGTACGTCTAATTGATCCGGCAGGTGTTTTGGCCGAAGGTTCTGTGAGTGAAGCACTCACGAAGACAGCGGTTGAAGCGATGTTGAAAGAGTTTCCTGAATTGAAAAAGGCCGCAACTGAAGATAAAGCCAAATTCAAGATTGGGGCGAATGGTCAACAGACAGTTTCAACAGATGATGAGGCGCTGGCGAAGATCTTCGGGAATAATAAGAAATAAAACAAGGAGGGCACTACAATGCCAAACACAGTCAATTATGTTACGAATTTTGAATCGCAGTTAAGACAAAAGTATACCCGTGAGTTGCTGTCCGTTGATCTATTGACAGAAAATGTCAAGTTCGTCGGAGCAAATGCGGTTAAACTTGCTTCCGTAAAAGTCAAAGGCTACGGCGATCATTCCCGTTCAGGTGACTTCAACCGTAAGACAGTTGAGAATACTTTCATCGTGAAGACGTTGGCTCATGATCGTGACATTGAAATCAAGGTTGATGCCATGGATGTGGATGAAACGAATCAGGTATTATCCGCGGGTAATATCACCAACACTTTTGAGACAGAACAAGCGATCCCTGAACGTGATGTTTACGCTTTCTCGAAATTGTATGCTGACTACACCAATGTAGCTATTGGCAATAAAACAGCCGATGTGACTGTGTTGAGTGCCGCAAACATCTTGGCAACGATCGACGGTATCCAAGAAGCGATGACGAATGCAGAAGTACCGGTGGACGGACGTATCTTGTATGTTACGCCTACAGTCAACAAGTATTTGAAAAGCGCTGTTACACGTCAGTTGACCGCCACTGATGGAGTAGTTTCCAGATTGATTACCGGCCTGGACAACCTAAAGATCAAAGAGATCCCGAATGGTCGCATGAAGACCGTTTATGACTTCACTGATGGATTCGTTCCGGGTGTTGCTGCTAAACAGATGAACATGATCTGCGTTCATCCGACAGCCGTTCTGTATGCGAACAAACATGCGTACATTCATCTTTGGGCTCCGGGCTCAGACTCTCGTGCAGCTGACAGTTATCTGTACCAGAATCGTGCCTATTGGGATCTGTTCTTGCATGAAACGCGCGTTGATGGTGTGTGGATTAACATCACGGCTTAATCGATGTTGATTGCAACGAAAGGTAATCGTCAAACCGTAATTGACGAGAAAGAGGTCAAGATCTTCACAGATCAAGGCTATGACGTGACAGATGAAAAAGGGAAGGTTATTGCCTTCCCCGCAAACAAAGTTGTGCCGTACGCGGAGTATGTGAAGCTGTTGGCCGAGAATGAGGCATTGAAGAAGAAATCAGCAAAGGGCGGCTCTGAGTAGTCGTCCTTTCTTTCCAAAGAAGGGAGACAACACATGCCAAACTTGTTTATCGATGTTACTTATTACACGGACATTTACAAAGGGAAGATTCCGCCTTTAGAGATTGAGGCGAATCTTGAAATTGCGCTGATTCAGTGCAATGACATTTGTTATGGACGTATCAAAGAAGGGATATCTGATGCGACGGTGCTAACTGTTAAGAAGGCGCTGTGTTATCAAGCTGACTACGTTTACAAAAACGGTGGAGCCGATGCAGGAACAATCACGGGTTGGTCAGTAGAAGGGCTGTCGATCAGTCAGGAAAGCGGTAATTCGAGACGTAACATCTCAGAGTATGCCTATCTGCTGCTGAAATCGACCAATCTTCTTACGAGGATCCTCTGATGCCGACGATTACATGGCCGAAGCACTTAGAGAATGCTAAGTGTACCGTGAAGTTGAATTTTGATGGACTGAGTGAAAATGGCGGACCGCGTGAAGCAGTAAGTTTCACCGGTTCTTGCATCTTCTCAGCGAAACGTCATAAGGTAGTTAACACAAAAGGTGTAGAGGTAATAACATCCGGATCAGTGATGCTTCAGGGCAATCTTTTAGATGGTGTGAATGGCGATATCTCCGGTGGTAATGTACTCATCAATCTGCATCTCTACGCTGTTGAAGCGATCAGTCAGACTTTTCTTCCCGGTGGAGTTATTTTCAACACCCGATTGGAGCTCAGATAATGGGCCTCAAGATCGATAGCAATATCAAAGTGGTGATGAATCAGCGGGAAATCAACCGGATATTATCAGCGCCTCAACTAGCACTGATGAAAACAGCTGAAGCTGTCAGAACAGATCTATTATCCACGCAGACAATGCCCTTCGCTTCCGGGACACTTCAGAACGAACAGACGCAACTTGAAACAACCAGCGTGACCAATGGAGTAGCCAGTGTAGTATCAGATACACCTTATGCTAGGCGACTTTACTTCCATCCGGAATACAACTTCCAGACGGGTAAGAACGCGAATGCCGGAGGCCGATGGTTCGATCCGTACATCAATGGAGAACTGGTCAAGTGGGTGCAAGAGTCGTTTGCAAACTTCTTAAGGAGGGGGCAGTAATGTTGCTTTCTGAAATCAGAGATTGGCTGAAGGTGCTATTTGGTTGGACGACATCGTGGACAATTGGAAAATTGGATACCACGAAAGAGCAGACAATGTGCCTCTATAACCAACCTGATCGCAGCGGATCCGGCATTGCTGTCGGAGGTCTTAGCAATACACGGTCAGCGGTTAAAAAGGTAAATCTAGTACTGAGATGGGGCATGGATGCGAATGCGGCTGAGATCAAAGCAAACGAGCTGTATGCGAAATTGTTGGTTGCTAAATCAGCAGTGATCGGCAGCAAAAACGTTTACTTTGTCCGGCTATCAAGTCCCGGCCCGATCCCACTAGACACCGACTCAAACGGTGTATATGAATATTTGATCGAAATGGAAATTTTCCATGAAAGGAGCTAATACATGCCTATTACAGCGGGAGAATATTTATCAAGTGATATCACATTCAAAGTAGGTTCCAAAGGCTTACTGAGCGTACTCCCAACCGATATGATCGTTGTTGCGGGAGTGGAGGGACTGGCCATCGGTATTGATGGCAAACAAGCAGAATGGTCACCGATGGACCAAGGCGGATTTACCCGCGCGATGATGACCGGTAAAAAGATCACCATCTCGATGGCTACGAAACGCACGATTGGCGATCCGGGTCAAGATTATATTGCGAGTCTCGCATGGTTAAACGGTCCAGCGTGTACGACCTTGTTTGAAGTTGACTTCCCTGATGGAGATAAGTTGACAGCAAAAGTGGTTGTCAATGTCAAGAAGTTTGCGGGGGGCGAAACGAATGATCCTTCAGGTCTAGAATTCGAACTTACCTTTGATGGTAAGCCGACCTACACGCCGGGGGTATAAGAAATGAGTAATATTGTTTCAACAAAGGATCAGCTAATTTTAGACAGTCCGCAGATCGAGATCAACGGACACGTCTTTCAAGTTGATAGTCGCAAATCGAATCTCGATAAACTCTCGAAAGCAATTAGTGCTGATCAAGAGCACGCGGATGATCTGGCTTTCAAATTTCTCATCGGCAAAGAGGGACTCGACGAAATTAAGAAGATGGATCTGAGTTTTGTCAATTACCAGGAGCTGATGGCCATATTGCAGGGGATCGTTTATGGGATCACTGCGGAGGAAGCGAAGAAACGATTTCTCAGCAAGTAATAAGGTCCCGGCCGGCTGGTATGATGCGGAACTTGATAAGGATCTGATCGAAGCATCCTTTGCTAAACAATACGGAATCCGATTGTCAAAAGAGGAGATATCCGTGAGTGAGTATTACCGATTACTCGGTGGACTGATGCACGATACTCCTCTTGGGGCAATTATTGAGATCCGTAGTGAAAATAGCGAGGACATGCTGAAGCACTTTACCCCGGAACAAAAGAGAATCCGGAGTGAGTGGAGAAGATATATCAGCAAGAAGCAGTATGAATCGATGACTGCTGAAGAGAAGAAATCTCAAATGAATCAATTACAAGCGGTCTTCAAGTCGATGGCCGGATTCAAGTAGAAAGGTGGTGGCTAAAAATGCCGACAAGTGCTGGTTCGGTTTTCATGGATCTGCGGCTTAACAAGAACACATTTCAATCCGACGTAAATAGCCTGGGGTCCTTCACAAAAGGAGTATTCACAGGCATGGCACAAGCGGCAGCCGCCGCTTTTTCTGTATATGCACTCACGAAATTCATTTCATCCAGTGTCGATTTAGCATCGAAGCTGAATGAAGTGCAGAACGTAGTGGATGTTACGTTCGGCTCCTCTAAAGAAAAAATCAACGCTTTCGCAAAAAGTGCAGTTTCCAGTTTTGGGCTGTCCGAATATGCAGCGAAGCAATATACCGGGACAATGGGAGCTATGCTGAAAAGCATGGGATTCACTGCGCCTGCAGCTGCGGGCATGTCCATTGAGATGGCCAAGCTAACCGGCGATATGGCTTCCTTCTACAACTTAAGTACGGATGAGGCCTTTGCTAAAATCAGAGCCGGTATCTCCGGTGAGATGGAGCCATTGAAGCAGTTAGGAATCAACCTATCTGTGGCTAACCTGAACGCGTATGCGCTATCAAAAGGATTAGGTGCGACGTATGACTCAATGAGCCAGTCCAATCAATCACTGCTCAGGTATAACTACCTGCTCAGCATTACAAGTGATGCTCAAGGCGATTTTGCCCGTACATCAGGCGGTTGGGCCAATCAGACCCGCGTGCTGAAATTAAACTGGGAGTCCTTTATGTCGACGATCGGCCAAGGATTCATTATGTTATTCACGCCGATCGTACAAGGAATCAACTTGATCATGCCGAAGCTCATTCAAATGGGACAAACGTTCGCAAACTTTATCTCAATGGTGACTGGCCAGAAGCTCAATACTACCAGTGTGACATCCGGACTCGCTGCTGTAAGTACCGGTGCTACTGAAATGGCTACGACTGCAGCGAAATCGGCTGCTTCAGCCAAACGTTCCCTGATGGGATTCGATGAGATCAATGTACTAAAGAAAAGTAGTTCATCAGGATCCGATGGTGGAGCAGGCTTAACTCCAGCGCTAACTGCAACAACAAGTGCGCCGAGCGAAGCAATAAGTCAGACTCAAGGTGAAGTTACGGGATTTGCGAAATTTTTGAAAGAAAACAGTGTGGCAATATTAGCAACACTCGCGGCAGTTGGAGCGGGGATAGCGACATTCTTCCTCTTGCCAAGTATGGGGGCTTTTATTGCACCACTAGTCGCGGCAATAGGGTGGGTACAAAACTTCTTTTTGGCGGTCTCTAACTGGGGTTTATTAAACACAGTACTCGCCGGATTAAATGTAACCTTTGGAACTTTGTTTTCTCCAATAGTGTTAATAACGGCAGGAGTAATGGCCGTAACTGGAGCAGTCGCCCAACTATGGATGACAAATGAAGGATTCAAAGCGGCAATGATCGGCGCTTGGAACGGCATAAAAGATACATTCAATAAGATTTGGGTAACAACACTGAGCCCAATATTTAAGTCATTCGTGACTATGCTAAATGATATTTGGGTTCAAGGCATTCAACCTTTATGGACAAACTTTGTTGGATTTGTTGAACAGATCGGATTACTGGCTACTGACCTATGGTCCTTTTTTAAGCCGATTGTTGATTGGTTTATCGTCACCTTCGGGCCAGTTATAGCCTCTGTATGGGGCGCGGTATTCAACACAATTTCAGCAGTAGTTGTTGGGGTACTTAATGTATTTGGTAACATGATGAGTTTTTTCGGAGGGATGATAGAGAATATAAGAACCATCTTCTCAGGCCTTATTTTATTCTTCACTGGGGTGTTTTCCGGTGATTGGTCAAAAGCATGGGACGGTATAAAGACTATATTTACGGGCGTATGGAATTCAATAAAATTAACGTTATCAACGATTTGGAATAGCATTCTTTCGATATTCAGCGCAGGAGGTAAGATATTTGATGGTATTGTTGGCGCCATCAGTGATGTGTTTAAGACAATAGTCAACAGTCTCATCTCAGGAATAAATAATGTTATCGCAGCGCCATTCAATATTATCAATGGCTTATTAAATACCGTTCGATCAGCATCAATTTTAGGAGTTCAACCTTTTAAAGGGATGTGGTCTTACAATCCATTGCCTGTACCACAGATACCTAGATTTGCTGGAGGTGCGGTAATCGATTCACCGACATTAGGACTGATGGGCGAATACCCGAATGCGAAGAGAAACCCTGAAATTGTATCGCCTCAGAATATCATGTATGAGACCTTCATGGCAGCGCTCGCTTCGCAGGACAAAGGGCCTACCAATGATGGAAATGTTACTATCCAAATTATACTGGATGGTGAAATTCTCGATGAACAGATTATGAATCGTCAGACGATGAAACTCCAAAGGAGCAATGGAAGGAGCGCTGGATAAACTATGGATGCTTTGAAAATCAATGGCCTCGTGATGCCCGCTCCCGATACTGACTCCTATGCGCTTGATCTTCAAGATTTGGATAGTGAAAACACCGGTCGTGGTGAAGAAACCGGAATCATGTTCCGGGAACGTATCCGCACGAATGTTCGAAAGTTATCACCTAAATGGTCAGTCCTTACAGGGGCAGAATTGAAAGTGATCACAGACGCCATTAGTGCAGCTGAATTTACAGTAGTTATCCTAGATCCTATTGCGGGATCTGCGCAGACGCTAACCATGTATGCAGGCGATCGACATCCAGTCTTTATTCTTCAGACGGATTCGATTGCAACGTCGCTTTTTTCCTTCACCGTATCACTCACAGAAGTTTAAGAAAGGAGATGAACCGCTATGTATTCAGTATCTGCAGACTATTTAAACAAGATCAACGGGAGCATTCGCGAAACGTCGTTACGTGGGACTCTGAAAATTGGGGAACTCACTCTTGTATTAACAGAGCTTGATATTGCTCCCGGATCCTTCTCTTATAACAACCAGTGTGTCAGCGGATCTGATATGGACCTTGGGTCCGTGATGGCTGCTGAAGCTAAGTTGTCGATCTACGATAACGTTACGGATCTGAACCTGGAAGGCGCGCGCCTCTTTATCGAAGCAGGGCTACTGATCTCTCCGGGTGTCTATGAGTATGCTCCTGTAGGAACGTTCAATGTTGTCTCAGCAATCCATAAACTGACCGTGATCAACCTTACCGCTCTCGACGATATGATCAAACTGGATGTCGCTATACCTTCAGACATGACCGGGACTCCTGATCAGCTACTGGATGTAATTGCGACAGAAACAGGAGTCGATGTAGCCAATAGCTCAGTTGCGACTTTCCCGAACGGAACGGACATTGTCATCGTCACTTTAACCGATTCACTAAAAACGTATCGTGATCTGCTGATGTGGCTGGCCGAATATCTAGCCAGTTATGCGATACTTGATCGCACTGGAAAGATATGGCTGCGTCGTGTTTATCAAGCATCGACTATGACGATTCCGCCATTGGTTCGTTTCAAGTCTCCGTCATTGTCCGATGTCAGCATGAAGATCACAGCGATCACTGCCGGCTTCTCAAGTTCACTTTTCGTACATAGTTTAGCGCTACCCACTAACGACGGTAGCGTTTTTCAATACGATGACAACCCACTCTTCTGGAGCTTATCCGATGAAGCGGCAGAGATCCGATTGATCAACATCCTGAATGAGCTTAACACCGCGCAATATAGTGTGTGTAAAGGAGTGGAGTTCAACGGTAATCCGGCCATCGATGTCGGTGATTATATTACTCTATCGGATACTGTTAGAGGCAATGTGCTTATTCGCGTTACATCGATCAAATGGAAGAGCAAAGGGAAATCGACTCTAATAGCAGCGGGGTTAAGTAACCAGTTAAAGGTCAAGAGTACGACGGATGCAAAAGTGGCCAGTTCTCGGACTGAAGCTAAAATTGACAAAGTAAAACAAGAGATCGTTTTGGTTGTATCCTCGGTCGAATCGGTCGGTCAAAACGCATCTGACGCATTAAGTGCCGCAAATACCGCGCAAGCGAGGGCAGACTTGGCAGTTACCAATGCGGCAACGGCGCAAAGTGCCGCAAACGCAGCACAAGGAACGGCCAATACAGCAAACAGCGCAGCATCAACAGCGACTGGGTTATTAGCGGATTTAGCCAGTGACTCAAAACTTACTGCTGTTGAAAAGCAACAAGTTAAAACCGAGTGGGATGCGATCGTTAGTGAAAAAGCGATTAACGACACCCAAGCGACCGCATTCGCAATTACTACCGAGAAAACAAATTACGGTACGTCATATTCGGCTTTGAGTACCTATATCACACCTCTATTGGCAAGTCTGATCGTGACATCCGATATCGTCGGTACAACCTTCAGAGCGACATTTAAGGATTATTATGATAAACGGCAATTGCTATTGAACGCTATCGCGAGTAAAAGTAAGACCTTAGCCGACGCGGCGCAAGGTACAGCTAATACCGCCGTTACCAATGCAGCCACCGCACAGACACAAGCAAACTTAGGCGTAGCAAATGCTGCCTTGGCTCAAACGAAAGCAAATCAAGGAGTGGCAGACGCTGCTACAGCAAAAACTCAAGCGGACTTAGGCGTAGCCAATGCCGCATTGGCGCAAACGAAAGCGAATCAGGGAGTGGCAGACGCTTTAACCGCGCATAATCTTGCCGATACAGCTATTACCAATGCCGCCACTGCTCAAACACAGGCTAACACCGCTACTACGAATGCCGCGGCTGCTAATACATTGCTCACAGACTTAGCTTCGGATAGTAAACTTACAGCTGTTGAAAAACAAATGGTTAAGAAAGAATGGGACGGTATCGTATCCGAGAAGGTATTGAATGATACGCAGGCTACGAACTTTGGCATCACGACCGAAAAGACCGCCTATGGAACGTCCTACACAACTCTGAGCACTTATATCACTCCGCTGCTGACCGATCTGACGACTACTTCTGATATCGTTGGTACAACGTTCAGAGCGAATTTCAAGGACTATTATGACAAGTTGACGACGTTGTTGAATGCTATTGCAGTCAAAGCCAAAACTCTAGCGGACACCGCGCAGACACAAGCGAATACGGCTACCACGAACGCCGCCACAGCAAAAACTCAAGCTGATCTAGGCGTAGCAAATGCAGCAACCGCACAAACACAAGCAGATCAAGGAGTAGCCGATGCTTCGGCAGCACAGGCATCTGCCAATGCAGCTAATGCTTCTTCAGCAGGGTTGACGACGCGAGTACAAGCTGCCGAACAGAAACTGACACCTCAAGCGATCACTCAAACTGTTGAAGATACATCCGCTTTGTTAGCCAAGAAATCCTATGTCGATCAAACGGCAGGTGCGTTCGCACTGGCTATTGGTGAAACAATTCGAGATGAATACGGGAATACGATCTCAAATGTTCAGGGTAACTTCATTTTCACTTCTGGTGGGTTAGAAATTAAGATGTCCGGGGCTGAGTTCTCAACGTTTTATGCTGCCAACCGGATCGAATTCAGACAGAACGGAAACGTTCTTCAGTGGTTGAGCGGTAACAAAAATTACATGACAGATTTGATCATCGTAGGTAATCTCGCATTACCAAAACATAAATTTGAAACATTAGCGAATGGACATACTGTTCTTCGCTACATTGGAGGATAAGCGCAATGGCAATGTCCGGTAATTTTATTAATCAATTTAAGACGGGTCATGCGCTTTATGTGGAGTGGTCAGCTACCAATAAGATTCCGACCAACAACATGGACGTTACGATCAATGTCTACGTTCGTTTAGCTGCGGGTTATTCAATCGATATTGGATCCAGAGCGGGATCTGTCGCTGTTGGAGGATATAACACTGGATTTAACGGTAATGCCCTCAAATATACAGGCGGCGATCATCTAATCTCCTCTGTCGTACTTTCCGATATTCCGCATAACGATAATGGATCGCTGTCGGCAACAGTAGCGGCAACGTATGCCTTCAATATGACCATTGGAGGAACGTATTACGGATCCTATACAGCTTCAGCGGCAGTTGATTTTGATACCATTCCCCGCGCATCACTCTTAAGCAGTTTCAATGACTTTCAGATTGAAACGACTGCGGGAGTGATTGGTGGAAACGCGAATGTTTATTCAGCGACGTTTTATCACCGGTTCAAGTTGTTTCAAGGTAGTACGGAAGTAGCTAGTTGGGATATTGGCCAGTTAGCAGTAGGTGCCTATGCGTACGCTTTGTCACTGACGGCCACCCAACGGAATGCGATCTTCGCTGCCATGCCGACGATCGATAATCAATTATTTACGTTGCAGCTAATTACTTACAATGATGCTGCACGGACCGTCCAGATCGGATCGACACAAGCTAAAACGGCAACAGGAACGATTCCTGTATCGTATAAGCCAACGATCACAACAGCGAATTGTAACTTTTCATGGGAGAATAAAAACAATGCATTGACTGCTGGGTACTTGATTCAGAATATCTCGACGCTTACGCTTCTTTTGAGTGGGGGTACAGCTCCGATAGGTGCTTCGTTGGCGGGTTATCGAATTCGCTTCTGCACCGTCACACGTGCGGGCGTCTATTCCGGTGCTGAGATTTCGGAGAACGTCGGTCTAGTACCAAATTTTGGATTACTCTATGCGTACTTTGCCATCTATGATTCGCGGGGTCGTTGGTCAGAAGAAATTAACGAACCTATGGCGGTTAATGCCTACAATCCCCCATTGAACAATGGATTCGATATACGGAGGAACGTTGCGGATCCGACTTCAGCTGATTATATCTTAAAATTTAGTAACAGCCTCTACAGTAGTGGTAACACCTGGACATACGCTTTATATTACTTAGTTGGTTCGACATGGGCACTCGCTAAGGCGGCTACAGCGATCGCCGCTGCATCCATTGATACCGTCTACACTCATGCACTACCCTATTCTGAATCGAGTGTATATACCGTAAAAGTGGTGTTGACAGATTTATTCAATACAGTTGAGTATACCGATACAATGCCAACGTCTGCCTTTCCTATTTCTTTTGGATTAGAGGGGTGCGGATTCGGTAAAGATACATCGGATACCTATAATATTGAGGCTGGGGCACGCGGAATTAGTTCAGACGGGCCGATTGTCTCAAAGGTTATTGTTGGAAATGCTCCTCTTTTGATCGACTCTCCGACGAAAGTTTATAACCTCAATGTGGATATGCTTGATGGGCAGCATATGGAAGATTTCATGCGGTACCAAGCAGCAGGAAATAATCCAGATATTGATACGTATAGATATGTTACTTCTATTTATTCGTTATATAATTCAGCAAAAACTCCCGAAGGTTCAATCGGTGTATTGGAAGTTATTGTATATTCTCCCGATTGGGTACTTCAACGATGGACACCTATCAGTTCAAATAACTCATCGCCGTGGCAAAGAATGTGGCATAGTGGCACAACATGGACTGTATGGAAACATCTAACGTAATTTTATAGATCTTGGCCGTTTAAAAGATAGGAGGATCCGATGGATTCAAAAATACTACTGAATAATGAGATCACTCGATTGGACACTCTACGAGAAGCCTACGATGTGACAGTCGAGAGTGGGGAAATCAGTGTTCTTGAAAAAGAACTAAATGATGCGGTGTTGAAGCGCAATGAAAAACAGATTGCGAGTGCCGGTATCAATATGCGCATTGAAGAGCTGCAGGCTGCGCTCAAGGCCATCGAGAGCCTTGAGTAGAAAGAGGAAAACAAATGACACAAGCTATACTCAACGCCTTTATTATGGTGACCGCCTTCATGGCATTCACGACCGTTTGTACTGTAGGTGACATGCTAGTTGGAGCATGGATAAATAAAGACCAGTGGGACAGTAAACGCTTCCTATCCGGGATGAAGTGGGGGATAGTCCTCTATGTTTTCTTCCTGTGGTTAATCGGAGCGGTCACGATTTTCCCATACCTACTGATGTATTTCAATATTGCCGATATCAACTTAACAAATTTAAACGCATTCTCATCTTATTCTGTAGCCGCTGCCTTCGCAGTGTTGGCCGGCCAGAAGTTATTTAACATGGGTACGAATCTATATAAACTAGCAACACTAACAGAAAAACCAAAGACGGAGGTGGAGTAAATGAAAAGAAGCGAGGATGAACGAGTTGATCTAGATTACTCCGCTGAGATCGCATTTCTACTGAAACAGGAAGAGGAAGAAGAGGTGAAAAACGATGAGCAATAAAACAAACATTGGGCTTGTTGAGTATGTCAAAAGTAAATTGAACGTTCCGACGATTTATATGTTGAGCGGCATCGGTCGCAGACTGACGGAATCAATGATCCAATCTAGAATTGCGCAAGGTGATGCTCATACGATTCGTAATCAAGGCACGATCAGATCCGGTATGGGTAAGTATTGCTTTGATTGTGTTGGACTGATCAAAGGCTATCTTTGGGAGTTAGCACCGGGTGTAATCAACTATGTTGGTTCTCAAGATCAGAACGTTCTGATGATGTATAATGCCTCGCATCAAAAAGGACTTATGGCATCGATGCCCGATATTCCGGGTATTCTAGTAATGACAGAGGATCTCGGTCATGTTGGAATCTACATCGGAAAAGAGAACGGAATTAACCAGTACATCGAATGCACACCGGCTTGGGGTGCATGGGGAGTTACTCGCAGTGCTGCTTCCGGATCCGCTCACAATCGGACGTGGAAGTACTGGTGCAAATATGCCCTAGTCGAATATCTTCCTGTGGGTGAAACAACATATCAGACCCACATTCAGAACGTGGGTGATTCCACTGTATCGAGTGACGGACAGATCTCCGGAACAACTGGAAAAGGTCTCAGGGTGGAAGCAATCATCATTCACGGACATTGCACCTATCGGGTCCATGTTCAAAACATCGGTTGGATGGAATACGTACGTGATGCCTGGACTGGAACGAGGAATAAAGCATTAAGGCTTGAAGCGATCGAGATTATTGCGGATGATGGATATACGATCGAAGCAGAGGCGCATGTGGCCAACATCGGATGGATGGGGATTCAAAAAGGATCTCACGTTATAATTGGTACGACTGGCCAATCGAAAGCAATCGAAGCAGTTAAGATCAAAGTCAGCAGGGTGTAGATATGAAAGCATTCAATAATGCCGCCTCGAGAGGTGGTGAGCAATGTGGACAATGAATGGGGGGGAGTAATCAAAATGTTCGAGTTCCTATACAAGTATTACACAACCTTGGCGATGACCTCCATTGTTCCGTTCTTGATCTGGATCATTCGATTAACAAAAAGTCGAATCAAGCATGAGAAAGAAGAAAGAGCAGCGGCTCTAAAAAAAGCGGAAGAAGAAAAAGCAGAGCAAGCAGAACGGGATAGGATTCGGGATGAAGCATTACAGAATTTGCTTAGAAACGCAATCATTGCGGTTTACAACCGGAGCATAGATAAAAAGTATATCGCCATTTATGAACGAGACAGTCTCGAAAAGGTATATGTTAGTTACCATGACCTAGGCGGCAATGGGACGATCACACATCTGATAGAAGTATTGAGACTTCTCCCAACTCAACAGGTAGACATTCCCAGCATGGAAAACATAATCGTTAGCAATAAAGCATGAGCCCCTTGATTGGGGCCTTTTTTATTGATTTTTTGATGAAATTATGCATTAATTATATTCATATATAAAAATTGTGTTAATATACAATTACAGAGGGTTAAACGGAGGAAAAATATGGAAGATTTAATTAAAAAGAACTTCGAATTTTACAAAGCAAATGCCACTAGTATTCAAAAAGAATACAAAGGGAAGTTCATCGTTATAAAAGACATGACTATTGTTTTTTCACATGCAGAATTATCTCATGCCATAGAATTTTCGAAAAATTTTGATGAAGGTACTTTTATAATTCAAAATTGCAGTGAGACCGAAGGAAGGACATTTCATTCGAGAGTGGTGGTAAAAAATGGTGACTTCGCAGCATCTAGCATTCACATCTAAGTATCCGCTTCTTTCCAAGGTTCTTAAAAATGAAGTGTTCGTTACATCTACTCGTGATAGGGATCAACCAGATATAAAAGACGTTAAAGCTATCGCTGTATGGGACACAGGCGCAACAAACACGACAATAAACAAGCGAATTGTTGATGAGCTTAGTTTGGTCCCAACCGGAATGCAAACAATGCATACAGCTAACGGTGCTTGCGATTGCTATACCTACCTTATAGATATTAAACTACCTAATCGAGTTAGGATTCGAGATTTGCTCGTTACTGGAACTGAAGTTATTGGTGTTGACATGCTAATTGGAATGGATATTATTACGCTTGGAGATTTATCAATAACTAATCTAGGAAAAACCACCTTTTCATTTCAGATGCCTTCGCAAAGTGAAATCGATTACGTTAATCCGAAAACGGATAAAGTAGTTGATTTAACTGGTCGAACACTGAGAAGACGACCTTGCCCCTGTGGATCAGGGAAACTATATAAAAATTGTTGCGAGAAAAAGGATCTAGAAAAGGAAACAACAAAGGTCTAGTTGCTAGTATCAGAGAAATGTTTAAACCATCCTAATGGATGGTTTTTTATTTCCATTCAATTTAATATCTTTGTAAGGACAATTATGTTTGGAAGCGTATCAGTATATCAGGAGGTGATAATATGATCTTATCGTTCTGGCTTAGATGCTTGATCGATTATACCCGACTTATCGAGAGCAATGAACCCCTGATACTCTATCAGAATCAGCTCGAAGAACTGTATATCAGTTAAGCAAATTTTAATTGAGTTGTGACATAATTTTGCAGGTATCCCCACAGATACAAAAGGCACTAGAAATAGTGTTTTTTTTATGTCACAAGACTGGAACTAAGCAAATTCCTATGATACAATAATGTTGCAAATGGGAGAAATGTTGGCAACAGCATCGATCTAAACTAACACACGTACTCGATAGGCGTGTGTTTTTTATTTACCCACCCTAATTATCAAGATATGAGCAAAAGTTATAGTATTGTATGGTCATTGTATGGTCAGAGATAAATAAAAGCCCTATAAATAGGGCTTAAAATGTGGTTGGCAGGGGTAGTAGGAATGATAATGTTGTTTTCCTATATGTTTCAAAGTGCCTAATTTAGGGCATATTTGACATTTTTCTTACCTCGTATTTACCAATTTTAACAAATTGTATGGTCAATTGTATGGTCACGGCTTATTTAGCAATTCGATCACTTGCAGTTCGTTTTCCCGTAACAGATGCGTATATACCTTAAGAGTCATCGTTATATCGCTATGCCCCAATCGTTTTGAAACGGCAACGATGTTCGCACCATTGTTGATCAGGAACGTAGCATGGCTATGACGGAGATCATGGAGACGGATCACCGGCAACATTGCAATCTTCGCGTTTAACGGGTCCTTGTTGTTCTTCTTAATGAAATTATTGCAGGCTCGAATCCCTCCGGTGAAATGCCGCTGAATGGAAGATGTAGATAAAGGCTCGAAATCTCCAAATAAGAAGCGACCATCTCTTGATAATAAAGGCTGAAGCATCACAAGGGTCTTATCATCCAGCATCACTTTTCTCAAACTGGAAGTTGTCTTTAGGGATTTGAATGTGCTTCCATATTGACTAATCGATTTATTAATATCTACATAACCCTCTTTGATATCAGACTTCTCTATGGCTCTTCCCTCACTTCGACGTGCGCCGGTCCTGAATAAAAAAGTGAAATAGGCTTTATATAAGTAATTGTCAACATGACCAATGAAGAGATTGAACTGCTCGTTTGTCCATACTTCATTGGCGATGAGATCAGACGACTTCAATGAAATGGGTTTTATTAATACAGAATTATTCTTAAATTCGTAGTAATCAGATCCGAATGTTGCCACTGACTTCATCAGGAAAATGGCTTTGTTTTTATAGCGCACAGCAGCCGTACTATCTGACTCAATCGCGTTCCTGGCTTGCAGATAGTCACCAGGGCGAATCTTTCTCATATTCTCATCCATCAGTGGCTCTAAGAAGCGTTTTGCGATCTGGCGGTATTTACTGAGGTTATTTGGATCGACATCGTGAGACTTGTTTTCTACATAGAGATCAAAAAGTTCACGGAAGGTCATGGTTGTTGATGTGACGCGATCATCCGCTTTTCGAAAAACATCTTCGTAATCAAGCGCAGCTCGTTTCGTGGTGAACCCGCGTTTCATCATTACTTTTACTTTTCCAGTATCATCCCTGTAGCTTGTCCGGCAATACCAGGTTTTCAATTTTGGATCTTTATACACTGCCATATTCAATTCCTCCTTCTTTTTTGTTATAATGGAGGTACAACAAATCCACCGCAAAGGAAATGTTGTGCTCACACCTCGTTTCGAACACGAGGTGTTTTTTTATTTCTCGATAGTAAATACTAAACCTTATTAATGGTCAGTACTAATTTACCAACTACGTGAAAGTTCATTGTTTCCACGGTAACAATGATCGGCGCATAGTTCTTGTTAGCCGGTTGAAGTGTTATGATTGCGCTTAACTCATCCTTAAAGAATTTCTTGCAGGTTGCCATATTATCATTAACGCAAAAGCAACCTATTTGGCCATTTTGGATAATAGGTGTTTTTTCGAAGATAAGCAGATCACCTTCTTTAATATTTTCGTCGATCATACTGTCGCCTTTTGCGTATTGGCAGAAGTACTCTTTGTTCTGGTGCAGAAGTGAGACCGGCAAATTGATATGTTCTTCAACATTATCATCGACAAACATGGCTGATCCGCAAGCTATCTGTGTGTAGAGGGGCAAGAGCAGCACTGATTTAAGTTCAAAATTAATAGCCTTATCCCCAACGATTACAACATCTTTGAAATCTTGTTGGGCTTCAAGTAGGGATATCCTATCTGAGCTATCCTTGACTGCTAATTGATAAAGTTCTGCTCTATCTATATTAAGAGCGGCCGCTAACTTATCCAAATCTTCACTGCTGATCCTTACAGGACGACCAGCTTCAGGATCATAACCGGATTCGATATTCGAAAGTTCCGTCTCAGAAATGCCAGACTTTGCTGAGAGTTCCTCGACCGTTAAATCTCCACGAAGCGAATGTATTCTTTGACCGAAAGTAGGTGCCTTAGAAATCTCATTCCACCCCATCAAATAAGCAGGGGTGACATTAAGTGCCTCCGCTAAAAGGTTGATCTTATCGCTTCTTATATTTTTAATTTCTCCGCTAAGGTATCTAGTAATTGTGCTTGGGCTAACTTCTATTTTTTTTGCAAGATCTTCGCCGCTTATGTCCAATGCTACCATTCTACTTCTGATTATGTCTTTTAGTTCCATAGTGCATCTCCTTAAATGGATTATATTGCATATTTGCAATATATTCAAGAAATATTTTATTTATATTGCGTTTGCGCATTGACAAGGGTATAAGTTTAATGTAATATTTAATTGCGTAAACGCAAGATTGAGGTGCAAAATGATCAACATTGAACTATTCAAAAACACGATTTCCGAAAAAGGTAAATCAATTAAAGATGTATATGTCTTTCTAAACATCGATTCTTCCACTTTATATAGAAAAATGATAGGCGAAAGTGACTTCTACCGAGAAGAAATTAAAAAAATATGCGAATTGCTTGAAATAGAAGATCCAAAGCCAATTTTTTTTGATAGTTGAATTGCGCAAACGCAATTAAAGGAACAAAACCATAAATGAAAAACAAAGATCAACCAGACATGAATATTCTATTCAAATATTATGCGACTAAATCTGACATTCGTGAACTCCTGGGAGGAGCTCGTTGGGAAAGTGTGACCCGTGTGTTCGCAGAGTGCAAGAGAATAGAGAATGATCAACTTAATATCCGACCGAATAAAGTGCCTTCTCAACTTGTGTTTAAAGTTCTGAATATCAACTACAGCTTTGCTTTAAAACAATATCGCGAAGGTCAGATTAAAGAAGTTAGGTAAGTAAAAAGTACCAAATAAAGGAGGCACCCGCATGCCAAACACAAAATTAATGATTAAAACGAGAAGAGCAGACTATGAAGTCATTGGCTATATGCAGAATGACTTAGGCAATTATGCCATAGCTCTTCTTTATTGTCCAAATGACAGGAACACACCCTATGTCGTTGCCGACTGTCTATACGAAGAAGATGGTTTCTATCTCTGGAACTTCGGAACGTACTTCTCGGATAGCAAGAAAGCCCGGAAGCGATTCAAAGCTGCTCTGCTGGTCTATTAAGAGGCACGCTATGAAAAACAAATTAACCGATCTGAATGATCACCTATTCGAGCAGCTTGAAAGATTGAATGACGATGACTTGACCGGCGATCAATTAAACGCAGAGATCGCACGATCTAAAGCGATGACCAACGTAGCGCAGACGATCATCAACAATGGCGAGTTATTACTGAATGCTAAGAAACATGTCGATGATTACAATCTTGGAAAATCAGAAATGCCGGTTATGATGCAGATCGACAATAAATGATGCACTTCTTTACGAAAGACAACCTCGATTATCTAAGACAGATCGCACCGGGCCAAAGCGCTCAAGAGATCACCCAACGGTTTAATGAACACTTCAACTTAGAGGTCACAATCAATCAGATCCGCTGGTGTAAAAAGAACCATAAAATATCAAGTGGATTTGACGGTCACTTCGCAAAAGGGCATAAACCGATAAACGCGATTCAAAAGGGCCAACACATAGGGATATCTACTGAGTTTAAAAAAGGAGGGATTGGGTGGAATCGTCTACCGGTTGGAAGTGAAAGAGTCAAGAGTGATGGATACATAGGTGTGAAAATCGAAGAACCGAACAAGTGGAAGGCGAAACACGTGATCCTTTGGGAGAACTTCTACGGTCCGGTTCAAAAAGGCTACAAGTTAGTTTTCTTAGATGGTAACAAGCAAAACGTGAGTCTTGAGAATTTGGTCCAAGTGACCTACGCGGAGATGCTGCTGATCAACCAACACGGATTGATCAATACAGATCCTGAATTATCGAAGACAGGCGTACTACTGGCCACTCTCATGAATAGAACCTTTACGGTTAAAAAGAAAAAAGGAGGAAAGAAGTAATGACAACGGAGGAACAAACGAAGTTAAGAGAAGAGAGACGTCTCAAACTATGCGCATTGATGAAAGAAAATAAAATCACGGGGTCGGCTGTTGGCGCGCATAGCCATATCGGCTCAGGCAGTATCTCCTTGATGATGTCCGGCAAACAACCAATCACCGATAAGACATGGACAATCCTCAATGACGCAATCGAAGACATTCTAGATAGAAGAGGAGTGCCTGTTGCTAACCCGACACCTACCCCGATTAAACCAATCGCGGTGTCAGTGCCGAAAGTCGCTGAAGGGAAAAGCCTAGTCCAACAGCATATGTGGATCGCGCTTAGCAATTTCGAAAACACACTGATCCACAAAAAAGATATCGAAGGTAAAGAAGACACATTTTTGGAAGAGTTAAAAAGTAAATACGGATATAACTGCAGCTTGATCAATAATGGCAATTGCTGGATCGTGCATCGCGCCGTCGTTATTGAGGATCTTCCGGAAGTGAAGGATCACTGGGATGTCGAGGCAATACCCAATATGGCTAGTATTGTTGTACCAGCTGAAGTTGCAATGGAAGGAATCACTATTACCCCTGATGTTGCACCGGCACCGATTCGGATTGAAGCCGAGGACATTCCTCAATCACCGGCACCGAAGATCATACAAGCAGCCGAATCAGCTATCTCGGTTGAAGAGCAAATCGCCTATATCAAAAATCTGAGTGAACGTAATCTGCAGCTGCTTGAGAGTGCTGATCTACTCGGTTATAGTTCAACACTTGTCCGAATTCGAAACGATCAGCCGGTACTCGATCATATCCTGATCACACTTAGAAACCTCACGGTTGATAAGCCAGCGACATTTGAAGAGCATTGCCAAGCCGTTGCTGACTATTTAGTTTCAAATTATAACCCTCACACAACAGTTGTCATTACCACAGAATTTGCAAAAGTAGTGATGGATGAAATGGGCTTCCCTATGAATGGCTATCCGGATGAAAAACTTAAATAAATCTCGATCTGCCAAGCAAATTGAGGAAAAGGGAAAAGGCATGAGCGATATAGAAAAGAAAATCATTACACTAAAAATCATAAACGAATATGCCAAAATCAGTCAAAGCTTGAACACGGTTGCTTCTCTTATAAATGATCTTAACAATATTGGCGATGTCGAAAAAGAAAGTCCCACTGAGTTAGTCGATAATTCTCTTTCTTAATCTATCAGAGAATCTCCTTCTCTGATGCGTATCCGCATGGATCGTCCACTACCCCCTGGACGTATTTCCCCCACCCTTGATCTATGCGGATACACATGAGGAAAGGAGGTAAAGATATGGAAATTATTAAGAATCTAC
>JGI24147J20444_1000093_pt1 | contig 77597 bp, 76 predicted proteins | sample BarGraIncub1133A_FD_20444 | JGI IMG/M metagenome (IMG submission 20444) | reverse complement strand
TATGAACCATTTATGATAATGTCCTAGTGTACCACTTTTGATTATGTCCCAAAATTGAAATTTAGGGTATGATGTAACCTCAGAAAATATGGATCAGATATATTTAGAAAGAGGTAGGACAATCAGAAAGGTTATTTTAAAAATGAATGAAGAATTGAAATATCAGATAATAAGATTGCTTGTGGATACAAACGGAAATAAAAAGGCTGCCGCATTAAGAATCGGATGCTCAGTGAGGCATATCAACCGCATGATTTGCGGGTATCGAGAAAGAGGAAAACCCTTTTTTATTCATGGAAATCAGGGCCGCCAACCGGTTCGCTCCTTTGACAGGGCGATCAAACAACTGATTGTTGATCTATACCGGACGAAATACTTTGGGACTAACTTTCAGCATTTTCAGGAACTTCTGGGTGAGCATGAAAAGATTCATGTTTCAATCAGTGTGGTGCGTTCCGTGCTGGCATCGGCATTCATTCTTTCACCAAAAGCCAATCGGATCACCAAAAAAAAACTTAAAACCCAATTGGAGGCAATGAAGCAGTCAACGACTTCGGCTAAAGCTTCAGCGGCGATTACAGCGTCCATCCTTGCCATTGAAGATGCTCACCCCCGGCGGCCTCGATGTGCTTTCTTCGGGGAAATGCTGCAAATGGATGCTTCTGTGCATCACTGGTTCGGGGCTGGAAAAACCCAGCTTCATATTGCTGTGGATGATGCGACGAGCACCATTGTCGGGGCTTATTTCGACCGACAGGAGACGTTAAATGGCTATTACAATGTCCTGCATCAGATTCTTACGAGCCATGGGATCCCCTTCATGTTCCTCACTGATCGTCGGACTGTCTTTGAATACAAACAAAAAAATTCACCCTCTCTTGAAGGTGATACATTTACTCAGTTCGGTTATGCCTGTAGGCAGCTTGGTATTGACATTAAAACCAGCAGTATCCCTCAGGCGAAAGGGCGGGTTGAGCGCATGTTTCAAACATTGCAGTCACGTCTGCCAATTGAATTACAATTGGCAGGTATAACTACCCTTGAGCAAGCAAATGCCTTTTTAAACTCCTACATAAAAAAATTCAATGCTAAATTCGCTCTTGTCATAGATCATACCAAGTCTGTCTTTGAATTGCAACCGAATCCCGAAAAAATCAATCTCACCCTGGCTGTCTTAAGTAATCGCAAGGTGGATAGTGGTCATTCTATCCGCTTCAATAAAAAGTATTTCAAACTTTTGAATGCAAACGGCCGTCCCGTTTATCATTATAAAGGGACCTCAGGCATGGTCATTCAGGCCTTTGATCAGGCACTGTTCTTTTGTATTGGAAAAACGGTTTATTCCCTGGATGAGATACCGGAGCATGAACGGACATCCCGAAACTTCGACTTTATTAAACCGGAAGTTAAGCCTCGAAAACGCTACATCCCACCAATGAACCACCCGTGGAGACAGGCTTCGTTTAAGGCCTATGTCAACAATCAGGCCCATCGAAATGATCTACCTATCATTTTATGAGGATTTTTTGATCTTCTCAAAAGTGGGCTTTCTGCTTCACAATGCACTCATTTTTATGAGTGCTTATGTTTTAACTTTTTGGGGACATTTTCAAAAATGCTTGACACAAAAATATTAAAAGTGACTAAAAAAAACAGCAGGTCCGGATGACCTACTGTTTTTTTATATTAGGAATGAAAAGAAAAAGAGGAGATGTTCATCTCTTGTTACTATAATAGCGCTTGAACCTTTAGGGAAACTTTGAATCATGTTAAGCTTAAGTTAAATTAAGTTTATTTACATTGCGAAAGATAGAAATCCTGGAAAAGATATTCATTTGAAAATAAAAAAGAGAGACCTTTGTCTCTCGAATTTATCAAGCATATTGTGGCACAAGCCACGTTAAAATGACATTATTTGTGACGTTTTGTTAATTCTTTAAAAATCTCTTCTAAATCCACGTTTTGGTTATTTAAAAGAACCAGGAGATGATAGATCAAATCAGAGGCTTCACTGGCCAGCTCCTGGGGATCATTATTTTTTGCGGCAATAATGGTTTCAGCAGATTCTTCTCCAATTTTTTTACAGATTTTATCAACACCTTTTTCAAAAAGATAGTTGGTATAAGACCCTTCAACAGGGTTGATCTTTCGGTCTGCAATAAGATTAGTTAGATTTCTGAGAATTTCCATATTACCGGAATCTAAATCCGCATTGGTTAAAAGGTTGCGATAAAAGCAGGCGGTATTTCCAGTATGACAGGCTGGGCCGGCTGGAATTACCTGAATCAATAAAGTATCGCCATCACAATCGTAATCCACAGTCACTACAGATTGAGTATTTCCAGAACTTTCGCCTTTAATCCAAAGGCTTTGGCGACTGCGACTAAAAAAAGTCGCTTTTTTATTATCCAGGGTAAGTTTCAGAGCTTCTTCATTCATCCAAGCCATCATGAGAACTTGGCGTGTTTTATAATCCTGGACAATTGCCGGAACAAGTCCGGCTTCATTATATTTAATATTTGATAAATCCATGGTTAACCTTCTATATCTTTCTTATGGGTATTTTTTGATTATATAAATAATTTTTCAAATCACGTATGGGTATTTGTTTGTAATGAAATACTGAAGCCGCTAAGGCAGCATCAGCACCGACGTTTAACACATCTGCAAAATCTTCCATTTTCCCGGCACCGCCAGAAGCAATGATGGGAATGGTCAATGACTCGGATAAAAGTTTGTTCAGTTCAAGGTCATAGCCTTTTTTAACACCATCTGCGTCAATGGAATTAATACAGATTTCGCCGGCTCCGAGATCCTGGCCCCGTTTTGCCCATTCAATGGCATCAATAAAGGTATTTTCACGACCTCCTTTAACATACACATCCCAGGAGCCATGATTATTGCGTTTGGCATCAATGGAAAGGACCACACATTGGGCTCCGAATTTTAAAGCGGCATCGCGAATGAGTTGGGGATTATTAACAGCTGAAGAGTTGACGGAAACCTTATCGGCACCGGCCATCAGCACTCGGCGAAAATCTTCAACTTTACTAATACCGCCACCAATGGTAAAAGGAATACGAATGGCTTCAGCTACCTTTTCAACGATATCAATGAAAATATCACGGTTTTCATAGGTGGCAGTAATGTCGTAAAAAACTAACTCATCGGCACCTTGATCGGAGTAATAACGGCCTAGTTCCACAGGATCAGCAACATCCTGGATATTTTGAAATTTTTTACCTTTGACGACCCTGCCATTATCCACATCAAGACAGGGGATAATCCGTTTGGTTAACATGTTTTCAGTTCCTCTTTGATAAGCTTTTCAAGATCAATGGACCCTTCATAAAGGGCCTTTCCCGTAATGGCACCATAAAGTCCCATGGCTTCCAATCGTTTCATGTCTGCAACACTGGAAACCCCACCTGAGGCAATAATATCCATATTTAAATGATCATTCAGGACCCCGAGCATCTCAAAATTGGGTCCGGACATCATGCCATCTTTGGAAATATCGGTGTAGACCAAGGTCGTCAGGCCCAGACTTTCTAATTTACTGGCAAGCTCCAGGGATTCAATATTGCTGCTCTCAACCCAACCTTCGGTGCAGACAATGCCGTTTTTGGCATCAATGGAGACACAAACCTTTTCGTCGTAAAGCGATAAAAGTTTTTCAATGAAATCAAAATCCTTTACAGCCTGGGTACCAATAATGATTCGAGCCACACCGATATCAATATAATTTTTGGCAATNTCTAAATTCCGAATGCCGCCGCCAAGCTCGACGGGAATGTTTAAAGTTTCGACAATTTCTTTTACCACTGANAGATTTTTTGGTTGTCCCTCAAAGGCACCGTCTAAATCCACCAAATGTAAATATTGTGCACCTTTGGATTCCCACATTTGTGCAACCTCAACCGGATTTTCAAAATAGATGGTTTCAGAATCTTTTTTTCCTTGTAAAAGGCGAACACATTTGCCGTTTTTTAAGTCAATTGCTGGAAATACAATCATGATAAAATCTCCTTAAAGTTTTTTAATAATTGAAGCCCAACATTTGAGCTTTTTTCAGGATGAAATTGCATACCGATCACATTATCCCGCTGGACGATGCCGGGTACTTTAACGCTGTAATCGGCATAGGCGATCACATCATCAAAATTTTCAGGATTGGCATAATAGGAATGAACAAAATAAACATAATCCTCACTGCCAATATTATGAACCAGAGGACTGTCCCTGTTGATGATGAGATTATTCCAACCCATGTGGGGAATTTTAAGACCCGGGGCGGAGAACTTGACAATTTCACCGGGTATATAGCCAAGACCCTGGAATTCGCCATCTTCATAGCTTTTATCAAATAATAGCTGCATCCCAAGACAGATTCCCAAAAGTGTTTTGCCTTTTTTTATATTTGCCTCCAGCGAATCAATGAGATCGTATTTTATCAGGTTTTCCATGGCATCGGAAAAAGCACCGACCCCGGGCAGGATAATGGCTTCGGCATTATCCAGAACTTTCTTATCACGGGTAATAACACCTTCTAAGCCAACATCACCCAGAGCAGTATAGACATTTTTTAAATTTCCGACATCATAGTCGACAATTGCAATCAAAAGCGTTCCTCCTTATCGTTTTTTGAATTAGGTAATAACTGTAGTTCGATGATCCGTCCTGTCTGTTTATATGAAACAATTTCTCCACTCTACGTCGAACACACTAACGAGATGTCCGCCTAAGACGTTACAAAATTCTTTTCGCGAAGGCAACGAGCCAATCACAAGCTCGCTTGTAGTTGGCGACTGCCCGCGAACCACAAGAAATTCGCAAAGCGATTTCTTATGGTTATATAAACTGATAGCACTGTATAAACGTTTTGTTTTTGTGGTTGGCATTCTTATTCTATAATTCCCTTAGTTGAAGGAATATTTTTATTTTCGGGGTTGACGGCACAGGCTTCCTTTAAGGTTCGGCCAAAAGATTTAAAGATTCCTTCGACAATATGGTGGTTGTTAGTGCCGTAAAGGGAAGCCACGTGAAGGGTCATTTTACTATTGCTGGCAAAGGCAATAAAGAATTCTTCCAACATTTCGGTTTCAAAATCTCCGATGAATTCTCGTGAAAGAGGAACATCATACACCAAATTGCTTCGGCCGCTGATGTCAACACAGACGCGACAAAGAGCTTCGTCCATGGGAGTAAACTGAAAAGCATAGCGGTTAATGCCGGCTTTATCACCCAGGGCTGCATAAAAAGCTTTGCCGAGAACGATTCCGATATCTTCGATGGCGTGGTGATTATCAGCGGTGTCACCAGAGGCTTTAACGGTTAAATCAAAACCGCTGTGTTTAGTGAAAAGGGTCAGCATATGATCTAGAAATCCGACTTCGGTATTCACGTTACACTGTCCCGACCCGTCGATGTTTAGAGATAATTGGATATCCGTTTCAGCGGTGGTTCGGCTGAGTGTTGCTTTACGCTTCATTGTATACGACCTCCTTAATAATTGCCAGAATCTTTTGGTTTTCCTGGGGTTTGCCCAGGGAAAAACGAATGCTTCCGGGTTGTCGATCTACCTCTTTAAAATATTTGATGAGGATATTGTTTTTTAAAAGCTCTTCATAGATTTCTTTTGCCTGAGGGGATTCAAAATAAATGAAATTCGAACCTGATGGATAAATCTTAAATGCTTTGAGCTCTTCGAGATAAACCATGGCCTTTTCTCGCTCAGCTTTTACTATTTCAAGATTGCGTAAAATACTTGCCCGATTTTTAAGTGCGATCACCGCCAGCTTCTGGGTGAGAACATTGAGGTTATAAGGTCCTTTGACTTTGAAGAGAATATCAATGATTTCTTTATTTCCCAAGGCGTAGCCACATCGTATTCCAGCTAGGCCAAAAGCCTTAGACAGCGTTCTCAGAATTAATAGTTTTGGATACTGTGATAGTAAATCAACTCCGGATTCACCAAAAAATTCAATATAGGCTTCATCCAAAATAACTAGGGAAGGCACAGCATCCAATACTTTCAGAATATCTTCTCTTGAAAAAGTGTGGCCGGTAGGGTTGTTGGGGTTACATAAATAGACGAGCTTGGCATTGTTTTCACAGGCTTCGCTGATCATGGTATCAATGTCCGGCAGGTGTTCCGGCAAATCTTCAACACGAATATGTCTGGCATCTGCAATGGTTGCCCAAATATCATACATGGCAAAAGAAGGGGAGTGTGAAACGATGACATCACCGGGATTAACAAAAGATTGATTGATCATGGCAATGATCTCATCAGATCCTGATCCGCAAATAATGTCTTCCTTTGGAACACCGGTATAATCACTGAGTTCCTTTAACAATTCAGGAAAACAGGCCTCAGGGTAACGGTTTAAATCAGTATTGCATATTTCATCACAAAATTGTCGTTTTAAAATCATGGGAAAGTCATAGGGGCTTTCATTGGCATTAACGATGATTTCATATTGAGGGGCATCAACTTTATAGGCATTAAGATTGTTTATATTTTCTCTGACAAGGCTTTTCATTAATTTTCAAACCGCCTTTCAACTGCTTTTGCATGGGCATCCAAACCCTCGCATCGGGCAAAGGTTGCCACCTGCTCATATACATTTTCCAGGGCATCCTTGGAATAGGAAAGAATACTGGATTTTTTAATAAAATCATAAACTCCCAACGGTGACGAGAACTTTGCAGTTCCCGAAGTGGGAAGGGTATGGTTAGGACCGGCGAAATAATCGCCTAAAGGCTCGGGGGTATAGGCTCCCATAAAGATAGCACCGGCATTTCGAACTTTTTCAAGGGAATCCATAGGGTTGTCAATAAGGAGTTCTAAATGCTCAGGGGCAACTTTGTTGGATAGTTCAAAGGCCTCATCAAGATTTTTTACAATAAAGACGAAACCGAATTCATCCACTGATTTTTTTGCAATCGCTTTACGGTTTAAATCTTCATCAATTTGGCGATAAACTTCATCGATTACCTGGTTTGCCAAGGTTTCAGAAGTGGTCACTAAAATTGGCATGGCCATTTCGTCGTGCTCAGCCTGGGAAAGAAGATCAGCGGCAGCATAAATGGGGTTGGCATTTTTGTCAGCAATAATGAGAATTTCGCTGGGGCCGGCGATCATATCAATGTCGACTTTCCCAAATACTTCCTTTTTGGCTGTGGCCACGTAAATATTTCCAGGGCCGACAATTTTATTCACGGGTTTAATGGTTTCCGTGCCGTAGGCAAGGGCGGCAATTGCCTGGGCACCACCGAGTTTATAAATCTCATGAACGCCGGCAATTCTGGCGGCAGCTAAAATATGGGGATTGATCATTCCATCCGGACCCGGAGGAGTAACCATTACCAAAGAGTCAACACCGGCAACTAAAGCAGGAATGGCATCCATTAAGACGGTGGAAGGATAGGTGGCCTTTCCACCAGGGACATAAAGTCCTACCCGCTCAATAGCGGTAATGTGCTGTCCCAAAGTCACGCCGGATTTTGGGGTATAGGTCCAGGTTTTTTCCAGTTGTTTTTCATGAAAAGCCTGAATATTAGCAGCCGATTCTCTTATAATATCCAGCATGGCATCAGAAACGGAATCATAGGCTTCCTGAATTTCTTCCTCAGTCACNTGGAGATGTGTGAGTTCGCATTTATCTAAAACCTTGGTATAATATAAAAGTGCTGCATTGCCCTCTTTTTTTACGCCTTTAATAATTTCTAGTACTGCGTTTCGGATATCATCCCGTTCATCTTCATTACGTTTGAGGATAGTATCCAAATTCGTATGTTTGTTATAATTAATAAGTTTCATATCGATTCCTTTCCTAAAGCTGGGTTTTAAACTCCTGAATAATAGGGTCAATGAGTTCCCGCTTGGTCTTTAAGCTCACTTGATTCACAATCAGGCATGAACTAATATCACAGATTTCTTCAAGTACGGAAAGCCCGTTTTCCCTAAGGGTATTTCCGCTTTCCACAATGTCCACAATACAATCAGACAAACCGATGATTGGAGCCAATTCCACAGAACCATTGATTTTTATAATATCAACCAATTGATTTTTTGCATTAAAATATGTTTTTGCTATGAGAGGATATTTGGTACCGACCACCATTTTTTTACCATAGGGAAGAGGACGGTCTTCGTAACCGGCAACACACATTTTACAACGGCCAATGTTTAAATTTAGCAGTTCATAAACCTGAGCAGGATGTTCCAGTAAAACATCCTTACCAACAATACCAATGTCTGCTGCACCCTTTTCAACATAGGTGGGTACATCTGGTGATTTTACCAGGAAAAATTCGATGGTACCAGTGGTATCGGTGAAAATAAGTTTCCGACTTTTTTCCGAATAATCATCGAAAACATAACCAAGTTCTGTTAATAATTCAATGGCTTTTTTAGCTACACGGCCTTTGGCAAGAGCAAATCGAATCACCATTTAGTCCACCTCTCTTTTTATTTCATTGGATTTCAGGGAAAGATATTGATCACCCTCGACAATACAAAGTTTACCTTTAGATAAAAAGTAGATTATTGCATTTTTATATAAAGGATTTTCCCGAAGGGATTGGACATGAAATCCCCAGTCGGTTTTAATCATAAAGACCTCGGAAATTTCATTCTTAGTTCTTAAATCATTGGCGATGGTGTAGGCCATGGCTTTATCATCATCATCGTAAAAGATGGCATGCCTGCTTTGAGTATCTACCGGTAATAAATTTTCCTGTTCCATATAATCAATAACTTTGATTAGGTCAATGGCAAAGCCACAGGCTGGTCTGGGAATGCCAAATTTTTCAGAGAGATTATTATATCGGCCGCCACTGATCACTGGTTCACCCCAGTTATTAATATAACCCTTAAAGTTGATGTCAGAATAATAGTTCATTTGATTGGTAAAGCCAAGATCAAAACTAACATATTCGGCAAGACCCATGACTTCCAGATGACAGTAAATTTCAGAAATCTTTTCAACGACTCCTTCCATTTTTCCATTCAGACAAAAAGCTTTCATTTCTTTTAACACTGTTTTGGGTTCCCCATAAAGAGTGGGAAGCTTGGCAATCATCTCTTTTGCCGCAGTACTTAAATTAAGAGGTTTAACAAAACAGGCAATATCGCCGATGTTTTTATTTTCGATATATTGAAACAATGTTTCTCTTTCAAAGGAAGATAATGTCAATTCCTCAAAAAGATAATTAATGAAGCCCACATGTCCAAGATCGATGTGAACATCCTTAATGCCAATTTCCAGCAAAGAAAGAATAGCAAGTCCAATAACTTCGCCATCGCATTCCGGGGTATCGTTACCAAAATATTCAATACCGATTTGAGTAATTTCTTTTTTTATCATTTCCGGGCTGGAAAAATTTCGATAGATATTGGTTTGATAAGAGAATTTGATTATTTCATCCGGATTTGGATGGTTCATAGCAGCCATTCGCGTGACAGGCAATGTAGCATCGGGTTTCAATACTAAAACTTTTCCCTGGTGATTCACAAGCTTAAATAGGTCATCACATGGAATCGAATCTTCATGAACATATAGGTCATAGGTTTCAAAGGTTGGGGTTGAAATCTGATGATAACCATAGAGTCGATAGAGAGTGGTTAATTTATTAATAATCTTTTGAAGCGAGTAATAATCTTGATGTTGAATATTTTCAAAGCCGTCAATGGTATAGTTTAAAAGCATGAGAACCTCCTACACTTTATTGCGTTAGTTTGGTAAAGCGTAATCATATTTTACCACTTATTCTGGATTTGTCAAAGCATTTAATCGGGTTTTAATCTTTATTAATTATAGTACACTTATGATTTCAAGGCAAATCACACCTGACTTCATTTGATTTATTGTTCAAACAAAAAGTTTATGCGTTTTATTTATCAAGGCGGTTATGGCTGGATGATCATGCCATTTTAATTATTTAATAAAATATATCTATATGTCTTGGGAATTTTATAGTATACTGGTACACAGATATTGGAAAATTGGGTCAAATCTCGGACATGTTTTTTGAATGGCCTTATAAGACATGGAGAATAAAATGCATGAAAACTTAAGCGTTCTAAGAATAATCCCTAAAAAATAAAAGAGGAGTCATCTATGACCTATAAATGTGTGGTTTTTGATTTTGACGGCACCCTTGCCGATACAGAAGAAAAAGCCTTTAATATATATAATAAGCTTGCATCAAAATATAAATACAGCCCGGTAACCATGGAAGAACTGCAACACATAAAAAATCTTCATATGAAAGAAATCCTGGAGATCGTCGACATTCCTTTTTATCGATTGCCCAGGGCTCTGAGTGAAGGGCAAAAGCTTATGCGGGAAGAATCCAGAGAGATTCGGGCTTTTTCTCCAGATATTCATTCCTTTTTTACAGAACTTAAAAAAGATACGAACCATGTTGGGATATTAACTTCAAATATAAAAAAAACAGTGGCTGAGTTTCTGGATACTTACAATCTTAGAGAAGAAATTCAATTTATTATGTGTTCAGCCTTAATGTCTAAGAGTAAAAAAATAAAGAAGGTTTTGCGAAAATTTGATCTTGATCCTTCAGAAATGTTATATATTGGAGATGAAACCCGAGATATTGATGCTTGTCATAAAGTAGGCGTGGATGTAGTTGCTGTTAGGTGGGGATATAATACAGCCCTAGCATTGGAACGTTGTCATCCAACCTATATGATTGACAACCTATGGGATGTCATTGATATTGTAAAAAATAAAAACGCCTATTTAGAACTGAAAAAGAATGCATCGACTTAGAGATTTCAACAGAGAGACATTTGTTGAATCGACGGATGTCTTTTTTTATTTGTGCCAGTATTAAATTTTGCCGGACCAATAAATATGATTGCTGAGTAGAAATCGTAGTCAGAAAATTTACAAATGAATTACAAACTATGAAGATATTCTAAACTAAAAGACTTCACGACTCAGAAAATAAAGGGTATAATGACTAAATTGTTGCGAATGACTTTGGTGGCATTAACTTCAAAAATGAAAGGAAACTTATGGAAAAATTAACATCACCGCGGGTGATTGATACCATATTAAGAAAATATGATTTGCATTTTAATAAACGTTTTGGACAAAACTTTCTCACCGATGAAAATATTGTAAGAAAAATTGTTGAGGCCGCGGAGGTTGGCGAAGAGGACCTTGTTTTTGAAATTGGATCCGGTATTGGAACCATGACCCAAGTTCTCAGTGAGTGTGCAAAAAAAGTGGTTAGTATCGAAATTGATAGAAAACTGATACCGGTACTTAAAGAAACGCTGGCCGATTGTACAAATGTTGAAATTGTCCAGGGAGATATACTTAAAACAAATATTCTGGAAATCCTTGGAGATGATTTAGGAAAGATGCCACTTAAAATTGTGGCAAACCTTCCCTATTATGTAACAACTCCAATTATTATGGGTTTCCTGGAGTCAGATCTGTGTTTTGAAAGAATGACTTTTATGATACAGAAAGAAGTGGGAGAACGACTTTGCGGAAAACCGGGAACCAAAGCTTATGGCTCGCTGAGTATCGCTGCTCAGTTTTATTCAGATGTTACCATTGATTTTAATGTTCCATCCCATGTTTTTATGCCGAAACCAAAAGTTGATTCCATTGTGGTTTCATTTAAAAAACTCACTGAACCCAGAATACATTTAGAAAGCCGAAAATTGTTTTTTAAGGTTGTTAAAGCAAGCTTTCTTAATCGGCGTAAAACCTTGATTAATGGACTGACAATGAATACTGATTTTGAAAAAGAAACGATTCTCAAAGTTTTAGAAGATTGTGGAATTGCTCCTGGAATTCGAGGAGAAATGTTAACCGGATCTGAGTTTGCAAAAATAGCCAATGGTCTTTATGCTTTTGAAGCGTCAATGGACGTTTAATAAAAAAACAATGTGCTTTAAAAAATCAAGTAGAATCAGGAAAATAAATAGTCCGGAAATTGAATTTTGATTTAAAAAGGAGAGAATAGAATGATTGCAGTGAAGGATGCCACTCTTAAATATTCTAAGGGGAAAGGAATATTTGACTTGAATTTTAAAGTGAAAAAAGGAGAGGTTTTTGGTTATATGGGCCCCGATGGCGCAGGCAAAACCACAACCATCAGTATGCTTGTGGGATTTAGCCGTTTAAACAAAGGTGTTGCTACCATTGCAGGGTTAAATTGTGCAAAACAAGCGGCAACTATACAGAAAAACCTTGGTTATGTTCCTGGGGAACTTTCGTTTTTTGAAAATATGCGGGTCAATGAGTTCCTTAATTTTATGACGCATTTGCGAGGAAAAACCCAGAAAAATCAAAAATTAAGAGAGTCGTTAATTGAGCGTTTTGAATTGGAGACCCGAGGAAAAATTGAACGATTGTCAATAGGAATGAAGCAAAAGCTAGCCATTGTAACGGCTTTTATGCACGACCCTGAACTATTGCTTCTTGATGAGCCAACCAGTGGCCTTGATCCAAGGATGCAAACCCGTTTTGTGGATTTGATTTTAGAAGAGAAAAAACGGGGAAAAACAATTTTAATCGCCTCACAGAAGTTTGAAGAAATTGAACGAACCTGTGATCGTGTGGGGATTATTAAAGAAGGGCGTATTGTTGAGCAGAATGATGCCATTAAATTGAAATCGGCTGAAACCAAGTCCTACCTGGTGAAATTTGGCGCTCCTCCTAATCTTGAAGAACTAAAAAGGTACGGTTTCGGTTTAAAACAATTTGCCGAAAATAATTATGAAATCACTGCTCACGGAGATCATATTGATCTTTTGGTAAAAGTGCTTTCCAAAGAAAAGGTTTTAGTTTTAAATTCAAATGCTCAAACTTTGGAAGAAATATTTTTAAAATACTACGGCAAGGAGATGATAAAAGCATGAGTTTACCATTACTATTAAAGGATTTAAAAAATAATATTATTTTGTTGCTTGTTTTTGTGGCGGTGATGTCGATTTATCTTTCGGTCATCATTTTTATGTATGACCCAAGTGGTATTGGTGCTTTCATGGACATGTTGTCGATGCTCCCAGTGACACTTGTCAATGCTTTGGGTTTTAGCACAGTTGATGCAGGGTTAACCGGTTTTATTGCCAGTTTGTATTATGGCTTTTTAATTTATCTCTTCCCCATGGTATATTGCATTATTCTTGGGAATCGGTTAGTTGTAAAATTGGTTGAGAACGGATCTTTCGTCTGTTTATTATCCACTCCCAATAGTCGAATCAAAATCATTTTTACCCAGGGACTGTATATGCTGCTTTCAATTATGTTTTTATTTATTATTCTCTATATTGTCGGGGTTGGCGTAAGTGCATCTCTTTTTAAAGGGGTTTTGGATGTCTCTATTTTTTCAAAACTAAATCTTTGTGCATGTCTTATGACAATGACCATTGGTATGATTTGCTTTTTCTTTTCCTGTGTTTTTAACAACACAAATTTATCATTGTTATTTGGAGCAGGGATTCCCATTCTTTTCTTTCTGTTCGACATGCTTGGCGGGATGGCACAAAGTTTGTCATTTCTAAAAAATTATTCAATGTACAGTCTGTTTAATGGTCTTGCCATTATCAAAGGTGAGGCGAATATAACTATGATTTCCACAGTCTTTGTGGTGACTATTCTGCTTCTCTTTGCTGGATCCCTAGCCATTTTTCAATATAAACGTCTCCCTATTTAAGGGTAAAGTAAAAATCGTCTTAGAAATGCAATGCATCTCTAAGACGATTTTTCTATGCTACCGAGGCCAAGTTAATTAATGATGTTTTTTAAAAGTCCGATTTTTTCAATTTCGGATTCAATCACATCCCCATGTTTTAAAAACTCCGGTGGATTTCTGGCAAAACCAACGCCAGCAGGTGTGCCCGTGAGAATGATGTCTCCGGGAAGCAAGGTCAACCCTTGGGATAAATCGCTTATAATGGTTGGAATATCAAATATCATGTTTCCGGTGGTGGAATGCTGTCGGACGTCACCATTCACACGACAGATCAAGGCAATGTCGAAGGGAAGGGGTAAGGATTCCTTATGGATAACCCAAGGCCCAAGGGGACAGAAGGTATCCAGACTTTTGCCTTTAAACCATTGGGAATGTTTTTTTTGCAGATCTCTGGCAGAAATATCATTGGCAATGGTGTATCCAAAAATATATTCTTCAGCGTTGAGCTTAGATATATTTGTTCCTTTTTTCCCGATGATGACGGCTAATTCAACTTCATAATCAATTTTTTCAGTTATATTGGCATGGGAAAGAATAGTCGTTTCAGGTCCAGTAATTGAAGTCGGGAGCTTTGAAAAATAGATAGGGTATTCAGGAATTTCTCCCATTGATGGAATGTTTTTTATTTCTTTGGCATGGTCAGCATAGTTTTTCCCAATGCAGAAAATATTTCTTGGTGGTTTAGGAATGGGCGCCAAAAGCTTGATATGACTGAGCTCAATGCCTAAATCCGGGTTTTCAGTCATAATTTGACGAATATCCAATAATAATTCCTTGGTGGCCATGGGAATAAAATCAATTAGAGCTACAGGAAGATCGCATCCCATGAGTTTGCCAAGAACTGTAATGGGAGTTACTTTTTTAGAATTTTCTGTGAGCAGTCCAGCTTCACTAAGTCCATTGTATTGATAGGTTACGAAATACATCATTTAACCCTCCTTTTTTATAAATCATATCATTTAATGAAGTTTACTTCTATAAATATTATCTGAAGTTCACCTTTACTTTCCATTAAAGAGCATTGACAATTTCTTTGATTTAAATTATCATTATTGTAAATAAGTATGCTTACAATTAAAGGGCGTTGCTAAAAGGTATGGAATAAACGTTACATTAAGGTAGGAATAAATACCTGTTGCAAAGTATGCCGCTATTATTTTTAGGCGGTTTGTTTTTTGCCCATAACCAAGAAAATGAAGGAGGAACACCATGTTAAAAGGAAGACATCTCATTGAACCTGGCGACTTTCAAATAGAAGAAATTGAATCAATAATGGAGTTGGCTGATAATATTATTACAAACCCAAAGGGTTATTCTTTAGTTTGTAAGGGGAAATTATTAGCCAGCCTTTTTTATGAGCCGTCCACGCGCACACGTTTTAGCTTTGAAGCGGCAATGTTACGCCTGGGTGGCGAGATCATCGGATTTGATGATCCCAACAATTCATCGGTATCAAAAGGAGAAAGTCTGGGTGATACCATCCGCACCATTGAATGCTATTCTGATATTGCGGTGATTCGTCACCCCAGAGAAGGGACCGCACGGCTGGTATCAAAGTTTGCCAAAGAAATGCCTATTATCAATGCCGGGGATGGCGGACATGAGCATCCGACCCAGACATTAACGGATTTACTGACCATTCGAAAATATAAGGGCGGTTGTGACAACCATGTGGTTGGGGTTTGCGGTGACCTCCTTTTTGGCAGAACAATTCACTCATTGGTTAAGACCTTGAACCGTTATCATGGCATTACCTTTATTTTCATATCACCCAAAGAATTGAAAATGCCTGAAAATATTCTTAATCAATTGAATCCAGAGTGTTATCAGGAGACAACGAACCTTGATGAGGTCATTGGAGATCTTGATATTCTCTATATGTCCAGAGTCCAACGGGAACGTTTTGTCAGTGAAGAAGAATATCTTCGCTTAAAAGATTATTATATTTTAGATAAAAAGAAAATGAAAAAAGCCAAAAAAGATATGATTGTGATGCATCCTTTGCCGCGAGTGAATGAAATTGCCACTGAGGTGGATGATGACCCCAGAGCGGTTTACTTTAAGCAGGCTAAGTGCGGAATGTACATACGGATGGCTCTCATTGCAAAACTATTAGGCGTGGAGGAAATACAATGATTAACGTATCGAAGTTAAAAAAAGGCATTATTATTGACCATATTGAAGCGGGACACGGCTTTGAAATATATAAGGAACTCCACCTCAATGATATTGATGACGTGGTGGTGCTTTTGAAAAATATTCCCAGTAAGAAAATGAAACAAAAAGATTTGATTAAAATTGAAACAGACATCCAAATTGATATGAATGTTTTAGGTTTAATTGATCCCAATGTCACCATAAACTTTGTTAAAGATGGCGAAATGTACAAGAAAATTACGCTGAACTTACCGAAAGTTGTTGAAGGGATTATGAAATGCAAAAATCCCCGGTGCATTACCCAGCACGAAGATGTTAAAGAAATTAAATTTTTTCTGGTAAATGAAGAGAAAAAACAATATCGCTGTGAGTATTGTGATGCTTATACCACCTTTATGGAAGAAGAATAACAAGAGGGAGGGTCAAATGAAAACACTGATTACCAATATCGAAATTATTGATGCGGCTGGACGACGACCTGGAAAAATTTTAATCGAAGATGGGAAAATAAAAAAAGTTTACAAGGAAAAGGGATTGGTTCGGGTAGACTTTGATGAGGAGATTGATGGTGGCGGACATGCGCTTCTGCCAGGCTTTATTGACATGCACTGTCATTTAAGGGATCCTGGTTTTGAATACAAAGAAACCATGGAAACCGGCATGAAAGCTGCTCTCAAAGGTGGGTTTACCTCACTGGTTGCCATGGCCAATACTAAGCCCATTATTGATAACCCTGGTGATCTTAAAAAAAACCGAGTGAAAGCTTCTGAATTAGAGCTTTGTCAATTAATTCAAGTGTCAGCATTAACCAGGGATTTTGGAGAAGACGACATGGTGGATTTCGATTCACTGCGCCCATTTACCAACGTTTTTTCCAATGATGGTGTTTCTATTTTAAGAGAAGATATCATGATAAAGGGCCTGAAAGCTTCAACGGTCTATGATTTTATTCTTTTAACCCATTGCCAACCAGAAACCTCATTGGTAAAACGGGATATTGAACTGCTGGAAAAGGTTGGGGGACACTTGCATGTGTGCCACATCAGTAAGAAAGATACGTTAGAAGCCATTGGTTTAGCAAAAGATAAGGATTTAGACATTACCTGTGAGGTAACTCCCCACCATCTTTTTGCATCGGCCATGGAATATAAGGTAAACCCACCCTTTAGAACTTATCCTGATCGTCGTGCGCTCATTGATGGCATTAAGGATGGCGTGATTGATATGTTCGGTACCGATCATGCCCCTCATTCTGAAGAGGACAAGAAAAAGGGAGCACCGGGAATAGATAATTTTGAAATAGCTTTTTCCATGTATTATACGGTGTTTGAACAAAATGGGATTAAGCTTGAAAAACTCAGTGAAATGTTAAGCGATGGTCCAGCCAGACGGTTGGGCTTAAAGGCAGGCCTTATCAAAGAACGTTATCCAGCTGATTTAGTCCTGGTTGATTTAAATTGGGAAGGAAAAATAAATCCCAAAGATTTTATATCTAAAAGCAAAAACAACCCTTTTGGAGGAGAGACCCTTAAGGGCAAAATATTAATGACCATTGTGAAGGGAAACGTAAAATATGATGATTATCGATCGACTTTATAAAGAGACCATTGAGAAGGGGCCGATTTGTGTGGGCCTTGACACAACCCTTAAATATTTACCAAAGTATTTACTTTCAAAAGACTGGTCGGATGGTGAAAAGATAGTTGAGTTTAATAAAAAAATTATTGATGCCACCGAAGATCTGGCCGCCACCTACAAAGTCCAAATCGCATGCTATGAAGCTCTGGGCCTGGATGGATTAAAGGCCTATAGTAAAACCGTGAGCTATGCCCGAAACAAAGGAAAAATTGTGATTGGTGATGTGAAACGGGGGGATATTTCTTCCACCGGAGATCAATATGCCAAAGGCCATTTTACCGGGGACTTTGAAGTGGATATTATGACGATTAACGCCTATATGGGAGAAGATGCGGTAGCTCCCTACTATCCTTATCTAAAGAATCACAATAAAGGGATTTTTATTCTCCAACGCACATCAAACCCATCAGCAGTGGATTTGCAAAATCTTGTGGTAAATGGTCAATCGGTGTATCAAATCATCGGGGATAAAATTGAAAAATGGGGAAAACCGTTTATCAGTGAAAGTGGATTCAGCGCTATCGGTGCAGTGGTGGGTTTAACCCGACCTGAAGAATTTGAAGCCATTCAGGTTCAATGTCCTCATACCTTTTTCCTGGTACCAGGTTACGGTGCCCAGGGCGGCACGGGCCAGGACATTGCTAAAATATTAAAAAAATCGCGTTGTGCGGTTGTCAATTCATCCCGTGGTCTGATTACCGCCCATCAAAAAGCCGGTTGTGAGGATGAAGGTTTTGCAGAACATGTGCGAAAGGCCACCATAGCCATGAAGGAGGATATTCTCAAGTGGCTATAATTCAAAGTAATGATTGCCTGATCCCATTAATTTATAAAATGAGTGTGGATTTTACCGGAGCGGTCTTACCGGGACAGTTTTTTATGCTGCGGGCCTGGGATAAAGATCCCTTATTATCAAGACCTATCAGCGTTCATGATTATGAGGCCGGACAACTCACATTTCTGTATCAGGTTGTTGGCAAAGGCACCGAAATTTTATCACAGCTTAAATCCGGCGATAACGTGGAAATCCAAGGTCCCTATGGCAACGGCTTTCCGGAAATTAACGGCGACCTGTGTGTGGTAGGCGGAGGCATTGGGGTAGCGCCGCTTCATTATCTGGTAAAGAAATACAAAGAAAATAATCCCTGGGGAACCTGTCGTGTTTACTTGGGGTTTCGAGAAAATTCCTATGGCGTTGAAGCCTATGAATCCATGGCTGATGAGGTGATTCTGGATATTGGCGGAATCATTACAAATAAGTTAAAGGTAAATCCTAACGAGGTTGTGATGACCTGCGGACCCGAAATGCTGATGGCGGCTGTTGCCAAAATGGTACCATTGGAAAATAAGGTCTATGTTTCCATGGAAGCCCATATGGCCTGTGGCATTGGCGCCTGTTTAGGTTGCACCTGTGAAACCAAATCAGGGAATAAAAAAGTATGTAAGGATGGACCGGTCTTTTTAAGAGAAGAGGTGTTTTATGAGTAAATGCTTAGAAACCATGTTTAATGAGATCCTCTTTAGAAATCCGGTGATTCCCGCATCCGGTACCTTTGGCTTTGGCCGGGAATATGAAGCTTTTTATGATTTGGAAAGATTAGGTGGGCTTTGCACAAAGGGATTAACTTTAGAACCTAGAGTTGGAAATAAGGGCATACGCCTCTGGGAAACACCGGCAGGGCTGATGAACAGCATCGGTCTGGAAAACCCAGGGATTGATGCTTTTATTAAAAATGAATGGCCACATCTCAAAGATATTAACACGGTCACCATTATTAATGTGGGCGGAAAAGATGAAGACTCCTATCTCAAGGCCATCGAAAAGCTTAATTTAGTGGATGCGCAGTTAATTGAATTAAATATTTCCTGTCCCAATGTGAAGTCCGGCGGAATGGCCTATGGTATTAAAGCAGCCACCGCAGGCGAGATTACAAAAAAAGTGGTTGAAATTTCTAAACATCCTATTATGGTCAAGTTATCTCCCAATGGTGATGCTATATCAGATATCGCCCTAGCCTGTGAAGCTGCGGGAGCAAAAGGAATTTCTTTGATTAACACCCTTCAGGGTATGGCCATTGATTATAAAAAGAAATCGGCGGTTTTTAACAATCTCTATGCCGGTTTATCCGGCCCGGCCGTAAAGCCCATTGCTTTACGAATGACCCATCAGGTTTGTCAGACAGTAACAATTCCTGTCATGGCTATGGGGGGGATCAGTACCTGGGAGGATGCTCTGGAATTTATTATGGCAGGAGCAACCTGTATTCAGATGGGTACCATGAATTTTAATAATCCACTGGCTCCCATTGAAGTGATTGAGGGGCTGGAAAACTATTGTCAAAAAGAAGGTTTATCCAATATTTCAGAAATCCGTGGTATTATATAAAAAATTAAATAAAATACGAAATGAGGAATGGTATGAGTAAGCAAGTATTAGACATTTTAAAATCAACCGATGCCTTTTTGGAAGGACATTTTTTACTATCCTCTGGAAAACACAGTGATCAATATGTACAGTGTGCAAAGGTATTACGTTTTCCTGATGAAGCAGCAAAGGTACTGGCTCCCGTGGTTGAGCAATTAAAAGCCCTGGAAATTGACAAAGTGGTTGGTCCGGCCATGGGGGGTGTGATAGTTTCCTATGAAATTGGTCGTCAATTAGGAAAAGAATCTATTTTCACCGAAAGAAAAGATGGGGAAATGGAATTGCGCCGAGGTTTTGAAATTAAACCAGGAGAAAAAGTAATTATTACTGAGGATGTGGTCACGACTGGAAAATCCACCATTGAAACTAAGAAAGTATTAGAAGCAATGGGAGCTGAAGTATTAGGGGTTGCCTGTATTGCAGATCGACGTGCTGCCGGTGTTGAAATTAACATGCCGATTTATTCGGCGATTAAGCTTGAAATTACCGCATGGGAACCTGATGAATGCCCAATATGCAAAGCCGGAAAAATTGCCGTTGTAAAGCCAGGCTCACGAGGAAACGCTTAAAAGTTTAGTATAACGATTTTTGAAGAGTTATTGTAACCTTATTACCTTGATGTCTACTCATACAAACAATTTAGTAACGTCTTAGGTGGACATCTCGGAGAGTGTCCGACGTAGTTGTTTAGTATAAGCAGACAGCGAGGAGCAGCCGTTTTGCTATGATTGATGAATTTTAATTAACCGGAGGAAAAGATTATGAAAAATACAAAAATAATCGCATTGATCAGTAATGATTTTGAAGATCTTGAATTATGGTATCCTGTTCTTCGCCTGCGTGAAGAAGGCATTACCATTCATATTGTCGGAGAAGAAGCTGGAAAAAAATACATTGGAAAATATGGGGTTCCCTGTATTTCTGATTTTGCCTTCACTGACATTAACCCTGATGATTATGACGGTATATTGGTTCCGGGAGGTTGGGCTCCGGATGCGTTAAGACGTTTCCCAGTGGTACTTGATATAGTTCGCAATATGAACACTCGTAAACGAGTCATCGGAGAGATTTGTCATGCTGGTTGGGTTCTCATTTCAGCAGGAATTCTTAAAGAAATTAATGTTACCAGCACTCCTGGGATTAGGGATGATATGACCAATGCAGGAGCCATCTGGCATGATACGCCGTCCATTATAGATGGCCATATTGTTTCCAGTCGCCGTCCTCCAGATTTACCTGAGTATATGAAGGATTATATTAAAGTTTTAAAACAACAGAAATAAGTCGATATAAAAGGAAACCATCATTAACTAATTTCAGTTGACGATGGTTTTTTTTGATAATTTGCTTTTGATTATTTGGTACAATAAACTCCAATAGCGTCACTCATAATCGCTGCAAGTCACTGACCTCGTTGATCAATGTTTTGGGTAAAACGTTCATCGCTGATGTACATCAGTCCTAATCCGGCTAAGATTTAATTATTACAATCGTAATAATATTTTGAAATATGCTGTTGCCATAGGTCAACCAGATCGTGAACGACTTCATCTTCAATGGATTTATCCATATTTGCAAGAAAGCCTTCATAGATTTCTTCAGCCTCTTCTTGAATTTTTTGCCAATTTTCCGGGGGATAACTATTGCTTTTTTTCTGGTTCTGAGTAAATACGTTTGTGTTTTCCCAACGCTCAGTTACCTCTTGAGCATATTTCTTTTTTGTTTCTTTAATTTCAGTCATATCAAATGATTGAAAACTCATATTTGCTTCACCTTTTTTTTTGATCTAATAATGTAATGAGATCGTCCAGTCGATTTCGCTTAAGTATGAGAAGCTTTTGTTGCTTTTCTAAGGCTTTTCCATGATTATAATCCGGGATTTTTAGAATTTATTTTATTTCTGCAATGGAAAAATCCATTCTCTGATAAAGAGAAAGTGTTGAAGTCTATGAAGATTAGTTTCAGCATAAAAGCGATAGCCCTTCAGGCTAATTTCAATTAAAAATATATTAAATCAGAAATTATGTGTAGATTAAGGAATATAAGGGTATAATCAAAAATATTAGATATTGTCGTAAGGCATAACAGAAAATAGAATACAGGAGGAAAAAAATGTGTAGTCATGAAAAAAAAGAAGTAGGTCAATGTTGCTTTGCTAATCATAAACATATGATTATGGGATGTTTAGCGGCTATGGCATTGGTTAAAATTGTTGTTATTGGTGGGATTATTTGTGCCCATAAATGCCATCACCAGGAATGTTGTAAAAAAGAGGAACAAATAGAAGAATAAGATAATAAAAAAAGAGACGGAGATTAATCTCCGTCTCTTTTTTTATAAACCGTTTTGAATTTCAACCTTGTATTTTTTCTTAAGGTCTTCGACCTTGCCGATAAATGCAATATTTTGTTTTTCCCGTAACAGGAAGCTTCCGGCATTATCTTTTATTGCGTCATAGGGAATGGTTTGCGATTCTTTTCGATCAGTCAATTTGATCACATGAAAACCAAACTGGGTTTTTACAGGAACTTCAGTCATTTGATCCACTTCTAAAGCAAAGGCAGCCGCTTCAAATTCGGGAACCATTTGTCCTTTGGAGAAATAGCTTAAATCCCCGCTATTGTCTTTTGATGGACAAACAGAATATTCTTTAGCCGCATCTTCAAAGGTTTTACCGGCTTTAATTTCTGAAATAATATCAATGGCCTGTTGCTCAGCAGGTAAGAGAATATGGCTTGCACGAATACTGTCCGGGGCTATGAATTGGTCAGGATTTTCACTGTAAAACTTCTGAATGTCTTCTTCCGGAATAGTAATATCTTTCATAAATTGTGAGATCATATAAGTTTTCAATAGTTTTTCTTCAGCATCCTTAACCATTTTTTTAAATTCTTCGGTTTCCTCAGCTTTTGCTTCTTTACCTTCTAAATAAAAAAGTTCCTGGGCAATGAGTTCTTCTAAAAGCTGACGACGTCCTTCGCGAGTTAAAAACTGGTTTGCCTGGTCCTGGGGTAATTGTTTAATTAAGGCATCTAAATCCGAGCTGTAAATTGTTTTACCTTCAACGGTTGCCATAACGGTTTTTTCCATAATAGTCTCCTTTATCATTGTAAATAATTTTGTTTCCTTAAGATCATAGCCTGACAGCCAATTTTTGTCAATATCTACAGTGTAAAGGTTGAAAATTTATGGTTAATCAAGGATTGTCTTAAGGGAAAATTTAGAGTGAATAAAAATTCGGATTTACAAAAGCTTCGCTATTCATAAAAAAAATATTCGCATTTTTGAAAATAGATGAAATAAGAACCTTTAACAATAAAAATAATTATGATACAATCAGACATACAGATATGTACGTAAGAGTTAAGGGGAAAAGATGAAGGAAAAACTAAAAGAATTCATTGTAGATTTAAAGTTAGATGAAGCAGAGGCCTGTGCAGACCAATTAATTCGCGACGGGATCGATTCCCAAAGTCTTTATGATGTGGTCATGGATGGTTTGGCAGAAATTGGTAACAAGTATGAAAATGGCGAATGTTTTATTGCGGATCTTATCGTCTCGGGAATGATGGCTAAAAACATCTTTGAAGCGGCAAATATTTCCAAAGATAGCCAAAAGCCTTCAGAACCACTGGGAACGGTTATTATTGGAACAATTTATGATGACATCCATGACATCGGTAAGGATTTAATGGTTGATGCCCTTGAAAATAAAGGAATAAAAGTCATCGACCTGGGTGTTGATGTTAAAGTTGAAAAATTTATTGAAGCCGTTAAACAATATAATCCGGATATCATTGCGGTCAGTTGCGTCATGATTAATTCGATTGGTTTTATTGAAGAATTGGGAATTGCTTTGGAAAAAGAAAAACTTCTGAAAAATCGTCGTTTTTTATTAGGTGGGGCCGTTGTCAATCATGATTATGTGAGAATTCCGCAAATTGATTTTATGACCAATAATTTTTATGAAGGCATCAAGTATTGCGAAGTTTATCTCCGGCAAAAATTAGAAGGAGATAAAAGGAATGAGTGATGTTTTATATTTAGCGATTGTAACAAGTTTAAAGGATAAAATTCTAAAAAGTAAGCTAAAACCGGGGGATATGCTGAATTCTGAAACCTCACTCATGAGTGAGTATTCAGCAAGCCGAATGACCATTCGTAAGAGCTTATCGCTTTTGTCCAATGAGGGTTATATTTATTCGGTGCCGGGCAAAGGAAATTTTGTCTGCAAACCCGAGGTGGATATTTTTCAATTTAAGTTTAATAAATACGACGGGTTAAATACCCATATTGATCGGGTTAAACTGCTTTCTGTTAAAGTGTTGTTTCCAACAAAAAAGATTGATCGCATCCTCAATCTTGAAGAGAATCAGAAGGCTGTAGAAGTTGTCCGAGTATTGTGTTCGGATAAAAAAGAAATTGCCATGGAAATCATTTATCTGCCCTATGTGCATAATCAGCCGGTGATTGAAGATATGCTTAAATTTGCAAATTATCTTAAGCCTGTTGAAGAAAAACTGGCATTCGTTTTGGATAAATCACTTAATATCTCGGTAACGATGCCATCTGAAGAAATTTGTGAAAGACTGAACATAAACAAAAATGAACCGATTTTTGAGATCACAGAAATTATTAAAAATGAAGCTACTCAGAAAATTCTGGAATATGCCTGGTTTTATGTGAGTCCCAAATATTTAAGTATCAAAGCGTCAACCCCAAAAGACAGTAAAGATAAGCGAATATTTTAAAAGTCAAATGAATTATGTTCATTCGGCTTTTTTTTATTTAACCCATTGACAAATCGTTTGCAAGGGTATATATTGTATCCATACTTACTTGTACGTATAAGTTGGGAAGGTGGTTGGAATTGAAATATCCACAATTAATATTGTTTACGGGATTTCTTGGATCAGGAAAAACCTCATTGCTTTTAAAGTGTGCCCAAGTTTTATCTGAAAGTCAAAAGAAATGTGGCATTATTGTTAATGAAGTCGGCGAAATTGGCATTGATAATTTGCAGATGAAAAAAATGAGATTTAATGTTTGGGAAATATTTGGAGGATGTATTTGTTGTACACTGGCCATAAGTCTAGAAGAAACCGTTCATCAATTATTAAATAATTATGACCTTGATACTATTTTATTAGAGCCTTCAGGAGCATCGGATCCATCAGCTTTATACAAACCATTGGAAAAAAGTGGGTATACCACACAAAAAATTAAAAATATCTTTATTTTGGATCCTTTACGAGTAGACATGTTTGAAGCTGTGCTGGAACCATACCTGGAATCATCCATTCCTCTGGCTAATGCGGTAATCATTAATAAAATTGACGTTGCCTCAGCATTCGAATTGGAAGAATCGGTAAGAGTCATTCGCAAATATAGTAAAGATGTTCCGATTTTCAGAATAAATGTAAACGATGTAGACTCTGGAATAATTAAAAGAATTCTAGAAGGATAATATAGGAGGCATCGAATGTATCAGAAGGAATTTGAAACATTGGCACTTGAGGTAACATTCATTTCAAGAAAAAAGATGCCAGATAAAAGATGGCAGAAAATGGGTTCCTATTTTATCGAGAAATATGTTGAACAATTAGGAAAAGCTGAAAAGGTTGTGATCGGTCATATCAAAGGTTTACTGGAACTGGAGAATAAAAATTTTATTAAACTCAGTTGTATCCGTTGTGACTTGCCCATCAATTCTGAAATATTGAAAACAAGTGGATCCAGTTTAGAAGGGCATCTGACTTTTAATGCCATCATTAATGGAATTAACAAAGAACAGAGTATTCAATATTTTCAAATGGCTTTAGAGAGAACCTGCAGTGTATATGAACTGATGACCGATTATAATGAGCATGCTCATAGCAATACCAATGACCCTGGTCATCATGAAGAAAAGTGTCCGGTTTGCCATGAACATCATACAGATGAAAAATGTGAGCATTCTCATTAAATGATAATAACCGATGAATCGTTTTGAGGCATTGGTATTAATAAATTAAGGTGTGGAGGAAGAAAAAATGGCGAAAATAAGTGAACTATTAGCAAATCTGGAAATGGATCTGTTGATGGAAACCGTTCAAAAAGAATTGGATGCGGGAACAGAACCTCTGAGTATTCTTAAAGAATGTGAAGCTGGAATGGTTGATGTTGGGGAGAGATTTTCCAATGGGGACTACTTTGTATCTGACTTAATGATGTCCGGAGCGATGTTTAAGGAAGTCGGCGAAATGCTGGCACCCTATTTAGATGGAAAAACCGGGGATATTCTGGCCAAGGTAGTTTTGGGAACAGTTGAAGGGGATATTCACGATATTGGAAAAGATCTGGTTTATGTCATGCTTAAATCAGGAGGATTTGATGTTATAGATGTTGGTGTTGATGCCAAACCGGAAGCATTCGTTGAGGCGCTTACAGAATCCGGAGCTCCCATTCTGGCATTATCCTGTTTATTGACGACCTGCTATGATTCGATTTTAAATACTATTAATGCTGTTAACGATGCCGGTTTAAGAGATCAGGTTAAGATCATCATTGGCGGCGGACCCACAGATGAATCGGTTGTGAGATACACCGGTGCTGACGCATTTGGAAACGACGCTCAATCGGCAGTAAGCTTATGTAAGGAGATGTTATAAAATGGCAAGCAAATTATATGAAGAAAGAGCACAGAAAATTAAAGATACTGTAAATTTTAAAAATGACAGTGTAACCACCTGCTATATGGGACAAGCAGCACCAGCGGCACATATGGGTGTGAAAATGAAGGATTTTGCCATGAATCCGGACATCATGATAAAAACGACACTGGACTATATCAATGCAATCAACGCCATCACCTCAGTCGATTGCATGAACATCGGTGTGAATGGTATGCGATCAGATCATACTTTGCCAATGGCCTGGCTGTCAAAGGTTAAGATGCCGGGGAGAGAATTGCCGGATGATTCATTGTGGCAGGTGGTTGAAACAAATGTCCTCAAGCTGGAAGATTATGATCTAATCATTGAGCAGGGCTTTGATACAGTATTTAATCGGATTTTTCCTCAGATTGTGGATATGAAAGAATTTCAGGAAAGCATCGCCTATCAGCAGGAAAATGGACAGAAAAATGTTGAACTATTTATAAACAATAATTTTCCCGTAGTTAACAGCGGCTTCGCCAGTCCTCCATTTGAAGTGCTGTGCGGCGGACGGTCCATGTCTCAATTTTTCATGGATTGTTATAAAATCCCGGATAAAATTGAAAAAGCCATCGGAGTAATGCTGCCCGGTTCGATTAATGGCATGCTGGCAGGCGTAAACCCTGTGTGTGGCAGCGGTGCCTGGGTTGGGGGATGGCGCGGCGCCAGTGCGCTGGTTTCTCCAAAAATATGGAATCGTCTTGTTTGGCCGGGAATGAAAGCCATGGGATTGGCACTGATCGAAAACAATGATATTGCTACTTTCCATCTGGATCAATGCTGGGATCGGGATATTGAACGATTTTTAGAAATTCCTGAAAAAAAATCCATCATCAATACCGATGGTATGACCGACCTGAGAAAAGCCCGAAAAATACTGGGGGAAAATGTTGCGATTATGGGTGATGTACCAGCCCCCTTACTGGCAACCGGAACAACACAGGAAGTCAAAGATTATGTAACTCAATTGATTGATGACATCGGTCCAAAAGGGTTGTTTATCACCGCAGGCTGCGATGCGCCAGCCAATACAAAATTCGAAAATATGGTTGCAATGTTCGAGGCAGCCAACGACTGGAAATAATTTAAGGAGACATTTATGATATTTATCGGAGAAAAAATTAATGGCACACGTAAGATAATCCAGCAGGCGATTATCGACCGAGATGAGGAGCTCATAAAAAAAACAGCTTTGGACCAGGCCCAGGCAGGGGCGGATTATTTAGACGTCAATGCCGGTACTGATCCTTCCAGAGAAAAAGAAGATATGCTGTGGCTCATTGATGTCGTGCAGTCGGTCACAGATACGCCAATCTGTATCGACAGTTCTACCCCGGAAGTTATTAAAGAAGCCATTCATGTGGTAAAAGCTACACCATTGATCAATTCCATTAATGGGGATCCCAAACGACTGGAAAGTTTCATACCTTTTATAAAGGAACGGGACTGCAATGTGATTGCATTGGCCTTGGATGAATCAAAATCCGGGATGCCAAAAACAGTATTAGAGCGGATGACTGTACTTGAAAATATTTTCAAGGCCACCCGTGCTGCTGGGATTGCCGACAGTAAAGTATTCATCGATCCACTGATTATGGCGGTTGCCACAGATCAGAAGGCAGGGCTCATTGCCTTTGAATCCATTCGCACCATTAGAAAGACCTATCCGGAAGCCCATATTACCGGGGGGCTGAGTAATATTTCCTTTGGCCTGCCAAACCGGGCATTAGTCAACAGAACCTTTCTTACCCTGGCGGTTGAAGCAGGTATGGATTCAGCAGTGGTTAATCCTGATAATGTGCCTTTGATTGAATCGCTAAAAGCGACTGAATTGCTTTTGGGCAAGGACCGGTTTTGCCGTCAATATACCACTGGAGCAAAAAATGCGTTTATAAAAAAATAAATAATCACGATGATTATAAATAAATCCTGTCATTGCGAAATGGCAGGATTTGTTTTAGAGTATTGAAAAACTAGTCACATTTAATTTTTAAGGTTTACAACACCCCTTTCATTTGTTACAATGTGGCTATTAAATTTATTAAGAATGGAAGTAGAAATGAAAGAATTGCTTATTGCCGAAAATTTTTCCGAAGTGGTTGATATTGATCTTAGTTCAATTCAAATTACCCAGGAAATAAGAGATCGTTGTGCGGATAATTATTGTGGGTTTTATGGTAAAAATCATATGTGTCCACCATCTGTAGGTGATTTGGATGCGTATAAAGACATTATACTGAGCTATAAAAAGGGATTGCTTTTCTCAAACGTCTATGAAGTTGAAGATAAGTATGACTATGAAGGTATGGTTGAAGGTGGTCTTAAATTTCGAGAACAGATACAAGAAATAATGAAAGAAGAAAAATCAAAGGGAACAGATTGCCTCTTTTTTTCAGCCGGAACCTGTTCCATTTGCAAAGAATGCGCAATTTTAACCGATGAACCCTGTCGATTTCCAACTGAAGCCATTCCATCTTTAGAAGCGGCGGGAATTGATGTGGTCCAGTTGTCACGTGCGCATAATATGACTTATAATAATGGTCCAAATAAAGTGACTTATTTTGGATTGATGCTTTATACAAACTAATGATCCCAGGCAAAAAATGATAAATGCAGTAATTTTTGATATGGATGGGGTTCTTATTGACAGTGAACCTGTTTATAAAGGCATTGAGCAGGATTTGTACAAAGAACTTGGCATTGTCGTTCCTCAGGATTTAATCCTTAAAAGCATGGGAATGGTCGTTGTTGAATGGTGGAAAAAAATAATTCAAATCTTTGATTTGGATGAAGACCCGGAAAAATGGGGGAAAATTGAATCCCAAAGATATTTGGATTATTTAATGGATGACCAGCAGCAAAAAATCCCCATGGAAGATGCCCGGGAACTTATGGCCGGCTTAAAAAAGAAGGACATTAAACTGGCGGTGGCATCGTCTTCGGGTGTAGCTGCCATCAATCAGGTTTGTGAACTGTTTGGCTATGATGACTATATCGATGAGAAAATTTCCGGGACTCAGGTAAAACATGGTAAACCGGCACCAGATATTTTCTTAAAAGCCGCAGAGCTGCTGGAAGTTGAGCCAAAACATTGTTTGGTTATTGAAGATTCATTTAATGGTATCCAGGCAGCCCTGGCGGCAGGAATGAACTGTATAGCTTATCTCAGTGCATCTGAAGGAACCGTGGATACAAGCAAGGCCCATTACCAAATAAAAAATCACCGAGACATTATTGAAATTGTCGATCAGTTTAAATAATTCTTAATAAAAAATTTACCGATAGCCCTTTCCTTGACAATTGTCAGGGAGGGGGCTATAATGATTTCAAGTAGTTAGGTTAAAGCTAACTAATAAAGTTTGGTTAGGTGATGTTATGGCATGTAAGAAAATTGAGTTATATAAGGCCTATCATAAGTTGCTCCAGATTGAAGCAGATCTTCTTGAAAATGAAGATTGTGAATGTCAGGCACAAGATATGACATTGAAACAGGTTTATTACCTGAGGATTATCGATCAAAAGGATAAGGTGACTTTTAGCCAATTGGCTCAGGAAACCTGTAATTCAAAGCCAACGATTACTGAATTGATCAGCAAGTTTATTTCAATGGACTGTGTTTATCGCGAGCGTTCCGCTGAGGATCGGCGGGTCTATTATATTTATCTGACCCCTAAAGGCAAATTAATTGCCAGAGCTCAGGAACGAACGCAAATACGTTTTATCGATTATATTAGAGGTAGTCTTACCGATGATGAACTGAATCAATTTATCACACTATTAAACAAAATCCTTTAGCAACAAAAAATATGAGAGCGAGAGGATAAGGAGAAAAAAATGAATAATAATTTAGAAATTAAAAATGCACCACTGATCCCTATTACGGAAACCGTGATTTATCCTGGCATTGCCAATCGGATTTTTGTTAACGAGGAAATTGGAAAAAACATTAAAGAACTCATCGTAAAAAACAATACTCTGGCCATTGGCTTATCAACCAAGGATTATAAAGGACTTGTCCAATTAACCGCCGATTCTTTTTATCGTATTGGCGTTTTGATGAAATTTGATAATATACAAAAATCAGATAATGGTTTTATCATTGATATTACTACCATCAACCGAGTAAAGGTTTTGGATTTCACTTTTGAAGAAAAACAAATCACTGCATCCTACACCGTCCAGGAAGATATTTTGGATGTGAATGAGGATGAAGAACAGGAAATGATCCTTTATATTAAGGGATTAATGAAGGAACTAAGCCATAACTTTAAAGGGGCAGAATATTTTGTCAGCATTCTTGATGGTTTATTATCTTTAGAAGAAATTATGGGATATACCGTGCCAATGATGGGTCTTCCATTAAAAACTAAACAAGTATTACTCGAAATTGATTCTTTAAAGGAACGGACCCTCAGTTTTATTGATTATATTATTCGTGAAAAAGATTCCGTTCATTTGCAACTGGAAATCAGCAAGAAGTACTCACAACGAAAAGATAAAACCTATCGAGAAGCCATGCTGCGCGAACAGATGAAAAACATTCAGGCTGAGCTTGGCGAATTAGAAGGCGATCTTGAAGAAGAAATTGATTACCGTAAGCGTGTCCAGGAATCGGATATGCCTTCAGATGTCAAAAAAATCGCCCTTAAAGAAGTTCGGAAAATGGAAAACGCACAACCCAATAGCGGCGAGAGCAATGTGATTATGAATTATCTTGATCAATTGTTGGATCTCCCCTGGGTGAGTGAAATCAAAGAAATTGATATTGATCATGCTCGTGAAGTACTGGATGCACATCATTTCGGTATTGACGATGTTAAGAAAAGAATCATTGAACATCTAGCGGTTATGAAACTCAAAGAAGACAAACAGGGTTCCATCCTTCTATTAGTGGGACCTCCGGGTACCGGAAAAACCAGTCTTGGGAAGAGTATTGCCGAAGCGCTTAACCGCAAATATGTGCGAGTCAGCCTCGGTGGTGTTCGTGACGAAGCGGAAATCCGCGGTCATCGAAAAACTTATTTGGGAGCCATGGCAGGTCGAATCATCAAAGGAATTGCCAATGCTGATGCCAAAAACCCAGTGTTCATTCTGGATGAAATTGATAAAATGGGAATGTCTTACAATGGCGATCCCGGATCAGCGTTACTGGAAGTACTGGATCCTGAACAAAATTGCACGTTCACCGATCATTATCTGGAAGTGCCCTATGATTTATCAGAAGTTTTCTTCATTGCCACAGCCAATGATTTAAGCACCATTCCCGCACCTTTGCTGGATCGTGCCGAAATCATTCAGCTTTCCAGCTATACCAACGGCGAGAAGAAACGCATTGCCATTGATCATTTAATGCCAAAGGTCTTAAAGGATCATGGTCTCACCGATCAAATGCTGCAAATTGACGAAACAGCCATCGAAGCGATTATCGAAAACTATACGGCAGAAGCCGGTGTTCGTGGATTAACCAAACAATTGGCTAAAATTGCTCGGGTACTCTCAGCAAAAATCGTATCAAAAACGGTGAAACTGCCTTTTGTGATCACCACAAAAAATATCGCGGATGTTTTAGGTAATAAAACCCGCCGCCATGAAAAAGCAGGAGAAAATAATAAACCTGGCGTGGTAACCGGTATGGCATGGACGGCGGTTGGCGGAGAAATTCTCTTTACCGAAGCAAGCTTAATGCCAGGAAGCGGAAAGCTTACTCTTACCGGGCAACTGGGGGATGTAATGAAGGAAAGTGCAACCATCGCCATGAGTCTGATTCGATCACGATTAGGAGAACTCACCAATGGTTTTGATTTCTTCTTCTATGACACTCATATTCATGTGCCTTCAGGTTCCACACCAAAGGATGGTCCGTCCGCAGGTGTAACCCTGACAACCGCTTTAGCCTCTTTGATTTTAGGAAAAGCTGTTGATTCTAAACTATCAATGACCGGTGAAATTACCCTAAGCGGACAAGTGCTTCCAGTTGGCGGGATTAAAGAAAAAGTAATTGCTGCTCAACGCAGTGGTATTACAAAAATACTCTTGCCAAAGGAAAATGAAAAGGATGTTATGGACATTCCAGAAGAAGTACGTAATGCCCTGACCATTATACATGTGTCAACCATTGAAGATGTTTTACGTGAAGCACTCGGGGTTGAACTTCCTGAATGCAAGCTTGTCTTCAACCAACCCGGTGGAGGATCAAAGGTTCAATTAAATTTAAAAAATAGTTAATTAAAAAGAATAACAAAAAAACAGGAGTTTGTCTTAGGACAGCTCCTGTTTTTATTTTATAAAGAGCGAAAAAATAAAAATATAACCCATTCAATCATCAGAATGATTAATTTTTTTAATGAAATTTTTGTTTGAAGTGTTATAATATTGATTATGAAAATTAAAATGTTGAACATGGATACAATTAATAAAATAGCAGCAGGCGAGGTGATTATTCGTCCGGTTTCGGTCATTAAGGAATTGGTCGAAAATGCCATTGATGCCGGGGCAACCCGAATTACCGTCGACATTGAAGCCGGTGGAAAAAATCAGATGATCGTTAGGGATAATGGCTGCGGCATTGCCTATCATGAAGTGCCCCTGGCGTTTAAACGTCATGCCACCAGTAAACTGACCTCCATTGATGATTTGGAGACCATTGAATCGCTGGGGTTTCGGGGCGAAGCACTGTCCAGTGTTTCGGCAGTGGCGCGGGTCCAGGTAACCACCTGTAACGATAGCGAAGAGGTTGGCAGTATGACACTCTTTGAAGGTGGCACACTGGTTGACCAGCGGGTATGTTCCTATAGTCATGGTACCGAAATGAAAGTCTGGGATCTTTTTTATAATACCCCAGCCCGGAGAAAACATTTAGAAAAGGATAAAAAAGAAGAAGACTTGATTCGAGATTTACTTGAAAAACTGGCATTATCAAACCCAAAGGTTGCTTTTCAAGTGAATTCTAATGGACGAAGTGTTCTCCATGCGCCAGGCTCCGGGAAATTTCTGGATGTGATCAGTACGCTCTATGGAGAGAAAGTCGCTTCACAACTTATTCCCATCCATTTCGAAAATAGCCCCATGAAACTCACCGGTTTTATCGGTGATTTAACTACCATGAGAAGTCATCGTGAGGATCAGATTTTTTTTATTAACGGTCGTTACGTAAAAAACAGTCACTTATCCCAGGCCCTAGACAGTGCCTATGAAGGTTACACCATGAAGCATCAACATCCCTTTGGGATTGTGTTTATTGAACTTCCGGGAAGAATGCTGGATGTTAATATTCATCCGGCCAAAACTGAGATTAAAATTCTAAATGAAAGCCTGGTCATGCTTTTATTTAAACAGGGAATCCGAGAAACACTGCGGGAAGCAAACCTAATAGTGGATATTGGCGGATGGGAAAATAAAAAGTCAAAAGCGGAAAATGTTCCGACTGAAAAAAATAATGATTCAAAAGAATTGACAAAAGAAATGCCAAACCCTGATCGGTTTGATTCGGAGAAGAATCAAATATTGAATCACTTAAAATTAGACAAAGATAATTCGGAAGGTCAGAACTTTTCTCAAACCACACTATTTGAGGAAAAAGGGTTGAAAAAAATTGCTGAAAAACCAGGTGTTTTTAGAATAAAGAATAAGGTTTCAACACCTCGCATCAAGGTGGCTCATCCGGATTTTACAAAAATGAAAATTGTTGGACAGCTTTTTAATACCTATATACTTTTGGAAGGGATTAAAGAGATTTATTTGATTGATCAGCACGCCGCACATGAGGCTTTTCTAACCCGGGAGTTGGAAGACCTTTTTGATTGCGGTGCCGTTATTCCCAACCAGGGTCTGATAGTACCAATAACTTTAAAGATACGGCCTAAAGATATGGAAAGGGTTTTAAATACCCTGGAGACCTATAAAAAATTAGGCTATGATTGCGATGTCTTTGGAGAAGATAGTTTGATTATTCGGAGTGTCCCGGTATTTCTGGGAGAACCCCAAAGCAGTGATCTGCTGCAAAGTCTGATTAACGAAGACCTTTTGGAAATTGAAGCGGTTCACCAGGAAGGTCAATGGCTCTATTCTTCAAAAGTAAAAGATAAAATTATTCTGATGGCCTGCAAAGCTGCTGTCAAAGGCGGACAAACACTGACCAATCAGGAAATGCAGGGACTTTTAGAAGGTCTGATGATGTTGGATAATCCCTTTACCTGTCCCCATGGACGGCCGATTATTACTCGGCTCAGAGAATATGAATTAATGAAATTATTTAAACGGGTGGTGTGAAATGGCAAAAATAAAAAAGCCCCGGGTGCTGGTTTTGATTGGACCAACAGCCAGTGGCAAAACGGCTCTTGGGGTGGCACTGGCAAAAGCGCTGAACGGAGAAATTATTTCAGCCGATTCCATGCAAATTTACAAATACATGAGTATAGGAACAGCAAAGGTAACACCCAATGAAATGGAAGGGATTCCGCATCATTTGGTGGATTGTATTTTACCAAATGCGGAATACAGCGTGGCAAAATTCAAGGAAGCGGCATTAAAGTCCGTTGATGACATTGTATCCCAGGGAAACCTGCCCATTGTTGTCGGGGGAACCGGGTTATATATTAATGGTTTAACTCTGCCCTGGGGTTTTCGGGAAAAGGATGAGAATGAAGAGGTCCGATGGCGATTGGCTGCTGAAGCTGAAATGCTTGGGAGTGAGGCTTTGCATCTGCGGCTTAAGGAGGTTGATCCCCTAACAGCCCAGACAGTACACCCCAATAACGTGAAGCGAGTCATACGTGCCCTTGAAATTTATGAGGTTACCGGGAAACCAAAATCCTATTTTGATAAAAAAGCAAGCACCGAAGAGGTGCCCTATGACTATGAGCTCATTGGTTTGAAATGGTCCCGGGAAGATTTATATCATCGGATTAATCATCGGGTGGATGAAATGGTAGAGAAAGGCTTAATTAATGAAACCAAGTCCCTTTTAGACCGTGGCTACGATTGGAATTTAACATCCCTTCAAGCCATCGGGTATAAGGAATTAAGACCTTTTTTAAATGGCGATGCATCTTTGGAAGAAGTCCTGACGGTTCTTAAACAAAATACCCGACATTTTGCCAAACGCCAAATGACATGGTTTCGAAAGGATGAGCGTATTCACTGGATTGAAATGAACGAAAAACGCGGCCTTGATGAGCTTGTGAAAGAATGCCTGGATATATTGTCAAATTCTCGTTTTATGGATTGAAAATGAGGTTAAAGGATATTGCCCTGGATTTGTTGTCCCTTGAAAATATATAAAAACCGTGATCAAAAGAAAGAGAGCAGTATTTTTGAATAAGAAGAAAGACATAAAAGATTATCTGGAAAAAGAATTTAATATTGATCCTAAGATTATTGATTTTGTGGAATCAATTGCAGGCGAAATCCACGATTCACTTGAAGCCCTGGATCTGATGGGGGAACTCCACCAGTATCGGGTGATCAAAGCAATGCAAAAAGCCGGATTAAGCGATCGCCATTTTGCAGTGGCAACAGGCTATGGCTATGATGACATCGGTCGGGAAATTGTTGAAAAGATTTATGCTGATATTTTCGGTGCCGAGGATGCTTTGGTGCGTCCTCATATTTCATCAGGAACCCACGCTATTTCCTTAGCCCTTTATGGTGTTCTTAGGCCAGGCGATCATCTGCTGGCCATCTCTGGTTCCCCCTATGATACTATTCGAACGGTAATTGGTTTAGGAGGGAAAAGCCAGGGCGAAGGAACACTCAAGGATTTTGGAGTGTCCTATGACCAAATCGAATTACTTGAGAATGGTGGCTTTGATGAACGTGCGATTTTAACAGCCATAACTCCAAAAACGAAAATGATTTATCTGCAACGTTCCACCGGATACAGCTGGCGTAAGGCCTTAACCATGGATGCCATAAAGAAAATCATCCCAAAGATCCGGTCAGTAAAAGAGGATGTGATTATATTTATTGATAATTGCTATGGCGAATTTTTAGATCGGGTTGAGCCTATGGCCATTGGGGCCGATCTTATGGCAGGTTCTTTAATTAAAAACCCCGGTGGGGGATTAGCACCTACCGGTGGTTATGTGGCAGGAAGATCTGACCTTGTACACCTGGCAGCCTGTCGCCTGGCAGCACCTGGCGTAGCCAGGGAAACTGGCGCAACTCTGGGGATTAATCGCACTTTCCTGCAGGGATTGTTTTTAGCCCCCACGATCGTGGCCCAGGCCCTTAAATCGGCAGTGCTTTTGGCCGCTTGTTATAAAAAATTAGGATATGCTGTTTGCCCTGATGCCATGGATTATCGCAGTGATATTATTCAAAGCGTTCGTTTAGGAACACCTGAGGGAGTCAAGATATTTTGCAAGGCCATCCAGGAGGCGGCACCGGTAGATAGCCATGTAACACCTGAGCCATGGGCCATGCCAGGTTATGATGATCCCATCATCATGGCGGCCGGAGCGTTTATTCAGGGATCTTCCATCGAACTTTCGGCAGATGCGCCCATGCGGGAACCATACATTGTTTATTTTCAGGGAGGATTAACCCATTATCATGGAAAGCTGGGGCTTATTTTAAGTCTGCAGCGATTGTTAGAAAAAGACATGATTCAATTATAATTTTATGGGTAAAAAATTGCAATACAAAGAAATTTAACAGAAAGATGTATTGATTTTATCTATCATTTTTTCTCAAATAGTATATAATACTAGGTAAGGAAGTTTAAACGAAAGGGGCTTTTTATGATAACAAAGGAAAAAATAAGGCGTATTAACGAATTGTCTAATAAAAAAAAGGTAATGTCCTTAAGCGAGGTTGAGCTCGAGGAGCAACAAGTTCTTCGAGCTGAGTATCTTAAGGCTATTAGAAAAAACTGTCGGGAACAGCTGGATTTAATTGAAATTGTAGATGAGCCACCATGCCAAAATAAAATAAACAAAGGAGATAATGAAATGGAAAACAATGGAACCTATGACAAAGCTGAAGAATTAGCTCAGGAAACCCAAAATGAAGCTGGCGGAGAAAAATCGAGTTATCGCAAGGCGGAAGGTTTAGCGCAGGGAACTAAAGGTGAAGCTGGCGGAGAAGATTCAACCTATTATGAAGCTGAAGAATTAGCGCAGGGAACCAAAAATGAAGGTGGCGGGGTAATTTCAGAAGATCCTACAAAAAAAGCTGATGTCAACAAACGTGCGAATCCCCTCAATCTTGACCCACCAAAGGTCCCAAAAGAAAAACGCATATATGCCAAAGCTGAACGTTTAGCTCAGCAAACCCTCAATGTACCAGGCAATGACGAAGGTACTTACGACAATGCGGAAGACTTAGCTCAGGAAACTCTGAATGAAGCGGGCAATGACGAAGGTACCTATGATAATGCAGAAGAATTAGCTAAAAAAACTAAAGGTTAAGTTTAACAGAGCAAACTTTAAAAATGAAAAGCAAGACTAAAAAAGGAGCAATATAATATATGATGATTGAGGAGAAAGAAAAAAGTCCTGGAATCTTATTACAAGATCAGTTAACTAAAAAATGGGAGAGTGCCTGGAAAGACCTGGACAGTGAAGACACCCTTGCCGTCAAAATGATTAATGATGATTATATAGATTTCATTAGCCGTGGAAAAACGGAGCGCAAGTGTGCAGAAATCAGCGTTAAAATGGCAGAAGCTGCTGGCTTTAAATCACTGGAGGACTACCTTAAGGTTGGCAAGATTGTTCCTGGAAATAAAATTTACATGGTTCACAAGAAAAAAGCGGTTGTGTTATTCATTGCCGGATCAGACTCCATAGAAAATGGCATGACCATTGTTGGAGCTCACATTGATGCACCGCGTTTAGATTTAAAACCATCCCCACTGTATGAATGTGATGATATGGCTTTCTTTAAAACTCACTATTATGGGGGGATAAAAAAATACCATTGGGTAACCATTCCACTGGCTCTTCATGGAACTGTGGTAAAAAAAGATGGCGAAATCATAGATATTTCTATTGGTGAAGCAGTTGATGAACCTGTTTTTTGCATCACTGATCTTTTACCGCATCTTTCCCAAGAGCAAAATATAAAAAAAATGAGCGAAGGCATTACCGGAGAAGGATTAAACCTGATTGTAGGCAGTCAGCCTTTTAATGAAAAAGACATTAAAGAAGGGGTGAAACTCAACATACTAAAATTTCTTTCTGAAAAGTATGGGTTGATGGAAGAAGACTTTGCTACTGCTGAATTGGAAGTCGTGCCTGCCGGACCTGGTCGCAATGTTGGTTTTGATGAAAGTCTTGTAGGCGGCTACGGCCAAGATGATCGTGTATGTGCTTACACTGCCCTTAAGGCTATTTTAGACCGGGAAAACCCCAAACGCACGCTTTGTGTTATTTTAGCTGATAAGGAAGAAATTGGCAGCTACGGAAATACAGGCATGCAATCTCATTTTTTTGAAAATTCTGTGGCCGAAGTTATTGACCTTATGGGCATTACTAAGCCAGAATTAGCATTACGACGTTGTTTTATGCATTCTGAAATGCTTTCAGCAGATGTCACTGCTGGGGTAGATCCGAATTACACAGGAACACACGATAAACTCAATGCTCCATATATTGGAAAAGGGATAGTCCTTTCCAAATACGGTGGTTCCAGAGGAAAGTCTGGTTCTAATGATGCACATGCTGAATTTATGGGAAAAATGAGAAAAACCTTAGACGATGCCGGAGTGGTGTGGCAAATGGGAGAATTAGGCCGAGTTGATCTTGGCGGAGGAGGCACCATTGCCCATATCCTGGCAGAATATGGTATGGACGTACTTGATTGCGGTCCGGCACTTTTAAGTATGCATTCACCCTTCGAATTGGTATCGAAAGTCGATATCTACATGTGTTACAAGGGCTACAAGGCTTTTTTGAATTAGAAGAAATCATCAATTTGCCCTTCAATATCATATTATCTAAAATGGTAGGTTTATTGCGTTAAGAATTCTTAGAACAATAAACTTTTACCATTTTTTTTTGAGCTGAATTTGTGATGAAATTAGTGGGTTTTATTAATGATTTCAAGTAATAATATTTTATTTTATTACTAGATGCTTGCTAATAAGATAAATATTTGTTACAATACAGGTCTAATATGTACTTTGCGGTTGGACAGGCGAAAGTTTGTTTTCAAGAAAACATAGTTTCCTGGGTGGGATGCTCTTAATAGAGTATCCCACCTTTTTTTATTGCAAAGAAAATGATGGGAGGAAAAGTATTTTATTTTGAATCATCATAAAGATGAAAGACAAGAAAGGAGCATAGATAATTAAATCGACAAGTTAGTATATTTTTTATTCGATAGGGGTATATTAACAAGGAAAAAATTATTATGGTATAATATTTTAAGAATATTGATTTTAATATAAAAATATCTTGAGAGGGGTGTTAGATGGTTATGAAGTTTAAACATGTTACCTTTAAGGGGGGAATCCACCCACCCTATAAGAAAGAAAGCACAGCTGAAGTTCCATTAGGCTTTGGAGTGAAGCCAGATACAGTGACACTACCCATGTCAATGCACATTGGCACACCATGCACGCCGATAGTTAAAAAAGGCGATCAGGTTTATCTTGGACAAAGAATTGGTGAACCAAATGGCTTCGTTTCAGTACCAGTCCACGCCAGTGTGTCTGGAAAAGTAATGGCTGTTGAGGAAAGACCTCATCCCAATGGGGATCGTGTCATGGCGGTGATCATTGAATCCGACGGTTTGGATACCGTTGATCCCAGTATTAAATCTTTTGGTTTGCTGGAAGAGATGGAAGCGGATGCCATTAAAGAAATGGTATTAAATGCAGGTATTGTAGGTCTTGGTGGGGCAACCTTTCCAACCCACGTAAAGCTCACCGTGCCACCGGATAAAAAAGTTGACTGTGTGATTTTAAATGGTGCAGAATGCGAACCCTATTTAACCGCAGATCACCACCTGATGTTGGCTTATCCTGAAAAGGTTGTCATGGGTTTGAAAATTGCCATGAAAGCTGTTGGTGTTCAAAAAGGATTCATTGGGGTTGAAGATAATAAGACAGCTGCTATTGAGGCTTTAGTAAAAGCCATTGGCAATGATGACAACATGGAAGTTTATTCATTGCACACCAAGTATCCACAGGGTGCCGAGAAACAACTCATTACAGCAGTGACAGGCCGTGAGGTGCCATCTGGCGGACTACCGGCAGATGCAGGTGTGATTGTTATGAATGTAGGCACTGCAGCTCAGATTGCGGAAACAATGACCACCGGCATGCCGTTGTATAAACGACTTCTTACCTGTACCGGGGATGCCATAAAAAGTCCTCAAACGTTGGAAATTCGTATTGGCGTATCATTGCAATCTGTCATAGACCAATGCGGTGGATTTACAGCGAATCCTGGAAAAGTAATCATGGGTGGTCCAATGATGGGTGTGGCTCAATTTATTACGGATGTTCCGGTAATCAAAGCAACATCGGGTATTCTATGTATTACCAAAGAAACAGCTGAAATTGCCCAACCATCAAATTGTATACGATGTGGGAAGTGTGTCAGCGTTTGTCCAATCAATTTACAGCCGCTTTATTTAGCACAATATTCGCAAAGAAATAAATGGGAAAAATGTGAAGAAAATAACGCTATGGATTGCATTGAATGCGGAAGCTGCTCGTATATTTGCCCGGCAAAGATTATGTTAGTTTCGTCAATTCGGGTGGCTAAACGAGAAATTATTGCTCAAAGAAGAAAAGGAAATTAGGAGGAGTATTGATGAATGAATTAAACTTTACAGTGTCCTCATCCCCTCATATTCGTGCGAAACATTCCACCGCCAGTATTATGCAAAACGTTATTATTGCTTTACTACCAGCGTTGGCAGTTGCGGGATATGTTTTTGGAGTATGGGCATTAGCCTTGGTGGCTATTTGTGTTATTGCTTCGGTTGTTACCGAAGCTGTTATTCAAAAATTATTAAAAAAACCGGTCACCATTAACGATTGGAGTGCCGTTGTTACCGGAGTTTTATTGGCATTTAATTTACCTGTAAATGCACCTTGGTGGATCGCTGTTATTGGTTCCGTTTTTGCGATTGCCATTGTAAAACAATGTTTTGGTGGTTTGGGGCAAAATTTTATCAATCCAGCCTTGGCGGCAAGAGCTTTTTTGTTGGCATCATGGCCGGGACATATGACCAGTACAGCCTACATTCCCATATCTGATGCGGTAACAACGGCAACCCCATTAGCATTGTTGAAAACCGGAGATCCTGCTCTTATCGCAACCATGCCTTCCACCTTTGATTTATTCACGGGTCTGAATGTCACCGGCTGTATCGGTGAGATTTCAGCACTGGCATTGTTAATTGGTGGTTTGTACCTTATTTATAAAGGCATTATCAGTTGGCGGATTCCAACCATTTATATTGTGACTGTTGGAATTTTTGCTCTTTTAGTCGGTCAGGATCCCTTGGTCCATATTTTTTCAGGTGGTTTGATGCTAGGTGCTTTCTTTATGGCAACAGACTATGCATCATCCCCAGTTAGTGTCAAAGGTCAGATTGCTTTTGCTGTGGGCTGTGGTGTCCTTACCATGATTATTCGTTTATACGGTGGGTACCCGGAAGGTGTCTCCTATGCCATCCTCCTTATGAATGTTGCGACACCTCTCATCGAACGATACACCAAAGACAGAATCTATGGTGTATCAAAGAAAAAGAAGGAGGTTAAGGCGTAATGGCAAATAGTGTAAAAATCGATTGGAAAGAAGTTATTAAACTTGGCCTAATTCTCTTTGCAATTTCAGCCGTAGCAGCCTGTCTGTTGGCATTAACAAATTATGTGACTGCCGGTACCATTAAACAATTGAATTTAGATACCAATACCGCGGCGCGTCAACAAGTGCTGAGTGAAGCCACTGATTTTCAACAGGTACCAGCGGATCAACTGGCAAACATTGGAACAGAAATTGGTCTGAAAAATCCTGGAGAACTGGTTGAAGCCTATGTTGGAACAAACAATGGAAATATCGTCGGGTACACTGTAAAAACAGCCCCCTCCAAGGGTTACTCAGGACCCGTAGAAATGTTGACTGGGATTACAACTGATGGTGTGGTCCAGGCAATCGCCATCTTAAAACAAAATGAAACTCCGGGTTTAGGAGCTAAAGCCACATTACCTGAGTTTAAAGATCAATTTAACGGAAAATCGGCATTAGCGGAAATTATCGTTGTTAAAAGTAAGCCAGCCGAAGGCAGCAATGAAATTCAGGCGATTACCGGGGCAACCATCACATCTAAAGCGGTTACTGACGGTGTGAACCTGGCAAATCAAATCTATCAGTATCAGACTCAATCGAAATAGGAGGGAAAAATAAAGATGAATTTTGTAAAAAATCTTACCAGAGGAATCATCCGGGAAAACCCAACCTTTGTACTGGTTTTAGGAATGTGTCCAACCCTTGCGGTGACCACATCTTCTATTAATGGTATGGGAATGGGTTTAGCCACTATGGTGGTCCTTATTGGTTCTAATGTTGTTATCTCGGCAATGCGAAAAATAATTCCCGATAATATTAGAATTCCTGCTTTTGTTGTTATTATTGCTTCCTTTGTTACCATTATTGGCATGCTGATGAAGGCCTACTTGCCGACGCTTGATGCAGCTTTGGGAATATATATCCCTTTGATTGTAGTGAATTGTATTATTCTAGCCCGCGCAGAAGCTTTTGCTTTCTCAAACAGTGTGGTTGATTCTTTTGCAGATGGGCTGGGAATGGGTCTGGGTTTTACTTTGGCACTTACCCTTCTGGGCTCCATCCGCGAAATTCTTGGGGCAGGAAGTATTTTCGGTTTCACACTATTCGGTGTTGCCTATGAACCAGTATTATTAATGATCCTTCCTCCCGGGGCTTTTCTAACCCTTGGTCTGATGATTGGTTTCATTAATTGGAAATCTAAGAAGAAGGCATAGGGGGAGATATTAATGAGCTTAGTTTTTATTCTAATCAGTACAATTTTTGTAAACAACTTTATATTGTCACGTTTTTTAGGGATCTGTCCATTTTTGGGAGTATCCAAACAAGTTGAAACTGCTATTGGTATGGGTGTGGCTGTCACTTTTGTTATGGCTTTGGCTTCTGCAATTACCTATATTGTTCAGTATGCAATATTAAATCCACTCCACCTTGGATATTTACAGACCATTGCTTTTATTCTGGTCATCGCCGCATTGGTGCAACTGGTTGAAATGATTATCAAGAAAATGAGTCCTTCGCTGTATCAGGCTTTGGGTGTTTATTTACCACTCATCACTACGAACTGTGCAGTTCTCGGGGTTGCACTTTTAAATATTCAGTACAAGTTTAATTTTATTGAGACTATTTTCAATGGAACAGGTGCAGCTTTAGGTTTTACCCTTGCCATAGTCCTTTTTGCCGGCATTCGAGAACGTCTTGAAGGTTCCACAGTGCCGAAGGCTCTGGAAGGATTCCCAATTGCATTATTAACTGCAGGGCTGATGGCCATTGCATTTTTGGGATTCTCCGGAATGAAGTTAGGTTAGGAGGATTTGGAAATGTTAAATGCGATTTTAGTTCCAGTCGGTATCCTCGGTATATTCGGTTTGGTTTTTGGAATTGGTCTGGCGATTGCTGCCAAAGTTTTCGAAGTGGATGTTGATCACCGTTTTCCAATGGTGAGAGCTGCTCTTCCAGGCGCCAATTGTGGTGCTTGTGGATATCCCGGTTGTGATGCTTTGGCGTCGGCCATCATTAATGGTGAAGCCGGCGTTGATGCCTGTCCCGTCGGTGGTGCCGACACCGCCGCCGCCATTGCGAAGATTATGGGATTGGAAGCAAGTGCGTCCGGTAGAAAAATAGCAACGGTTATTTGTCAGGGGACCTGTAAAACAGCTCCAAACCGTGCAGCATACTATGGCGAAAAGGATTGTCGCGAAGCGATGATTGCTTCAGGAGGTTCTAAAGACTGCCGTTATGGTTGTATGGGTTATGGCACTTGTCAAAAGGTTTGTCCTTTTGATGCCATTATTATGGGAGATGATGGGCTGCCCAAGGTTGATCCTGTTAAATGTACATCCTGTGGTAAATGCGTGGAAGCATGTCCTAAGTTTATTATGAAATTAGTTCCTGAAACTCAGGATGTTATTGTAAAGTGTCATAGTTTAGATAAAGGTAAGATTGCCAAACTTAAATGTACCACGGCGTGTATTGCCTGTGGTGCCTGTGTGAAAGCATGCTGTTTTGATGCAGTTAAGGTTGAAAACAATTGTGCAATCATTGACTATGACAAATGCACCCAATGTTATGAATGTGTTGGTAAATGTCCAATGAATTGTATTTCAGGGGATGTTGAGCATGGGAAAAAAATGGCTTATATCATTGAAGACAAATGCATCGGTTGCGGTCTTTGTGAAAAAAATTGTCCCGTTAATGCCATTACCGGAGAAAAAAAGAAATCATCCTATGTCATTGATCATGATAAATGTATCGGCTGTGGTATTTGTTCTGAAAAATGTCGAAAAGATGCCATTGAGATGCGTCCTGCCAATGTAAAATAAACAGTTTTTCAGGCACCTTGAATCATAATGATTTGAGGTGCTTTTTTTAATTTGACTTACTTTGCTTACTAATGGGTGTTCGTTTTTGAGAAGAAATGCTTTCTTTAATGAGAATTTTAGGAAAGATGTATAAAATAGCTGAGTGATCTGGTAAAATAACAGCAATGATTGACTCAGGAGGTTTGCATTGAAGGTAAAAACCGAATATCACATTTGCATTAAAGAAATGTCAGAGGATGAGCGACCCCAGGAAAAGATGACCCGTTATGGCGCTGGGAGTTTAAGTAACGCAGAGCTCATTGCCATTATCATTCGCACTGGAACTCAAGAAGCAACCTCGGTAGAGGTTGGAAGAAGGGTTTTGGAATATTTTGAAAATGATTTGTCCCAATTTTATCATATGGATATTTTAGAGCTTGAAAGAAATAAAGAGCTTTCAGGCATTGGAAAGGTCAAAGCATGCCAAATTAAGGCAGCCATTGAGTTAGGGATTCGGGTCAATCGAAAAGATACATTAGAAGTGAAGGTCACCTCTCCTCAAAGCGTGGCAGATTTATTAATGGATGATATGCAATACCTAAAACAGGAATGTTTTAAGATTCTTCTTTTGGATACTAAGAATAAAGTGATTAAGGTTGAAGGCATTAGTTTAGGCATTCTGAATGCGTCTTTGGTTCATCCCCGAGAGGTTTTTGTAAAAGCCATTAAGCAACATTCAGCAGCAATTATTTTAGCGCATAATCATCCTTCAGGAGATCCGGAGCCTAGTTCTGAAGATAAAAATATCACCAAACGATTAGTTGATGCAGGAGAACTTTTAGGGATTCCGGTGTTAGATCATATCATCATTGGCAGAGGCACTTTTATGAGCTTTAAACAAGAAAAACTTTTTTAATTTCCTTGCAAATATTCAGTTTTTAAAATAAAATAAATAGGTTAAATGATAATTTAAAGTAGGGGGCATTCCTTTGGGCTGGTTTTCGAAGATTCGATTAGGGATCATTTTTTTAGTAGCATTTATTGTTATAGTCGTATTTATTGGTCTATTGACCTCTAACCGCACAGTGACAACTCCTGTTGAAGGAAGTATTTCAGCAGTAGCCTCACCATTTGAAAAATTTAGTTATGTAGTATCTCTTAATCTTAGTAATTTTGTGACTGATATTTCTGAATATAGTCAATTACGAGGAAAAAACGAAGAAAATCAAGTAAAAATAAATGAATTGGAAAAAAAACTTGCGGAATATGAGTTGAAAGTTAATGAAAATACCACTTTACGTGGGATGATTGGTTTCCAGAATCAAAATCCCCAATATAATGTTTTACCAGCTGAGGTTATTGCCATCGATCCAGCCAATGGCATTTCATTGATGACCATCAACCGGGGATCCAATGATGGCCTTGGCGTTGACATGGCAGTGATGGCCGGAACCGATTTAGTAGGTAAAATTACTCAAGTTTCATTAACTACAGCAAAAGTAAAAACGATTATCGACCCAATGAGCACACTCAATGGTCGTTCCACACGATCAGGAACTTATATTCGAATTGAAGGTGATTTGAATAATGAATTGATTGGCTATATTGAGCCAGGCATGGATGTTGTTTCCGGGGACCTCGTTGTGACATCAGGATTATATGGAACATATCCTGGAGATTTGTTTATTGGGACTGTTAACAAAGTTGAGAAACAGGAAGGCTCTTTAGAACTTAAAGTATCTATTATTCCTGGGGTTGACTTTCGTACGATTAACATAGTATCCATTCTTCGGCAGGTTTAGATCATGAAATACACCATATTATTTCTAATCTTACTTGTAGAATTAATTTTTAGTGGGACAGTCCTCCAAGTGTTTTCTTTTTTTGGAAGTACACCAGAGATCTTGCTCATCACTATCATGTTGTATAGTATGATTTTTCAAAAAAAAGAGGCCATAATTTTAGCATTTGCCATTGGGATTCTTGCAGATATTCTCTATGGCCCCTGCCTGGGGGTTAATACCATTGCTTTTGGATTAACTGCTTGTATTATTTCCTGGATGTCGGGACATTTTAGTCAGCATTCCATACTCACCAGCATTCTCAGTCTGATTGTTACAGTGATTCTTTACTACGGGATGGTTTATGTTTTGTTATTATTATTTCAAGATGCCATGCCTTTAATGATTTATTTAAGGCGATTTAATCTTCAATACCTTATTATTAATCTTATCTTTATGTTTGTATTACGTTATTTTATATTGAAGTTATCACAGCACCCTGCTTTTACTTCGGACGTGTTGGTGTAAGAGAAGTGACCCATGAAATGGTGAATAGATGATAATAAGAAATGAAAAAATTCGATATGTTTTTTTAAAGATCCTGATCATTGTGATTTCTGGAATCTTTATTTTTCGCTTAGCTGATTTACAGTTGGTGAATGGGGAGAAGTATCGTAAAATTGCTGATAATAATATGATTAAGCAAGTTGAAACAGAGGCTCCCAGAGGAATGATTTATTCATCTGACATGCAAATATTGGCATCAAATCGCATTGGTTATGCAGTGGATTTAAGCTTTATGAATGGGGAAGATGGAGTGCTGAATGCATCACTACTAAAGTTAGCAAATATTCTTTTAAGTCATAAGGAAAAAATTGAAGATACGTTTCCAATTATTATCGATAGTGAAGAAAATTTCACTTTTACTTTTAATGATGCTGGATTAGAAGAAAACTGGAAAAAAAATAATGGATTTACCAACGAACAAATGGGTCTTTCAGCTAAGGAATGTTTTGATTTGCTACGGGTGGACTATGGAATAGCACCAGAGTATACGATTCAGCAGGTAAGACAGATTATCGTTTTCAGAGAAAAATTCAGGGATCAAAGTTATAGTTCATGGGATCCGATTAGGGTCGCAACCGACATTCAGCGTGATACCGTTTATGAAATAGATGCTAATAAAGAATCCCTTGTAGGAGTGTCTATTGTGGATGAACCTGTTCGAAGCTATCCTTTTGGTACAACAGCGGCACACCTTCTTGGATATGCTGGGAAAATCAATGCTGACGAATATTCTAAAGAAAGTAAATCTGATGAAAATTACAGCTTAAACAGTACCATTGGAAAAACTGGCCTGGAGGTTGCCTTTGAAAAGGACCTTCGAGGTGAATCAGGAAAAGAAACGACCATTATTGATTATCAGGGACGACCGCAGTATGATATTATGAATACAAATGTACCAGCAGTTCCTGGAAATAGTATTGTTACCACAGTAGACTTAAAATTCCAACAGGCGGTGGAAAAGGCTTTGCAAGATCAAATCGATACTCTTCAATCCAGCGGGGCAGCCCCTAAAGCTGTTTCTGGAGCAGCTGTTGTGGTGGATGTAAATACGGGAGCGGTTTTAGCTATGGCAAGCGTACCAACCTATGATCCCAACCTTTTTACCACAACCATTAGCGATGAGGTTTGGAATAGTCTCAATGTGCCAAGTGATGATCCGGTTTTTCCCAGGCCTCTTTATAATAACAGTACATTAACTGCACTGCAACCTGGCTCAACCTTTAAGCCTCTTATGGCGATTGCAGGCTTAGAAACGGGAACCATTGCCGGGGATACCACCTATTTCTGCAATGGCAGAGATCCTCACATTCCAACCTTTACCTGTTTAGGGTATCATGGGAATACAGGGGTGGTAAATGCCCTTCGTGATTCTTGTAATGTATTTTTTTATGAAACAGGGTATAATATGGGTATTGATTCGATTGTGAACTATTCTGAACAGTTCGGATTAGGAAATCCCACTGGGATTGAAATCTACGAGACCTCGGGAACCCTTGGCGGCCGGGACAATAAAACGGATGAATGGTCTGATGCCGATACATTAAATACTTCCATAGGTCAGGGAGGCAGTTCCTTTACTCCTTTGCAAATGGCAAATTATATTGCGACTCTTGCTAATGGAGGCAGTCATTATCAGCCCTATCTTGTTGAAAAAATACTGAATAATAAAGAAGAAGTGGTTTTCGACCACCAACCAAAGGTTTTAAATAAGGTGAATATTGATCCGGATAAATTGGATCTTGTGAAAAAAGGCATGAAAAAAGTAGTAACCGATGGCTTTATAGCCTCTAGCTTTTATGGTTTTGATCATGAGAATATTGGCATTGGCGCCAAAACAGGCACAGCCGAATATGGCGATAATTCGGTAGAGAATACTTCTTGGTTTGTCGGCTTTACACCCTATGAAGCACCTGAGATTGCAGTTTCAGTCATGATAATTCAGGGCGAAACGAGTTCCAATGCTGCGCCGGTTGGCCGAGACATCGTTGATGCATATTATGCACTTAAATCTGTGGATGATTCAAATAATGCCAAGGGGGTTACACCATAAGTTTAGTTTATAAATATGAGGTTTTAGATAATCATGAGACAATCCTTCGGGATGAACTATCAAACCGATATGATTATTCAAGTCGGTTGATTCGGGAAATTAAAAGAAATGGTAAAATAAGCCTAAACCATAAAGATTGTTTTCTCGGAGATAAAATAATTGTCGGGGATAACATTGAAATAGTGATGCCTCATGAAGCGATTGATGGTGTGGCCATCCCTGGAATCCTTAATATTGTTTATGAGGATGAAGAACTTCTGGTGGTTAATAAGCCACCATTCTGTGTGACTCATCCTTCAAAAAGCCATCATTTTGACACATTGACCAATTATATTAGTTATCATTGGGAGGAAATCGGGGTATCTGCTAAGATTCGTTTTATTAATCGATTAGATAGAGATACCACGGGCCTTGTAGCCATTGCAAAAAATAAATATGTGCATCATTTCATTCAGAAACAAATGAATGAAGGAAAAGTTCAAAAGGTATATCTTGCTTTTGTTCATGGGAAGCTTCCGATGATGAGTGGCACCATTGATGCTCCTGTTGGGCAACCTTTTGAGGATAGCATTCATCGGGTCGTTACAAATAAGGGGAAACCCTCCATTACTCATTACCGAGTTCTGGAGGAATACCCCCAGGCATCCTTGGTGGAGTTGATCCTGGAAACAGGAAGAACTCACCAAATACGGGTGCATTTACAGTATATAGGCAATCCAATTATAGGCGATCCTCTTTATAACAGTGATATGGAAAGTTCCTTTGGAATGTCTCACCAGGCGCTTCATGCAAAATCTCTGACATTATCTCTGCCGATGAAAAAAGTGTTTACGATGGAGGCAGAACTAAATAATGAATTAAGAGACCTCAGGAATAATCTTGGAAAAAATGAAAAGAAAAAGGTGATAGAATGAATAGAAAACAGACTAAAGGAATGAAAAGACGAAAGAAAAAAAGCCATATTGGTGCTAAAATTCTAGTCGTCCTGCTGATCCTGGCAATTTTAGGTGTTGGCGTTGTTTATTCAATTTATGCTGCAAATCGAATGGATATTTCAGACTATGAATATCAGGTTAAAGATAAAACTGAAATTTATTCATCTGATGATGTGTTAATAGCTGAATTGTATACAAAAAATCGCACCAATGTCACTATCGATCAGATTCCGGTTCCCCTGCAGCAGGCACTTATTTCGGTTGAGGATTCGCGATTCTATGATCATTTTGGGATTGACATTTTTGGGATCGGCCGGGCGTTTTTTGCAAATGTCATCAATAAAAACAGTGGGGAAGGGGCAAGTACCATTACCCAGCAGCTGGCCAGGGTATTGTTTTTGCCGGATATTGCCACCGAGCAAACCTTTAATCAGTCATTTATCAGAAAATTAAAAGAAATTTCCATTGCCCTACAATTAGAGCAAAAATATACCAAGCCACAAATCCTTGAAATGTATTTTAACGAATACTACTTTGGATCCGGAGCCTATGGTATTGAGGAAGCGGCACGAACCTATTTTGATAAAGATGTTTCACAGGTCAATCTTGCTGAAGCGGCAATGCTTGCTGGGCTGCCCCAGGCGCCAAGCGCATATGCTCCAAATGCTAATTTTGATGCTGCGAAAAAACGGCAACTCGAAGTACTGGCACGGATGGTCAAAGAAAAATATATCACCCAGGAAGAATCTGATGCAGCAGCAGCTACGGAAATTATTGTCAGAGATCCGGCAACCATTAATAATGATAATCAGATTGTGGACGGTTACGAGGCATTCGTCGGAAAAACACTGGATGAATATGCCAGAACCCAGGCCTCAGCTGTTATGCAGGAACGTGGGATCAACGAAGATCAGGCAATTTCCTATATCAAAGAAAACATTGCCAGCGGGGGTTACCGTATCTATACAACCATTAACTCTGTGTATCAGGAAGATGCCATTGATAGTCTGACAACCGGCTTGGATGCCAATGGTTTAGATACTGAAACAGGGAGTATTGTTACCACTGATTTGGATGGCAGTGTCAGAGCTTATTATGGCGGGAATACCCAAATTGATATGGCGGATACGCCAAGACAGCCAGGGTCAAATATTAAACCTCTTTTCTATGCAGCGGCCATGGATAAAGGGTTAATAACACCTTCAACCACGATCCTGGATGCCTACGTTGATTTTGGAGGCTATGCCCCCAGTAACTATGATCATAGCTATCACGGAAATGTGACAGTGAGACAGGCGTTAGTCTATTCTTACAATATTCCGGCAGTAAAGATATTTGATAAGATTGGTCCAACCGCGGCCATTGCTTTTATGGAGCAAATGGGGATTTCAACATTTGAAGACGATGATTATAATCTGGCAACCGCTCTGGGAGGAATGACTTATGGAATAAAACCATATGAAATGTCAGCAGCGTTTAACACGCTTAACAATGGCGGCGTGTACAATCAGCCTTATTTCATTACAAAAATTGAACAAACCAACGGCAAAGAAATTTTTTCCAAGAAAGATGCCAATTTAGTAACACGGAAGGTGATGTCTGACACCACTGCAACCAATATGATGAGTATTCTGACGGATGAAGTAAAATATGGGACAGGGAGCGGAGCCGCTCAAATTTACACAACCGCAGGGAAAACAGGAACGACCAATGACGAAAAGGATTTATGGTTTACGGGAATGACTGGTAACCTGACCACAGCAGTATGGCTCGGAAGTCCAGACAACTATGTTATCGGTGGGGCAAGTTCGATGGCGGCCGGGATTTATGGATCCTATCTGAGACAAATCATAAATCAGGATTTACTTGCAACCACAAGTTTAGATCGGACCACTAACGATGGCGGAACGTCTAATGTAAAATCCATTGATTCGGGAACCACAACCCCAACAACAGACACAACGACAACAACCCCAACGACGGATACAACGACAACACCTCCAACAACAGATACAACGACAACACCCCCGTCAACGGATACAACAACACCACCAACTCCAACTCCAACCCCGCCGACGGATACAACAACACCTCCGCCAACGGATACCACAACACCACCAACCCCAACTCCAACTCCAACCCCAACAACGAACCAACAACAAACAACAAACTAAGGAAGGGAGACACATGATCATTAAAAAAGACAATTTAATAACAGAGATTAAAGAAAATATGCGAGGTGGTAATGGTGCCCCAGCCATTACTCATGTGGTTGGTAGAGAAATTCTTGGCAATAAGGGACGGATGTATGCACGAATTGTCATGAAACCAAATGATTCCATCGGTTATCATCAGCATGTTGGCGAACAGGAAATATTCTATTTTCTCAGCGGCGAAGGAACTGTGAAAGATTACGAAGAAACAATAAAAATTGGCCCCGGGGATGTCATGGTTACTCCGGATGAAGGTTATCACAGCATTGAAAATACTGGAACTGAGGATCTTGTTTATATGGCGTTGATCCTCAATGCGGATGGATGACAAAAAAAGACAGAGAAGAAATCCTAGCCACATTAGAAAGCCTTTATGGGCATGAAAAATGTGGCTTGGATTTTAATTCGCCGTTTGAACTGTTAATCGCAACCATCCTTTCGGCTCAATGTACAGATGTCCGTGTGAATATTGTGACAAAAGATTTGTTTCTGGAGTATAATACGCCGGAAGCCCTTTTGCTCTTGGGAGAAAAAGGGCTTGTTCAGAAAATTAAAACCTGTGGTTTGGCAAATACCAAAGCAAAAAACATTATTCTGACTTGTAATCGGCTGTTTAGTGAATATGGCAGTGTAGTTCCCAAAACTCTTGGGGATCTATTGACCCTTCCGGGAGTAGGACGTAAAACAGCCAACGTGGTTTTAAGTAATGCATTTGATATTCCAGCCATTGCAGTAGATACCCATGTGTTTCGAGTTTCTAAACGCCTTGGCCTGGCTAAAGGTAAAACTGTATTGGAAGTAGAAAAAGAATTAATGAAGAATATTCCTGAAAATAAATGGTCTCAGGCCCACCATTGGCTTATCTGGCATGGCAGGAAATGCTGCACTGCCAGGAACCCGAACTGCGTTAATTGTGCCCTTAGATCTATCTGTATTGAAGGTAAAAAAAGGCTCAAAGTGATGTAGTACAAAATACGTTTTAAAACAATTATTTCTTGTAATTTCCTTAAGAATGGTTTATGATAGTCACTAGAATAATCATTGAAAAGAATTAGGAGGAAAAGAAAAGAAATGAAAAAAAGAGTAGTCAGTGTTTTACTTGCGGCAATTTTTATTGCTTCCATTTTCACATTTGCAGGATGTTCATCATCTGGCAGCAAATCAGATGTCATTAAGATTGGTTTTATCGGACCAACCACTGGTGATGCCGCAATTTATGGAACCTCAGCAAGAGATGGTGCTATGTTAGCCGTTGGAGAAATTAATTCCGCGGGTGGTGTTGATGGTAAACAACTTGAACTAATTGCTTATGATTCCAAAGGTGATCAAACTGAAGCGATTAATGCCTATAATCGTTTAAGAGATCAGGATGGAGTTGTTGCTGTTATTGGAGGAACCTTGAGTGGGGAAACATTAGCAATGAAGGACATTATGGTCCAGGATAAGATGCCGGTACTATCTCCAACGGCAACAGCGGTTGATGTTACCGTGGATGCTCCAAATATTTTCAGAGTATGTTTCCTTGATAGTTATCAAGGCGCTGCCGCAGCCAATTTTTCTGCTGATACATTAGGAGCAAAAACAGCGGCATTGTTAATTGGTACAGGCAATCCTTATTCAGAAGGCGTATCTGCAGCATATCAAAGTGCATTTGTTGCAAAAGGCGGTACCATTGTCGGCAGTGAATCTTATGGTACAACAGACAAAGATTTTAGTGCGCAACTAACAAAAATTAAGGAAATGAATCCAGATGTTGTTTTTGTTCCTGATTATGTACAAACAGTAGGTCCAATTATGCAGAAAGCCAAAGAATTAGGCATTACTTCTACATTCATTGGTGCAGATGGTTGGGATGGCGTTCAAGTTGATTATGCTGATGCAGCCCAGGGAAATTACTTTACAAACCATTACGCTGCAGATTCACCTTCAGCCACTGTACAAAACTTTATTAAGGCCTATAACACAAAATATACCAAAGTTCCAAATTCTTTCTCAGCATTGGGTTACGATGCCGCTTATGTAATGGCTGAAGCCATTAAAACGGCTGGATCCACAGAATCGGCTGCAATCATTACTGCTTTATCAGCAACTGATTATCCAGGCGTTACCGGAAATCTTAAGTTTGATGCTCAAGGAGATCCTAAGGACAAAGAAGTTACTATCATCAAGATTGATGGCGGCCAACTTAAATTTGTAACAACTGTTGTCAATAAATAGAAATTTTGTATTGAATTTTATATTGAAGTAGAAACAGGGGATATAGAAGAGGGTGATTTCTTCTATATCCATTTTATTATTATAGAAGGAGGAGACAATGTGAATTTATTTCTGCAGCAAGTGATCAATGGCCTCAATGTAGGCAGTATCTATGCACTTATTGCGATTGGTTATACCATGGTTTATGGAATTATTAAACTGATTAATTTTGCTCATGGTGAAATAATGATGTTCGGTGCTTATTTTGCATTCATTGCGGCGACCAGTTTTCAAATGCCTGTTTGGGCAATTCTTGTGCTGGTGATGACGATTATGGCTATTATTGGTGTTGTCATTGAATTTGTTGCCTATCGGCCACTGAGAAATGCGCCCAGGCTTTCAGCACTTATTACTGCTATTGGAGTCAGTTTGTTTTTGCAAAATCTTGCATTACTTATTTTCAAACCAGAACCAAAGATAATGCCAAAACTTTTTCCGGAAATGACCGTTAGTATTGGCGGTATTGATATTAGCTCTACCACGCTGATTACTATTGGATTATCCCTGGTATTTATGGTACTATTGGATCTCTATATCAGAAAAACAAAACAGGGTCGTGCCATGCGTGCCGTATCAGAAGACAAGGATGCAGCGATTCTTATGGGAGTTAATGTTAATCGTACAATTTCCTTAACCTTTGCACTGGGTTCAGCCCTGGGTGCTCTGGGTGGTATCTTATATAGCGTGGCCTATATCCAAATATATCCAACCATGGGTGTAATGCCAGGGTTAAAAGCTTTTATCGCCGCAGTATTAGGTGGTATAGGCATTGTTCCTGGTGCGATGTTAGGTGGCTTTATTATTGGTATGGTCGAAACTCTGACAAAGGCTTACTTATCTACAACCTGGGCAGATGCAATCGTATTTGGGATTCTGATTATTGTGTTACTCTTTAAACCAACCGGAATTCTTGGTAAAAATACCAGAGAGAAGGTTTAGAGAATGGATAAGAATAAACGCAGAGCTTATATGATTAACACCATTGCGATTATCACGCTTTACTTGGCCTTTTTTATATTGATTCAAACCAAGACGATGAACAAATATTTTATTGGTATTGCAATTCTGACCTGTATCATGATTATCATGGCAATGAGTCTTAATATTGTGGCAGGGTTTTTAGGGGAAATGGCCCTTGGACATGCTGGCTTTATGGCCATTGGCGCTTATTCCTCAGCGAGTTTTTCAATTGCACTATTTAATAGCGGCATCATTTTACCAGACTTGGTTGTTCTTATTCTAGCCATGATTGTTGGTGGAACGATGGCTGGGATTTTTGGAATACTCATAGGTACGCCAACGCTCAGGCTGCGTGGAGATTATCTGGGAATTGTGACTATTGGATTTTCCGAAATCATTCGCATCTTCTTTATCAATTTTCAACCGACCGGAGGAGCTGCAGGACTCAAGGGAATCACTCGACTGGTTAACTTTAATAATGTCTATTGGATTACAATTGTTATCGCAATTTTGATTTTCACCTTTGGACGATCAAAACAGGGTCGTGCCATTATTTCAATCAGAGAAGATGAGATTGCATCGGAATCCGCCGGAGTTCCAACCACACGCTATAAAGTATTGGCCTTTTCATTGGCAGCCTTTTTTGCTGGTCTCGGTGGCGCTTTATATGCCCATTATATTGCTTTTCTAGAACCGAGCAAATTTAACTTTATGTTCTCAATTGAAATGTTTGTCATTGTTGTTCTTGGTGGATTGGGTAGTCTTACCGGGTCCATTATTTCAGCGATTGTATTAACCATATTGCCAGAAATGCTCCGTGGTTTTGCCCAATATCGATTGCTGGTGTATTCATTGGTTCTCATTATCATGATGATTTTCCGACCTCAGGGAATCTTTGGCCGAACTGAATTTTCATTAACTGGAGCCATTGATATATTGATCCTTCGAAAAAACACAAAAAAATCTGTGGGCGGAGGTAAAAGTTAATGTCTGTATTATCAGTAAAAAATATTACAATACAATTTGGCGGATTAACAGCGGTAGACAAGTTTAATCTTAATTTGGAATCCCATGAACTAGTCGGACTCATTGGTCCTAATGGCGCAGGCAAGACAACTATTTTCAACATGCTTACCGGTGTTTATGTTCCCACAAGCGGAGATATCATTTTAAACGGCGAAAGTATTATTAAAAAAAGCACCCATGATATTGTTAAGCTTGGGGCAGCCAGAACTTTTCAGAATATTCGCTTATTTAAAGATTTAACGGCCATTGAAAATGTAAAAATTGCCTATCATAATTTCATTGATTATAATCTGATCCAGGGAATGTTCAGAACGAAAAAGTTTTGGACCGAGGAAAAAAAAGCTCAGGATGAATGCTTGAAGCTTCTGGAAATTTTTAATATGGGTGGTTATGCCAATACATTGGCAAAAAACCTGCCCTATGGCCAACAGCGGCGATTAGAAATCGCAAGAGCCTTGGCTTCTGAACCAAAAGTACTGATGTTAGATGAACCTGCAGCTGGAATGAACCCCAATGAAACTGCAGAATTAATGGAGACTATCCATTTTATCAGAGAAAAATTTGATATCACCATTTTATTAATCGAACATGATATGAAGCTGGTTATGGGAATTTGCGAACGTATTGTGGTTGTGGATTATGGGAAAACCATTGCTGAAGGGACACCGGATGAGATTAAGAATAACCCAGAAGTTATTCGCGCTTATCTGGGAGATTAGGAGGTCTTGAAATGCTTAATGTAACAGATTTAAATGTGCATTATGGAAAGATACATGCCATCAAAGGCGTTAGCTTTGAAGTGAATGAAGGAGAAATCGTAACATTGATCGGTGCAAATGGTGCTGGAAAAACTACGATTCTTCAAACAATTTCAGGACTGCTCAAACCAACAGAAGGCATGATCACTTTTAATGGAGAAAATGTAAGTAAAATGCCAGCACATCAAATCCCTGAAAAGGGAATTGCCCATGTGCCTGAGGGACGACGAATTTTCGCTGATATGACCGTTCATGAAAACCTCATGATGGGAGCCTATATTCGTAATGATAAGGAAGAAATAGAAAACGATTTGGAAATAATCTTTCTTAACTTCCCACGACTGAAGGAAAGATACAAACAGATTGCCGGCACTCTCAGTGGCGGAGAGCAGCAAATGCTGGCAATGGGACGCGCACTGATGACTCGTCCAAAGCTCATTCTTTTAGATGAGCCTTCAATGGGCCTGGCACCGCTATTAGTGGATGAAATATTTAATATGATCCAAACAATCAACAATGCAGGAACAACCGTGCTTCTGGTTGAACAGAATGCAAATAAGGCACTTCATATTGCCAACCGTGCCTATGTTTTAGAAACAGGTCGTGTTAAACTCTCAGGAAGTGCTAAAGATTTATTGGCAAATCCCGAAGTTCAGCAAGCTTATCTGGGTGGGTAAGTTCATTCCCCAAACTGTCTCCCTGGAGGCAGTTTTTTAATGGATTTGACTGTTTTTTTTGGTCATACCACTAAAAACTTTCTTAAACACCTGCATTTTCGTTCTTGATATGGAAATATTCCTATGATATACTGTAAAAATTGAATGATAATATAATTAAATAAAGGACACGGAGGATAACATGAGCACATCAGTAGAAAGTATTGAAAAAAATATTGCAACTTTAAAAATCGAAATTAATCCAGAGGAATTTTCAAAGGCTGTTAAAAAGTCATATGATAAAAATAAGAAACGATTTTCAGTTCCCGGATTCAGAAAAGGCAAAGTGCCTAAAAAAATCATTGAAGCCTATTATGGACAGAATGTATTCTTGGAAGATGCCATTGATTTCGCATTTCCATCAGCCTATGAAGGCGCTTTAAAGGAAACGGAAATTAAACCGGTAACACGTCCTGACCTTGAAAAAATTGAAAAAATGAGTGAAGATGAAGGCGCAACTTTTATTGTTAAAGTTGGATTGAAACCAGAAATTACATTAGGCGAATATAAAGGCGCAGAAATTGAATCTTTGGAACCAGTTATTTCTGAGGAAGAAATGTCGGATGAACTTGGAAAAATGCAAGATCAAAATTCTCGTTTAATAACCTTGGACGAAGGCATTGCTAAAGATGGCGATACTGTGACCATTGATTATGAAGGATTTGAAAATGGCGAAGCCTTTGAAGGCGGACAAGATACAGACTATGATTTAATCATTGGAAGCGGTAACTTTATTCCAGGCTTTGAAGAGCAACTCATCGGAGTAAAAATGGGCGAAGAAACCACAGTGGAATTAAGCTTTCCAGAGGATTACCATGCAGAAAATCTTAAGGGAAAGGCAGTTGAATTTAAGGTTTTGGTTAAAGGCATTAAAGAAAAAGAATTGCCTGAATTGGATAATGAGTTTGCCAAAGATACCAGTGAATTTGACACCTTGGATGAACTTAAAGCTGACGTTGAAAAACGATTAAAAGAAGTAAAATTAACTCAGTTAAAAGGCACAGCAGAATCAGCAGCTGTTAAATTTGCAGTTGATAATGCAGAAATTGATATTCCTTATATCATGGTTGAAGAAGAAGTCGATCGCAACCTTGAAAACTTTGAAGCGCAAATGAAACAACAGGGGATTTCATTGGAAGACTATTTTAAGTTCACCAATGTTAATCGTGAAGATTTTAGAAATAACCTTAAAGGTGATGCGGAACGTAATATAAAAACTGAGATGGTTCTTGCAAAAATAAGTGAACTTGAAGCGGTTGAAGCCACAGATGAAGAAATGGATGAAGAAATCAAAGTATACGCAGAAGCCTATGGCCACGATTTTGAAGAATACAAAAAAGATCTCAATGATCGTATGCTAGAATACCTAAAATCAAATATTAAACGTCGTAAGGCAGTTGATCTGCTAGTTGAGGTAGCGACGGTCAAAGCTTAATATAATAATTAGAAAGCAGGAAAAAGCGTTCATGTTAATAAGTAAAACTAAACAATCAATTATTTCAAATAGTCTTGTTCCTATGGTGGTGGAACAAACAGGTCGTGGGGAACGCTCCTATGATTTATTCTCCAGGCTATTAAAAGAACGAATCATATTTCTAAACGGTGAAATCGACGAAAACTTATCATCACTTATTGTTGGTCAACTCATCTTTTTAGAAGCTGAAAATGATGGAAAAGACATACAAATTTATATTAATAGCCCTGGTGGTTCAGTTACGGCTGGCCTTGCTATTTTTGACACCATGAATTATATCAGGTGCGATGTATCCACTCTTTGTTTTGGATTGGCTGCATCCATGGGGGCCTTTCTTTTAGCAGCAGGTGCAAAGGGAAAACGTTTTGCTCTTCCAAATAGTGAGATTATGATACATCAACCCCTTGGCGGAGCCCAGGGACAAAGCACGGATGTAGAAATCTATGCCAAACGCCTCATCAAAACCCGGGAAAAATTAAACGCTATTCTCAGTGAACGAACAGGACAACCGCTAGAAACCATTGCTAAGGATACAGACCGTGATAATTTCATGGATGCTGATGAAGCAAAGGCCTACGGTTTGATCGATAAGATCATTGTTTCAAGATAGGAGATTGAAAAATGGCGATTAATGAAGATGGCATTGAAAATGCCCGTTGTTCCTTTTGTGGTAAAAGTCAGTCCCAGGTAAAACGAATGGTTGCAGGTCCAGGGGTTTATATTTGTAATGAATGTATTGATCTCTGCGAAGAAATCATGGATGTGGATGTCTTTACGGATGATATAGATTTTGAGAATGTTCCAAAACCAAGAGAAATTAAAAGAAAATTAAGTGAGTATGTGATTGCCCAAAACAGAGCAAAGCGTGCACTTGCAGTAGCCGTGTATAATCACTATAAGCGCATTACTTCATTGGATGACAGCGATACTGAGGTTGAGCTTGGGAAAAGTAATATTTTACTCATTGGCCCAACCGGGTCAGGTAAAACACTTTTAGCCCAAACCCTTGCCCGAGTACTGGATGTGCCATTTGCGATTGCGGATGCCACCTCCTTAACAGAAGCAGGTTATGTTGGTGAAGATGTTGAGAACATTTTATTGAAGCTTCTTCAAACAGCGGATTTTGATGTTGCAAGAGCAGAAAAAGGAATTATCTATATCGATGAAATTGACAAGATTGCTCGTAAAGGTGATAATCCTTCGATTACTCGTGATGTCAGTGGAGAAGGTGTTCAACAGGCACTGCTTAAAATATTAGAAGGAACAGTTGCCAACGTGCCTCCTCAGGGTGGGCGAAAGCACCCGCATCAGGATTTCATTCAAATCAATACCAATAATATTTTGTTTATTTGCGGTGGTGCATTTGATGGAATGGACAAAGTCATTGAACAACGTACTGAAAAAAGCTCTATGGGCTTTGGTGCTGATATACGAAATACCAAAGAAAAATTGGATAGCCAGGCAGTTATTAATGTTCAACCCCAGGATCTGTTGAAATATGGTCTTATTCCGGAATTTATTGGAAGAATTCCAGTGATTGCATCCCTCCAACATTTGGATGAGGAAGCTTTAATTCAAATTTTAACTGAACCTCGTAATGCACTTGTGAAGCAATATGTAAAAATGTTTAAAATTGAAGGGGTCGAGCTTGAATTTCAGAAAGAAGCTTTAGTTGCCATAGCAAAAAAAGCTTTGGAAGCAAAAACAGGAGCTCGAGGGCTTCGAGGGATTATTGAGAATATTATGCTTGATATTATGTTCGAAGTACCATCCAATGAAAATATACAAAAAGTTATTATTACCAAAGATGTTGTTGAAAATCAAGTCGAACCAATCATGATCTTAGGGCAAAAAAATGATTGTGAAGAAGCTGAAAATAAAGAAGTATCGTAAAAAGCCCTTGGGCTTCACAAACCGTTTGAAAAGCCCAATTACTAATTGGTACAACGTACCTCGTATTTGACGTTTTTTCTGCGGTTTGTTGTTTTTTGAAACCAATAAAGCCAAATAACGAAACTAGTAAGGAGTTGATATATTTGAGTATTCAAAAAGAAGAAAATATTGAAGATAAAACCGGGCGAATAGGCGCCATTGAACCTGAATTATTTGTGCAGGAGAAAGAAACCATGCCCCTTATTCCTTTAAGAGGAATGAGCGTTTTCCCTGGAATGGTTGTGCATTTTGACGTTGGCCGGGAAAAATCCATTAAAGCCCTGGAAGTCGCCATGGAAAAAGATCAAATGGCTTTTTTAGTCACTCAAAAAGAAGTGATAAAAGAAGAGATTACCTCTGAAGATTTTTATACCGTCGGGTGTAAGGTAAAGGTAAAACAGCTGTTGAAAATGCCGGAAAATCTTGTCCGGGTTTTAGTTGAAGTTCATGAGCGCCGTGAGATCGTAGAGTTTGAAAGCCTGGAACCTTATTTTTTAGTGTCAACAAAACCAGTGCGTTCAGTGTATTATGATACAAAAGAAAACCGTACCCTTGTTCGAATGATCCGAGAGTCCTTCGCTAATTATATGAACGTCACCCGAAAAGTTGCAACTGACCTTATTTTGGCCATGGATTCACTGGATGATCCAGATCAGCTCATTGACATTATTGGTGCTAACCTTTTCTTGGATCTGGAAGATAGCCAGCGTTTAATTCAGGAAACCGATGTTAACCGTCGTTTAGCCATTACCTATGAAATATTAGTTGAAGAAGTTGAAATGATTAAAATAGAACATCACATTGACGAAAAGGTTCGAGGTGAGATGTATAAACACCAACGGGAGTACTATCTTCGTGAACAGATTAAGGTCATCCAGGATGAACTGGGCGAAGGCGATATACAAAACGAAATAGAAGTATATAAAGATCGTCTGGATGCTCTTGATGTTGAAGATGAGGTTCGAGATAAAGTTTTAGGTGAGCTTAGTCGATTAAACAAGGTACCCCAGGGCTCATCAGAAGCTGGACTCATTCAGACTTATATTGAATGGATTTTAGACCTGCCTTGGAATACCTTAACCGAAGAAACCATTGACGTTGCTATGGCAAGAAAAATATTGGACGAGGATCACTTTGCTCTTGAAAAAGTTAAAGAACGTATTTTGGAATATATTTCAGTTCTTCAGCTTTCAAATGGTATGAAGTCACCAATTATTTGTTTAGTGGGACCTCCAGGTGTTGGTAAAACTTCCATTGCAAAATCCATTGCCCGGGCGCTTAATCGAAAATATGTCCGAATGTCTTTAGGAGGAATGCGAGATGAGGCTGAGATACGTGGCCATCGTCGAACCTATATTGGGGCCATTCCAGGAAGAATCATTTATAACATTAAAAAATGCGGCACTCGAAATCCCCTTTTTCTACTGGATGAAGTAGACAAACTGGGTCAGGATTTTAAAGGGGACCCGGCATCCGCTTTACTAGAAGTATTAGATCCGGAACAAAACAATACCTTTACAGATCATTATATGGAATTGCCTTTTGATCTTTCCCAGGTACTTTTTTTGACCACGGCCAATACCCTGTCATCCATACCACGACCCTTATTGGATCGTATGGAAATTATTGATGTTAATGGTTATGTTGAAAGCGAAAAAGTTGAGATCGCTAAACGGTATCTTATACCTAAACAGCTGGAAATCCACGGCTTAAAAAAATCAACCTGTAAAATCAGCGAAACCGTTATAAAAAATACCATTGAATATTATACAAGAGAGTCCGGTGTACGTGAATTGGAGCGTAAAATTGCTCAAATTTGTCGTGTCGCAGCCAAAGAAATCGTTGAAAAAGATCGGAAAAGCATTAGTATTACCCAAAAAAATCTTGAAAAATTCTTGGGAAAACATCAATACTCCTTTGAAACAGTTGGGGACAAAAAAGAAGTCGGTGTTGTTAATGGCCTTGCCTGGACATCGGTAGGCGGAGATACCCTTCAAATTGAAGTGATTGTTGTAGATGGTACCGGAAAAATTGAATTGACAGGTCAGCTTGGGGACGTTATGAAGGAGTCAGTAAAAGCGGGAATCAGTTATATCCGTTCCAAGGCAGATGCTTTGGGAGTCAGCTCAGATTTTTATTCCAAAAAGGATATTCATTTACATGTCCCTGAAGGAGCAGTTCCAAAAGATGGCCCATCGGCTGGNATTACCATAGCAACAGCCCTGGTTTCGGCATTAACAGATAAGCCGGTGCCTCAGAATCTTGCAATGACCGGTGAGATTACGCTAAGAGGACGGGTTCTACCCATTGGAGGACTTCGGGAAAAACTCACTGCCGCCCATCGTGCCGGCATTAAAGAAATCATTTTACCCAAAGAAAATGAAAAGGATCTTGAAGACGTACCAAAAGTTGTTTTAGAAGCACTTCATATCCAGTCTGTGTCAAACATGTCTGAGGTTATTGAAATTGTATTTAACCAGTTATAAAAGGATAAGTCTGATCCTGGAAACATTAGAAATGGAGTAAATTATGAAAGTAACAAAAGCAGAGATTGTCATCAGTGCTGTGGCAGAAGCCCAGTATCCTGTTGACAATCTCCCTGAAATTGTCCTTCTTGGACGATCAAACGTAGGAAAATCATCATTTGTTAATACCCTTATTGAACGACGGGGATTAGCGCGAACCAGTTGCCAGCCGGGAAAAACCCAAACCATGAACTTTTATCGGATAAATGATCTGTTTCACTTCGTTGATATGCCGGGATACGGTTATGCCAAGGTTTCTAAGTCCGAACGGGAAAAATGGGGAAAGATGATTGAAAAATATTTAAGAAATAGAGAAAATGCTGTTCTGATTTTTCAACTCATGGATTCTCGACATGTCCCCTCTGAGGATGACCGACTCATGCATGAATGGTTAACCTATTATGGATTAAGCCCAGTAATTATAGGAACAAAAGCTGATAAAATTTCAAGGACTAATCAAAAAAAATCGATAAATCAGTTTGTAAAAGCGCTGGATTTAAGAGATACCCGGGAGATTATCTTTTTCTCTACTGAAACAAAAGAAGGAAAAGAAGAGGCCTGGAGAAAAATTGAGTCAGTGTTGGAATAAAACCTTTTGAGCTGCCTTTAGGCAGCTCTTTCTCGTGGATAGAAAGATGAATTAGGCAGGAGGATTATAGTTATAATGAATGAACAGGATATCAGAAAAATTGCTAAGGATCAAGGCATTGATTTGATTGGTTTTTTTTTGACTGATTCTTTAGTCGAGTGCCTTCCATACCTTGAAAAGCGCGTATCCCAGGGGTTTACCACCGGTTTTGAAGGAGGAACACCCCAACAGCGCATTGATTATATACAGCACTTTCCTCTAGCAAAATCAGGCATTGTCATCGGCATTAATTATTATCAAAAACTAGAAAGACTTAGGGACGATAAGCAAAGGGGAGCCTTGGCAGCGGTTGCCTGGGGATTGGATTATCATCAGGTCCTCAGAGAAAAAATGACGGGTCTTATGGAAAAGATAAATCTTGAACAAACAAGTCAGGGAAAGCAGTCGGTGAGTTTTAAAACTTTTGTTGATAATAGCCCATTGGTAGACCGTGGCTCAGCTTACAGAGTAGGATTGGGTTTTTTTGGGAAAAATAATTGTTTGATTAATGAAACCCTTGGAAGCTATTTTTTTATCGGGCAAATTCTCTTGGATTTAGAAATTGATTTTGAATCGGTAAAGACAATTTCCAATGGCTGCGGCGATTGTCACCGGTGTCTGGATGCCTGTCCAAATGGAGCTCTTGGTGAGGGATTCAGCCTTGAACCGTCACGTTGTATCTCATTTCTAACCCAGAAAAAAGAATTAACCAAGAAAGAAGAAACTCGGGTTAAACATTATCTTTATGGATGTGATTTATGTCAGCAGGTTTGCCCTCACAATCAAGATTTGAAAAAAACCAATGAAAAAGAATTTTGGATCACACCAGAAACGGCTTATCCCGAAATAAAGGAGATCCTTAACTTATCAAATAAAGGGTTTAAAAGAAAATTTGGAAAAACTGCAGCCGGATGGCGAGGTAAAAAAATACTGGTGCGTAATGCTAAACTCTTTCAGAAAAACCAAAAATAAGGATGTATAATCGAACAATAAATGCTATAATAATCAAGTTAATGAACTTTTATATTTTTATATTAAATGGAGGTAACAATGGTACGAAATCGTTTTGCACCGAGTCCAACAGGAAATGTCCACGTAGGCAGTCTGCGAACAGCATTATACAATTATTTATTTGCAAAAAAAATGAGCGGAGCATTTTTGCTCCGACTGGAAGATACGGATCAAACACGTTTTGAGCAAGGGGCGGTTGAAAATCTCCTTAATGCTTTAAATCTCACCGGGGTCATTCCTGACGAAGGATTGATTGAAATTAATGGTGAGGTGATTCAAAAGGGAGATTTCGGGCCTTATATACAGTCCGAACGTTTGGATATTTATCAAAAACATTTAAAAACCCTTGTGGACAATGGCCAAGCTTACCATTGCTTCTGTACCAAAGAACGTTTGGAGGAAGTCCGAGACTCTCAAAAGAAAGCCGGACAAACACCAAAATATGATGGACATTGTCGTGATCTGACGCCAGAAGATGTTCAATCAAAAATTGATGAAGGAATACCCTATGTTATTCGGCTGAAACTGCCGGAAAATGTCGTCATCCGTTTTGAGGATGGTGTTCGTGGCATCATTGAAATGAATACTAATGACTTGGATGATCAAGTGCTACTGAAAACCGATGGTTTTCCAACCTATCATTTGGCGGTTGTGATTGATGACCATCTGATGGGGATTACCCATGTTATTCGTGGCGAAGAATGGCTGCCATCGACCCCCAAACATGTCTTTTTATATCAGTGCTTTGGTTGGCAGGCTCCGCAGTTTGTCCATTTGCCAAATATTTTAAATGATGATCATAAAAAATTAAGCAAACGTCAGGGTGATGTTTCTGTTGGAGATTTTCTTGCCAAAGGGTATCTTCCCGAGGCTTTAGTGAACTATCTTGCACTTTTGGGCTGGAGTCCTGAAGATGATCAGGAAATCTTTACCATGGAAGAACTCATTCAGGCCTTTGACCTTTCGAGAATTAACAAATCAGGAGCCGTTTTTGATCGATCAAAACTTAATTGGATGAATGCCCAGTATATTAAGGAATTACCCATTGAAATTTTGGTAAAAAACCTGATTCCTTTCATTATCGATGCCGGATATATTAATGTTGAAGATATTGAAAATCGAAAAGATTGGCTTGAAAAAATCGGCGAGCTGCTCAGGGAACGTATTGAGTACTTTGCCCAGGCAAAAGAAGAACTGGCCTTGATTTTTAAAAATGATTTTGTGGTCACTGACGAAGAAGCATTGGAATTTCTTAAGGCAGAGTCAACAAAGCGTCTGTATCAGGTATTGGTTGAAAAAATTGAAGCCACCGACGTTTTAGATGCTGCCCGCGGAAAAGCAATTCTCAAGGAAATCCAAAAACAGGAAAAAATTAAGGGCAAGATGTTGTATATGCCAAGTCGGATTATGATCACCGGCGAAATGCATGGTCCAGATCTTACCTTGATTATGGATGTTTTAGGAAAAGACGAAATATTGGCCAGATTAATGTCAATGAAGTCGATTATTGATTAAAAAAACAAATAGAAATTATTCGAAAGTGGATTATTTTTATGACAAACGAAGGAGAAGAACGTGTGGATAAACAGAAAGTAAATAAAAAAAGCGTGATACAGTTAATACTAGTGATCGTGCTTATTTTTACTGCAGGTTATGTATTATTTATTGGGATCACTGTTGGTGTTTATGATATTGGAAAAATCGGAAATAGTATGAAATATGGTTTAGATTTAACCGGTGGAGTGAATGTTGTACTGGAAGCCTCGGGTACTGCCGAAGATCCGGTTACATCTGAAAAAATTGATTCTTCAATTCTGACCATTCGTCAAAGAATTGATTCCATTGGAGTAACAGAACCAACCATTACAAAACAGGGCAACAACCGAATTCGTGTTTCTATTCCTTCGGTCAGTGATCAGGAAGAAGCGTTGAACCTCATTGGTAAAACTGCTCAGCTTGAGTTTTTAGGCCCTGATGACACTGTTATCCTTACAGGAAAAGATGTTGTAGATTCCAAGGGCGTCATGCAAAATGATAGCAGTGGGGTACAAAAAGCAGTGGTTACCCTTAAATTCAGTGAAGAAGGCACTAAGCTTTTTGCTGCTGCCACTGAAAAATACCAGGGACAAATAATCAAAATTAAACTAGATAATGACATCATTTCTTCACCAACAGTCAACGTTGTTATAACGACAGGGGAAGCAGTGATTGAAGGGATGGCTAACATTGATGAAGCTGGAAACCTGGCATCATTAATCAGAGGAGGAGCACTTCCTGTTAAGCTTGATCCGGTTGAAATTCGGACCATTGGACCTACCCTTGGTCAGAATTCTTTAAATGAAAGTATTTACGCAGGTATTATCGGCATTAGTCTGGTACTTCTTTTTATGCTTGTTATGTATCGGGGACTTGGTTTTATTGCAGATCTTGCCCTGCTGATTTATATTATGATTGTACTTTCGATTATGGCTGCACTTAATGTCACACTGACCCTTCCGGGAATCGCAGGTATTATCCTGACAGTCGGGATGGCGGTGGATGCCAACGTTATTATTTTCTCTCGAATCCAAGAGGAATCCCGTTCGGGGAAATCCTTGCTGACGGCCATTGATGTTGGTTTTTCAAGAGCTTTTGGGACAATTTTGGATTCGAATGTAACCACACTTATTGCCGGATTTGTGCTTTTCTTTCTCGGCAGCGGAAGCGTACAGGGCTTTGCAGTTACCCTTATCTTAGGGATTCTGGTAAGTATGTTTACGGCAGTTGTTATTACAAAAAGACTGGTTAAAATTTTAGTGAAAACAGGCTTATTTAATAGTAATGCCTTTTACGGATTATAGGGAGGAGGACCATAATGAGAAGAATAAAAGTAGCAGAAAAAAGCAAGCTATGGTTTACTTTCTCTTTGATATTGATTACTATTAGCTTGGGTTCCCTTTTAATTCAGGGACTCAATTTTGGTATCGATTTTATCGGCGGGACCATTGTGACCATTGAATTAAATACGCCCTTTGAAAATGCGGATGCCCGGGCTATTGTGGATAAGTTTGATCCTGGTGCAGATGTGACCTATGCCGGTGACGCGAAAACTCAGGTGATCGTTACCACTAAAAAAAGTTTGAATACCGAAGAACGTCAGGCGTTGTTCGCAGGCTTTAAGGACAAATATAACCTGGTCGATTCAAATCTAATATCCATCGATACGGTGAATCCTTCGATCGGTAAAGAAATGGCGAGTAATTCAATTATTGCCATTGTTGTTGCCGTATTATTGATGTTGGTATATATTACCTTTCGTTTTGAATTTCTCTTTGGGATCACGGCCATTATTGCCTTGATCCATGACTTGATTGTTGTTTTAGGAGTTTACTCGCTTTTCCAAATTCAGGTGAACTCCCCATTTATTGCGGCAATTCTAACAATTCTCGGGTACTCCATTATGGACACCGTTGTTGTTTTTGACCGTATCCGGGAAAACCGTCCAAAGTTTGGGAAGCATGCCTATACAGACTTAGTTGATACCAGTGTTACTCAGACAATGGCGCGAAGCATTAATACTTCGCTCACCACCTTAATAGCCATTACCTCACTGTATATCTTTGGGGTCCCGGCGATTAAGGACTTTGCATTACCTTTAATTGTGGGGATTACCATTGGAACCTATTCATCAATTTTCAATGCCAGCGCCCTTTGGTTTGCAATTAAGGACTATCAATTTAAAAAACATGAAAAAGCGATTGCAAAATAGTATTATAGTTTAATTTAAGTTTAATAAATCTAGCGCCAGAGATGAATTTCTCGGGTGCTTTTTTTAACCTTATAATTAAGAATAAACGGGTAATGTTGATTTTACCCTTGAGTTATAGGATAATAGAAAGAAATAACACAGAGGTAAAACAATGACAGTAAAAACTAAATGGATACCGCGAAATGAAGAAAGAAATAATAGTGATGAAGAAAATAAAAAAATATTAATCGATGATTTAATGAGCAGCTTTGGATTAAGCCGCTTAACGGCAGAGTTATTCATTAACCGAGGGATTGCCTCCATTGAGGAAGCACATCGTTATCTTAAGCCAAGCCTAAAGGACCTTCATGATCCTTTCTTATTGGAAGATATGGCAAAAGTCGTTGATAGAATTCTTGAAGCGAAGTCAAAGGCAGAAAAAATATGTCTATACGGTGATTATGATGCTGACGGCACAGCAGGCGTTTCGGTTCTCTTAAAATTCATGGTTGATCAGAATTTTAATGTTGATTATTATATTCCCAATCGACTAAAAACCGGCTATGGTCTTCATATGTCACCTTTGCAAACCCTGATTGATCAGAGGGTGAACTTAATTATTACCATTGATAATGGCATTTCAGCCAAGGAACAAATTGATTTCTGCAATGCAAACAATGTTGATGTGATTGTCACAGACCATCATGAATGTCATGGAACACTTCCAGATGCCTTTGGAATTATTAATCCCAAACGACCTAATTCACATTATCCCTTCAGAGACCTTTGCGGCGCCGGGGTAGCATTAAAGCTAATTCAAGCCATCGCCGCCAGACTTGAAATAAAGGTGGATCTGCAGGAAAGTATTGAGTGTGTGGCGTTGGCTACAGTAGCTGATTTAGTACCTCTGCGGGATGAAAATCGAACATTGGTATCTCTGGGCCTGAATTATCTGAATACGACCCCAGTAAATTACGGATTACAGGCACTGATGAAAGTCAGTGATTTAAAGGAAATAAAAGCCTGGCATTTTGGATTTGTGCTGGGACCTAAAATTAATGCTGCTGGCCGCCTGGGTGAAGCGGACCGGATAGTAGAGCTTCTCACAGAAAGTGATTCTCAAAAGTTAATGGCTCTGGCAGAATTTCTCAGTGATGAGAATCAAAAGCGACAAGAATTAGAAAAGAAAATATTAGAAGAAGCCATATTGGTGGTTGAAGGCAATCGACTTTTTGAAGAAGATGTTCTAGTTGTTGCCGGTGAAGGCTGGCATTCCGGAGTCATTGGTATTGTTGCCAGTCGGCTTCAAGAAAAATATTATGGTCCGGTGATTGTGATTGGGATTGAAAATGGCATTGGAAAAGGATCATGTCGGAGTGTTGAGGGATTTAATGTTTTTGAAGCACTAACTTCCTGTAGAAACCTATTTACAAGTTTTGGAGGCCATGCCATGGCCGCCGGGTTTTCAATTCCAGAAGAAAATATTATTGACATGGTAAAGGAAATGAATACTTATGGAAAATCCGTTAACCTGAAAGACTGTTTGGTAAAACGACTGTATTACGACAGTGAAATTAAATCGGATGAAGTAACCTGGGAGCGATTAAAGGAAATCGAGCTTTTTGAACCCTGTGGAATTGGGAATCCCGGAGTTCAGTTTATGATGAATAATCCTGGCTTAAAATCCGGCGGAACGATGGGGAAAGAACGGTCTCACCTTTACCTGAACTTTCAGGATTTTCGGGGAGTAGGCTTCGGGTTAGGTGATTTTCTCAACCGCGTTCCTGAGATTTCGCTGGGAGGTCAACCTGGCATCGGACTCTTGTGTCGATTGGACAGCAATGAATTTCGCGGCGAAAAATCACTTCAATTGGTGATTAAAGACATAAAAAAAAATCCTCTTTGGGAATTTGAATCTGCCAAAGTATTGGTAAAGTTAATTGTTAAAGAGAAAAATCCTATGGCAGAAATCAAGATTATTCTTGATGGCATTTTCCCAAGAGAGCTGGCCTTAAATCGTAATACTATCCGATTTGTCTATGGGCTGATAAAAAGATGCGGAGATCATGGGATACCCATTAAAAAAACCGGTGAAGTGACCAGGAATTTGTCACCCTTTCATTTGCTTCTCGCCTGTGAGACTCTAAGAGAAGCAGGCCTCATTGCCTATGCTTTGAAGAATAATACTTTATTTTTTGAAATAATTCAAGCAGATAAAAAAAAGGATATTCAAAAGACAAAACTAATGATAAAATTAAGGGAACTATTAAATTATTAGCAAGGGAGAATATTAATGGATCTTAAAGAAAAAATCGGAATTTATGAAAACTTTCCCAAAGAGGGCATTAGTTTTAAAGATATCAACAGTCTCATACTTGAACCAGACGCCTTTAAACTGGTAATTGACGAAATGCTAAAAGTGGCAAAAGCATTGGATGCCAATATCATAGCAATCCCTGAGGCGAGAGGATATATTTTCGGAACTCCTTTGGCTTATTTATTGGGCGCAGGCTTAGTACCAGTAAGAAAGCCCGGGAAACTTCCTGGTGAAATTTCTACTGAAGAATATGATTTAGAATACGGCTCTAGTATTGTTGAAATGCAAAAAAACTCCATTAAGCCGGGAGATCGTGTCATTGTTGTCGATGATTTACTGGCAACCGGGGGCACCATCATGGCAGCAACAAAGCTCGTTGAAAAACTTGGTGGCGAAATTTCAGGAATTATTACCCTTATTGAATTAACCGATCTTGGTGGCCGTGACGTGCTTAAAGATTATTTCGTTCATTCACTGATTACATATCCCTGTTAAATTGAGAGCTTAAATTTAAACAAAGGCAGAAACAATATGGAAAATGATGCAATAAGAGGAAAAATTGACAATGTAATAAACCTTGTAAAAGCAAATAATCCCGATGCCAATACAGACATGATTAATAAAGCATACGAATTGGCACGGGAAGCTCACAAGGATCAAAAGCGTCTTTCCGGTGAGGAATATGTTATTCATCCGGTTTCAGTTGCCTATATTTTGGCTGAAATGCAAATGGATACGGAAACCATTGTGGCTGCCATTTTACATGATGTTATCGAAGATACTGTTTATTCCTATGACTACATAAAAGAAGCATTTAATGAACAGATAGCAGATCTGGTAGAAGGCGTCACTAAAATCGGTCGAATCGCCTTCCAGTCGAAGGTCGAAAGTCAAGCAGAAAATCTTCGGAAAATGATTCTGGCTATGTCAAAAGACATTCGCGTCATACTCATTAAATTAGTGGATCGTCTCCATAATATGCGAACCCTGGAGTATATGCGTGAGTCAAAACAAATTGAAAAAGCCAAGGAAACTTTGGATATTTACGCACCCCTGGCAAATCGTCTTGGGATTTCTACCATTAAATGGGAACTGGAAGATCTTGCTCTTAAATACCTTGATCCCGATGGATATTATGATTTAGTTCAAAAAATTAAAACAAAAAAAAGCACCAGAGAAGCCTATATTGCCATGGTGATTAATATTCTATCCAAGGAAATTGAAAAGGTTGGAACCAATGCTGAGATCTATGGAAGATCTAAGCATTTTTATAGTATTTATCGAAAAATGAAAATTCAGAAACGTAATTTTGATGAGATCTATGACCTCATTGCGGTTCGAGTGATTGTTGATTCTTTAAAAGATTGTTACGGTGTTTTAGGTGTGGTCCATTCCCAATGGACACCAATTCCGGGGCGTTTTAAAGATTATATTGCTATGCCAAAACCAAACCTCTATCAGTCCATTCATACCACGGTTATGGGACCTAAAGGCGAACCCTTTGAAATACAAATCAGAACCAGAGAAATGCATGAAACGGCAGAATACGGCATTGCCGCTCACTGGAAATACAAAGAAGGTCGCATTGATTCAAAAGATACCAAATACGAAGAACAAATGACCTGGCTTCGTCAAATGCTTGAACTGCAAAGAGATTCTGAAGATGCCGGAGAATTGGTTGAAACCATAAAGGTGGATTTACTTAACGAGGAAGTTTATGTATTTTCACCTAAGGGAGCAGTTGTTCCACTACCAGCAGGATCCTGCCCACTTGATTTTGCCTATCGCATTCATAGTGATATTGGAAACCATTGTGTTGGAGCACGGGTAAATAATAAGATTGTTCCTCTTAATAGTCCCTTGAAAAGTGGGGATATTGTGGAAGTGATGACTTCTAAAAACTCCAATGGCCCCAGCCGGGATTGGCTGACCTTTGTTAAGAGCCCCCATGCAAGAAATAAAATTAAGCAATATTTTAAAAAAGAAGAAAAAGACGAAAATATCCAAAAAGGCCGGACAATACTTGAACGAGAAATTAAACGTGAAGGTCTTCAACATTCAAATCTCTTAAATCTAACCAATCTGGAAATACTTGCTGAAAAGTGTACCTTTAAAACTTTAAATGACTTTTATGCTGCCATTGGTTATAATGGCATAAAAATAGGCACGGTTTTTCAAAAAATGCGACTTCTATTTCCAAAAGAATTTCCTGAAGAAGCGGAAGAAATTGTTCTTAAAAAGCCTCAGAAGGAATATAAAACAGGCAGTAGCACTGTTATTGTTGAAGGTCACAATGAGATTGATGTTCATTTTGCAAAATGCTGTAATCCAGTTCCAGGGGATAAAATAGTTGGTTATATTACCAAAGGCCGGGGGATTTCAGTTCATCGGGCGGACTGCTCCAATGTCCTTAATTTAAGTGACCCTGCTCGAATTGTAGACGTTGAGTGGAATAAATACAGCACAGGTTCCTTTACTGCTGAAATTCATATTAAAGCCATAGAGTCCCAAGGTACCATCATAAAAATCACGAAAACCTTTATGGAAATGAAAATTCCAGTGACGGCCCTGAATTCAAAAAATGAAAAAAATGAATACGATTTTTTTGCTGCAACATTTGAAGTAAAAAGTCGACGGGAGTTAAATTTGCTCATCAAAAATTTAAATAAAATAAGCGAAATCACACAGATCTATCGAGTTTAAGGAGAAAAAATGCGGGCAGTGATACAAAGAGTATCTTCTTCAGAGGTACGTGTTAACCAGGAAACCGTTGGAGCCATTGGTTTTGGTTTGAATGTGCTTTTGGGTATCAAAGAAGATGATAATGAAGCAGATATGGACTATATCATTCATAAACTCATTCATCTGAGAATCTTTGAAGATGATGATGGAAAAATGAACCGATCCATTTTAGATGTTGATGGAGAACTATTGTTAGTTTCTCAGTTTACCCTTTATGGTGATTGCAGAAAGGGAAGACGGCCAGGTTTTTCCAGAAGCGGTCCTGTAGTTGCCGCAAAGAAAAAATACGAAGTTTTTGTTGAAAAACTGGGATTACAACCCCTGAAAAAGTTTGCTGCCGGAGTTTTTCAGGAAGATATGGAAGTACTTATCGTTAATGATGGACCGGTAACTTTATTACTTGACAGCGAAAAACAATTTTAGGAGGAATCATGGAAATCAGAAAACTTTCCCTAGGACAAATGGGAACCAATTGTTATATACTTTGGGATGAAAATTCACTGGAAGCAGCAGTGATTGACCCCGGATTTGAAGATGCAAGAATTTTAGAAATCATTGAAGATAATAAACTCAATGTAAAATACATTCTATTAACCCATGGTCATTTTGATCATCTTGGTGGGGTTAACCAGGTGAAAGCTGCAACAGGGGCCAAGGTTCTCATCCATGAAAACGATGCGGACTGTTTAACAGAGCCAAAGAGAAATATTTCAGTTTTAGCTGGAATGGCGCTTAAGCTTGAACCTGCAGACGGTTTGCTTTCCGAGAGTGAACCCATTCATGTAGGGAAACTCAACATTCAAGTGATTCACACTCCGGGGCATTCCAAAGGAGGCGTATGTTTTTTAGTGGAAGACACCCTCATTGCCGGAGATACTCTTTTTAATACCTCCATTGGACGAACTGATTTTGCGGATGGTGATCTCAGTGAATTATTAGGTAATATCCAAACAAAGATTTTCGTTTTGGGTGACAACATAAAAGTTTTACCAGGCCATGGAGAAAACACCACCATTGGTTATGAAAAGAAACATAATCCCTTTCTTCAAGGACGGTCCTAGGGGAGGTCTTATATGAGAACTCTTCGTTTTGATTTAGAACGTCCTTCCCTGGAATACTATTTTCACGAATTATATCAAGCCTTTGATCCAGGTGTGAAAAATAACCTTGAAGGAGAGTCCGATGGAGTTCTGACTCAAAGATGTGACGGAAAAACCCTGGTATTATCTTTATCTTGGGACGGTGCCAAAGCTTTGAAACGGCATTTCGAATTTAATAACGATGATGATCCTCTTGATAATAGTATTTACAAGGGGTTTCTTTATGAATTGCTCTGCGAATATTTTGGTAAAACCCTGGAGTGGGGAACCTTAACAGGAATAAAGCCAGTCAAAATTGTTCAAAACTATTTAAATGAAGGAATGAACAGTTCAGATATTGAGAAAAAGTTTATGAAATATTATCGGGTGAGTTCTGATCGAACCCAGTTGCTCTTAGATTTAGCCCTTAAGCAAATGCCTTTTATTAGATCCAAAAATAGAATCATGGACAAGAAACGGGTAAGTTTATATGTTGGAATTCCTTTATGTCCTGCAAAATGCTCTTATTGCTCGTTTATATCGACCATTGTCGATAAAAATGGGAGTAATTTAGAAATGTATTTTAAACATTTGCTTTTAGAGGTGAACGCCATTGGGGAAGCCTTTAATCGCTATGGCATTATCATCGATACCCTTTACATTGGCGGCGGAACCCCGACGGTTTTATGCGCAGAACAGCTGGAGACACTGATGTCTATTCTAGAAGCATCATTTGATCTTTCAAAAATCCGGGAATATACCCTGGAGGCTGGCCGACCGGAAACCATTACAAAAGAAAAAATGGAAGTCGCCAAAAAACATGGGGTTGACAGGCTTTGTCTAAATCCCCAAACNATGAATNCCCAAACATTGGAAACTGTTGGCCGATACTGGGAAAAGGGCCTGNTCGAAGAACAGGCATCCTTAATTCAGTCAATGGGATTTAAGACCTTGAACATGGATCTCATTATAGGGTTAGNNGATGAAAGTCCTGAGGATTTCTTGTTTTCNCTTGATGCTGTCATGGCATTGGCTCCGGAAAACATTACGGTCCATAACCTTTCCATAAAAAAAGGATCGAAAATGAAGCATACTAATGGCATTCATGTCGGTGAGGGTTATGGCGAGGATTTTTATCAAACCGTGAGAAAACGACTCCGTGATAAAGGCTATGATCCATACTATCTCTATCGACAAAAATATACCCAGGGAAACAGTGAGAACATCGGTTATTCGAAAGCTGGACATGAAGGGATCTACAATATTTTAATGATGGCCGAAAAACAATCCATTATTGGTATCGGTGCAGGCTCCACTGGAAAGTTATATGATCCGATGAAAGACAGTATCCAAAGAGTCATTACCGTTAAAGATATTAAAACTTACAATGAGCGCTTTGATCAGATTATTGAAAAAAAGGTAAAGGCATATCAGGTTTTTGATTCTGAACAACTCGGAGAACTAATCTAAAATTTAATTTTCCTGAAAGGAGGAGGTAGGAAACTATCGCCTCTTTTCATTTAATCTTTAAATTGGAATTGATTGAACGAAGTTTTCAAGAATTGCAGTGTGATTTTGAATTCAGACTTGACAATTTTGTCTTAAATTCATTATAATGTAAAGGTTAAGATGATAAAAATTATTGTAACTATTTGGAGGTATAATGAAAACTTTTTATAGAAATGCCCTATGTGG
>JGI24147J20444_1000057_pt1 | contig 100052 bp, 49 predicted proteins | sample BarGraIncub1133A_FD_20444 | JGI IMG/M metagenome (IMG submission 20444) | reverse complement strand
AAAAGTGTCCATCTTTTTAAATATTAAATGACTGATTATCATCATTTTAAGAATATCAGTCCGCGAATTGAAGGTTTGTGTCAGACGGGAGACCCCGCCCCGCCCTCTCGAACTTTTGTAATTACAACCTTCGAAAACCGCCTTATATGCCACGCATACCTCATTACAATTCATAAAAAAACCACCGATATAAATCAGTGGTTCAGATACTTAGACGTTTGGTAATTACACAAATGAACTGACAAGTCCGGAGGAAAATGTGTTCTCACATGGGAAGTTGTTCATACCAATGAATAAAGTATCCCAGGCGTCGGTACCATCGGTCCTGTTTTCCAATTTATCTTCATCACTCTCGGCCAATTTCTCACCGCGTTTATCTTTCTTGAAACCATTTGGACCCTGATAGATTCCAGTCTGTTCCATGGCCAACAACAAAGCTTCATTTTTATTTTTATTGAACATTGGAAATAAACCTTGCTGCCCCTTTAATGCCATATTGATTAAGTTATTTTTTTCCATGTGATTCATTGGATTACCAATATGAATACCTTTGACCTGCCATCCTTTTTTTATGAATGTGTCCATGATTACAGATGCAAAATCAATATCATTAACAGCATAATTACTATTCAATGCAGTACTATCATAGTAATAAATTACCTCTTTCCTTTTTTGATGCCGGTAGTAATGGCAGAAGTCCTCTACAATTTCAACTAATTTACGATCATACTTAACGTAAAAAGATTTCAATGTCTTCATTTTGAAACCGGAACTTTGACCGGCAACTAACCAGTTAATTTTGCCATTATAATCAAATGCAATACTTATTGGTGCATTCTTATCTAGATCTCCATCCTGAAGACAGGAAAGATCCTTTGTTTTATCAAAGTCAAAATCAAGATTGCGCAGGTATGAATTGTCAAAAGCTGTATAGTAATGATCAGATTCCTTTAGGTTGTTATAGAATCCATCTTTGAGCATACCTACCCTTTTGCACATAATTGAGGTCTGGAATACCAATGCTGGAAGATCACGCTTCATCTGCTTTATATAGGACTCACCTAGTACCTGAAGATTCTCGATGGAACTGAATACATTATAGTCAACAGCAATTCTACGGAACTTTGCCAAATCACTGCACAATGATTTATAGTAAGCAAAAATATATGGTTTTGGTTTAATTCCTTTTTGTTCAAATTCTTTCAGCTTACTCATAATTCTCCACTTCTCATATATAATTGCATCAATCTGAGCAATGAGTTCCTTATCACATTTGGATTCATAATTAAGAAACCAACTTCCTTTTTTTGTTGTTGGCATATCAGAAATAATTAACATACTGTGATGGAATGGAGATTTTCCAAAATGAGCACGTGTACCACCATTAGCAGGAAACGTTTCATTATTAAGTTTCTCATGATCCAGGAATTTCGCTTCATCTAAAAGAAGTGAGTCAAATGTTAATGAATTGGATGACCCTACAACGTCTTGAGATATAATTGGATTAATAGATCCATTATACCAACTTATTACATGATCATAATTTACAGGCTCTGTTAATGGTTTTTCAAAGTGTGCTGATCTTGGAGGTTTTTGACCAACAAAAAAATGAAAATTTCTTTTATATCCCCAACTTTCCCAGGCTGCTATTGTTCCTGGTAGTGTACGAGTAAATGCTTGCTGGAATGTACCGGCGATTATTCCATGATTTCCGCGTGGCATCCTCTGTACGTTACCAAGTTCATAAGGTGCTGCAATACCATGAGTCTTTCCAAGGCGCCTTCCACCAACTACAACTTCGGTATTGCACTTTCTGAACATTACGCGCTGTTGAGCGGCATTAAAATAGATTTTTTGGGTTTCTCTAGAGATCGGCATATTTTTCAAGACTTTTTATGTCGATTTCATCATAAGTCACATCTTCAATCTGATCTTCATATTTTTTCTTCATAGCAGCTTGTTTTTCCTTAAAGTTTGGCATTGGATTAATACCGATTACGGTTGGATCTTCAGTGGGTTCTAGTTGTTGTGGTACAATTTGATCCCATGGCGTTCTTTCAGCGTCTTCAGTGTCAAGCTGATTGAATTTACCGTATGTGGCCATGGCTTTAACCATTGATCCCGGATCATTCTTTAATTCTGCCAGATCGTAAGCTTTATCAATTCTATTATTGAATTTAAAGCGGTGCCAGTCTTTAGATTGTCTATTTATGGAACCCAGTAGGTCTTTTATGATACGAAGGTCCTCATAGGCCGCAGAACGCTCAACACCGCTACTATTCATTATATGTTGAATGATCTCACGGTCTTGTTTGGATGGAAATTCATTCATAAGGGTGTAGGCTGAACGAATTCTAAGCAAGCGGTCACGAACTTGCGGAGCCAGGTATGCTAACTTATCAGCATCATCATAGAGGTGCTGTACACAAATGTCGTATGTTTGTTTTTTGCTCATTGACATAGGTTTAATTATAAATAGGCCCTGACATGATCAGAGCCTATTTATTTTATTTGATTTGGATTTTATTCTCCGGTACCTGGGTTCACATTTTCGCCTGCAGTAAAGTTTTCACCTCCTGCTTCGCAATCTGTAGACCCTTCACCTGGTTCCGTATTTTCCACTGCAGGTAGAAGATCTTCACCACCTTCTGTGTGATTTTGTTCTCCGGTACCGGGAATTTCTTTTATTTCTAAAACTTCACCGACTATTAAGCCTAAAGCTTTGAAATTTGCAACCTGATCAGGTGCAAAAGTTTCACCATTTTGAATCAATTCGTTGTATCGTAACTGCATTTTTTCGAGTAATGCATTCATTTTATCCGTTTCTCCGGATTCAATCAATACAACCATTTTAGATTTGTTGTCACTCAAAAATTTGCGATTTGCAGAAACGCGCTTGGCATCAATCTTTTCACCAGGGATAATTATCGGTTTTTTATCTGTAGCAATTGGTGCATTTGCATCGAAGCTATCATATAGATTCCAGTTGTAAGTTAAAGTGCCATCCAGTTCCAATAATTCCTCAAGGAAAGGAAGTCTTTCAGATGCCGTATGACCTTCACTGCTCAATACTTTCAATCTTTCAAAACGAGATCTCATTTCATGATAAATGATCACGTTCTTTTCAACAATTGCCTGCATATTTTCAGGTAAGGTGTCGTGATCCGGACGCTTTCCTTTTACCGATATCGCTTCAAGTTTTGTTTCAAGATTTGAAACTTTTGTCTCTAACTCCTGCGAATTTTCCACCGGCGCAATAAATCGTTGATCACCAATGATTTTCTTTAGTTCATATTCCACTTTCTCAAAGTTGGACCTATGAATCACATTTTGGTGCAGTATTCGGTTTCTGTTACCCTGTAGCATCAACTTTGCACCTTCTTCGATCGTGCGAACTTCGGGATCAGCATCAAGCCAATCGTTCACTTGCTGTAAATACGATTTTTCAATATTCATTTTTTTTATGGATTATGGGTTCTTTATTAAAGTATTTCAAAAGTAATTACGGGTAATTACAACAAAAAAGACAAAAAAAACGCCTGACAATTGATGCCAGGCGTTTCAATAATTTATTGAAGGATATTTTTACACACCCGGATTGATAGTACCATCATTGGTGACGATCGCGCCGGTGTAAAATAAGCCTGGGGCAAGGTCGGTAACAGTAACGGTAATGGTTGTACCCATTTCGTCAGTTGCAGCTCCACCAAGCTTCTGATCAATGGCTGTGTCTGTTTGAAACATTTCATTTCCAACGACGCGCCATTTGCCTTTCTTTGTTTGTGCCAGGTAGACCATATCGTCATTATTTGCCTGCATACAGAATCCGGAAGCGTCTTCTTCAACGCCTGGGTGTTGCAATACCAATTGATTCAAGAATGTTTTGCTTGGTCTGGTACCTTGACTTTTACCATCAAGTGGTGACTTGTCAACAATTACACCGATCTTCTGCCATTTTGCCAATGCTGCTAAGATAAAAGATCCGGTGTAGGTTACCAGTTCCCCCATTGCCGTAACAAATGTTTCTGGCAAAGTTGGCCAGGTTACAATATCCCTCTTGGGAATGCAGTATACATCTTCGCGGATTCCCGGAAGATTTGTTTGTCCAACTTTCCAATCAAGATCTTTATAGTTCAAATCCATAACTATTTTCTCCTATTTTTTTGTGAATGAATAATTAAGCTTGAAATAGTTTTGCAACCAACAAACGTTCCGGGCTGATGCTTTCAAACTGTACACCAAAGAACATGGCCATAACAAACTGCAAAACAAAAGCAGCATGTTTTTCAACAGTGATCTTTTCGGTATCACCTTCCTGATCAACACCAACAAGCATATTGCCCTTTGTTGTCAAGTGGATGTAAGGGGACGTTTTCTTGTTTGAAAGTGCAACCAATTCGCATGTATCATCAGATGCTTCAAGATATGTTTTCTTGAATGCGGTGTTATAAGGCAATGCACCATGACTGGCCTGGTAGTCGTCATTATACATGTCATAAACCGTTTTTGAGATAAACATTTTCGTTGTTTCACCTTTAAGTTCATCCATCGCTGCCCGATAAATAGCCTTCAGTTTATCAACGGCATTGCTTGCAGTGATAGCTTCAGTTAATTCAACCAAATTACCTTGTGCAACTGAAATTTTTGGTGTGGCACCGGCCATATCAGCGGTGGTAATGGTATCAAAACCATCGAACAAATCGGCAGTGGTAGTACCTTCAGAATTACGGACAGCTGACCATAGAACTTTATTGATGTTCTTGGAAATCTTCTTTGCCAAAAAGGCCAACACCAATTGGGTGATTTTTGTTTCTGTCAAACCCTGACCGCTCAAAACTGCATCGCCATAAATTGACTTTGCAACAGAGTTGGGCTCAAATTCCTTGACAACAGACCCGAAATATGTTTCCAAGTCACGACCTTTGACAGTAACACCGTTTTTGTCAATACGTGATGGGTCGTATGGTCCAATCTCAATGTCTCCATCTAATTGTCCTACCGTTTCCTTACCACGTATGCCGGTACGTAATGACATGTGAGCCAATGATGTTGCTAAAGCAATCACCGGCATCATCAATAATTCCTTGCGAAATTTCGCAGCACTAAGCGCAAGCGCTTCTGGGGTTATTTCTACCATTTCAGTAAATTTATTTAAGATTTAATAATTGATTATTCCGGGAGCAAGTTGTACAACTTGCGTGCAGATTCAACAGTGTTTGAAAAGGAGTCACCACCTTCGCCTTTGCCGTCTTCGTCAGTTACCTGCTTTGATTTTCCGGTTGTATCACCGGCACCATTTTTCAAATTTGTAATTTGAGTTTCCAGTTCAGTGATTTTTGTTGCTTGCGTTGCAACGGTAGCTTCAGCAGAATTTGCACGGGTATCAGCGGCAACGGTAGCCTCTTTTTCTGTAACTACATTGGCTTTTTCAGTCTCAACTGAATCCTCCAATGATTCGATGTTGGCTTCAATGTCTTCAATTTGCTTTTCATTGAGAAAAACGCCTTTTCCATCTGATTCCAGTTTTTCAACACCTATCACGGCGTTGATTTTGATAGGTTGTTTTTTCATTTCGCTTGTTATTTTATAGGTAAATAAATTTTCAGAGTTAATTCGGTTCGTAGGAAGTCCAAACACATTCAATTTTTCTTTCATGGAAATCATGTTCACTTTTTCAGGTGCATCAATAATTTCATCAATGAATCCATATTCCTGAGCTTCTTTTGCGTTCATCCATCCACCGACTTTCATCAGTGCCAACATTTCTTCCATTGTTTTGCCGGTTTTCGTGGCATACATCTGTGCAAGTACCTGGTCAATCTTGTCATTGGCCAATTTGTCGGCCATTAATTCAGAAATTAATGCTTCCATCTGATCAGCATTAAGATTTTCCCAAATACCTACTGGAGTCATCACTTTATGAATCAGATAAAAGCCATTGGAGGCCATACAAATTTTTTTTGCTTTTAAGGTGGCTAGAGTAGCAGCTGAAGCGTTGAATCCCATCATGTGAACTGTTACGTCTCCATGTTCTTGAATTCTGTCGCACATAGACAAACCATCATACAAGCGGCCACCATTTGAGTTCATTCGTAGAAAGACCGGCTTTCCTTTGTTCTCATTAAGTTTTTGCTTAACGTATCGGGTGGAATATTCCCACTCGCCAATAAAACCGTCAATATCAATTTGATAATTCATATAGTAGCATAAAAAAAAGTTGCAGTATGAAAATTCACACTGCAACTTTACGGCTATAATAAATCAGAAAAAAAGACTATAAATCAATAATATCTATAGGGGGAAGTGTTGAAATCCACGTAATTTCAAAAGGTACAGATCGCATCCCGGATGGTGTAGCATCAATTGCCGGTGAAAATGAAATCTCCGGAAAGGTTTTTTTGTCAGTCCCAACTAAGTATTTGTTTTTATAAATATCAGTCAGACGGTAAGCATAAAAATTTGTTTGAAGTTTATGTTGTAGCTCAGATTCGCCATTGTCATATATAATTCCTGCAATTTTTGTAGTATAGACTAATCCGTTATCAGTTCGCTCTGATGTTGAATTGCACGAAGATGGTTCAGTAAGTTTTAATTTCTGAAAATTTCCTATTGCAGAAATAGTATCACCTGGTTTAATAATTTTCCTTGGATAAAGTGTCAATTCTCCTTCTGTAATATATTCGACTGATAAAATCATCGGAAGTGTTTTCGTACTCATAATATTTAATTTAAAAAGTGCGCAATGTGCTAATTGTGTGAATAGTGCGGTATTTGCTTAAAGTGTTTATTTACGACAAAACAGGCTTTGAAGTCATATATAATTTTACGCAATCTTAAGATCTTTTTCTCTAAAATATTTTTGATTCAACCGGTGGAAAATTTGAGCTACCGTATCCCAATAGATTTCATCAATTCCATGTTTCTCCATATAGGCATAAATTGCTGCAGCGCGTTTTACCCGAACCTTTCTAAGCTCTGATACTTCCAGAAAAAGATTCTTTTTGAATAATTCAGAAAAGCTGTCTTCTAAAGCGTTTTTCCCACTATTGTATAGAAAGTTGTAATACCTTGGATCTTTACCTTTGAAGTATGGAATTGGAATAATTACATTTGCGCCATCTCCGGTGTCGGGAATTCTGTCACAAGGTGTTTTAACCAGTAGTTCATTAAGCAACCTCATTTCTGGGCTATCCTTAATCAAACTTACCGGGCTCCCAAAAGAGTGTGCTATCCACTGTGCCAAATATTCGGGAACTTTCAGATAAACATTGTAATCGCTCATAATCGTATGCAATATTAAGTGGGGATAATTGATTTTAAAAATTCAATGATGTAGTTAAAAGAGCCTCAATCCATTTGTATAAACTTCAATGGCTGTATCTACTTGTTTTTCAAGCTTTCGACTTTCTTGTAAAATTTTAAAGTCCCTTGTCTTGATATAGTCTTTCTGGGCTTTACGCATATTAGTTACCAGTTCTAAAAATTCGCTTGCTTTCATATTTAAGTAAATTTGAATGTTTTTCCGGTTGCAAAAAATTCTATAACAATAGTGGTAGTGAACGGCATATTTGATCTATCAATTTGATTCAGGTCATTCTTTATTGATTCACATGAGGTAAAGAATTTTTTCTGTACACCGCTCTGGCTGAATAAAACGATATATTTATCATCACCGAATTTTGTTGTAACATGCGCTTCATAATCAAGAACATCAATTTCACAGTTGACAATAGAGTGAATAGATACAGCAGGGACATCGAACTTTATCTTACTGTTCAACCGTTTTATATTTAAATCAGAGAACTTTGTCATATATTATTTTTTTTATCAAGTTTCGTGAATTACAGTGTTTGGACCAGCCGACCCATGGGCTTATTTGTCGTTTATATTCAACTATATCAATTTGTCTTTTATTTAGTCTGGCCACTTTTCTGCAGAAACTCTTTTTTATTGATTTACGCATTAAAATATAGTTGTGACGGAAGACATAACCAACGAAGTCAATACCTCTGGATTCAACAGGAAACACCTGGTAGTTTGATTTCAAATCGAGTCTAAGATTTACATTTAAATATTTTCCAATATCTTTTCGGAGTCCGTGAAGCTCTTCCTTTGTAGGAGCAAGTAAAACCATATCGTCAGCATATCTGTAGTAATACTTCACTTTCCGGTCTTCCTTAAGCCAGTGATCAAAATATGAGAGATACAAGTTTGCAAAGAATTGACTAAGGTAGTTTCCTATCGGAACGCCAGGAGCGGAATCAATAATTTCATCCAACAAGTTCAGAAGTTTTTTATCTTTTATTTTTTTCCTGATGATTGTCTTAAGTATTGCATGATCGATATTCGGATAGAACTTTTTCACATCCATTTTAAGACAGTAAACAGTACCCTGCTTATCACCAAGGTCGCGATGGATAGCTTTTAATGCTCCATGAATGCCACGGCCTTTCACACATGAATAGGTATGTGTTATGAATAAGGGAACCCAGATGCCTTCCATCACATTCATAATAGCATGATGCAAGACCCTATCTTTAAACGGGAGTCGGTAAATTAACCGTTCTTTTGGTTCATAGATAGTAAAAACGCTGTAATCCGGAGTCTTGTATGTTCCGGATAAAAGTTCCTGATAAAGAGCTTCTAAATTTCCTTCCAGGTCTTTTTCGAAAAGCTGAACCCCGAAAGTTTTTGTTTTTCCGGATCGTGCTTTCCAATATGCCTGAAACAGGTTTTCTCTGGTACAGATCTGTTCGTAAAGGTTATTGTATCTTTTCATTATTCTGATTTTAGCTTGCTTTCTATTCAGAGCGTTCGCGGAAGCTACCAGCACCTTTTGAATTTGTTATTTTTTGCCAAGAGGCAAGGCCTTTGCTTTTGAATTTTTATTTTGAAAGTTAGGTGCGCCGTGTCCCCTGCATTCGCATTCGTCGTATTGTAATTCGTATCGTTGTAATCGACACCACCTGCAGGCAGCAACAAAAGCAAACAGCCTTTTGAATTTATTTCGTCAAAAAGCCCTCAAACACGTCCGGGGCTATTTCAACACCGTGCTTAGCATCATCTGGGTGTTGGAAAGCAAGGCGCGCCGCGTCCCCCGCATTCGCATACGTCGTAAAGTAATACGTATCGTCGTAATCGACACCACCCGCAGGCAGCACATACATCCAAGGAAAATACTTCTTAATAGTCCGGTCCAACCATGATAGTTTAATTTCTGGATTGCGAAGTATATTGGCCGCCTTGACAACAACACACTCACGGTAGAAATCCATGATTACAGGATGGTAATCTGCTGGTATATCAGCGATATTTTCCACTTCAGGAAGGTTGGCTATTTCATAGCATTCCTTCAAATCTTTCACGTTCTTAAAAAGCTTTTTCATAATAGTTGTTTTTGTTATGCCTTTCGGCTGATTATAGATTCATTAAATCAAGTGCTAACTTTTGAAACTCTGGATTGGTTCCAAAGGCTTTAGCCGCTCTTTCGCTTATAAATCGAAGGCGCGCCGCGTCCCCCGCAGTCGCAGTCGTCGTAAAGTAAAACGTACCGTAGTAACCGACACCACCCGCAGGCAGCAACTTTAACCATGGGTACCACTTCTCTTGCTTAAGGTCTTCATATGAGAGCTTTTCACCGTCATTCATACCTTCAGCTACTACAATAAAATCGTACAGTTTCAAGAAGAATGCGTGAAGATCTATCGGTAATTCAGAAGGATGTGTAACTAAAGGCCTCCCAGTTTCTTCATAGGCTGCAGCAATTGAATTAACCCTTTCGATAGCATCACCGGCTAGAACTTTTTTACCAAACAGTTGTTCTAAAACTTTTTTTCCTTCGCTTGAGGCAGGACCATAAAGGATTTTGCCTACATTTTCGTCAATTGTTACTTTTTTCATAATTTTTTAAATAAATGGATTTATAATTTTTTATTCAAATAACTGTATAACCTGGTACCCATATCTCGGTGAAATTTTATTCACCTTTTTCATGTTACGTTCAAAGCCTAAAGCGCGTAACGCCATTCCAATGGTCACATCAGAAACATTATTCATTGCGCTTGTTAGTTTACGAGCGCGTCGCAGATCCTGTAAAATTTCGATTGGTTGTTTGTGTACCGACTCCTCACCTTCTTCCGGTACCCGGTAGTATTCTTTAATCAGTTTGTAAGCTTGCGTTTCTACCAGGTACCTGGCATTATACGTCCGGAACTCTTCAAAATCTTCCATGTTCCATTCGTAGGCAAAGTCGGCATTTTTGAAAAGAACAAAAGCTTCAGCCCAGAGCTGATCAACATCGACATCTTTACTATACCCATGCCCTATTTTATCAAGCTCAATCACGGCATAACGTCTATATCCCATTTGTGGAGTTAGGAACCCACCAAGTTCATTTGTTTTATTGCTTGTAAATACGCCGTTACCTATTCGTGGTATTGACTGAGTAAAGGTGCTACTCATTGCCAGATCAGTACTGGACAGTACCTTTTTTACCGTTTCTGCAGAGGTTTTTGTTATGCCTATAAATTCATCAAAGTTCACAAGGAAATTGCGAGTAAAAGCCGTTGTTATATTGAAAAAACGTTCGTCTTTATCGGACTTGATGTAGTAAGGTTTCAGTGGCTTTGGAGTTAAAAACTCTATAAGGAATGTTTTTCCAATGCCTTCATCAGCATGAACAAAACCGATCATGGCATCATTTTGCCTAATACCAAGTGAGCAGGCAATACTGGCTGCCATCCATTTTTTTAGAATCCTCTTAAACCGCTCCTGGTAAAAGCCTTCAGGTTGATCATCAAATTCGCGAGCAATCACATATTTGCAAAGCTTGTCTATGTGGCTTTCACCTTTCCAAATACCTTCAAGGCTTTGCAGGTAGTCCGTTATTGGATTGAATGATGTTATATGATATCCGGATTTGATGATTTTTTTAAGAATGCTGTCGCATCCTCTTATGCCTTCACGTTCCATGTGCAGAGATATCAACGTTTCGGTGGGATCCTGCTCATAAAGTGTTTTGTCCTTTGCTACAATAAAGGACTTGGATGGGTCAAATACATTTATTTTTATTTCATAGTGAGCTGTCAAAAAGTCCTCAACTTGTTTTACCCGATCACCTGTGTTTTTCGCGGATAGTGTTTTTTCTTTGTATGTATATGACATAAATAGGTTGTTCTTATAAAGCTAATAATGGGGATACGTCAATCAAATTTCAATACTTCAAATCAGTCCAGTGAATAATGAAACCATCAAAACCATTGTAAAACCATCTGAAGAAATCCTCCGGTGAATCAAAACCATCATTGCGAGATAGTTTTACAATTTCGGTCCAGTGTAGAATGCGATTATCAATGATAACTCTAAATTTTTTTTGTTGAATATGGGATGAATTACTTGGAATAAATAAGAAGCTATGATTATCATTAGCCAGGCAATATTCTTCAATTACAACATGTTGAATGCACTTACATTCTCCATCAGAAAAATTATTGTAGCGTTTGGAGCGAACGCCGGTTGCAAACTGAATCTTTATACCAGACTTCCATCTTTTGTGACTATCTATTCTGAAGGAATGTTTCTTTATACCATCAATAATCTTGTCCTGAAATCCTGTATTATTGCCCCAGGGGAACCGTTGTGTAAATCCAAGTATCATGATTTTAAATTATTTAGGTTGATTTATAGAAAAATTTGGACGCCGATCAAGTCCAGGAAGAAAAATAAGGTTTACATGTTCAGTGATGCGTTTTGAAATTGATTCTTTGTAATCCTTTTTAAAGGCCTCTATAGACATGTTGGTGCTGCCGAAGGTCAAAGCCCCGTATTCAGCTCGTATGGCCAGCAATTCAGTGATAGGATTAATTATCGTACCATAGACGTTCATCTCTTTCTTTTCTTTACCAATATCTTGAATTAAAAGAGGCTCACGAGCATAAGGTATCACACCAACGTTTTTAATTTGTTCAGCCAATTCAATGGCATGTACCGATTTTATTTTATTTTTCTCACTAAAAGTCAAATCATTTAAGACCATACAAAAAGCTTCAATCAAAACAGATTTTCCACAACCATAGGCCCCATTTAGTACAATTCCAATGTATGGATTCAAAATAGTACCCTGACCCATTATATAACCGTACATCATATTAATGACCTGACGATTATTGTCATCGATAATAAATGGACTGAAATTTTTACGATCAGCCATGGCTTGTTGTGCCCGTACAATGAACAACTCCTTAAAATCTTCGCAGGAAGTGTTTTGCCGCATTGTTACCAGCTTGTTTAACTGCTTCGCATGCTCTGCTCTTGCAATGGCGATAAGGTCATTTATTTGTTGTGATGCCATGAGTTTTATTTATTAAAATGTTTTGTAAACTTTCAGCCTGTCTTCTCCAGTATTCTACCTGGTGCTTTAAAACTGAATTCTGATGTTCAACTTTAGTAATGAGCTTAAACCTTCGATCAATTTCGGCTTGTTTTTTTGTACAATATCGGCCATGATAACCTCTAAGCTTTTTGTATTTAGGTGGAATTTCAAATAGTGTTTCCATAAAAATCAGAATTTAGGTTCTAATAAACTATCAATATTTTTATCCAAAAGAACTCCCGGATCCGGCTTCTTCTCTGCCAGGTTTTTTTGTGTCCTTCTCTTCCATCTCAAAGAAATTTTTATACCTGTTAGCCATTGCATATCGAAGAAAACTTTTTGCCTTGTCTTCGTCACCTTTGCTTAAATCCCACAGATGTTCCAATGCAGATTTTTCACTCCGGGTTCTCATTAATTGACCATGTTGCTCTACCAGGTATTCCTTCCAGCGTTTCCACATATCAATCATTTCGTCAGATGTAAATGGAAAATCAAAATCAAGCGGTTCAACTGGTGACATGTAAGTATCAAAGTCGGCTACCATTTTTTCGTAGCAATTAAGCTCCTTAAGGAAGTTTTTTGACTTTGTGATTGAAATGCTGGACAGTCCACCATTTTCAAAGAAATCATTGAGGGCTAAATCAAATTTTTCCAGTTGTTTACAAATTTGTTCCCATTTATGTTTCATTAGGCATCCTCCTTAATTTTATCACCTGTTGTCGGATCAATTCTCAAGAACACTATTTTTACAAAATCATCAACACTTAACACTCCTTTGGCAAAACAATAATGAGCTAAAGAGAAATCCCAGATAATGAATTTTGAATCAAATTCAATAATTACAGTATGATCAACTTGCAAATCAATTAACCGGTCGAAAATAGCAGATGATAGCTCCTCTAAAGTTGTATAGGATAAAGTAAACTCAGTATTATTATCAACCGTGATCTTTGCTGTATATTGAGCTGCTTGCACTTCTTTAACACACGTATATTGCCATATCCAAGGATTTTCATAGATATCCATCATGCCATATCTCTTACACCACAATGAAACGAAGGATGCCTTAGCTGTTGTAAAATATGGATGTCCGGGATCTTGTTTTTTAAGCACCGCTTTTGGATAGAATAACTCAGGTGAATAATGCTTCCACATATTGTCTCCAATTTTTTCAACACCTGCACTAATGGCTATCTCCTCGGTTATATCATCAAGCCGGATCAATTTCATTGCTGAAATGGTAAAATTGGTACCGGAGGCAAACAGGATTGTTTCACCCAACTTTATTCCAGAGCGTGGGGATATAAATTTTAAATGCTTTTCAACCTTCATCAGCATGGATCCATCGCTGTTTAAATAAAATGAATTCGGGCTTTTATTGATAGATCCTAAACCACTTTTATCAAAAACATAGTTTGGACATACTCTTTTCATGTCAGTGAGAAAACCGACTACGCTGTTACTTTGCTTCATTTACGTCAAGTATTAGGTCAGACATTGTTTCCAGCTCTTCCTGGAATTTCTCGATCGTAAAAGTGCCTCTAATGATGTGTGCTTTTATGCCGACACTATTATCGGAATATAGCACCCTGGAGTAAACTTTTAAGGATGGCAGTCTGTCAAGCCAATCAGCAAGCTTTGAAGCATGAATAGAATATTTAACCGGTGCTGAAATTGATATGGTCCGGTTGTTTGATGCGATTTTGATTGAAAGTGGTTCCATTTTTTTATTAAGTTAAATTGATTATTATTTATTTTCAAACATTTTGTTTCTGCTGGCATAAGCAATGAAGTCAGACAGGGAATGAAGCGACAGTTTAGCCAGGGAGTTCCTTTTGTGTTTTCTTACAGTCATAATGCTGATAAACAGTTCATCTGAAATCATTGGTTCCTTCATTGACTGATAGTAAAGTCTCATTACTTCAAACTCCCGATCGGAAAGTTTAGAATTGAATTTTGGATTACAGATGATGCCGCAGTATTTGCATTCACCCCGGAGTGGGCAGCTAACAAATTCAAAACGAAAGACTCCATTTTGATCCACATCAGGGATATTGTCATACTTGATAAAATTGCAGCGAACAAACCGGTGTACAATCAAAAAGGAAAAGTACATGGGGTTCAGCTTGCTTTTAGCATACGTTTCGCAAAGCGCGCTAAATGCTTCAGGATAAAAATCTTTAATTTCCTCGATCATCAGGTTCGTGAATTCTGTACCGGATTCATTGTACACTTTGATCGGTTCCCCAAGTTCTGTAATCATAACATCCCCCGTTGGTGTACCATAAAACTCAATATTTTTCAACTCCATGATATTATTTTTTATTGGGGAATAAGATGTCAATGTCAATACCGGTAATCTCCGCAATTTTCTCGCGTTTTAGTAAGCCAGGAACTACTTCACCGGATAACCATCTGAAAACGGTCATCTCCGTTACTCCACATTCGTGAGCTATTTTTCTTCGGAATTCTTTCTGCGGTGTGGACAGTTTGCCAAGATCTTGATAGTACTCTTTCAGTGCCATTATCGTTAATTTATTAGTGATTTGCGGGTTTTAAAATGTTATTGTTTATATTTGTTGTGTTATAGATTAACAAAGCGCTGCAAATATAAACTATTAGTTTCTATATGCAAACTAATAGTTTATATTTTTTTGAAATATTTTTACGATAATGGCTAACCTACTGATTATAAAAGACATCTTGAAAAACAGAAATATCACTATAAGAGATTTTTCTGCCGATTTAAACATGTCTGAACAAGGTTTTCAGAAGTTGATGCGCACAAACTCAACTAAAATTGAGACTCTTGAGCTTATTGCAAAGAAACTAGATGTTTCTATTGTAACTTTTTTTGATACTGAGGTAAAATCTAGTGAACTTAACTTAAATGAGGCTTCGCCTGAAAATAATGGTTCATTTTTCTTGACAATCAAAAACCTATCAGATACAATAAATCGGCAAAGCAAGAAAATTGAGGAGCTAGAAAATGAACTCAAAGAAAATAAAAAAACAACCCTTGTAAACAAGGACGATGCAAAGGATGCTGCCGCAAGTTAAGTGTTTGTAAAATATTAAAATTCTAATTGATGGTGGCCGAATCTGAATACTGGAAGGATCTGTTTTAAAAATGCTGAATTAACCTTGAATATGAAAAAAAAAAATTGGTCATCTTTATTATTGATATATATTTTATCGTGTTGCTCAGTATTCACTTCCTGCGATTACAATAAAATGAAGTATGAAAATGTGAGTCTAAATAATCAATTAGATTCTTGCAAGAAAGTAATAAGGGGCTATGAAACAGATCCTCATACTTTACTTTTCAAAGCGAAAGAAGCTTATGCAAATAAGAATATAAAAAAACTGACAGAATTTTATGAACTATTAAAACAATATCATCCATCTGCACTAGAATTTAAGGCTGTATTAGCTCTTAAGACATCGATTGAAAAATACGAACGAGATAGTATTGAAAAGGAAAAGGATCTAAGAATGTCATGTATTAAAGCTTTAGACAAGAACTATGATGATGTGGATGGAATCACTTGGTACAGTAATTCGAAGTTTTATCATTATGAAAAAGCTAATTCAACATCATTGTGTATAGGCAAAAAGAATGAAAATATTTGGTTAATATTGAAAATGTCGTATACCGGTGATGACTGGATATTTTTTAAGAATGCATACCTTTCATATGATGGGATAACTAAAGAAATTTATTTTGATGAATACAAGGATAAAAATACGGAAAATGATACAGGCGTTTGGGAGTGGATTACTATCGGGGTTGATGACTCACTTTTGGAATATTTGAATAAATTTCAAAACGGGAAGGTTTTAAAAATGAGATTATCCGGAAAATATACATTCACAAAAGACCTCTCTAAAAAAGAGGTAGAAGGTATTAAACAAATTCTTCTAGCATATGATATTTTAAAAAAAGAAGTTGAATCCGAATCTGGTATATCAAACATTATAGTTAAGTAGACAATGCAGGAATCAAAATACTGGAAGGATCTGTTTGATAAACTCCTGGCTTTTTCATCTGTAAAAATCGCAGAGCTTGAAATGGAGAAAGAATATACAGAAGTTAAATTGGCTGAAGCCAGGTATAAACTTCATTCACTTAAAATAGTGACTAATGATTAAGCGGTTAAAGAAGGAAATGGCGCAATATTTGTATAACTCAAATTTTTTATCTGAGTATGAATTAATACAAAGGAAAAAACTTAGAATCTATGATATTCTAATTGCAATAATTGCTGGTATAGCAGCTGTGACAAGTTTAATTAATGAAATGCCTTCATTTAGCCTGTGGGCAAATAGCGAATTTGGAAATTTATTGCCTACAATTTCAATTTTAATTGTTTTCCTCTCTACTATCATAAAATATTTTTTGCCAAAGATCATACCTAACGAATCAAGAATGATGAAGATTTCAGAAATTCAGGAATTCTATACATCACACTATAATTTACTTGAAAAGCTTTGGTATGAATTCAAAGGAAATAGAATTAAAGAAAAGAAACTTACGGATGAATTCTATAAAATCATCGAGCATGATACAAAGATGGCTAAACAAATTAATGAAGTAGTAAAGTCCATACCTAAGAAAGCTGATGAAAAAGCAAGACAAGAATCAACAAGTTATTTAAAATTAATATCTTAAGAAATGGCAGATCAAGAAAAAAATGAAAAACATGTTCCGGACATTCCAGTTGAAAGTCCAAGGGGACAATTTAGAGACTATCCTACTCCAGAAAACAAAAGCATACTTCCATCTTTTGAATGGCCTGGAGAGAATCCTCCTGCAGAAGATTAATCTACTTCATTAGGCCAAACAAATGGGGGGATGCCCCGTCCTTTACCGCATCGTGAACAAACATTCCACGTTCCGGTTTCAGTAGGTTGGAAATTGTGACCTATGAGAATGCATTTTATCTTCTTTGAAAGGAGTAATAGGTTGATTTTTTTCATAGTTTTTATTTTTACAAACAAAGCCTTTCTTGATCATTAAAAAAAAGACGTTTATAAACGAATAAACGATAACAGACGAAATACACGATATCAGTATGCGTGGTACAAGCAATATTAGCAAGCAGATCGAGAATCCCTCCATCTCCACTAATTAACATTTAAAAGCTTGGTAATCAACAGATTATCAAGCTTTTTCTAATTTTTATAAACGTCTATAATCGTCTATTTTTACCAATAAATTGAATATCAAATACTTAATGCCAAATAATAAATTCTTATGTCAAAAAAACAGGCTATAATAATTTTCCCACATTTAAACGACTGTGGTGGTGATTTGTCAAAAAAATGGTATGTTGAATTAAAGTGGCGTGTCCCGGGTGAAAAGGACATCCGGATAGAGAGAATTTATAAAGGAATAGATCATGGTATTGAGGAAGATCGACGAAAGGAGGCTAAAAAAGTCATAAAGATTAAAACAAAATGGCTTAAGGAAGGCGCTCATTTAAAGGGCAATGTCACAAAAGTGTATGCAGATGAACTATTGTATAGGAATGAAGCTAAGCAATACGGAGAGGCTCATAAACAAGTGGTCACGACTCGCACCAATTTGAGCGAGTACCTTTTGCAGAAAAAGGAAGAAGTGAATAAAAAAACGTACCAGGACTATATATCAAAACTTCGTGCATTTAATGCCTGGTTAAAACTTAGCAATTTGGATGGACTCAACATTCAGAATATTACTCGACAAAACATAGTAGCTTTTGCTGTCTATTTGTCTTCAGAACAAAAATTAAGCAAATTGACTATTAAAAAGTACATACAGATTATTCATTCGTTCTTTGATTTTGAAATTGATCGTAATACAATTCAGGCCAATCCGGCAATAAGAATTCCGGTAACTGGAAAACAAGTGGACTGCGCAGCAATTCCTTTCCAAAAGGATGAGCGCACAAAACTTAAAGCAGCTATTGAGAAGGTTGATCCACAGTTATGGCTTGCATGTGAAATACAGTATTATTGTGCCGTTCGTCCGGGAACAGAATTACGTCTGATGAAAATAGGATGGATTGACTTTGATCAGCAAAAGTTCCGGATTCCGAACCCTGAAGCAAAGAGCTCACGCGTTGATCTTGTTGATATTCCAGAATCTTTATTTAATCATGTCCAGGAGCTAAAAAGATATGATGGTGATTTATATATATTTGGGAAATTTGGAAGACCTAATACAGAGCCGGTTGGCAAAAACACCCTAAGAAATCGATTCAACAGATTCCGGGACGATTTAGGTATTTCCCCGGATAGAAAATTCTACTCCTGGAAGCACACCGGCGCAATACAGCTGCTCGAAAATGGTATGCAGCCACACGACCTGCAGGGACATCTGAGACATAAGAGTTTTGCAACAACGGAGGTCTATCTTAAAAAAAGAGTTGGGGACATTGGTAAGAAAGTTTCCAAATTCAGTTCAGAAATTTAATCGATCGGATAAAAATATCCATCGGCCAGAGGCAGCAACCCGTTTTCAGTGATAGTGCGCTCTATCCTGTTACACAGGTATAGTCTGTTATTTATTAAAAAACTGGAACGGACATCGAATCTTTTATTGTCGATAAAAGTAAATTTGAAGGTCTTAGTTGTATCGATTTTCTTTGAAAGACTATATATTTTTTCGTTCATCCAAGATAGTTGAAATGAATTGTTTTGGCCAAAAATTCTCCATGTATAAATGTCTTTAAAAGACTCAGATAATGCTTCAACGTAAGAAGTTGGGAATGCCGCCATATTATCATAATGTAGGAAAAAACCATAAGGTGACGTGAAAAGATCAATTTGTTTTCTACCATCAAAAATTGCTAATCTCATTTTTGAAGGCAAGCTTTCACTTGGAATTTCTTCAGATCCATTAATAAGCCCATTAACGGTAAACAAATATTCATCATTTGTATCTTTTTGAAAAAATGGATCTGAAATTTCAGCTACCGGGATTTGATAAAAACTACTACAATAATTGTTTCCCAAATCCGGTTCTTGAATACCATTTTCATCATACATTCGGATACCAACAAAAAGCGTATCTTTAAATAACTTCATGGCCGCAGGAATAATTTTTAATTCAATGTCAATGGTCTCATCGTTGTCATTATTAAGCATTAAGTTCCGAAATGAATCAATCTTTCTTGGGTAAACTGGATTTAGCCCATCATTGAGAGCAATAAATAAATTATTCTCAATTTGACTGTTACTAGCAAATGAATTCGTTTTAAAAATTTTATTGAAACGGTATAGATCTGTCGCATCATTAATACGAGCCAGTAATGCATTCTGGATGGTTCTCCAATCTGCTATAATTGGAGCATTTGATATCAATTTATTTATTGCAGTATCAATTTTATGGTACTTATAATACTCATCATCATCGAGCGAATATGCAATATTCACATCTTGGTGACTAAGCTTATTGGTTGTATCTATTTCACGTGAAAATTGATCAATGATCTGTAAATGCTCTACAGCTACATTTTGCAAAAAATTGTAGTTAAATAATATATCTACTTTTTTATCCTCATAAATAAAAATAGTTACATCAAATAGTTTTTCTATCTCCTCAAAGAACTCCTTTACGGTCCAGTCTGGAAGCATTTTTGCAAAGTTTAGCGTATTAAAGCCATGTACAATATAATAATATTTAAAAATAGGGTGCTCTGCAATCTGGTTAAGTGAAATGGTATAGCCAAGACTAAGAAGTACCTGTTTAATTATAAAGCAAAAATATGGCTGTGGCCGATAATTTTCATAAATTAAATCTGAATCAAAATTGGCTGCAGCATATGGAGGAATATATTGATTATTTCCAAGTGAATGATACCTATCTCCATTATACATATATTTTAAAGTAGGTATTTGTATGTTGCTTTCAATAACTACTGAATCTGTGTAATCTTTGTCACATGCGCCATTCCAATAAGCAAAACGATTTCCAACGGTTTCATTATCCTTATTAAGGAATGGCAATAGTAACCAATCCCTTTCCGGATATGGATGATCAAGGTCACTAACAATTGTTGATTTATCAATAATAGCAACACCAAGGTCTAAAGACCGTAGTTTTTTATCACTACCAATAAAATAGTTTAGCTCTGAATTTCCGGAAACAAGTTGAATCTTAACTGATGTGTCCGTGTTGCCAATTATAACTTCGGTACCGTTCATTATTATCTTATTGTCAGAAATCAAGACTGCGGAACGCCCTGTAGCAATCGGAGCTGAGTTATTTAAACGGTTGCAATGCTTATAAATGATGGCATTAGTAGAATCCTGAAGGGAAAGTTCAATATCATATGTAAATTCACCTTTTTTTGTAAAAAAAGCATTTTCATGAATAATACTTAATGATAATGTGGAGGGAAGCACTACTCTTTGCCCGTCGATTATTAGTTCAGTCATTATCTTGATGCGTTAGAAACCATTTTATAATATAAATCTAATTTTTCTGCTAGTCCGTCAGTGCCAGCTATGGAAACAGGTACTTTGATTCCGTTCTGAATCTCAGCCAATAGTGCTTTGTTTACGGATGTCGTTTTATCTAACGCAGAATATAGTGCAATAATTAGATCTCTATTATTGTTGTCGGAATCTGGTTTTGAACCAACAGCTTGAAAAGCTGAAGTAAATCCACCGTTAGCAAAAGCACCCCGAAGCCCTACAGCCCGCATAATATCAGCGTCAGTTATTCTAGCTACTGTGTTTGTTTTCTGAGCATAATCAACAAGGTTAAAAATCCTTCGGATCGGTTTATTACTTACTGCATCCTGATTTCCAACAAATTCACCGGCATGAACAATACCGGTTGGTTTATATTTATCACCTGGCTCCGTAAAACCTCCAGTCCATAAATTTTGCAGAGCTTCGCGTTGCTTGTTGGCCACTGCTATCTGGGAGATACCCGTCAGTCCGATAAGTGCAGCGGCAATTGGTCCTGCAATGGGACCTAGTTCAGCTATAGCCTTCATTACAGCTACAGCAGTGTTTGCGCTAATTTGCAAAACACTAATAGCAAAATTAGTATCGGCATTATCCTTTTGTATCCGTAGTTTTTCGGCTGCAAGCTCCTCCTCTATGCGTGCCGTCTCTTTTGCGTTACCTTTTGCAGCTTTTAGTTCTGCAGCGTATTTATTTTCAACAGCGAGCATCTGACCTTCTTGGAGTGAGGAGGAGAGATTTCCTGCAGCTGTAAAAACTGCCGCTATATCTTCGGCCTGTTTTATGGCATGTTGTAGTTTGATTTTTGCAACATCCGTTTGATAACGATTTTCCGCAGCCTTTTTGTCACCACCATTTTTCTTAATCTCCGCCAGCTCTTTTTGATGAGCGGCTTTGAGATCTATCAGGTCTTTCTCGTACTCTTTCTGTTTGTCTTTGTAAGCATTGACACCATATTTTTTTTCAATCTCGCTGATCTCTTTTTCAATGGCCTTTTTATCAGCGACACTCTTTACCAGGATCTTTTTTTCTGCATCGGTTAGATCCTTTGTTGCTGCCTCGATCTCTTTGTTGGAAGCTGCTACGGCCACCACTTTTTCAGCCTCTGACTTGTAAACAAAAGCCGCGATCTCTTTTGCATTAGCTTTAGCTGCAGAAAGTCTGGATTCAGCTAAAACCTTGTCAAGTGCAAGTATTTTATTATCATGTTCGTCCTGAGAAATTGTACCATTTTCAAAATCAAGTTCAATCTGTTCACGTTGCTTTATATCATACAGGACTATTGCATCAAGTCTTTTATCCTGCAATTCCTTCATTGCATTTAAACTTACTTTATTTGCGTCATCCTGACTTTTTAACTGGATGTCCAAAATCTGGTTTTCTAGTTCAAGCCATTCTTTACTTCCTACTTTATAAAGTTTTTTCTTTTTTTCGAGGGAATTAATGACTATTTTTTGCAGTGCAAGCTGATATTTTTCCTCCAGCTGAAGACCGTCCTCATTTTTGATGCGCTTTTCTTTCAGGTCGCTCTGATCACTCAGTGTACCTGTATCTATTTTATCCAATTTTTTTTGCAAAACAGTTTTGACTTCACCCGGATCCGGCTGGTACTTGATTTTCTTTTTTACCCATTTTCCATTTGTGTAAGTGCACAACACTCCATCTATTGTTTTTTCTTCACCTTCGTTTGGCTTTGCTGCCGCTACTATTTCATCATTTCCTTTTGCTTCTCCAAACTTTAATTCTGCCGACTTGTTTACTCCATCAAAAGCTTTTTTTGCGTCCTTTGCTTTATCTATCAAGTTATCAAGTACTTTATCAATTCTAACTCCACCTAACTCCTTGCGTCTAACAACGTCAAACTGTTCAGAAAACGCCCTGTTTAAAGCCTCACTGCCTTTACCGGACTCTATAATCGGAACAACCTGTAGATAAACTGCTTCAGCTTTTGTTGTCCCTTTTCCGTACTGCTTATCAATCAGATTTTTAACTTTTTCTTTTACATCTCCCTGTGTTTTACTCAGATCATCTGCCGCAGATGCAGTTGCTTCCGATAATGCCCTAGCCCTGGCTGATTTTATAGCTGCAGTCGAAATGGCATCATAAGCCCCGGCTACATTATTTAAGCTTTCTATTTCCAGACCAAGTCCGGTAAGATATTGACCATATTTATCTAAAATAGCTTTTTTTGCTGCATTATATTCTTCTGTGCCTTTCTTAGCAGATTTTAATCGCTCAAACAATGTATCTATCTGCACACATTCCGAAGCAATATTTTCTTCAGATTTTTTTGAATTTTCATTGAATTTTCTTTGTGCAACAGCTGCTTCATCATTTGCTTTAATTAAGCTATATATCAATACGATAAACGCAGTAATACCGGCAGCAATTGCAACATAAGGATTGAGAAGTAATGTTTTAAAAAACAGTATAGTTTTACTGTTAGCGAGCGCCGTTGCTTCTGCAACCAATTTAGTCCAAAGGACTTGAGCCATAGATGCAACGGTATTAGCAATATAGGCAGCTGTCAATAGCCCAAGTGCAGAAACTATACTAATGGCTAAAGCAGGGTATTTAACAAATATCTTGATCAATGCAACCCCGGCATTCGTCACTGACAATAAAGCCGGTTCTAATTTTTCAACCAACATCATCCCCGCCTCGTTGTAGTTGTTTGTGGCTTGCTTCAATTTTGCAGATGTGGTAGAGGTGTTGATGCCTGCCTGAGTTTCGGCCACAGCGGTGTTTGTTATCGCTTTAGTCAGCCTTTCGTAACTATCAACATTATCAAGCAAAATCATTCCTGCAGTGATATTTTCAATGCCGAATACTTTTTGCATGTAAGCATCACGTTGTAATGCTGTTGATTTTTTCTCTAGTTTTGAATTAATTTCAATTATCGCGTCGCGCATGTTGAAAATACCGCTGGTATACCCTACTCCTGCTTCTTTCATTTTTAACAGTGCCCCACGCAATTTGGTACCGGCTTCCTCACTTAACAGTTGCTTTGACGCTAAAACTTCCAATGCCGCAACGGTTTGTTCTAAGGACATGTTTGAGTTGGCTGCTACGGTTCCAACATTTTTCATTGAGTCTGATAGGTCTGAAATTTCCGCACTTCCTTCCAGTGCTCCGGCACCTAAAACATTAATGATCCTATTTGATTGGTCTGCCCCAAGATTAAACTGGTTCATCGATGCTGTTACGGCTTCAAAGGCAGGAACAACCTCCATTTTACCAGCTGCAGCAAGTGTCAGAGCCTGCTCAGTCACAAGCGACAATGCTTCTTTATTTTTTAGCAGGTCAGGGCGTTTGCTGCCGATCACAACATAACCATCCACTATTTCCTTACTGGAGGCCGTAATTCTTACGCCTGCCTCTGTTGTGCTAGTAGATAACTTTTTAGCTTGCGCAGTTAGCCAGGTAATGTCGTCATCATCAAGTCCGGTAATTGCTTTTAAATTAGCCTGGCTATCTTGCAACGCCATGCGGAGTTCCATGAATTTTTTAAGTTGCATATAAACACCGCTCAATGCAGCAATGCCGGCTACAGCACCCATTATCATTTGCCGGAATCCGCCTGAGAACTTTTCCATTCCGGTTGCACCGACACGTGATTCATTGTTTACAGCAACCATTTCTGATTTAACTGCTTTCAACTTCAGCTGAAGTTCATCCCATTCCTTTGACCCTCTTACAATAGCATCAGATCGCAGTTGTTTGTCAAGTTCTTTTTTCGCTTTAGTCAGATCCTTTAAAGATGATCCGGAAAGATTGTCCAACACTTTTTTGACATCAAACGCCTCTTTAGACAATTGAGCCATCTGTTTATTAGTATCGTTTAGCTCTTTAGTCAGTTTATTAAATGCTTTCCCATCACCGGCTTTGTTAGCTTCCACCAATTTCTGCCTAAGAGTTTCTGCCCTTTGTGCAAGTACGGATAATTCCTTTTTGGGCTGTTCACCATTCAGGAGAACTGTGCTAGTTGCCTTTTCGTTTGACATAACTTTCTTATTATAATTGCAAAAGAAAGCAATGCCTTTTAGCATAAAAAAGACAAAAAAATCCCTACTTTCACAAGCAAGGATCCAAACACATTATAAGAAGGGGATCTTATAGTTTATAATTTGCCGTTAATACCTCTATTTTCCGTTTCTGGTATCCCGCTTTAGCATTTACAGACACTTTTTGATCAACAGACCATGTACTCCACTTATTTTCCTTTGTATATTTATTAAGGATCTCGCTCGGGTAAGAAGACAATAAGAACTTACCTTTAATTTCTGACAAAAGTTTTAAAAGAGCCTCGAAATCTTCAATACTATATCCGTCATAATGTCCCATGTCTGAATTATAATAGGGAGGGTCAACATAGAAAAATGAGTTTTCACGGTCTCGGCTACGGATTACATATAATGCATCAGCACACTCAACTTGTACATCCTGTAACTTGATAGCAAGGTCAAGTGTAAAAGCCTCCTTTTTGTTTGTAACATGCTTAGATGTTTTATTTTCTTTGATGTCATAGCCCCAAGACCCATCCAGTTTTGCACAAAAACTTTGAGATGAAAGTATCCATAAAGCCCAGGCTCTTTTGATTTCACTAAATAAGTCCGGATTATTATAGATTACACTTGCTTTTCTGAATAGATCACGGCTATGAAGTGTTATTTGTATTTCTTTTTCAAGAGAAACAAAGTCATTTTTAACTACCGAATAGAAATTGACAAGTTCCCTATTGGTATCATTCAAAATGTTCACATTAGCATTTTCTTTAGCAAAGAATATTGCAGCTCCACCACAAAATGGTTCGCAATAAAGGTTATGATCCGGAATTAATGGCAAAATATGTTTGACCATGTTTTGTTTTCCACCGTAGTAAGTCACTGGGGTACGCATGTTTAGTTTTTCACTCATGAATTTTAATGTTTAAAGGGTTTTTAAAGGTTTATTTATTACTACTTTTGTAGTCTCTGACAATAAAAATGCGAACAGTCGCAAAATACAAAGAAGCATTTACTTGCTCCTGGGTATGCGGCTGTTCGCATTTTGTCTTGATGGAAGGTCAGAGAGCCATCAAGGACCAGGAGCATTTTAAAACTCCTGGTAATTTTATCACTTTGGAAGAAACAGTTTATACCATTTAAATCTGATAACTCCCCAGGTTAAACATGATAGGCAAATGCCTATAACCAACCATCTAAACCAATTATTTTTAGTAACCTCTTTTTTATTTGTCTTTTGGATAATGTTTTGACGTTCTTTCGAAAGACTATCATTTTTCTGCTTTAAGTCGTTTTTCTTGTCTATCTGAATATTATTTTTCTGTACAGTAGAAATCGAGCCTTTACTATTGGTTTGAGTAAATCTTCTTTTCGTAGTTATAGATTCGCTTTTAACCGGAGGCTTACCTGTTGATGCAAGAACAGGCTTTGATGTATCGTAAATGATTGTCTTAGTCTCAGTTTCAACATTCTCATTTTCTTTCTGATCAGTGGAATTAACTGTTACTTTATCAGATTGATCACTCGCTTTAATAGTCTTTTTTTCGTCCAAATTTTTAGAAGTTCCAACCTCTTTTTTTTCTTCAATTTTTAAATTTGAACTTTCCATTTTTTTCATTGGAGAGCAGCTCCACGTAAGGAGCATTAGCACTAAAAGCGCATAAACCTGCAAATACATAATTTTTGTTTTCATAACCATTCTATTTTATTTTTAGTGATGTAATAATGTGCATGATATGGGCTTTCGCCTGAAAAATTACCAATTGACGGCCATAGAGTTATAAGATTGCCGTTATTCGAAAGCAGCCAACCATCTTTCCATTTTGGTTGTAAGCCTGTGACCGTTTTCCTGCCACATCCACAAGCGCATAAATGGGTAGCTGTGCTATACTTTTCAGAAATATATAACTTTCCATCTTCTAAATCTTGAGGGATACACTCGCAAAATATCGGGTTCAATTCATTAATTTTTGCCATTACGCCGCTTGCTTAATTTTAGAATACTCGATTTTCATAGATACATCGTAAGGCGTGCGATTGTATTTCTTTGCCATGTATCTAAAACCAGTACCGTTATAAATTGTTGCAACACCATCCCAATCGTGCGCCTTTATGCAGGACTGAAGCTTAATGTCCGTCTTGATGAATTGGCAAACCTGCCAAATCTGACTTTCAATTCCTTTTTTAGCATCATCCCACATCGCGCCAGCAGATGTGTAGCCAAGTCGCTTCCAGTGGCCTCCCATGACCTGACCTATACCGATGGATGTTGACTCCATTGCAGAATCTTTGTTGATTGAAAATGCATTGTTAAATGCCTCCCATTCCTTTGTTTGAACATCCACTTTATTAACGGACCATTTACCGGAAGGCGCAAATGGCTGCTTTCTACGGAACCACACAGGCTCAAACTGGATAATGATCTTACCGGTTGCAGGACTGAAACCAAAACCTCCAGTTTCAACATTTAAAAAGGATTGAATGGCCTCCCATTCGTAGTCAAATTCCTTACTGATTTTCTGTACTATTTCCTTCATTTTTGTTTCTTTTAAGACCTATTAAATCCTTTAGTTTCCAAAAAACTTCTGTTGACAAGAGTAAATAAATGACATCGATAGGTTTTGACTTCGGAAACATGATGTGTCCGTTTTTGAATATATTTAGGAGGTACCCCCAAATGGCTATATATGCAACCCATTTAACGCCAGTGATACTCAATGTCTCGTCATTAAAATTACTTCCGCACCAATACAAGAACACGATTGCAAATGCGTACAGTCCCGCTTCTTTAACGGCACTTACAAACTTTTTTATCGAAAATTGCTCCCCTTTTACATTGAGGGCGGCCATCACTCCGACAAAAATGTTTACAGCAAAAGCAATCCCCAAAAAAGCCAGCGCCCCTTGTATAGGCGATATAACAGACAATAAACTTGTAAGTAGCAGCAAGAAAAGCGTCTTACATTTGTCGTAGTGTTCTGTTATCCAGTTTAATAATTCATCATAGTTCATGGTACCCTCCTTTCTTTTTTATTAAAATTTAGTTCAATCCATCCGTTTCTACCGCTGCAATAAGATCAAGGCAATCCTGCAAAACTTCTATCTGGTAACTTTCATATCCTGGATACAGGTTTAAATTAGAGCCGCCGTTAGAATTGTAAGCCCCTGCACATACATAGTTTTCAGGCTGTGCATCTGTCGGGGTATTGACTAAGATACTTAACTGTGCGGTACGCATCTTAGCTGTGATTGCGTCAAGGATTACCGTGCCCTGAAGTTTGATGGTATTTACTTCCACGGATGCCTCGCATCCGCGGGATTTATTTGTTAGTGTTGGTGTCATAATATTTAAGTTGTTAATTCAAGAGTGAAATTTACTGTGTCGGTTGCACTGTTGGCGGGAACAGGAAGACTTTGCCTCTGTAAGCTCCATATTTCATTTTTATCCTCGAATGAATTGGATGCGGCAATCTGTACACCATTCGTGTTATCGGCACTTGTTACTTTCAAAGTAAAAGTCTGTGGGTACTCCTGATCTGCAGTTCTTGGTAACGGTTTTATGCCTAATATCTCAAATTCAACAGCAGTGCCCGTGGAGTCATACCACACTTTTATACTTGTCATATTAAATCCGCTAAAAGAGCCAAGAGCATTAGCGGCCAGATTGATATAAACATTTGCGCTGTTTACTTGTACCCACGTTGGTGTTGCAGGTGGTGTAGGCGGAGTCCAGCCATTCGGTACCGTGATAGCGCAATCAAATTGACCACTCGGCATTGATAAATAACCCTGAGGGGTTACTCCTACAACACAAACCCTGACATTTCTTGCGGATGTGTAATGATATTCAAACGGCAGTGATAGCGATAAAGAAGCAGAGCTTTGATCTTTTAATGTCAACCCGGGATAGCTTGCAATAGGGGTGTAACTAGCAATATTACCCTGAGCATCCAATAAATAGACAAAAAGGGAGACCCAACGTAAACCACTATTTACGCCAAAATCAAACAAATTGTAAGTACAGTTAAGAGTAACCGTATTGTCAATGATGTTTACTAATTTTGTAGTATCGTTTGAAGTCAGACAAGGTTGAGATGCATTTTTATTGTAAAGTGCCCAATCGGACAGGTCATAATAGTGTGTTATGTCATGCCACGGATCATCTTCTATGTCGTAAAAACTGACCCAATTCAACCTGCCAAACGCGTCTAAACCTGTAAAATATCTTTGTGTTGGAAAAAACCCACCCCATACACTCCAAGTGTCATCAAGAAGCCCAGCTTTTAGCTTGTTCATCGCTTTTGCCCATAATGCGGCAATATCGCTACTCCCAAAGCCTATCCATGTCGCAAAAAGGTCAGTATCAATACTTGATACCTCCAGCCCTCCTGTTACCTCTGTTATGTGATCGGCAGGTGGAAACGACGCGTTAGCCTTTGCTTGCGCAGAGGTACGCAATAAGGGTTTATTATAGAATTTTCCCATGATTTTTTTATATAACTATTGTTTCATAAATAATGGTAAACCCTAATGGGGTTATCAATTTAGAGTTTTTCTCAGCCTTGTAAAAAGCATCAAAATCGTTCTCGGAGAGCTTAAGTAAAAAGGCTTCCACTTTTTCGTTCAGTAATTTTGTTGCAAGGTTATTCACTTTTTCATTCTGAGAAGAAACAAGTGTATTATACTCTGTAAAAGCAGAAGCATCTTCAGGGGGTCTCGCTGAAACTTCAGCTTCCCTTATTTTATTCACTTCTTTTTCCAGGTCTTTGAATCTGGATAGTTTTTTAAGATCAGGATTATGAGCCATTTCGCTGAGTTGGTCAAATAAGGCTTTGTTCTCAGGTGTTCTTGCGGATTCTTCGGCCTCCTGGATAGATCTTACTTTGGCCTCTATCTCAACAAAGTGAGGATTCCTGAATTTTTCGCTCAATAGCTTCATTGAACTGTCAAATTCGCGGGCTAAAGAACCCGTCCGGCTGATGTTTTTTAAAATGACCAACTGCCCCTCTTCGGAGATGACATCAAAATTAGTGATCTGGGTAAGGATTTTGTTTAAACTTACCAATTGATCCTTAATGTAACTTTTTGCTTTTTCCATGATTTTTGTTTTTATTTAATTTAGTTGTTTATTTTAAAAAAACAGATATTCATTAAATTGAGTATCTACCCCAAGTCCATGCAGAAGAAGTTTTTACTAATTCTATAGTATCCCCCTGTGTCGGGATTGTATAGGAGGAAGCGTATGTTGAAGAGGTTTTTGCTATATAATCCGCTGAATATATTGTTACGGTAGCCGAGCCCGATCTTTTTATTTTTAAGGTAAACCCAAAAGGAGCCGTTGGAGGTAAAGTGATTGTAATATTTATACTCCCATCAACACCTATAAAGCTGTCTGTTAATAAAACGGTATATGTAGATACACCACTTAAAACTGTTAAATTATCTACGCCAGAAGAACCTATACCGTATGCGCTTACAAAGCCTGTTGCATAAAAATTAACCGCTGTACCATCTGCTTTTTGAACATATATAGAATTTGAAGTTGCATCATATAATAATTTAGCACTTCCTATCTGCAAAGAATTTGATAACAAATTACCGTTTACAGTTGTAGCACCGTCAACATATAATTTTTCAGATTGAGTTGTTTTGTAACTACTCCCGATGTATAGTCCTTGACTATTCATTATAGTTAATAGACCAGAACCATATTCTATCAATCTTGAGGTGAAATCAGCGGTTGAATTATTATAATTAAAATTAATAAAAGGGGTTGATGCGTTTATTCTAATACTACCTGCCGCTTCCAACATTATACCAGGTAAACCATCATTCCATGCTGTTTTATTGACACCTATTAAGACATTACCTCTCAAATAACTATAATTTGTAACAGTAAGATTTGTATTAGCAATTAAGGGAATTTCACTCCTTACATAATTACCTGCAACTGAAATAGACAAAGCGTCTGCATAAACTCCTGAACTATTTCCAGTTCCTAATTTTAAACCACCACTGGCACTTGGATTTTTTATATATCCCCACGCATTACTATGAGGTAACGAAATATCTGAAGCTGTTAATACTGAACTAAATGTACCTAATACAGAATATATATTAGACCACTGATAACTTCCATTGCCAATTGCATATGAATTATTTATAGATGGCAAAACATGAGTTGAATCTAATAAAAGTTTAGCATTCCAAGTAATTGCATCTCCGTAACCAGCACCTACAAAGATGCCTCCAGAAGCTGCACTATAGGTAAAATTCATAAAGAAATGAGTGTCATAAGCAGATACTGCTATACCAGTACAATTATTTTGACCAAATATATCATTTGCATAGTCGTGTCTATACACCTTCATTCTAAAACCACTGTTATTCGAACCAAACATGGTAGTTTGAAATGTTGTTGGTGCCGCCAATAACTGTTTGCCAATTTGATAATTTGCAGAATTAATAGTTGATGAAAATGCACCAGTAGTTGCTCCTGTAATAGAACCTGCGAGTACAAGACTAGTTGCTGTTACTGTTGATACAAACGTAGCATCTCCAGTACTTCTTTTTAAAGTTAAAGCACTTCCTAAAGAAACTCCAGTATCACTCCTTCTTATAAACTCTAAATCAGAACCTACATTTGAACCAGATTCAGTGGTTGTACCTATTCTAAATATCCAACGATACCCAGTACTTGTTGTAATAGTGTTTGAGGCAGACATTACAAAATCGCCCCTATTTAATAAACTGAGAGTTAGTCCGACGCTTACTTCACTACTAAATTGTCCGGTTGTCACCCCAGTTAAAGTTCCTGCTAATATTAAATTCTTAGCATTCCAATCTACTGTAGCAAGATTTGAATTTCCAGAATGGAAAATTGATCTCCACGATGTATTAACAGCAGCTTCTTTCGTCCTAAAATATAAGACATCATTTCTCCCAGCTAACTGCATGCCATAGTTTGCTGAAGTGTTAAGAGGCACGCTTATACCCATCACCGAACTACCGCCTGAAATTGGAGAATTTGTTAAACCAGAAAAAAATCCAACATAGGAATCACTAAATATTTCATCCCAGTCAACGGAACTTCTTTTAAAATCCGTTATTCCATAACCTGATAAAGTCGTAGGTTTACTCAATATTTGGCTCCAATCATTTAGGCAAACAATCGTCCCTGAGGCATTTTTTAGAAAAATAGACTCGTACCCCGTTGCATAGTTCACAGCCAATTCACCCAATAATAGAGTTGTTGGTTTTGCCGCTGCGCCGCTGGTTACGGTAGTGCTTTTTCTATGTTGATAGGGTTGTATGCTCATAATTTAATATGTTCCAGCATCCAAAGTGGATGTGTCAGATAGAATCGTACCGGTTGTAGGCAAAGTGACCGCAGTTGCTGCCGCAGCGGTTATACTTACTGCATAGGCTCCTATGATGGCAAGGGCGGCAGCGGTGCTTAGGTTACCTCCCAAGGTGATGGTTTTTGTTCCGTTGTTTACTCCCGTACCACCGTAGGTTCCTGCTATCACCTGTGCAAGGGCAGCTGTACCGTCGAAATTGTTTCCGTATATCGATCTTGTCGTAGCAAGATGGGTAGCCGAATCCGCAAGACCTGTTGTATTTTGGTTCAGTGTCGGAATATCAGCAGCAAGGATGGTGTCCCAAACAGGGACAGCACCGTTTGTTCCCGTTCCGGTCATACGCATGAATTTGCGGGTAATAGTAATATTTGGAGCTAGTAAAGTTGTTGTATTGACGGCAGATTGGTAAGGCATTGCACCCAGAAGGGTTGTTGTATTACCACCTACTATATTTGTGGCTTTGGCGGCTGTACCATCAATGCTCGTAATACCCGTTAGATCAATAGATCCCGATGCGCGGTTGATAGCTAAAGCGGTTGTACCGATATACATTGTTTGCGCTATGAGAGCGTAATTGGCAATAGTGGCAAAAGCGCCAGTTCCAAGCGTTCCACCTCCACCGATATTCAGTGTTGACCCATCAGTACCAGCTAATGTAATATTGTTGGACACGGTTAATGTTTTTACCGTTGTGTTACCGCCTGCAATTGAAAAGCCGGAAGTATTCTTTGTAAACGTAATCCCAGTAAATGAACCACCTTCCAAGGTATCAATTCTGGTTTTAAGCATATAGGCTGCATAGGCATTTATCGTGTCAACGAGAGACGTATCTGTATAAGTTGCTCCTGTGGCGGCCAAAAGATTAGCGTAAGAATAAACAGAAGTGACAAGCCCGCTTCCTGAACCGGAAACACCATCTCCGTAAGCACTCACCCCGCCGATGGAATAGAAGGACATGTTAGCCCGAATTTTTCCATCTACCTCGGTAAACATCTTACTGAAATTGTCATAGAAAGATTGAACCTGTACTGCAGAAATTGCTTTATTAGACGTTTGCGCTGTTCCGGCTGTCCAAGTTGCATAGGTAGAATCCCATGAACCCAAATTAAGGGCGGCGGTTAAGTCCACTTTTAAGACAGAGTACCCGGTCTGTGCTGTAGCGATGATTGAAGTATTATCATAAAGCTTTGCAACCAGCGTCCCCATACCCGAAGTATAAGTCAAATTGGAAGATGCACGGCCATTAAGCAATGTGACCAAGTCGTATGCTGTATCTGACGTTACGTTCGCAAGGAAAGCCTTGACTTCTCCCCACGTGTTTATGATCGAATCGATATCTGCAGATGCGCCATTACCGTCTCCTGCCGTACCGAAGAGATAAGACAGGTAAGTGGAGATTTTTGTAAGTGTGTTAAACGGGGCGATCGGGGTACCTCCGATGACGTTGGTATCCAACCATGCCTTGGACTTGAATTCTGCAAATGTTGTTATCAAAGCTGTGCTGGCAGCCTCCGTTATAGTTGCGTTAGTAACTAACGGGATGTAAAGAGTAGGATCTACACTATTCGCATTGTAAGATATCTCACCATAATACAATCCGGTAGCAGCTGGAGTTTTTACATTTGTAGTACCTGCCGTAAGCAATGCATTGCTTTTAAGACACTTAAAAATGAGTGATGTCCTTGCCATAATATTTGTTTTTTAATAAGTTCCAATATCAAAATTCTTAAGCGTGTTGCCTATCTCTTCTATTCGCGTTGACAGGGTATTATACCCGTTTGCGTATTCGGCTTCAACAAAATTTGAATCCTGAATACCATCCATAAACTCGTACCTGATATAGGTAGAGCCCGAAGCCCGTTTGAGGACTACGCTAAGTCCTACATATCTGAATGAGGTGGTAACCCGTGACAGGTAACCCATATTCGTCTCTGTCGGTAATCCGTTGCTGTTGCATATCGCTTTCCGAATGTGGTCATAGAGTTTCTTATTCCAAGTTGAACCCTCCTTTACAAGTTCTTGGGGGGCGGCATCTTCATCATCTGCCGAATCTTCTACGTTAACAAGCTGACCTAAACTTGTTGCGCCGCCACTTGGTTCAGTTGATCCGGCACCATATGCGCTAAGTGCACCGGTTGAATAGACATCGGCATCTATCTTCAATTTACCGGTTGAATCTTTTTCAAGAAGGGCTAAGACGGATTTCTGGGCATCGGTAAGTATGCCGCTTCTGACAGTCAGTTTATCAATCTCAAGGTTTGATTTACCATCTTGTATCCAGAGTCTAAAGCCGGTACCGAGTGCACCTATACTTGATTCAATAGAGGCTATTTCGTCAGACTTCAAGCCTTTTAAGAAGGTTATAATCCCTTCAGCGGTATCATCTTCAGTCTTACTTATTGATCGGGTTGTAACCTCAAGAATAGTGCGAAGTGCTGAAAAAACAGTAGCATCAGATGGCTCTGTATCGTCATAACTGGTTAGCACATTTGAGGGAATAGCTTTTATAATTTCTTCAAGAGTCGTACCAATCCGAAAGTGAGTATTCGCACCAGTTTTTTGTTCGTCTCTGATTAGTTTTGCTAAAGCTAAAAGCTCATTGATAGACATTGCTATTGTTTTTTACAAATAAACCAACAGCCAAAAACAAAAAAAAAGACACTCAAAAATTGAGTGCCTCACTTATTATCGCTTGAAATTCCTCACCATATAGCAGTGATCGTTTTTCAGTAAGAATTAAAACTGAATGATACCATGACTTATACCATGGCTTTGCTTTCCTTCCGCTGTCTTTACCGGCGTTGGCCAATGTAACTCCACGTCCTACACCCATGTCAACCATTCTACCATAATAAAGGAATGAGAAAACAATTTTATTAATATCTCCATTTGACTGTGCTTCGACCTCAATTAGAAACGAGGCAAACAATGCTCCTGTATCACGAATGTTCAATTGCGCAATCTTATCCTGCCAAATGGTCACCATCATTTTTGCCCATGCCTGGTAGTAGTCATTAGGATTCCCAGTCCTCTGCATCATATACTAAGTTTGTTGGCTCATCGAGTGTCAATGTGAAATAAATGCCGGTAGTACCTGCAGCGAAATAGCCTGGTACTTCGTGGTAAGGAAAACGTGTTTTATCTAAAAAATTGAGTTCAGCAATTAAACTGGAATCCTTAATCAACCTTGACAATATCTTTTGATAGATCAGTCTTGTTTCATTTGTTTTTTCTTCCCGGTCTGTTTGGCTTTTGAAATCATATTTTTTCAAGATATAGACAACAACAGCGCGCCGGTTGAAATAACCACCTCCATTTTGGACAGTAACACCTTCGTCCGTATCATCAACCGCTAGAAATGACTTAGCTGATTGAGGACTAGAAAGGATCTCTTCCAAATAGTTTATGCCGGTTACACGACAAAAAGTATAATTATCCTTTGTAATCTTTAGCTTTCCATTCAGAGCATTAAAATAAGTGACTGCGTTCCACATAGTTATATATTATTTCGTTTTTCCATTTCTTTTGCTTCACGGATTTTAGAATCCATTTCGTCCAGAGCATCCCAGGTGTTTGATTGAAGGACTTTATTACGTTTTGTCACATCACCATCGGAAAGCATTCGAACCTGATCCTGAATTATACGGTACATATCTGGGGCTACATCATTGTTTTCATCAGATTCTATCCGCTTAAACAAATATTTGAATTTCTTTGAAAAATAGTCTTTGACGCCAACCATCCACATTAAAACAATCAATCTTTCCACCTCGGTTGAATAGTATTCGATGAACTTAGCTCTCTTTTCTGTCAAGGAATTGTCATAGTCTTTTCCTTTTTGATAAAGAGTGCCTATCAGCATATTTAAATGGCTAACATCTTTAGTGAATAAATACTTCTGATAATAATTTTCAGCCTCTAAATATTGTAGAAAAGTAGTATCACATAGCAACTCATCACAAGGTTTTAATATTACAATTTTGGAAACAGGTCGAATACCAATATAACTTTTTGTGAGAAAATCCATTTTTTTAGAAAAAGAATTTACCTCCTCAACGGTCAATTTAAAAAAGCCTTTCAATTTTCTCTTAGAAAATAAATAGTCACCATCGGAATCACAAAGCGGTTTAATGCCTGTAAAACGAATGAAGCATTTAGTCCAAATAGTTTCTTCAGGTGTACCTGCTATCAGCAATGCAGCGACATAACGTATTTGCTTTTCTGTCATTTCTCCGTAATTCTTCGGAGCTGTTAAGTTGATTGTTTCCATGTTTATCCAAAAAAGAAGGTTGAATCCGAACTTTTATTGACATATTTTGGCGCAATCTTCAAAGCATATTCCGGACTGGAGGCATACGTTTTGTAAGTAGCAAGATCAGCATCGAGAATATTACTCAACGTATCGCATATTTTAACTGCTTCGTCCTGATTGGACTGGGCCAACTGGCCAAGGATCATTTTACAGTGATTGATCACATTTTTGGATCCATCTGAAAAGGTATTTTTTCTGACCTCTGCAATCAGTTCAGCCAAATAAGTTTCACTGATTATTTTCTCTAGGATATTTGTCTGCCAGGATAGCAACTTACTTTTTGTGTCAATAAAGGATTTTCGTTTTGAACCTTGACATTTCACAAAATTTGAATAATCCATACCAGTTAAAAACAGGCAATCGGTAAAAGATGAAAAATCTGAGAATTTTGTCCATTGAGTCAATGCCATAGCGTCATCAAGAGTCAGCTGAATAAATAGATCAGTATTCATATCAATTTGCACTGATACCCACTCGCGTAATCTCTCTACACGTTCCTTGCTTGCCGGAGCCATGTTTGAGTTTGACACTATACCAAAACCGTTAGGTGTTTGAATTAGGTCAGCAAAAGGTATTGCATTCTCGTATGCTTGTAAGCATAATAAACGGACAAAGATTGATTTCAATCGACTATCCGTTTGCTGAGATGTAACATAACTAAACAGGTCCTCTCCAATAAATAAACCTACTAGTTGATTTTCAGATTCATTGAGAAACGGCTGAATGGCCTTAAATTCAGTCCCGGCAGCTGTAGGTATTACTTCAACAAATTGTTCGATAGTGGAAATAAGCATGATGTCTATTTTTTTGATTGATTATTGTCTAAATTTGATGGTTCAGCATCTGTTTTTTTGTCTAATGTAGTGAGCATCATAAAGGGTATATCAAACTCAATATCCCACTCATTGTAGTTCTTGATTACAAAATATGGTTCAAGAATAATGTCCTTAGTCGCTTTCTCCAAGGCCTGTTTCATCGTAAATATTTCGCGGACATTGCTACCTGACATGTTACTCGATGATTTCCCCGGAGTTGCGCCAATGGAACTAGGATGTACGCCCTGAGCATAACACATCATTGAACTACCTTCTTCAACATCTTCAATCCAATCACCACCCTCTTTCGTATTGTTGATGATGTTAATGCGCACCATGGATTGTTCTTTACCATCAGGCGTTGTATAGAATCCACTAAACCATACTTTACCGGCATTTACCATTCCAGTTAAAAAAGATTTTATATTCTCTTTTTCAAGTTTTATTCGTTCAGCCTGTTTAATCGGATCCGTAATCTTTTCCGCACTCATCACTTCACTCCAGTATTTTGAGTTAATCTCAACCTGGTACCGGATTACTAAACCATTTGTAAATTTCGCTTTCTTACCGGCAGGAATCATTTGCTTAATATCGTACCATCCGGAATTGAAAATAGACCAATAGTACGGAAACGGATAGTATTTGTTTCCAGGAATAGGAATACGATTGATCATTGCAAATTTTCGTGTCTTTGATGGTGTTTCCTTTTTACCATCTTCACCTGGAATTTTCCCCATACGTACCATCAAATCACCGAGTGGATCATCAACATCCAGAAGTTCAATGATTTCAAGATTCTCAAATTGCGGAGTACCTTTTTCCCAATTTCCAAAGAAAACATGCTGGAGTGCACCTGTTTTTGGATTACAAGTTTCAAGGCGACAATACAGAGCATCTTTGTGTCTAAGTTTAACTATTTTTTTTCCGTCACCACTTAAAATCAAAACCGAAACAGAAAAGAAAAAATGTTTGATATCAGTCTGTTGTTCCAATAAATATTTTGTCGGCCGATTATATTTGAAGAAATCCAATATATCGGTCTCGGTGACAGTCGATTTATCAGTTTTTGTATATGTCAATCCATTGCTGTAGGCTGCCTGAATATTGAACCAAGTATTGGAACTCATAACTTCATCCTTACGCATCAATGTAAGAATTTCTGCTGGCCGAAGGTTATCATCACCCCATGGAACATAACCTCTCAATCCGGTAGCACCCGTAACTATCACTGGAGATATATCATCTGTATCAAAAACGGTTGTGCCAACGTTCATTTTATTCATTGCGTTTCTGGCTGCTTCACCAATAGGTATCTCAAAAACGCTGACATCTTTTCCTATGCTCATATATTTAAGATTTATATAATTACTTCTTCGTCATTAATTTCAAAAATGCTGATGATTCTCACCTTGCGAACCTGCCTACTCTCTATAAAGAGTAAGTTCGCAGTATTGCGTTGAAAATTGGTGGATGTACATACCACATCCATACAAGCCATTATCTCACCATCTTTTTTCCAAACCAAACAACTAAACGGCTTACCCTGCCTCAGTATATCTCTAACAACCTTTATATGTATCATGCTTGTTTAATTAAAGGTTTCATCAAACGTGTCATCAAATAACCCCTTAGCGGCACTCGTAAACATCAAGTGATTATTTTTTGCACGTCGATATTCAAACAAAAAGGTATGTAGCTCATTTAAATCATTATCAGACTTATCAATACTTACCAGCGTTATTTCTTCACTTAAACCATCACTTGAAGTTGACAAGCCAACTATGTAGCTATTAACAAGATCATCAATCCACTCCATTTCTGATTCAGAAAGATATCCACTGTTACACGTTTTTTCGCTTATAAAATTCTGTGTTATTTTCCTGTAATATCCGTTTATGTTACTCAGGTTGTACTCATTCGTTTTTTTATTGATAGTCTTTCCAGTTGCGGTGAATGTTTCCATTACACCAAAGCAATTAATATACACGAATGAATGATGATCACGATATAACATGTTGTCAACCATGTAAGTGTAAACATTTGAATTTAGACCGGTTCCCGTTAGCCAAATGTCGTACTGCAGTGCATTCGTTTCAAGCGATAACTCAGCTGCGGTTATAATACGGCCAATTGAGGAATTGAATGTGAAAACATGGGTACCAGCAGCCCCGGGTATTACACCAAGTATACCGGACTTAGAAACTACCACTCCATTAAGCAGATAAAATATTTTATAATGTATTGAAATGGCCTGATATTCGGCTTTTTGATAGAATGATAGGTATTCATTCCTACCTTTTGCGGTGCGTTTTTCAAGATAGGATCTAGTAAGAAAGTTCATTGATGTCCAGGAGGCAGCATCAGAAGATATATCGGCATCACATTTCAGGGATAAAAAACTATTTTCGTGCGTTGTGGCGCCTTCTGTGATTGTAAAGGTAAAACCAATGCACAAGCCATCCGAAATGGCCACCATCGTTTCTAAATACACAACCGGGTTTGATTCAAAGTAATTCTTTACAAGATCACCTAGATTTTTAATTTGAATTTTGCCTTCAGAATCGTAAACATACCGTTCACTTAGCAGCACTTCAGTACCTTTTTTTAGTGAGAAAGCAACTGAAGTATTCAAATCTGTTTTTCTCAGAATAATATCAGGGATTGAATTTTGAAAATACAGTCCGGATGTTATCGGTTCTTGTGTAATAGTCATAAAAAAGCCTTTGAATAATTTACTTACGCAAATAAAATTCAAAGGCAAACGGTAAAAAAAGACACAATAAAATTTACTCGTTTAATTTTCTTCCTGGATCTTGCCGCAACAACCATACCGGGCAAGCATCATTAAATCCAATTGTATACCCCAATCTTATTAAACACTCTGCAATTTCATTAGTAGAAAATTCGGCCAAAGGTCTTAAGTCGAGAACAATTTGCGCACTCGATTTTTGAATCGTAGTCGTTTCTTCAGTCGCCTGCAGAAATTCGCCGGTATAACGTGCAAGAATTATGTCCTTATAAGACAATGTTGCAACTGGAGCTTCTCCCGTTGTTTCAGAATTTGGTGGAATTTTCATTTTTTCAATTTTATCCAAATATAGTGATTTTTTACAGTAAAAAATAATTTATAATACTGATTTATAGGATTTTAATCAAAATAAATGAAAAAAATTGAAAAAAAAAATATGGGAACTCACTTACTACCTACTACCTTGTGATAAATAATTATATATAAGATAGTTACAACGAAAAAAAAGTAGTAAGCACTTTTTTGTAGTAAGTAGGTAGTAACCTTCTTTTTCTATTTTTATTTATAAGGTTACTACCTTTATATTATTGCAAATCTGATAGATACAAACAAAAGTAGTAAGGTAGTAAGGTAGTAAGCACAAAATATATTTTTTGCTCCTTTTGTTTCTTTTTCTTCTTATTACATATATCATGTTGATAATGTGTTATATAATATAAATATATCATATAGAAAAAATAAAAAAACATTTTTTGATACTGGATTTGGAAATGATCAAGAAGATGGAAACAAATGTTTTAAGAAAATAGATAAATGGCCATCACTGGGGACTTTAAAGCACTTTTTTGAGTTTTTTTACTTCGTTTTTTTTAAAAGTGTCCATCTTTTTAAATATTAAATGACTGATTATCATCATTTTAAGAATATCAGTCCGCGAATTGAAGGTTTGTGTCAGACGGGAGACCCCGCCCCGCCCTCTCGAACTTTTGTAATTACAACCTTCGAAAACCGCCTTATATGCCACGCATACCTCATTACAATTCATAAAAAAACCACCGATATAAATCAGTGGTTCAGATACTTAGACGTTTGGTAATTACACAAATGAACTGACAAGTCCGGAGGAAAATGTGTTCTCACATGGGAAGTTGTTCATACCAATGAATAAAGTATCCCAGGCGTCGGTACCATCGGTCCTGTTTTCCAATTTATCTTCATCACTCTCGGCCAATTTCTCACCGCGTTTATCTTTCTTGAAACCATTTGGACCCTGATAGATTCCAGTCTGTTCCATGGCCAACAACAAAGCTTCATTTTTATTTTTATTGAACATTGGAAATAAACCTTGCTGCCCCTTTAATGCCATATTGATTAAGTTATTTTTTTCCATGTGATTCATTGGATTACCAATATGAATACCTTTGACCTGCCATCCTTTTTTTATGAATGTGTCCATGATTACAGATGCAAAATCAATATCATTAACAGCATAATTACTATTCAATGCAGTACTATCATAGTAATAAATTACCTCTTTCCTTTTTTGATGCCGGTAGTAATGGCAGAAGTCCTCTACAATTTCAACTAATTTACGATCATACTTAACGTAAAAAGATTTCAATGTCTTCATTTTGAAACCGGAACTTTGACCGGCAACTAACCAGTTAATTTTGCCATTATAATCAAATGCAATACTTATTGGTGCATTCTTATCTAGATCTCCATCCTGAAGACAGGAAAGATCCTTTGTTTTATCAAAGTCAAAATCAAGATTGCGCAGGTATGAATTGTCAAAAGCTGTATAGTAATGATCAGATTCCTTTAGGTTGTTATAGAATCCATCTTTGAGCATACCTACCCTTTTGCACATAATTGAGGTCTGGAATACCAATGCTGGAAGATCACGCTTCATCTGCTTTATATAGGACTCACCTAGTACCTGAAGATTCTCGATGGAACTGAATACATTATAGTCAACAGCAATTCTACGGAACTTTGCCAAATCACTGCACAATGATTTATAGTAAGCAAAAATATATGGTTTTGGTTTAATTCCTTTTTGTTCAAATTCTTTCAGCTTACTCATAATTCTCCACTTCTCATATATAATTGCATCAATCTGAGCAATGAGTTCCTTATCACATTTGGATTCATAATTAAGAAACCAACTTCCTTTTTTTGTTGTTGGCATATCAGAAATAATTAACATACTGTGATGGAATGGAGATTTTCCAAAATGAGCACGTGTACCACCATTAGCAGGAAACGTTTCATTATTAAGTTTCTCATGATCCAGGAATTTCGCTTCATCTAAAAGAAGTGAGTCAAATGTTAATGAATTGGATGACCCTACAACGTCTTGAGATATAATTGGATTAATAGATCCATTATACCAACTTATTACATGATCATAATTTACAGGCTCTGTTAATGGTTTTTCAAAGTGTGCTGATCTTGGAGGTTTTTGACCAACAAAAAAATGAAAATTTCTTTTATATCCCCAACTTTCCCAGGCTGCTATTGTTCCTGGTAGTGTACGAGTAAATGCTTGCTGGAATGTACCGGCGATTATTCCATGATTTCCGCGTGGCATCCTCTGTACGTTACCAAGTTCATAAGGTGCTGCAATACCATGAGTCTTTCCAAGGCGCCTTCCACCAACTACAACTTCGGTATTGCACTTTCTGAACATTACGCGCTGTTGAGCGGCATTAAAATAGATTTTTTGGGTTTCTCTAGAGATCGGCATATTTTTCAAGACTTTTTATGTCGATTTCATCATAAGTCACATCTTCAATCTGATCTTCATATTTTTTCTTCATAGCAGCTTGTTTTTCCTTAAAGTTTGGCATTGGATTAATACCGATTACGGTTGGATCTTCAGTGGGTTCTAGTTGTTGTGGTACAATTTGATCCCATGGCGTTCTTTCAGCGTCTTCAGTGTCAAGCTGATTGAATTTACCGTATGTGGCCATGGCTTTAACCATTGATCCCGGATCATTCTTTAATTCTGCCAGATCGTAAGCTTTATCAATTCTATTATTGAATTTAAAGCGGTGCCAGTCTTTAGATTGTCTATTTATGGAACCCAGTAGGTCTTTTATGATACGAAGGTCCTCATAGGCCGCAGAACGCTCAACACCGCTACTATTCATTATATGTTGAATGATCTCACGGTCTTGTTTGGATGGAAATTCATTCATAAGGGTGTAGGCTGAACGAATTCTAAGCAAGCGGTCACGAACTTGCGGAGCCAGGTATGCTAACTTATCAGCATCATCATAGAGGTGCTGTACACAAATGTCGTATGTTTGTTTTTTGCTCATTGACATAGGTTTAATTATAAATAGGCCCTGACATGATCAGAGCCTATTTATTTTATTTGATTTGGATTTTATTCTCCGGTACCTGGGTTCACATTTTCGCCTGCAGTAAAGTTTTCACCTCCTGCTTCGCAATCTGTAGACCCTTCACCTGGTTCCGTATTTTCCACTGCAGGTAGAAGATCTTCACCACCTTCTGTGTGATTTTGTTCTCCGGTACCGGGAATTTCTTTTATTTCTAAAACTTCACCGACTATTAAGCCTAAAGCTTTGAAATTTGCAACCTGATCAGGTGCAAAAGTTTCACCATTTTGAATCAATTCGTTGTATCGTAACTGCATTTTTTCGAGTAATGCATTCATTTTATCCGTTTCTCCGGATTCAATCAATACAACCATTTTAGATTTGTTGTCACTCAAAAATTTGCGATTTGCAGAAACGCGCTTGGCATCAATCTTTTCACCAGGGATAATTATCGGTTTTTTATCTGTAGCAATTGGTGCATTTGCATCGAAGCTATCATATAGATTCCAGTTGTAAGTTAAAGTGCCATCCAGTTCCAATAATTCCTCAAGGAAAGGAAGTCTTTCAGATGCCGTATGACCTTCACTGCTCAATACTTTCAATCTTTCAAAACGAGATCTCATTTCATGATAAATGATCACGTTCTTTTCAACAATTGCCTGCATATTTTCAGGTAAGGTGTCGTGATCCGGACGCTTTCCTTTTACCGATATCGCTTCAAGTTTTGTTTCAAGATTTGAAACTTTTGTCTCTAACTCCTGCGAATTTTCCACCGGCGCAATAAATCGTTGATCACCAATGATTTTCTTTAGTTCATATTCCACTTTCTCAAAGTTGGACCTATGAATCACATTTTGGTGCAGTATTCGGTTTCTGTTACCCTGTAGCATCAACTTTGCACCTTCTTCGATCGTGCGAACTTCGGGATCAGCATCAAGCCAATCGTTCACTTGCTGTAAATACGATTTTTCAATATTCATTTTTTTTATGGATTATGGGTTCTTTATTAAAGTATTTCAAAAGTAATTACGGGTAATTACAACAAAAAAGACAAAAAAAACGCCTGACAATTGATGCCAGGCGTTTCAATAATTTATTGAAGGATATTTTTACACACCCGGATTGATAGTACCATCATTGGTGACGATCGCGCCGGTGTAAAATAAGCCTGGGGCAAGGTCGGTAACAGTAACGGTAATGGTTGTACCCATTTCGTCAGTTGCAGCTCCACCAAGCTTCTGATCAATGGCTGTGTCTGTTTGAAACATTTCATTTCCAACGACGCGCCATTTGCCTTTCTTTGTTTGTGCCAGGTAGACCATATCGTCATTATTTGCCTGCATACAGAATCCGGAAGCGTCTTCTTCAACGCCTGGGTGTTGCAATACCAATTGATTCAAGAATGTTTTGCTTGGTCTGGTACCTTGACTTTTACCATCAAGTGGTGACTTGTCAACAATTACACCGATCTTCTGCCATTTTGCCAATGCTGCTAAGATAAAAGATCCGGTGTAGGTTACCAGTTCCCCCATTGCCGTAACAAATGTTTCTGGCAAAGTTGGCCAGGTTACAATATCCCTCTTGGGAATGCAGTATACATCTTCGCGGATTCCCGGAAGATTTGTTTGTCCAACTTTCCAATCAAGATCTTTATAGTTCAAATCCATAACTATTTTCTCCTATTTTTTTGTGAATGAATAATTAAGCTTGAAATAGTTTTGCAACCAACAAACGTTCCGGGCTGATGCTTTCAAACTGTACACCAAAGAACATGGCCATAACAAACTGCAAAACAAAAGCAGCATGTTTTTCAACAGTGATCTTTTCGGTATCACCTTCCTGATCAACACCAACAAGCATATTGCCCTTTGTTGTCAAGTGGATGTAAGGGGACGTTTTCTTGTTTGAAAGTGCAACCAATTCGCATGTATCATCAGATGCTTCAAGATATGTTTTCTTGAATGCGGTGTTATAAGGCAATGCACCATGACTGGCCTGGTAGTCGTCATTATACATGTCATAAACCGTTTTTGAGATAAACATTTTCGTTGTTTCACCTTTAAGTTCATCCATCGCTGCCCGATAAATAGCCTTCAGTTTATCAACGGCATTGCTTGCAGTGATAGCTTCAGTTAATTCAACCAAATTACCTTGTGCAACTGAAATTTTTGGTGTGGCACCGGCCATATCAGCGGTGGTAATGGTATCAAAACCATCGAACAAATCGGCAGTGGTAGTACCTTCAGAATTACGGACAGCTGACCATAGAACTTTATTGATGTTCTTGGAAATCTTCTTTGCCAAAAAGGCCAACACCAATTGGGTGATTTTTGTTTCTGTCAAACCCTGACCGCTCAAAACTGCATCGCCATAAATTGACTTTGCAACAGAGTTGGGCTCAAATTCCTTGACAACAGACCCGAAATATGTTTCCAAGTCACGACCTTTGACAGTAACACCGTTTTTGTCAATACGTGATGGGTCGTATGGTCCAATCTCAATGTCTCCATCTAATTGTCCTACCGTTTCCTTACCACGTATGCCGGTACGTAATGACATGTGAGCCAATGATGTTGCTAAAGCAATCACCGGCATCATCAATAATTCCTTGCGAAATTTCGCAGCACTAAGCGCAAGCGCTTCTGGGGTTATTTCTACCATTTCAGTAAATTTATTTAAGATTTAATAATTGATTATTCCGGGAGCAAGTTGTACAACTTGCGTGCAGATTCAACAGTGTTTGAAAAGGAGTCACCACCTTCGCCTTTGCCGTCTTCGTCAGTTACCTGCTTTGATTTTCCGGTTGTATCACCGGCACCATTTTTCAAATTTGTAATTTGAGTTTCCAGTTCAGTGATTTTTGTTGCTTGCGTTGCAACGGTAGCTTCAGCAGAATTTGCACGGGTATCAGCGGCAACGGTAGCCTCTTTTTCTGTAACTACATTGGCTTTTTCAGTCTCAACTGAATCCTCCAATGATTCGATGTTGGCTTCAATGTCTTCAATTTGCTTTTCATTGAGAAAAACGCCTTTTCCATCTGATTCCAGTTTTTCAACACCTATCACGGCGTTGATTTTGATAGGTTGTTTTTTCATTTCGCTTGTTATTTTATAGGTAAATAAATTTTCAGAGTTAATTCGGTTCGTAGGAAGTCCAAACACATTCAATTTTTCTTTCATGGAAATCATGTTCACTTTTTCAGGTGCATCAATAATTTCATCAATGAATCCATATTCCTGAGCTTCTTTTGCGTTCATCCATCCACCGACTTTCATCAGTGCCAACATTTCTTCCATTGTTTTGCCGGTTTTCGTGGCATACATCTGTGCAAGTACCTGGTCAATCTTGTCATTGGCCAATTTGTCGGCCATTAATTCAGAAATTAATGCTTCCATCTGATCAGCATTAAGATTTTCCCAAATACCTACTGGAGTCATCACTTTATGAATCAGATAAAAGCCATTGGAGGCCATACAAATTTTTTTTGCTTTTAAGGTGGCTAGAGTAGCAGCTGAAGCGTTGAATCCCATCATGTGAACTGTTACGTCTCCATGTTCTTGAATTCTGTCGCACATAGACAAACCATCATACAAGCGGCCACCATTTGAGTTCATTCGTAGAAAGACCGGCTTTCCTTTGTTCTCATTAAGTTTTTGCTTAACGTATCGGGTGGAATATTCCCACTCGCCAATAAAACCGTCAATATCAATTTGATAATTCATATAGTAGCATAAAAAAAAGTTGCAGTATGAAAATTCACACTGCAACTTTACGGCTATAATAAATCAGAAAAAAAGACTATAAATCAATAATATCTATAGGGGGAAGTGTTGAAATCCACGTAATTTCAAAAGGTACAGATCGCATCCCGGATGGTGTAGCATCAATTGCCGGTGAAAATGAAATCTCCGGAAAGGTTTTTTTGTCAGTCCCAACTAAGTATTTGTTTTTATAAATATCAGTCAGACGGTAAGCATAAAAATTTGTTTGAAGTTTATGTTGTAGCTCAGATTCGCCATTGTCATATATAATTCCTGCAATTTTTGTAGTATAGACTAATCCGTTATCAGTTCGCTCTGATGTTGAATTGCACGAAGATGGTTCAGTAAGTTTTAATTTCTGAAAATTTCCTATTGCAGAAATAGTATCACCTGGTTTAATAATTTTCCTTGGATAAAGTGTCAATTCTCCTTCTGTAATATATTCGACTGATAAAATCATCGGAAGTGTTTTCGTACTCATAATATTTAATTTAAAAAGTGCGCAATGTGCTAATTGTGTGAATAGTGCGGTATTTGCTTAAAGTGTTTATTTACGACAAAACAGGCTTTGAAGTCATATATAATTTTACGCAATCTTAAGATCTTTTTCTCTAAAATATTTTTGATTCAACCGGTGGAAAATTTGAGCTACCGTATCCCAATAGATTTCATCAATTCCATGTTTCTCCATATAGGCATAAATTGCTGCAGCGCGTTTTACCCGAACCTTTCTAAGCTCTGATACTTCCAGAAAAAGATTCTTTTTGAATAATTCAGAAAAGCTGTCTTCTAAAGCGTTTTTCCCACTATTGTATAGAAAGTTGTAATACCTTGGATCTTTACCTTTGAAGTATGGAATTGGAATAATTACATTTGCGCCATCTCCGGTGTCGGGAATTCTGTCACAAGGTGTTTTAACCAGTAGTTCATTAAGCAACCTCATTTCTGGGCTATCCTTAATCAAACTTACCGGGCTCCCAAAAGAGTGTGCTATCCACTGTGCCAAATATTCGGGAACTTTCAGATAAACATTGTAATCGCTCATAATCGTATGCAATATTAAGTGGGGATAATTGATTTTAAAAATTCAATGATGTAGTTAAAAGAGCCTCAATCCATTTGTATAAACTTCAATGGCTGTATCTACTTGTTTTTCAAGCTTTCGACTTTCTTGTAAAATTTTAAAGTCCCTTGTCTTGATATAGTCTTTCTGGGCTTTACGCATATTAGTTACCAGTTCTAAAAATTCGCTTGCTTTCATATTTAAGTAAATTTGAATGTTTTTCCGGTTGCAAAAAATTCTATAACAATAGTGGTAGTGAACGGCATATTTGATCTATCAATTTGATTCAGGTCATTCTTTATTGATTCACATGAGGTAAAGAATTTTTTCTGTACACCGCTCTGGCTGAATAAAACGATATATTTATCATCACCGAATTTTGTTGTAACATGCGCTTCATAATCAAGAACATCAATTTCACAGTTGACAATAGAGTGAATAGATACAGCAGGGACATCGAACTTTATCTTACTGTTCAACCGTTTTATATTTAAATCAGAGAACTTTGTCATATATTATTTTTTTTATCAAGTTTCGTGAATTACAGTGTTTGGACCAGCCGACCCATGGGCTTATTTGTCGTTTATATTCAACTATATCAATTTGTCTTTTATTTAGTCTGGCCACTTTTCTGCAGAAACTCTTTTTTATTGATTTACGCATTAAAATATAGTTGTGACGGAAGACATAACCAACGAAGTCAATACCTCTGGATTCAACAGGAAACACCTGGTAGTTTGATTTCAAATCGAGTCTAAGATTTACATTTAAATATTTTCCAATATCTTTTCGGAGTCCGTGAAGCTCTTCCTTTGTAGGAGCAAGTAAAACCATATCGTCAGCATATCTGTAGTAATACTTCACTTTCCGGTCTTCCTTAAGCCAGTGATCAAAATATGAGAGATACAAGTTTGCAAAGAATTGACTAAGGTAGTTTCCTATCGGAACGCCAGGAGCGGAATCAATAATTTCATCCAACAAGTTCAGAAGTTTTTTATCTTTTATTTTTTTCCTGATGATTGTCTTAAGTATTGCATGATCGATATTCGGATAGAACTTTTTCACATCCATTTTAAGACAGTAAACAGTACCCTGCTTATCACCAAGGTCGCGATGGATAGCTTTTAATGCTCCATGAATGCCACGGCCTTTCACACATGAATAGGTATGTGTTATGAATAAGGGAACCCAGATGCCTTCCATCACATTCATAATAGCATGATGCAAGACCCTATCTTTAAACGGGAGTCGGTAAATTAACCGTTCTTTTGGTTCATAGATAGTAAAAACGCTGTAATCCGGAGTCTTGTATGTTCCGGATAAAAGTTCCTGATAAAGAGCTTCTAAATTTCCTTCCAGGTCTTTTTCGAAAAGCTGAACCCCGAAAGTTTTTGTTTTTCCGGATCGTGCTTTCCAATATGCCTGAAACAGGTTTTCTCTGGTACAGATCTGTTCGTAAAGGTTATTGTATCTTTTCATTATTCTGATTTTAGCTTGCTTTCTATTCAGAGCGTTCGCGGAAGCTACCAGCACCTTTTGAATTTGTTATTTTTTGCCAAGAGGCAAGGCCTTTGCTTTTGAATTTTTATTTTGAAAGTTAGGTGCGCCGTGTCCCCTGCATTCGCATTCGTCGTATTGTAATTCGTATCGTTGTAATCGACACCACCTGCAGGCAGCAACAAAAGCAAACAGCCTTTTGAATTTATTTCGTCAAAAAGCCCTCAAACACGTCCGGGGCTATTTCAACACCGTGCTTAGCATCATCTGGGTGTTGGAAAGCAAGGCGCGCCGCGTCCCCCGCATTCGCATACGTCGTAAAGTAATACGTATCGTCGTAATCGACACCACCCGCAGGCAGCACATACATCCAAGGAAAATACTTCTTAATAGTCCGGTCCAACCATGATAGTTTAATTTCTGGATTGCGAAGTATATTGGCCGCCTTGACAACAACACACTCACGGTAGAAATCCATGATTACAGGATGGTAATCTGCTGGTATATCAGCGATATTTTCCACTTCAGGAAGGTTGGCTATTTCATAGCATTCCTTCAAATCTTTCACGTTCTTAAAAAGCTTTTTCATAATAGTTGTTTTTGTTATGCCTTTCGGCTGATTATAGATTCATTAAATCAAGTGCTAACTTTTGAAACTCTGGATTGGTTCCAAAGGCTTTAGCCGCTCTTTCGCTTATAAATCGAAGGCGCGCCGCGTCCCCCGCAGTCGCAGTCGTCGTAAAGTAAAACGTACCGTAGTAACCGACACCACCCGCAGGCAGCAACTTTAACCATGGGTACCACTTCTCTTGCTTAAGGTCTTCATATGAGAGCTTTTCACCGTCATTCATACCTTCAGCTACTACAATAAAATCGTACAGTTTCAAGAAGAATGCGTGAAGATCTATCGGTAATTCAGAAGGATGTGTAACTAAAGGCCTCCCAGTTTCTTCATAGGCTGCAGCAATTGAATTAACCCTTTCGATAGCATCACCGGCTAGAACTTTTTTACCAAACAGTTGTTCTAAAACTTTTTTTCCTTCGCTTGAGGCAGGACCATAAAGGATTTTGCCTACATTTTCGTCAATTGTTACTTTTTTCATAATTTTTTAAATAAATGGATTTATAATTTTTTATTCAAATAACTGTATAACCTGGTACCCATATCTCGGTGAAATTTTATTCACCTTTTTCATGTTACGTTCAAAGCCTAAAGCGCGTAACGCCATTCCAATGGTCACATCAGAAACATTATTCATTGCGCTTGTTAGTTTACGAGCGCGTCGCAGATCCTGTAAAATTTCGATTGGTTGTTTGTGTACCGACTCCTCACCTTCTTCCGGTACCCGGTAGTATTCTTTAATCAGTTTGTAAGCTTGCGTTTCTACCAGGTACCTGGCATTATACGTCCGGAACTCTTCAAAATCTTCCATGTTCCATTCGTAGGCAAAGTCGGCATTTTTGAAAAGAACAAAAGCTTCAGCCCAGAGCTGATCAACATCGACATCTTTACTATACCCATGCCCTATTTTATCAAGCTCAATCACGGCATAACGTCTATATCCCATTTGTGGAGTTAGGAACCCACCAAGTTCATTTGTTTTATTGCTTGTAAATACGCCGTTACCTATTCGTGGTATTGACTGAGTAAAGGTGCTACTCATTGCCAGATCAGTACTGGACAGTACCTTTTTTACCGTTTCTGCAGAGGTTTTTGTTATGCCTATAAATTCATCAAAGTTCACAAGGAAATTGCGAGTAAAAGCCGTTGTTATATTGAAAAAACGTTCGTCTTTATCGGACTTGATGTAGTAAGGTTTCAGTGGCTTTGGAGTTAAAAACTCTATAAGGAATGTTTTTCCAATGCCTTCATCAGCATGAACAAAACCGATCATGGCATCATTTTGCCTAATACCAAGTGAGCAGGCAATACTGGCTGCCATCCATTTTTTTAGAATCCTCTTAAACCGCTCCTGGTAAAAGCCTTCAGGTTGATCATCAAATTCGCGAGCAATCACATATTTGCAAAGCTTGTCTATGTGGCTTTCACCTTTCCAAATACCTTCAAGGCTTTGCAGGTAGTCCGTTATTGGATTGAATGATGTTATATGATATCCGGATTTGATGATTTTTTTAAGAATGCTGTCGCATCCTCTTATGCCTTCACGTTCCATGTGCAGAGATATCAACGTTTCGGTGGGATCCTGCTCATAAAGTGTTTTGTCCTTTGCTACAATAAAGGACTTGGATGGGTCAAATACATTTATTTTTATTTCATAGTGAGCTGTCAAAAAGTCCTCAACTTGTTTTACCCGATCACCTGTGTTTTTCGCGGATAGTGTTTTTTCTTTGTATGTATATGACATAAATAGGTTGTTCTTATAAAGCTAATAATGGGGATACGTCAATCAAATTTCAATACTTCAAATCAGTCCAGTGAATAATGAAACCATCAAAACCATTGTAAAACCATCTGAAGAAATCCTCCGGTGAATCAAAACCATCATTGCGAGATAGTTTTACAATTTCGGTCCAGTGTAGAATGCGATTATCAATGATAACTCTAAATTTTTTTTGTTGAATATGGGATGAATTACTTGGAATAAATAAGAAGCTATGATTATCATTAGCCAGGCAATATTCTTCAATTACAACATGTTGAATGCACTTACATTCTCCATCAGAAAAATTATTGTAGCGTTTGGAGCGAACGCCGGTTGCAAACTGAATCTTTATACCAGACTTCCATCTTTTGTGACTATCTATTCTGAAGGAATGTTTCTTTATACCATCAATAATCTTGTCCTGAAATCCTGTATTATTGCCCCAGGGGAACCGTTGTGTAAATCCAAGTATCATGATTTTAAATTATTTAGGTTGATTTATAGAAAAATTTGGACGCCGATCAAGTCCAGGAAGAAAAATAAGGTTTACATGTTCAGTGATGCGTTTTGAAATTGATTCTTTGTAATCCTTTTTAAAGGCCTCTATAGACATGTTGGTGCTGCCGAAGGTCAAAGCCCCGTATTCAGCTCGTATGGCCAGCAATTCAGTGATAGGATTAATTATCGTACCATAGACGTTCATCTCTTTCTTTTCTTTACCAATATCTTGAATTAAAAGAGGCTCACGAGCATAAGGTATCACACCAACGTTTTTAATTTGTTCAGCCAATTCAATGGCATGTACCGATTTTATTTTATTTTTCTCACTAAAAGTCAAATCATTTAAGACCATACAAAAAGCTTCAATCAAAACAGATTTTCCACAACCATAGGCCCCATTTAGTACAATTCCAATGTATGGATTCAAAATAGTACCCTGACCCATTATATAACCGTACATCATATTAATGACCTGACGATTATTGTCATCGATAATAAATGGACTGAAATTTTTACGATCAGCCATGGCTTGTTGTGCCCGTACAATGAACAACTCCTTAAAATCTTCGCAGGAAGTGTTTTGCCGCATTGTTACCAGCTTGTTTAACTGCTTCGCATGCTCTGCTCTTGCAATGGCGATAAGGTCATTTATTTGTTGTGATGCCATGAGTTTTATTTATTAAAATGTTTTGTAAACTTTCAGCCTGTCTTCTCCAGTATTCTACCTGGTGCTTTAAAACTGAATTCTGATGTTCAACTTTAGTAATGAGCTTAAACCTTCGATCAATTTCGGCTTGTTTTTTTGTACAATATCGGCCATGATAACCTCTAAGCTTTTTGTATTTAGGTGGAATTTCAAATAGTGTTTCCATAAAAATCAGAATTTAGGTTCTAATAAACTATCAATATTTTTATCCAAAAGAACTCCCGGATCCGGCTTCTTCTCTGCCAGGTTTTTTTGTGTCCTTCTCTTCCATCTCAAAGAAATTTTTATACCTGTTAGCCATTGCATATCGAAGAAAACTTTTTGCCTTGTCTTCGTCACCTTTGCTTAAATCCCACAGATGTTCCAATGCAGATTTTTCACTCCGGGTTCTCATTAATTGACCATGTTGCTCTACCAGGTATTCCTTCCAGCGTTTCCACATATCAATCATTTCGTCAGATGTAAATGGAAAATCAAAATCAAGCGGTTCAACTGGTGACATGTAAGTATCAAAGTCGGCTACCATTTTTTCGTAGCAATTAAGCTCCTTAAGGAAGTTTTTTGACTTTGTGATTGAAATGCTGGACAGTCCACCATTTTCAAAGAAATCATTGAGGGCTAAATCAAATTTTTCCAGTTGTTTACAAATTTGTTCCCATTTATGTTTCATTAGGCATCCTCCTTAATTTTATCACCTGTTGTCGGATCAATTCTCAAGAACACTATTTTTACAAAATCATCAACACTTAACACTCCTTTGGCAAAACAATAATGAGCTAAAGAGAAATCCCAGATAATGAATTTTGAATCAAATTCAATAATTACAGTATGATCAACTTGCAAATCAATTAACCGGTCGAAAATAGCAGATGATAGCTCCTCTAAAGTTGTATAGGATAAAGTAAACTCAGTATTATTATCAACCGTGATCTTTGCTGTATATTGAGCTGCTTGCACTTCTTTAACACACGTATATTGCCATATCCAAGGATTTTCATAGATATCCATCATGCCATATCTCTTACACCACAATGAAACGAAGGATGCCTTAGCTGTTGTAAAATATGGATGTCCGGGATCTTGTTTTTTAAGCACCGCTTTTGGATAGAATAACTCAGGTGAATAATGCTTCCACATATTGTCTCCAATTTTTTCAACACCTGCACTAATGGCTATCTCCTCGGTTATATCATCAAGCCGGATCAATTTCATTGCTGAAATGGTAAAATTGGTACCGGAGGCAAACAGGATTGTTTCACCCAACTTTATTCCAGAGCGTGGGGATATAAATTTTAAATGCTTTTCAACCTTCATCAGCATGGATCCATCGCTGTTTAAATAAAATGAATTCGGGCTTTTATTGATAGATCCTAAACCACTTTTATCAAAAACATAGTTTGGACATACTCTTTTCATGTCAGTGAGAAAACCGACTACGCTGTTACTTTGCTTCATTTACGTCAAGTATTAGGTCAGACATTGTTTCCAGCTCTTCCTGGAATTTCTCGATCGTAAAAGTGCCTCTAATGATGTGTGCTTTTATGCCGACACTATTATCGGAATATAGCACCCTGGAGTAAACTTTTAAGGATGGCAGTCTGTCAAGCCAATCAGCAAGCTTTGAAGCATGAATAGAATATTTAACCGGTGCTGAAATTGATATGGTCCGGTTGTTTGATGCGATTTTGATTGAAAGTGGTTCCATTTTTTTATTAAGTTAAATTGATTATTATTTATTTTCAAACATTTTGTTTCTGCTGGCATAAGCAATGAAGTCAGACAGGGAATGAAGCGACAGTTTAGCCAGGGAGTTCCTTTTGTGTTTTCTTACAGTCATAATGCTGATAAACAGTTCATCTGAAATCATTGGTTCCTTCATTGACTGATAGTAAAGTCTCATTACTTCAAACTCCCGATCGGAAAGTTTAGAATTGAATTTTGGATTACAGATGATGCCGCAGTATTTGCATTCACCCCGGAGTGGGCAGCTAACAAATTCAAAACGAAAGACTCCATTTTGATCCACATCAGGGATATTGTCATACTTGATAAAATTGCAGCGAACAAACCGGTGTACAATCAAAAAGGAAAAGTACATGGGGTTCAGCTTGCTTTTAGCATACGTTTCGCAAAGCGCGCTAAATGCTTCAGGATAAAAATCTTTAATTTCCTCGATCATCAGGTTCGTGAATTCTGTACCGGATTCATTGTACACTTTGATCGGTTCCCCAAGTTCTGTAATCATAACATCCCCCGTTGGTGTACCATAAAACTCAATATTTTTCAACTCCATGATATTATTTTTTATTGGGGAATAAGATGTCAATGTCAATACCGGTAATCTCCGCAATTTTCTCGCGTTTTAGTAAGCCAGGAACTACTTCACCGGATAACCATCTGAAAACGGTCATCTCCGTTACTCCACATTCGTGAGCTATTTTTCTTCGGAATTCTTTCTGCGGTGTGGACAGTTTGCCAAGATCTTGATAGTACTCTTTCAGTGCCATTATCGTTAATTTATTAGTGATTTGCGGGTTTTAAAATGTTATTGTTTATATTTGTTGTGTTATAGATTAACAAAGCGCTGCAAATATAAACTATTAGTTTCTATATGCAAACTAATAGTTTATATTTTTTTGAAATATTTTTACGATAATGGCTAACCTACTGATTATAAAAGACATCTTGAAAAACAGAAATATCACTATAAGAGATTTTTCTGCCGATTTAAACATGTCTGAACAAGGTTTTCAGAAGTTGATGCGCACAAACTCAACTAAAATTGAGACTCTTGAGCTTATTGCAAAGAAACTAGATGTTTCTATTGTAACTTTTTTTGATACTGAGGTAAAATCTAGTGAACTTAACTTAAATGAGGCTTCGCCTGAAAATAATGGTTCATTTTTCTTGACAATCAAAAACCTATCAGATACAATAAATCGGCAAAGCAAGAAAATTGAGGAGCTAGAAAATGAACTCAAAGAAAATAAAAAAACAACCCTTGTAAACAAGGACGATGCAAAGGATGCTGCCGCAAGTTAAGTGTTTGTAAAATATTAAAATTCTAATTGATGGTGGCCGAATCTGAATACTGGAAGGATCTGTTTTAAAAATGCTGAATTAACCTTGAATATGAAAAAAAAAAATTGGTCATCTTTATTATTGATATATATTTTATCGTGTTGCTCAGTATTCACTTCCTGCGATTACAATAAAATGAAGTATGAAAATGTGAGTCTAAATAATCAATTAGATTCTTGCAAGAAAGTAATAAGGGGCTATGAAACAGATCCTCATACTTTACTTTTCAAAGCGAAAGAAGCTTATGCAAATAAGAATATAAAAAAACTGACAGAATTTTATGAACTATTAAAACAATATCATCCATCTGCACTAGAATTTAAGGCTGTATTAGCTCTTAAGACATCGATTGAAAAATACGAACGAGATAGTATTGAAAAGGAAAAGGATCTAAGAATGTCATGTATTAAAGCTTTAGACAAGAACTATGATGATGTGGATGGAATCACTTGGTACAGTAATTCGAAGTTTTATCATTATGAAAAAGCTAATTCAACATCATTGTGTATAGGCAAAAAGAATGAAAATATTTGGTTAATATTGAAAATGTCGTATACCGGTGATGACTGGATATTTTTTAAGAATGCATACCTTTCATATGATGGGATAACTAAAGAAATTTATTTTGATGAATACAAGGATAAAAATACGGAAAATGATACAGGCGTTTGGGAGTGGATTACTATCGGGGTTGATGACTCACTTTTGGAATATTTGAATAAATTTCAAAACGGGAAGGTTTTAAAAATGAGATTATCCGGAAAATATACATTCACAAAAGACCTCTCTAAAAAAGAGGTAGAAGGTATTAAACAAATTCTTCTAGCATATGATATTTTAAAAAAAGAAGTTGAATCCGAATCTGGTATATCAAACATTATAGTTAAGTAGACAATGCAGGAATCAAAATACTGGAAGGATCTGTTTGATAAACTCCTGGCTTTTTCATCTGTAAAAATCGCAGAGCTTGAAATGGAGAAAGAATATACAGAAGTTAAATTGGCTGAAGCCAGGTATAAACTTCATTCACTTAAAATAGTGACTAATGATTAAGCGGTTAAAGAAGGAAATGGCGCAATATTTGTATAACTCAAATTTTTTATCTGAGTATGAATTAATACAAAGGAAAAAACTTAGAATCTATGATATTCTAATTGCAATAATTGCTGGTATAGCAGCTGTGACAAGTTTAATTAATGAAATGCCTTCATTTAGCCTGTGGGCAAATAGCGAATTTGGAAATTTATTGCCTACAATTTCAATTTTAATTGTTTTCCTCTCTACTATCATAAAATATTTTTTGCCAAAGATCATACCTAACGAATCAAGAATGATGAAGATTTCAGAAATTCAGGAATTCTATACATCACACTATAATTTACTTGAAAAGCTTTGGTATGAATTCAAAGGAAATAGAATTAAAGAAAAGAAACTTACGGATGAATTCTATAAAATCATCGAGCATGATACAAAGATGGCTAAACAAATTAATGAAGTAGTAAAGTCCATACCTAAGAAAGCTGATGAAAAAGCAAGACAAGAATCAACAAGTTATTTAAAATTAATATCTTAAGAAATGGCAGATCAAGAAAAAAATGAAAAACATGTTCCGGACATTCCAGTTGAAAGTCCAAGGGGACAATTTAGAGACTATCCTACTCCAGAAAACAAAAGCATACTTCCATCTTTTGAATGGCCTGGAGAGAATCCTCCTGCAGAAGATTAATCTACTTCATTAGGCCAAACAAATGGGGGGATGCCCCGTCCTTTACCGCATCGTGAACAAACATTCCACGTTCCGGTTTCAGTAGGTTGGAAATTGTGACCTATGAGAATGCATTTTATCTTCTTTGAAAGGAGTAATAGGTTGATTTTTTTCATAGTTTTTATTTTTACAAACAAAGCCTTTCTTGATCATTAAAAAAAAGACGTTTATAAACGAATAAACGATAACAGACGAAATACACGATATCAGTATGCGTGGTACAAGCAATATTAGCAAGCAGATCGAGAATCCCTCCATCTCCACTAATTAACATTTAAAAGCTTGGTAATCAACAGATTATCAAGCTTTTTCTAATTTTTATAAACGTCTATAATCGTCTATTTTTACCAATAAATTGAATATCAAATACTTAATGCCAAATAATAAATTCTTATGTCAAAAAAACAGGCTATAATAATTTTCCCACATTTAAACGACTGTGGTGGTGATTTGTCAAAAAAATGGTATGTTGAATTAAAGTGGCGTGTCCCGGGTGAAAAGGACATCCGGATAGAGAGAATTTATAAAGGAATAGATCATGGTATTGAGGAAGATCGACGAAAGGAGGCTAAAAAAGTCATAAAGATTAAAACAAAATGGCTTAAGGAAGGCGCTCATTTAAAGGGCAATGTCACAAAAGTGTATGCAGATGAACTATTGTATAGGAATGAAGCTAAGCAATACGGAGAGGCTCATAAACAAGTGGTCACGACTCGCACCAATTTGAGCGAGTACCTTTTGCAGAAAAAGGAAGAAGTGAATAAAAAAACGTACCAGGACTATATATCAAAACTTCGTGCATTTAATGCCTGGTTAAAACTTAGCAATTTGGATGGACTCAACATTCAGAATATTACTCGACAAAACATAGTAGCTTTTGCTGTCTATTTGTCTTCAGAACAAAAATTAAGCAAATTGACTATTAAAAAGTACATACAGATTATTCATTCGTTCTTTGATTTTGAAATTGATCGTAATACAATTCAGGCCAATCCGGCAATAAGAATTCCGGTAACTGGAAAACAAGTGGACTGCGCAGCAATTCCTTTCCAAAAGGATGAGCGCACAAAACTTAAAGCAGCTATTGAGAAGGTTGATCCACAGTTATGGCTTGCATGTGAAATACAGTATTATTGTGCCGTTCGTCCGGGAACAGAATTACGTCTGATGAAAATAGGATGGATTGACTTTGATCAGCAAAAGTTCCGGATTCCGAACCCTGAAGCAAAGAGCTCACGCGTTGATCTTGTTGATATTCCAGAATCTTTATTTAATCATGTCCAGGAGCTAAAAAGATATGATGGTGATTTATATATATTTGGGAAATTTGGAAGACCTAATACAGAGCCGGTTGGCAAAAACACCCTAAGAAATCGATTCAACAGATTCCGGGACGATTTAGGTATTTCCCCGGATAGAAAATTCTACTCCTGGAAGCACACCGGCGCAATACAGCTGCTCGAAAATGGTATGCAGCCACACGACCTGCAGGGACATCTGAGACATAAGAGTTTTGCAACAACGGAGGTCTATCTTAAAAAAAGAGTTGGGGACATTGGTAAGAAAGTTTCCAAATTCAGTTCAGAAATTTAATCGATCGGATAAAAATATCCATCGGCCAGAGGCAGCAACCCGTTTTCAGTGATAGTGCGCTCTATCCTGTTACACAGGTATAGTCTGTTATTTATTAAAAAACTGGAACGGACATCGAATCTTTTATTGTCGATAAAAGTAAATTTGAAGGTCTTAGTTGTATCGATTTTCTTTGAAAGACTATATATTTTTTCGTTCATCCAAGATAGTTGAAATGAATTGTTTTGGCCAAAAATTCTCCATGTATAAATGTCTTTAAAAGACTCAGATAATGCTTCAACGTAAGAAGTTGGGAATGCCGCCATATTATCATAATGTAGGAAAAAACCATAAGGTGACGTGAAAAGATCAATTTGTTTTCTACCATCAAAAATTGCTAATCTCATTTTTGAAGGCAAGCTTTCACTTGGAATTTCTTCAGATCCATTAATAAGCCCATTAACGGTAAACAAATATTCATCATTTGTATCTTTTTGAAAAAATGGATCTGAAATTTCAGCTACCGGGATTTGATAAAAACTACTACAATAATTGTTTCCCAAATCCGGTTCTTGAATACCATTTTCATCATACATTCGGATACCAACAAAAAGCGTATCTTTAAATAACTTCATGGCCGCAGGAATAATTTTTAATTCAATGTCAATGGTCTCATCGTTGTCATTATTAAGCATTAAGTTCCGAAATGAATCAATCTTTCTTGGGTAAACTGGATTTAGCCCATCATTGAGAGCAATAAATAAATTATTCTCAATTTGACTGTTACTAGCAAATGAATTCGTTTTAAAAATTTTATTGAAACGGTATAGATCTGTCGCATCATTAATACGAGCCAGTAATGCATTCTGGATGGTTCTCCAATCTGCTATAATTGGAGCATTTGATATCAATTTATTTATTGCAGTATCAATTTTATGGTACTTATAATACTCATCATCATCGAGCGAATATGCAATATTCACATCTTGGTGACTAAGCTTATTGGTTGTATCTATTTCACGTGAAAATTGATCAATGATCTGTAAATGCTCTACAGCTACATTTTGCAAAAAATTGTAGTTAAATAATATATCTACTTTTTTATCCTCATAAATAAAAATAGTTACATCAAATAGTTTTTCTATCTCCTCAAAGAACTCCTTTACGGTCCAGTCTGGAAGCATTTTTGCAAAGTTTAGCGTATTAAAGCCATGTACAATATAATAATATTTAAAAATAGGGTGCTCTGCAATCTGGTTAAGTGAAATGGTATAGCCAAGACTAAGAAGTACCTGTTTAATTATAAAGCAAAAATATGGCTGTGGCCGATAATTTTCATAAATTAAATCTGAATCAAAATTGGCTGCAGCATATGGAGGAATATATTGATTATTTCCAAGTGAATGATACCTATCTCCATTATACATATATTTTAAAGTAGGTATTTGTATGTTGCTTTCAATAACTACTGAATCTGTGTAATCTTTGTCACATGCGCCATTCCAATAAGCAAAACGATTTCCAACGGTTTCATTATCCTTATTAAGGAATGGCAATAGTAACCAATCCCTTTCCGGATATGGATGATCAAGGTCACTAACAATTGTTGATTTATCAATAATAGCAACACCAAGGTCTAAAGACCGTAGTTTTTTATCACTACCAATAAAATAGTTTAGCTCTGAATTTCCGGAAACAAGTTGAATCTTAACTGATGTGTCCGTGTTGCCAATTATAACTTCGGTACCGTTCATTATTATCTTATTGTCAGAAATCAAGACTGCGGAACGCCCTGTAGCAATCGGAGCTGAGTTATTTAAACGGTTGCAATGCTTATAAATGATGGCATTAGTAGAATCCTGAAGGGAAAGTTCAATATCATATGTAAATTCACCTTTTTTTGTAAAAAAAGCATTTTCATGAATAATACTTAATGATAATGTGGAGGGAAGCACTACTCTTTGCCCGTCGATTATTAGTTCAGTCATTATCTTGATGCGTTAGAAACCATTTTATAATATAAATCTAATTTTTCTGCTAGTCCGTCAGTGCCAGCTATGGAAACAGGTACTTTGATTCCGTTCTGAATCTCAGCCAATAGTGCTTTGTTTACGGATGTCGTTTTATCTAACGCAGAATATAGTGCAATAATTAGATCTCTATTATTGTTGTCGGAATCTGGTTTTGAACCAACAGCTTGAAAAGCTGAAGTAAATCCACCGTTAGCAAAAGCACCCCGAAGCCCTACAGCCCGCATAATATCAGCGTCAGTTATTCTAGCTACTGTGTTTGTTTTCTGAGCATAATCAACAAGGTTAAAAATCCTTCGGATCGGTTTATTACTTACTGCATCCTGATTTCCAACAAATTCACCGGCATGAACAATACCGGTTGGTTTATATTTATCACCTGGCTCCGTAAAACCTCCAGTCCATAAATTTTGCAGAGCTTCGCGTTGCTTGTTGGCCACTGCTATCTGGGAGATACCCGTCAGTCCGATAAGTGCAGCGGCAATTGGTCCTGCAATGGGACCTAGTTCAGCTATAGCCTTCATTACAGCTACAGCAGTGTTTGCGCTAATTTGCAAAACACTAATAGCAAAATTAGTATCGGCATTATCCTTTTGTATCCGTAGTTTTTCGGCTGCAAGCTCCTCCTCTATGCGTGCCGTCTCTTTTGCGTTACCTTTTGCAGCTTTTAGTTCTGCAGCGTATTTATTTTCAACAGCGAGCATCTGACCTTCTTGGAGTGAGGAGGAGAGATTTCCTGCAGCTGTAAAAACTGCCGCTATATCTTCGGCCTGTTTTATGGCATGTTGTAGTTTGATTTTTGCAACATCCGTTTGATAACGATTTTCCGCAGCCTTTTTGTCACCACCATTTTTCTTAATCTCCGCCAGCTCTTTTTGATGAGCGGCTTTGAGATCTATCAGGTCTTTCTCGTACTCTTTCTGTTTGTCTTTGTAAGCATTGACACCATATTTTTTTTCAATCTCGCTGATCTCTTTTTCAATGGCCTTTTTATCAGCGACACTCTTTACCAGGATCTTTTTTTCTGCATCGGTTAGATCCTTTGTTGCTGCCTCGATCTCTTTGTTGGAAGCTGCTACGGCCACCACTTTTTCAGCCTCTGACTTGTAAACAAAAGCCGCGATCTCTTTTGCATTAGCTTTAGCTGCAGAAAGTCTGGATTCAGCTAAAACCTTGTCAAGTGCAAGTATTTTATTATCATGTTCGTCCTGAGAAATTGTACCATTTTCAAAATCAAGTTCAATCTGTTCACGTTGCTTTATATCATACAGGACTATTGCATCAAGTCTTTTATCCTGCAATTCCTTCATTGCATTTAAACTTACTTTATTTGCGTCATCCTGACTTTTTAACTGGATGTCCAAAATCTGGTTTTCTAGTTCAAGCCATTCTTTACTTCCTACTTTATAAAGTTTTTTCTTTTTTTCGAGGGAATTAATGACTATTTTTTGCAGTGCAAGCTGATATTTTTCCTCCAGCTGAAGACCGTCCTCATTTTTGATGCGCTTTTCTTTCAGGTCGCTCTGATCACTCAGTGTACCTGTATCTATTTTATCCAATTTTTTTTGCAAAACAGTTTTGACTTCACCCGGATCCGGCTGGTACTTGATTTTCTTTTTTACCCATTTTCCATTTGTGTAAGTGCACAACACTCCATCTATTGTTTTTTCTTCACCTTCGTTTGGCTTTGCTGCCGCTACTATTTCATCATTTCCTTTTGCTTCTCCAAACTTTAATTCTGCCGACTTGTTTACTCCATCAAAAGCTTTTTTTGCGTCCTTTGCTTTATCTATCAAGTTATCAAGTACTTTATCAATTCTAACTCCACCTAACTCCTTGCGTCTAACAACGTCAAACTGTTCAGAAAACGCCCTGTTTAAAGCCTCACTGCCTTTACCGGACTCTATAATCGGAACAACCTGTAGATAAACTGCTTCAGCTTTTGTTGTCCCTTTTCCGTACTGCTTATCAATCAGATTTTTAACTTTTTCTTTTACATCTCCCTGTGTTTTACTCAGATCATCTGCCGCAGATGCAGTTGCTTCCGATAATGCCCTAGCCCTGGCTGATTTTATAGCTGCAGTCGAAATGGCATCATAAGCCCCGGCTACATTATTTAAGCTTTCTATTTCCAGACCAAGTCCGGTAAGATATTGACCATATTTATCTAAAATAGCTTTTTTTGCTGCATTATATTCTTCTGTGCCTTTCTTAGCAGATTTTAATCGCTCAAACAATGTATCTATCTGCACACATTCCGAAGCAATATTTTCTTCAGATTTTTTTGAATTTTCATTGAATTTTCTTTGTGCAACAGCTGCTTCATCATTTGCTTTAATTAAGCTATATATCAATACGATAAACGCAGTAATACCGGCAGCAATTGCAACATAAGGATTGAGAAGTAATGTTTTAAAAAACAGTATAGTTTTACTGTTAGCGAGCGCCGTTGCTTCTGCAACCAATTTAGTCCAAAGGACTTGAGCCATAGATGCAACGGTATTAGCAATATAGGCAGCTGTCAATAGCCCAAGTGCAGAAACTATACTAATGGCTAAAGCAGGGTATTTAACAAATATCTTGATCAATGCAACCCCGGCATTCGTCACTGACAATAAAGCCGGTTCTAATTTTTCAACCAACATCATCCCCGCCTCGTTGTAGTTGTTTGTGGCTTGCTTCAATTTTGCAGATGTGGTAGAGGTGTTGATGCCTGCCTGAGTTTCGGCCACAGCGGTGTTTGTTATCGCTTTAGTCAGCCTTTCGTAACTATCAACATTATCAAGCAAAATCATTCCTGCAGTGATATTTTCAATGCCGAATACTTTTTGCATGTAAGCATCACGTTGTAATGCTGTTGATTTTTTCTCTAGTTTTGAATTAATTTCAATTATCGCGTCGCGCATGTTGAAAATACCGCTGGTATACCCTACTCCTGCTTCTTTCATTTTTAACAGTGCCCCACGCAATTTGGTACCGGCTTCCTCACTTAACAGTTGCTTTGACGCTAAAACTTCCAATGCCGCAACGGTTTGTTCTAAGGACATGTTTGAGTTGGCTGCTACGGTTCCAACATTTTTCATTGAGTCTGATAGGTCTGAAATTTCCGCACTTCCTTCCAGTGCTCCGGCACCTAAAACATTAATGATCCTATTTGATTGGTCTGCCCCAAGATTAAACTGGTTCATCGATGCTGTTACGGCTTCAAAGGCAGGAACAACCTCCATTTTACCAGCTGCAGCAAGTGTCAGAGCCTGCTCAGTCACAAGCGACAATGCTTCTTTATTTTTTAGCAGGTCAGGGCGTTTGCTGCCGATCACAACATAACCATCCACTATTTCCTTACTGGAGGCCGTAATTCTTACGCCTGCCTCTGTTGTGCTAGTAGATAACTTTTTAGCTTGCGCAGTTAGCCAGGTAATGTCGTCATCATCAAGTCCGGTAATTGCTTTTAAATTAGCCTGGCTATCTTGCAACGCCATGCGGAGTTCCATGAATTTTTTAAGTTGCATATAAACACCGCTCAATGCAGCAATGCCGGCTACAGCACCCATTATCATTTGCCGGAATCCGCCTGAGAACTTTTCCATTCCGGTTGCACCGACACGTGATTCATTGTTTACAGCAACCATTTCTGATTTAACTGCTTTCAACTTCAGCTGAAGTTCATCCCATTCCTTTGACCCTCTTACAATAGCATCAGATCGCAGTTGTTTGTCAAGTTCTTTTTTCGCTTTAGTCAGATCCTTTAAAGATGATCCGGAAAGATTGTCCAACACTTTTTTGACATCAAACGCCTCTTTAGACAATTGAGCCATCTGTTTATTAGTATCGTTTAGCTCTTTAGTCAGTTTATTAAATGCTTTCCCATCACCGGCTTTGTTAGCTTCCACCAATTTCTGCCTAAGAGTTTCTGCCCTTTGTGCAAGTACGGATAATTCCTTTTTGGGCTGTTCACCATTCAGGAGAACTGTGCTAGTTGCCTTTTCGTTTGACATAACTTTCTTATTATAATTGCAAAAGAAAGCAATGCCTTTTAGCATAAAAAAGACAAAAAAATCCCTACTTTCACAAGCAAGGATCCAAACACATTATAAGAAGGGGATCTTATAGTTTATAATTTGCCGTTAATACCTCTATTTTCCGTTTCTGGTATCCCGCTTTAGCATTTACAGACACTTTTTGATCAACAGACCATGTACTCCACTTATTTTCCTTTGTATATTTATTAAGGATCTCGCTCGGGTAAGAAGACAATAAGAACTTACCTTTAATTTCTGACAAAAGTTTTAAAAGAGCCTCGAAATCTTCAATACTATATCCGTCATAATGTCCCATGTCTGAATTATAATAGGGAGGGTCAACATAGAAAAATGAGTTTTCACGGTCTCGGCTACGGATTACATATAATGCATCAGCACACTCAACTTGTACATCCTGTAACTTGATAGCAAGGTCAAGTGTAAAAGCCTCCTTTTTGTTTGTAACATGCTTAGATGTTTTATTTTCTTTGATGTCATAGCCCCAAGACCCATCCAGTTTTGCACAAAAACTTTGAGATGAAAGTATCCATAAAGCCCAGGCTCTTTTGATTTCACTAAATAAGTCCGGATTATTATAGATTACACTTGCTTTTCTGAATAGATCACGGCTATGAAGTGTTATTTGTATTTCTTTTTCAAGAGAAACAAAGTCATTTTTAACTACCGAATAGAAATTGACAAGTTCCCTATTGGTATCATTCAAAATGTTCACATTAGCATTTTCTTTAGCAAAGAATATTGCAGCTCCACCACAAAATGGTTCGCAATAAAGGTTATGATCCGGAATTAATGGCAAAATATGTTTGACCATGTTTTGTTTTCCACCGTAGTAAGTCACTGGGGTACGCATGTTTAGTTTTTCACTCATGAATTTTAATGTTTAAAGGGTTTTTAAAGGTTTATTTATTACTACTTTTGTAGTCTCTGACAATAAAAATGCGAACAGTCGCAAAATACAAAGAAGCATTTACTTGCTCCTGGGTATGCGGCTGTTCGCATTTTGTCTTGATGGAAGGTCAGAGAGCCATCAAGGACCAGGAGCATTTTAAAACTCCTGGTAATTTTATCACTTTGGAAGAAACAGTTTATACCATTTAAATCTGATAACTCCCCAGGTTAAACATGATAGGCAAATGCCTATAACCAACCATCTAAACCAATTATTTTTAGTAACCTCTTTTTTATTTGTCTTTTGGATAATGTTTTGACGTTCTTTCGAAAGACTATCATTTTTCTGCTTTAAGTCGTTTTTCTTGTCTATCTGAATATTATTTTTCTGTACAGTAGAAATCGAGCCTTTACTATTGGTTTGAGTAAATCTTCTTTTCGTAGTTATAGATTCGCTTTTAACCGGAGGCTTACCTGTTGATGCAAGAACAGGCTTTGATGTATCGTAAATGATTGTCTTAGTCTCAGTTTCAACATTCTCATTTTCTTTCTGATCAGTGGAATTAACTGTTACTTTATCAGATTGATCACTCGCTTTAATAGTCTTTTTTTCGTCCAAATTTTTAGAAGTTCCAACCTCTTTTTTTTCTTCAATTTTTAAATTTGAACTTTCCATTTTTTTCATTGGAGAGCAGCTCCACGTAAGGAGCATTAGCACTAAAAGCGCATAAACCTGCAAATACATAATTTTTGTTTTCATAACCATTCTATTTTATTTTTAGTGATGTAATAATGTGCATGATATGGGCTTTCGCCTGAAAAATTACCAATTGACGGCCATAGAGTTATAAGATTGCCGTTATTCGAAAGCAGCCAACCATCTTTCCATTTTGGTTGTAAGCCTGTGACCGTTTTCCTGCCACATCCACAAGCGCATAAATGGGTAGCTGTGCTATACTTTTCAGAAATATATAACTTTCCATCTTCTAAATCTTGAGGGATACACTCGCAAAATATCGGGTTCAATTCATTAATTTTTGCCATTACGCCGCTTGCTTAATTTTAGAATACTCGATTTTCATAGATACATCGTAAGGCGTGCGATTGTATTTCTTTGCCATGTATCTAAAACCAGTACCGTTATAAATTGTTGCAACACCATCCCAATCGTGCGCCTTTATGCAGGACTGAAGCTTAATGTCCGTCTTGATGAATTGGCAAACCTGCCAAATCTGACTTTCAATTCCTTTTTTAGCATCATCCCACATCGCGCCAGCAGATGTGTAGCCAAGTCGCTTCCAGTGGCCTCCCATGACCTGACCTATACCGATGGATGTTGACTCCATTGCAGAATCTTTGTTGATTGAAAATGCATTGTTAAATGCCTCCCATTCCTTTGTTTGAACATCCACTTTATTAACGGACCATTTACCGGAAGGCGCAAATGGCTGCTTTCTACGGAACCACACAGGCTCAAACTGGATAATGATCTTACCGGTTGCAGGACTGAAACCAAAACCTCCAGTTTCAACATTTAAAAAGGATTGAATGGCCTCCCATTCGTAGTCAAATTCCTTACTGATTTTCTGTACTATTTCCTTCATTTTTGTTTCTTTTAAGACCTATTAAATCCTTTAGTTTCCAAAAAACTTCTGTTGACAAGAGTAAATAAATGACATCGATAGGTTTTGACTTCGGAAACATGATGTGTCCGTTTTTGAATATATTTAGGAGGTACCCCCAAATGGCTATATATGCAACCCATTTAACGCCAGTGATACTCAATGTCTCGTCATTAAAATTACTTCCGCACCAATACAAGAACACGATTGCAAATGCGTACAGTCCCGCTTCTTTAACGGCACTTACAAACTTTTTTATCGAAAATTGCTCCCCTTTTACATTGAGGGCGGCCATCACTCCGACAAAAATGTTTACAGCAAAAGCAATCCCCAAAAAAGCCAGCGCCCCTTGTATAGGCGATATAACAGACAATAAACTTGTAAGTAGCAGCAAGAAAAGCGTCTTACATTTGTCGTAGTGTTCTGTTATCCAGTTTAATAATTCATCATAGTTCATGGTACCCTCCTTTCTTTTTTATTAAAATTTAGTTCAATCCATCCGTTTCTACCGCTGCAATAAGATCAAGGCAATCCTGCAAAACTTCTATCTGGTAACTTTCATATCCTGGATACAGGTTTAAATTAGAGCCGCCGTTAGAATTGTAAGCCCCTGCACATACATAGTTTTCAGGCTGTGCATCTGTCGGGGTATTGACTAAGATACTTAACTGTGCGGTACGCATCTTAGCTGTGATTGCGTCAAGGATTACCGTGCCCTGAAGTTTGATGGTATTTACTTCCACGGATGCCTCGCATCCGCGGGATTTATTTGTTAGTGTTGGTGTCATAATATTTAAGTTGTTAATTCAAGAGTGAAATTTACTGTGTCGGTTGCACTGTTGGCGGGAACAGGAAGACTTTGCCTCTGTAAGCTCCATATTTCATTTTTATCCTCGAATGAATTGGATGCGGCAATCTGTACACCATTCGTGTTATCGGCACTTGTTACTTTCAAAGTAAAAGTCTGTGGGTACTCCTGATCTGCAGTTCTTGGTAACGGTTTTATGCCTAATATCTCAAATTCAACAGCAGTGCCCGTGGAGTCATACCACACTTTTATACTTGTCATATTAAATCCGCTAAAAGAGCCAAGAGCATTAGCGGCCAGATTGATATAAACATTTGCGCTGTTTACTTGTACCCACGTTGGTGTTGCAGGTGGTGTAGGCGGAGTCCAGCCATTCGGTACCGTGATAGCGCAATCAAATTGACCACTCGGCATTGATAAATAACCCTGAGGGGTTACTCCTACAACACAAACCCTGACATTTCTTGCGGATGTGTAATGATATTCAAACGGCAGTGATAGCGATAAAGAAGCAGAGCTTTGATCTTTTAATGTCAACCCGGGATAGCTTGCAATAGGGGTGTAACTAGCAATATTACCCTGAGCATCCAATAAATAGACAAAAAGGGAGACCCAACGTAAACCACTATTTACGCCAAAATCAAACAAATTGTAAGTACAGTTAAGAGTAACCGTATTGTCAATGATGTTTACTAATTTTGTAGTATCGTTTGAAGTCAGACAAGGTTGAGATGCATTTTTATTGTAAAGTGCCCAATCGGACAGGTCATAATAGTGTGTTATGTCATGCCACGGATCATCTTCTATGTCGTAAAAACTGACCCAATTCAACCTGCCAAACGCGTCTAAACCTGTAAAATATCTTTGTGTTGGAAAAAACCCACCCCATACACTCCAAGTGTCATCAAGAAGCCCAGCTTTTAGCTTGTTCATCGCTTTTGCCCATAATGCGGCAATATCGCTACTCCCAAAGCCTATCCATGTCGCAAAAAGGTCAGTATCAATACTTGATACCTCCAGCCCTCCTGTTACCTCTGTTATGTGATCGGCAGGTGGAAACGACGCGTTAGCCTTTGCTTGCGCAGAGGTACGCAATAAGGGTTTATTATAGAATTTTCCCATGATTTTTTTATATAACTATTGTTTCATAAATAATGGTAAACCCTAATGGGGTTATCAATTTAGAGTTTTTCTCAGCCTTGTAAAAAGCATCAAAATCGTTCTCGGAGAGCTTAAGTAAAAAGGCTTCCACTTTTTCGTTCAGTAATTTTGTTGCAAGGTTATTCACTTTTTCATTCTGAGAAGAAACAAGTGTATTATACTCTGTAAAAGCAGAAGCATCTTCAGGGGGTCTCGCTGAAACTTCAGCTTCCCTTATTTTATTCACTTCTTTTTCCAGGTCTTTGAATCTGGATAGTTTTTTAAGATCAGGATTATGAGCCATTTCGCTGAGTTGGTCAAATAAGGCTTTGTTCTCAGGTGTTCTTGCGGATTCTTCGGCCTCCTGGATAGATCTTACTTTGGCCTCTATCTCAACAAAGTGAGGATTCCTGAATTTTTCGCTCAATAGCTTCATTGAACTGTCAAATTCGCGGGCTAAAGAACCCGTCCGGCTGATGTTTTTTAAAATGACCAACTGCCCCTCTTCGGAGATGACATCAAAATTAGTGATCTGGGTAAGGATTTTGTTTAAACTTACCAATTGATCCTTAATGTAACTTTTTGCTTTTTCCATGATTTTTGTTTTTATTTAATTTAGTTGTTTATTTTAAAAAAACAGATATTCATTAAATTGAGTATCTACCCCAAGTCCATGCAGAAGAAGTTTTTACTAATTCTATAGTATCCCCCTGTGTCGGGATTGTATAGGAGGAAGCGTATGTTGAAGAGGTTTTTGCTATATAATCCGCTGAATATATTGTTACGGTAGCCGAGCCCGATCTTTTTATTTTTAAGGTAAACCCAAAAGGAGCCGTTGGAGGTAAAGTGATTGTAATATTTATACTCCCATCAACACCTATAAAGCTGTCTGTTAATAAAACGGTATATGTAGATACACCACTTAAAACTGTTAAATTATCTACGCCAGAAGAACCTATACCGTATGCGCTTACAAAGCCTGTTGCATAAAAATTAACCGCTGTACCATCTGCTTTTTGAACATATATAGAATTTGAAGTTGCATCATATAATAATTTAGCACTTCCTATCTGCAAAGAATTTGATAACAAATTACCGTTTACAGTTGTAGCACCGTCAACATATAATTTTTCAGATTGAGTTGTTTTGTAACTACTCCCGATGTATAGTCCTTGACTATTCATTATAGTTAATAGACCAGAACCATATTCTATCAATCTTGAGGTGAAATCAGCGGTTGAATTATTATAATTAAAATTAATAAAAGGGGTTGATGCGTTTATTCTAATACTACCTGCCGCTTCCAACATTATACCAGGTAAACCATCATTCCATGCTGTTTTATTGACACCTATTAAGACATTACCTCTCAAATAACTATAATTTGTAACAGTAAGATTTGTATTAGCAATTAAGGGAATTTCACTCCTTACATAATTACCTGCAACTGAAATAGACAAAGCGTCTGCATAAACTCCTGAACTATTTCCAGTTCCTAATTTTAAACCACCACTGGCACTTGGATTTTTTATATATCCCCACGCATTACTATGAGGTAACGAAATATCTGAAGCTGTTAATACTGAACTAAATGTACCTAATACAGAATATATATTAGACCACTGATAACTTCCATTGCCAATTGCATATGAATTATTTATAGATGGCAAAACATGAGTTGAATCTAATAAAAGTTTAGCATTCCAAGTAATTGCATCTCCGTAACCAGCACCTACAAAGATGCCTCCAGAAGCTGCACTATAGGTAAAATTCATAAAGAAATGAGTGTCATAAGCAGATACTGCTATACCAGTACAATTATTTTGACCAAATATATCATTTGCATAGTCGTGTCTATACACCTTCATTCTAAAACCACTGTTATTCGAACCAAACATGGTAGTTTGAAATGTTGTTGGTGCCGCCAATAACTGTTTGCCAATTTGATAATTTGCAGAATTAATAGTTGATGAAAATGCACCAGTAGTTGCTCCTGTAATAGAACCTGCGAGTACAAGACTAGTTGCTGTTACTGTTGATACAAACGTAGCATCTCCAGTACTTCTTTTTAAAGTTAAAGCACTTCCTAAAGAAACTCCAGTATCACTCCTTCTTATAAACTCTAAATCAGAACCTACATTTGAACCAGATTCAGTGGTTGTACCTATTCTAAATATCCAACGATACCCAGTACTTGTTGTAATAGTGTTTGAGGCAGACATTACAAAATCGCCCCTATTTAATAAACTGAGAGTTAGTCCGACGCTTACTTCACTACTAAATTGTCCGGTTGTCACCCCAGTTAAAGTTCCTGCTAATATTAAATTCTTAGCATTCCAATCTACTGTAGCAAGATTTGAATTTCCAGAATGGAAAATTGATCTCCACGATGTATTAACAGCAGCTTCTTTCGTCCTAAAATATAAGACATCATTTCTCCCAGCTAACTGCATGCCATAGTTTGCTGAAGTGTTAAGAGGCACGCTTATACCCATCACCGAACTACCGCCTGAAATTGGAGAATTTGTTAAACCAGAAAAAAATCCAACATAGGAATCACTAAATATTTCATCCCAGTCAACGGAACTTCTTTTAAAATCCGTTATTCCATAACCTGATAAAGTCGTAGGTTTACTCAATATTTGGCTCCAATCATTTAGGCAAACAATCGTCCCTGAGGCATTTTTTAGAAAAATAGACTCGTACCCCGTTGCATAGTTCACAGCCAATTCACCCAATAATAGAGTTGTTGGTTTTGCCGCTGCGCCGCTGGTTACGGTAGTGCTTTTTCTATGTTGATAGGGTTGTATGCTCATAATTTAATATGTTCCAGCATCCAAAGTGGATGTGTCAGATAGAATCGTACCGGTTGTAGGCAAAGTGACCGCAGTTGCTGCCGCAGCGGTTATACTTACTGCATAGGCTCCTATGATGGCAAGGGCGGCAGCGGTGCTTAGGTTACCTCCCAAGGTGATGGTTTTTGTTCCGTTGTTTACTCCCGTACCACCGTAGGTTCCTGCTATCACCTGTGCAAGGGCAGCTGTACCGTCGAAATTGTTTCCGTATATCGATCTTGTCGTAGCAAGATGGGTAGCCGAATCCGCAAGACCTGTTGTATTTTGGTTCAGTGTCGGAATATCAGCAGCAAGGATGGTGTCCCAAACAGGGACAGCACCGTTTGTTCCCGTTCCGGTCATACGCATGAATTTGCGGGTAATAGTAATATTTGGAGCTAGTAAAGTTGTTGTATTGACGGCAGATTGGTAAGGCATTGCACCCAGAAGGGTTGTTGTATTACCACCTACTATATTTGTGGCTTTGGCGGCTGTACCATCAATGCTCGTAATACCCGTTAGATCAATAGATCCCGATGCGCGGTTGATAGCTAAAGCGGTTGTACCGATATACATTGTTTGCGCTATGAGAGCGTAATTGGCAATAGTGGCAAAAGCGCCAGTTCCAAGCGTTCCACCTCCACCGATATTCAGTGTTGACCCATCAGTACCAGCTAATGTAATATTGTTGGACACGGTTAATGTTTTTACCGTTGTGTTACCGCCTGCAATTGAAAAGCCGGAAGTATTCTTTGTAAACGTAATCCCAGTAAATGAACCACCTTCCAAGGTATCAATTCTGGTTTTAAGCATATAGGCTGCATAGGCATTTATCGTGTCAACGAGAGACGTATCTGTATAAGTTGCTCCTGTGGCGGCCAAAAGATTAGCGTAAGAATAAACAGAAGTGACAAGCCCGCTTCCTGAACCGGAAACACCATCTCCGTAAGCACTCACCCCGCCGATGGAATAGAAGGACATGTTAGCCCGAATTTTTCCATCTACCTCGGTAAACATCTTACTGAAATTGTCATAGAAAGATTGAACCTGTACTGCAGAAATTGCTTTATTAGACGTTTGCGCTGTTCCGGCTGTCCAAGTTGCATAGGTAGAATCCCATGAACCCAAATTAAGGGCGGCGGTTAAGTCCACTTTTAAGACAGAGTACCCGGTCTGTGCTGTAGCGATGATTGAAGTATTATCATAAAGCTTTGCAACCAGCGTCCCCATACCCGAAGTATAAGTCAAATTGGAAGATGCACGGCCATTAAGCAATGTGACCAAGTCGTATGCTGTATCTGACGTTACGTTCGCAAGGAAAGCCTTGACTTCTCCCCACGTGTTTATGATCGAATCGATATCTGCAGATGCGCCATTACCGTCTCCTGCCGTACCGAAGAGATAAGACAGGTAAGTGGAGATTTTTGTAAGTGTGTTAAACGGGGCGATCGGGGTACCTCCGATGACGTTGGTATCCAACCATGCCTTGGACTTGAATTCTGCAAATGTTGTTATCAAAGCTGTGCTGGCAGCCTCCGTTATAGTTGCGTTAGTAACTAACGGGATGTAAAGAGTAGGATCTACACTATTCGCATTGTAAGATATCTCACCATAATACAATCCGGTAGCAGCTGGAGTTTTTACATTTGTAGTACCTGCCGTAAGCAATGCATTGCTTTTAAGACACTTAAAAATGAGTGATGTCCTTGCCATAATATTTGTTTTTTAATAAGTTCCAATATCAAAATTCTTAAGCGTGTTGCCTATCTCTTCTATTCGCGTTGACAGGGTATTATACCCGTTTGCGTATTCGGCTTCAACAAAATTTGAATCCTGAATACCATCCATAAACTCGTACCTGATATAGGTAGAGCCCGAAGCCCGTTTGAGGACTACGCTAAGTCCTACATATCTGAATGAGGTGGTAACCCGTGACAGGTAACCCATATTCGTCTCTGTCGGTAATCCGTTGCTGTTGCATATCGCTTTCCGAATGTGGTCATAGAGTTTCTTATTCCAAGTTGAACCCTCCTTTACAAGTTCTTGGGGGGCGGCATCTTCATCATCTGCCGAATCTTCTACGTTAACAAGCTGACCTAAACTTGTTGCGCCGCCACTTGGTTCAGTTGATCCGGCACCATATGCGCTAAGTGCACCGGTTGAATAGACATCGGCATCTATCTTCAATTTACCGGTTGAATCTTTTTCAAGAAGGGCTAAGACGGATTTCTGGGCATCGGTAAGTATGCCGCTTCTGACAGTCAGTTTATCAATCTCAAGGTTTGATTTACCATCTTGTATCCAGAGTCTAAAGCCGGTACCGAGTGCACCTATACTTGATTCAATAGAGGCTATTTCGTCAGACTTCAAGCCTTTTAAGAAGGTTATAATCCCTTCAGCGGTATCATCTTCAGTCTTACTTATTGATCGGGTTGTAACCTCAAGAATAGTGCGAAGTGCTGAAAAAACAGTAGCATCAGATGGCTCTGTATCGTCATAACTGGTTAGCACATTTGAGGGAATAGCTTTTATAATTTCTTCAAGAGTCGTACCAATCCGAAAGTGAGTATTCGCACCAGTTTTTTGTTCGTCTCTGATTAGTTTTGCTAAAGCTAAAAGCTCATTGATAGACATTGCTATTGTTTTTTACAAATAAACCAACAGCCAAAAACAAAAAAAAAGACACTCAAAAATTGAGTGCCTCACTTATTATCGCTTGAAATTCCTCACCATATAGCAGTGATCGTTTTTCAGTAAGAATTAAAACTGAATGATACCATGACTTATACCATGGCTTTGCTTTCCTTCCGCTGTCTTTACCGGCGTTGGCCAATGTAACTCCACGTCCTACACCCATGTCAACCATTCTACCATAATAAAGGAATGAGAAAACAATTTTATTAATATCTCCATTTGACTGTGCTTCGACCTCAATTAGAAACGAGGCAAACAATGCTCCTGTATCACGAATGTTCAATTGCGCAATCTTATCCTGCCAAATGGTCACCATCATTTTTGCCCATGCCTGGTAGTAGTCATTAGGATTCCCAGTCCTCTGCATCATATACTAAGTTTGTTGGCTCATCGAGTGTCAATGTGAAATAAATGCCGGTAGTACCTGCAGCGAAATAGCCTGGTACTTCGTGGTAAGGAAAACGTGTTTTATCTAAAAAATTGAGTTCAGCAATTAAACTGGAATCCTTAATCAACCTTGACAATATCTTTTGATAGATCAGTCTTGTTTCATTTGTTTTTTCTTCCCGGTCTGTTTGGCTTTTGAAATCATATTTTTTCAAGATATAGACAACAACAGCGCGCCGGTTGAAATAACCACCTCCATTTTGGACAGTAACACCTTCGTCCGTATCATCAACCGCTAGAAATGACTTAGCTGATTGAGGACTAGAAAGGATCTCTTCCAAATAGTTTATGCCGGTTACACGACAAAAAGTATAATTATCCTTTGTAATCTTTAGCTTTCCATTCAGAGCATTAAAATAAGTGACTGCGTTCCACATAGTTATATATTATTTCGTTTTTCCATTTCTTTTGCTTCACGGATTTTAGAATCCATTTCGTCCAGAGCATCCCAGGTGTTTGATTGAAGGACTTTATTACGTTTTGTCACATCACCATCGGAAAGCATTCGAACCTGATCCTGAATTATACGGTACATATCTGGGGCTACATCATTGTTTTCATCAGATTCTATCCGCTTAAACAAATATTTGAATTTCTTTGAAAAATAGTCTTTGACGCCAACCATCCACATTAAAACAATCAATCTTTCCACCTCGGTTGAATAGTATTCGATGAACTTAGCTCTCTTTTCTGTCAAGGAATTGTCATAGTCTTTTCCTTTTTGATAAAGAGTGCCTATCAGCATATTTAAATGGCTAACATCTTTAGTGAATAAATACTTCTGATAATAATTTTCAGCCTCTAAATATTGTAGAAAAGTAGTATCACATAGCAACTCATCACAAGGTTTTAATATTACAATTTTGGAAACAGGTCGAATACCAATATAACTTTTTGTGAGAAAATCCATTTTTTTAGAAAAAGAATTTACCTCCTCAACGGTCAATTTAAAAAAGCCTTTCAATTTTCTCTTAGAAAATAAATAGTCACCATCGGAATCACAAAGCGGTTTAATGCCTGTAAAACGAATGAAGCATTTAGTCCAAATAGTTTCTTCAGGTGTACCTGCTATCAGCAATGCAGCGACATAACGTATTTGCTTTTCTGTCATTTCTCCGTAATTCTTCGGAGCTGTTAAGTTGATTGTTTCCATGTTTATCCAAAAAAGAAGGTTGAATCCGAACTTTTATTGACATATTTTGGCGCAATCTTCAAAGCATATTCCGGACTGGAGGCATACGTTTTGTAAGTAGCAAGATCAGCATCGAGAATATTACTCAACGTATCGCATATTTTAACTGCTTCGTCCTGATTGGACTGGGCCAACTGGCCAAGGATCATTTTACAGTGATTGATCACATTTTTGGATCCATCTGAAAAGGTATTTTTTCTGACCTCTGCAATCAGTTCAGCCAAATAAGTTTCACTGATTATTTTCTCTAGGATATTTGTCTGCCAGGATAGCAACTTACTTTTTGTGTCAATAAAGGATTTTCGTTTTGAACCTTGACATTTCACAAAATTTGAATAATCCATACCAGTTAAAAACAGGCAATCGGTAAAAGATGAAAAATCTGAGAATTTTGTCCATTGAGTCAATGCCATAGCGTCATCAAGAGTCAGCTGAATAAATAGATCAGTATTCATATCAATTTGCACTGATACCCACTCGCGTAATCTCTCTACACGTTCCTTGCTTGCCGGAGCCATGTTTGAGTTTGACACTATACCAAAACCGTTAGGTGTTTGAATTAGGTCAGCAAAAGGTATTGCATTCTCGTATGCTTGTAAGCATAATAAACGGACAAAGATTGATTTCAATCGACTATCCGTTTGCTGAGATGTAACATAACTAAACAGGTCCTCTCCAATAAATAAACCTACTAGTTGATTTTCAGATTCATTGAGAAACGGCTGAATGGCCTTAAATTCAGTCCCGGCAGCTGTAGGTATTACTTCAACAAATTGTTCGATAGTGGAAATAAGCATGATGTCTATTTTTTTGATTGATTATTGTCTAAATTTGATGGTTCAGCATCTGTTTTTTTGTCTAATGTAGTGAGCATCATAAAGGGTATATCAAACTCAATATCCCACTCATTGTAGTTCTTGATTACAAAATATGGTTCAAGAATAATGTCCTTAGTCGCTTTCTCCAAGGCCTGTTTCATCGTAAATATTTCGCGGACATTGCTACCTGACATGTTACTCGATGATTTCCCCGGAGTTGCGCCAATGGAACTAGGATGTACGCCCTGAGCATAACACATCATTGAACTACCTTCTTCAACATCTTCAATCCAATCACCACCCTCTTTCGTATTGTTGATGATGTTAATGCGCACCATGGATTGTTCTTTACCATCAGGCGTTGTATAGAATCCACTAAACCATACTTTACCGGCATTTACCATTCCAGTTAAAAAAGATTTTATATTCTCTTTTTCAAGTTTTATTCGTTCAGCCTGTTTAATCGGATCCGTAATCTTTTCCGCACTCATCACTTCACTCCAGTATTTTGAGTTAATCTCAACCTGGTACCGGATTACTAAACCATTTGTAAATTTCGCTTTCTTACCGGCAGGAATCATTTGCTTAATATCGTACCATCCGGAATTGAAAATAGACCAATAGTACGGAAACGGATAGTATTTGTTTCCAGGAATAGGAATACGATTGATCATTGCAAATTTTCGTGTCTTTGATGGTGTTTCCTTTTTACCATCTTCACCTGGAATTTTCCCCATACGTACCATCAAATCACCGAGTGGATCATCAACATCCAGAAGTTCAATGATTTCAAGATTCTCAAATTGCGGAGTACCTTTTTCCCAATTTCCAAAGAAAACATGCTGGAGTGCACCTGTTTTTGGATTACAAGTTTCAAGGCGACAATACAGAGCATCTTTGTGTCTAAGTTTAACTATTTTTTTTCCGTCACCACTTAAAATCAAAACCGAAACAGAAAAGAAAAAATGTTTGATATCAGTCTGTTGTTCCAATAAATATTTTGTCGGCCGATTATATTTGAAGAAATCCAATATATCGGTCTCGGTGACAGTCGATTTATCAGTTTTTGTATATGTCAATCCATTGCTGTAGGCTGCCTGAATATTGAACCAAGTATTGGAACTCATAACTTCATCCTTACGCATCAATGTAAGAATTTCTGCTGGCCGAAGGTTATCATCACCCCATGGAACATAACCTCTCAATCCGGTAGCACCCGTAACTATCACTGGAGATATATCATCTGTATCAAAAACGGTTGTGCCAACGTTCATTTTATTCATTGCGTTTCTGGCTGCTTCACCAATAGGTATCTCAAAAACGCTGACATCTTTTCCTATGCTCATATATTTAAGATTTATATAATTACTTCTTCGTCATTAATTTCAAAAATGCTGATGATTCTCACCTTGCGAACCTGCCTACTCTCTATAAAGAGTAAGTTCGCAGTATTGCGTTGAAAATTGGTGGATGTACATACCACATCCATACAAGCCATTATCTCACCATCTTTTTTCCAAACCAAACAACTAAACGGCTTACCCTGCCTCAGTATATCTCTAACAACCTTTATATGTATCATGCTTGTTTAATTAAAGGTTTCATCAAACGTGTCATCAAATAACCCCTTAGCGGCACTCGTAAACATCAAGTGATTATTTTTTGCACGTCGATATTCAAACAAAAAGGTATGTAGCTCATTTAAATCATTATCAGACTTATCAATACTTACCAGCGTTATTTCTTCACTTAAACCATCACTTGAAGTTGACAAGCCAACTATGTAGCTATTAACAAGATCATCAATCCACTCCATTTCTGATTCAGAAAGATATCCACTGTTACACGTTTTTTCGCTTATAAAATTCTGTGTTATTTTCCTGTAATATCCGTTTATGTTACTCAGGTTGTACTCATTCGTTTTTTTATTGATAGTCTTTCCAGTTGCGGTGAATGTTTCCATTACACCAAAGCAATTAATATACACGAATGAATGATGATCACGATATAACATGTTGTCAACCATGTAAGTGTAAACATTTGAATTTAGACCGGTTCCCGTTAGCCAAATGTCGTACTGCAGTGCATTCGTTTCAAGCGATAACTCAGCTGCGGTTATAATACGGCCAATTGAGGAATTGAATGTGAAAACATGGGTACCAGCAGCCCCGGGTATTACACCAAGTATACCGGACTTAGAAACTACCACTCCATTAAGCAGATAAAATATTTTATAATGTATTGAAATGGCCTGATATTCGGCTTTTTGATAGAATGATAGGTATTCATTCCTACCTTTTGCGGTGCGTTTTTCAAGATAGGATCTAGTAAGAAAGTTCATTGATGTCCAGGAGGCAGCATCAGAAGATATATCGGCATCACATTTCAGGGATAAAAAACTATTTTCGTGCGTTGTGGCGCCTTCTGTGATTGTAAAGGTAAAACCAATGCACAAGCCATCCGAAATGGCCACCATCGTTTCTAAATACACAACCGGGTTTGATTCAAAGTAATTCTTTACAAGATCACCTAGATTTTTAATTTGAATTTTGCCTTCAGAATCGTAAACATACCGTTCACTTAGCAGCACTTCAGTACCTTTTTTTAGTGAGAAAGCAACTGAAGTATTCAAATCTGTTTTTCTCAGAATAATATCAGGGATTGAATTTTGAAAATACAGTCCGGATGTTATCGGTTCTTGTGTAATAGTCATAAAAAAGCCTTTGAATAATTTACTTACGCAAATAAAATTCAAAGGCAAACGGTAAAAAAAGACACAATAAAATTTACTCGTTTAATTTTCTTCCTGGATCTTGCCGCAACAACCATACCGGGCAAGCATCATTAAATCCAATTGTATACCCCAATCTTATTAAACACTCTGCAATTTCATTAGTAGAAAATTCGGCCAAAGGTCTTAAGTCGAGAACAATTTGCGCACTCGATTTTTGAATCGTAGTCGTTTCTTCAGTCGCCTGCAGAAATTCGCCGGTATAACGTGCAAGAATTATGTCCTTATAAGACAATGTTGCAACTGGAGCTTCTCCCGTTGTTTCAGAATTTGGTGGAATTTTCATTTTTTCAATTTTATCCAAATATAGTGATTTTTTACAGTAAAAAATAATTTATAATACTGATTTATAGGATTTTAATCAAAATAAATGAAAAAAATTGAAAAAAAAAATATGGGAACTCACTTACTACCTACTACCTTGTGATAAATAATTATATATAAGATAGTTACAACGAAAAAAAAGTAGTAAGCACTTTTTTGTAGTAAGTAGGTAGTAACCTTCTTTTTCTATTTTTATTTATAAGGTTACTACCTTTATATTATTGCAAATCTGATAGATACAAACAAAAGTAGTAAGGTAGTAAGGTAGTAAGCACAAAATATATTTTTTGCTCCTTTTGTTTCTTTTTCTTCTTATTACATATATCATGTTGATAATGTGTTATATAATATAAATATATCATATAGAAAAAATAAAAAAACATTTTTTGATACTGGATTTGGAAATGATCAAGAAGATGGAAACAAATGTTTTAAGAAAATAGATAAATGGCCATCACTGGGGACTTTAAAGCACTTTTTTGAGTTTTTTTACTTCGTTTTTTTTAAAAGTGTCCATCTTTTTAAATATTAAATGACTGATTATCATCATTTTAAGAATATCAGTCCGCGAATTGAAGGTTTGTGTCAGACGGGAGACCCCGCCCCGNTCTCTCTCGAACTTTTGTAATTACAACCTTCGAAAACCGCCTTATATGCCACGCATACCTCATTACAATTCATAAAAAAACCACCGATATAAATCAGTGGTTCAGATACTTAGACGTTTGGTAATTACACAAATGAACTGACAAGTCCGGAGGAAAATGTGTTCTCACATGGGAAGTTGTTCATACCAATGAATAAAGTATCCCAGGCGTCGGTACCATCGGTCCTGTTTTCCAATTTATCTTCATCACTCTCGGCCAATTTCTCACCGCGTTTATCTTTCTTGAAACCATTTGGACCCTGATAGATTCCAGTCTGTTCCATGGCCAACAACAAAGCTTCATTTTTATTTTTATTGAACATTGGAAATAAACCTTGCTGCCCCTTTAATGCCATATTGATTAAGTTATTTTTTTCCATGTGATTCATTGGATTACCAATATGAATACCTTTGACCTGCCATCCTTTTTTTATGAATGTGTCCATGATTACAGATGCAAAATCAATATCATTAACAGCATAATTACTATTCAATGCAGTACTATCATAGTAATAAATTACCTCTTTCCTTTTTTGATGCCGGTAGTAATGGCAGAAGTCCTCTACAATTTCAACTAATTTACGATCATACTTAACGTAAAAAGATTTCAATGTCTTCATTTTGAAACCGGAACTTTGACCGGCAACTAACCAGTTAATTTTGCCATTATAATCAAATGCAATACTTATTGGTGCATTCTTATCTAGATCTCCATCCTGAAGACAGGAAAGATCCTTTGTTTTATCAAAGTCAAAATCAAGATTGCGCAGGTATGAATTGTCAAAAGCTGTATAGTAATGATCAGATTCCTTTAGGTTGTTATAGAATCCATCTTTGAGCATACCTACCCTTTTGCACATAATTGAGGTCTGGAATACCAATGCTGGAAGATCACGCTTCATCTGCTTTATATAGGACTCACCTAGTACCTGAAGATTCTCGATGGAACTGAATACATTATAGTCAACAGCAATTCTACGGAACTTTGCCAAATCACTGCACAATGATTTATAGTAAGCAAAAATATATGGTTTTGGTTTAATTCCTTTTTGTTCAAATTCTTTCAGCTTACTCATAATTCTCCACTTCTCATATATAATTGCATCAATCTGAGCAATGAGTTCCTTATCACATTTGGATTCATAATTAAGAAACCAACTTCCTTTTTTTGTTGTTGGCATATCAGAAATAATTAACATACTGTGATGGAATGGAGATTTTCCAAAATGAGCACGTGTACCACCATTAGCAGGAAACGTTTCATTATTAAGTTTCTCATGATCCAGGAATTTCGCTTCATCTAAAAGAAGTGAGTCAAATGTTAATGAATTGGATGACCCTACAACGTCTTGAGATATAATTGGATTAATAGATCCATTATACCAACTTATTACATGATCATAATTTACAGGCTCTGTTAATGGTTTTTCAAAGTGTGCTGATCTTGGAGGTTTTTGACCAACAAAAAAATGAAAATTTCTTTTATATCCCCAACTTTCCCAGGCTGCTATTGTTCCTGGTAGTGTACGAGTAAATGCTTGCTGGAATGTACCGGCGATTATTCCATGATTTCCGCGTGGCATCCTCTGTACGTTACCAAGTTCATAAGGTGCTGCAATACCATGAGTCTTTCCAAGGCGCCTTCCACCAACTACAACTTCGGTATTGCACTTTCTGAACATTACGCGCTGTTGAGCGGCATTAAAATAGATTTTTTGGGTTTCTCTAGAGATCGGCATATTTTTCAAGACTTTTTATGTCGATTTCATCATAAGTCACATCTTCAATCTGATCTTCATATTTTTTCTTCATAGCAGCTTGTTTTTCCTTAAAGTTTGGCATTGGATTAATACCGATTACGGTTGGATCTTCAGTGGGTTCTAGTTGTTGTGGTACAATTTGATCCCATGGCGTTCTTTCAGCGTCTTCAGTGTCAAGCTGATTGAATTTACCGTATGTGGCCATGGCTTTAACCATTGATCCCGGATCATTCTTTAATTCTGCCAGATCGTAAGCTTTATCAATTCTATTATTGAATTTAAAGCGGTGCCAGTCTTTAGATTGTCTATTTATGGAACCCAGTAGGTCTTTTATGATACGAAGGTCCTCATAGGCCGCAGAACGCTCAACACCGCTACTATTCATTATATGTTGAATGATCTCACGGTCTTGTTTGGATGGAAATTCATTCATAAGGGTGTAGGCTGAACGAATTCTAAGCAAGCGGTCACGAACTTGCGGAGCCAGGTATGCTAACTTATCAGCATCATCATAGAGGTGCTGTACACAAATGTCGTATGTTTGTTTTTTGCTCATTGACATAGGTTTAATTATAAATAGGCCCTGACATGATCAGAGCCTATTTATTTTATTTGATTTGGATTTTATTCTCCGGTACCTGGGTTCACATTTTCGCCTGCAGTAAAGTTTTCACCTCCTGCTTCGCAATCTGTAGACCCTTCACCTGGTTCCGTATTTTCCACTGCAGGTAGAAGATCTTCACCACCTTCTGTGTGATTTTGTTCTCCGGTACCGGGAATTTCTTTTATTTCTAAAACTTCACCGACTATTAAGCCTAAAGCTTTGAAATTTGCAACCTGATCAGGTGCAAAAGTTTCACCATTTTGAATCAATTCGTTGTATCGTAACTGCATTTTTTCGAGTAATGCATTCATTTTATCCGTTTCTCCGGATTCAATCAATACAACCATTTTAGATTTGTTGTCACTCAAAAATTTGCGATTTGCAGAAACGCGCTTGGCATCAATCTTTTCACCAGGGATAATTATCGGTTTTTTATCTGTAGCAATTGGTGCATTTGCATCGAAGCTATCATATAGATTCCAGTTGTAAGTTAAAGTGCCATCCAGTTCCAATAATTCCTCAAGGAAAGGAAGTCTTTCAGATGCCGTATGACCTTCACTGCTCAATACTTTCAATCTTTCAAAACGAGATCTCATTTCATGATAAATGATCACGTTCTTTTCAACAATTGCCTGCATATTTTCAGGTAAGGTGTCGTGATCCGGACGCTTTCCTTTTACCGATATCGCTTCAAGTTTTGTTTCAAGATTTGAAACTTTTGTCTCTAACTCCTGCGAATTTTCCACCGGCGCAATAAATCGTTGATCACCAATGATTTTCTTTAGTTCATATTCCACTTTCTCAAAGTTGGACCTATGAATCACATTTTGGTGCAGTATTCGGTTTCTGTTACCCTGTAGCATCAACTTTGCACCTTCTTCGATCGTGCGAACTTCGGGATCAGCATCAAGCCAATCGTTCACTTGCTGTAAATACGATTTTTCAATATTCATTTTTTTTATGGATTATGGGTTCTTTATTAAAGTATTTCAAAAGTAATTACGGGTAATTACAACAAAAAAGACAAAAAAAACGCCTGACAATTGATGCCAGGCGTTTCAATAATTTATTGAAGGATATTTTTACACACCCGGATTGATAGTACCATCATTGGTGACGATCGCGCCGGTGTAAAATAAGCCTGGGGCAAGGTCGGTAACAGTAACGGTAATGGTTGTACCCATTTCGTCAGTTGCAGCTCCACCAAGCTTCTGATCAATGGCTGTGTCTGTTTGAAACATTTCATTTCCAACGACGCGCCATTTGCCTTTCTTTGTTTGTGCCAGGTAGACCATATCGTCATTATTTGCCTGCATACAGAATCCGGAAGCGTCTTCTTCAACGCCTGGGTGTTGCAATACCAATTGATTCAAGAATGTTTTGCTTGGTCTGGTACCTTGACTTTTACCATCAAGTGGTGACTTGTCAACAATTACACCGATCTTCTGCCATTTTGCCAATGCTGCTAAGATAAAAGATCCGGTGTAGGTTACCAGTTCCCCCATTGCCGTAACAAATGTTTCTGGCAAAGTTGGCCAGGTTACAATATCCCTCTTGGGAATGCAGTATACATCTTCGCGGATTCCCGGAAGATTTGTTTGTCCAACTTTCCAATCAAGATCTTTATAGTTCAAATCCATAACTATTTTCTCCTATTTTTTTGTGAATGAATAATTAAGCTTGAAATAGTTTTGCAACCAACAAACGTTCCGGGCTGATGCTTTCAAACTGTACACCAAAGAACATGGCCATAACAAACTGCAAAACAAAAGCAGCATGTTTTTCAACAGTGATCTTTTCGGTATCACCTTCCTGATCAACACCAACAAGCATATTGCCCTTTGTTGTCAAGTGGATGTAAGGGGACGTTTTCTTGTTTGAAAGTGCAACCAATTCGCATGTATCATCAGATGCTTCAAGATATGTTTTCTTGAATGCGGTGTTATAAGGCAATGCACCATGACTGGCCTGGTAGTCGTCATTATACATGTCATAAACCGTTTTTGAGATAAACATTTTCGTTGTTTCACCTTTAAGTTCATCCATCGCTGCCCGATAAATAGCCTTCAGTTTATCAACGGCATTGCTTGCAGTGATAGCTTCAGTTAATTCAACCAAATTACCTTGTGCAACTGAAATTTTTGGTGTGGCACCGGCCATATCAGCGGTGGTAATGGTATCAAAACCATCGAACAAATCGGCAGTGGTAGTACCTTCAGAATTACGGACAGCTGACCATAGAACTTTATTGATGTTCTTGGAAATCTTCTTTGCCAAAAAGGCCAACACCAATTGGGTGATTTTTGTTTCTGTCAAACCCTGACCGCTCAAAACTGCATCGCCATAAATTGACTTTGCAACAGAGTTGGGCTCAAATTCCTTGACAACAGACCCGAAATATGTTTCCAAGTCACGACCTTTGACAGTAACACCGTTTTTGTCAATACGTGATGGGTCGTATGGTCCAATCTCAATGTCTCCATCTAATTGTCCTACCGTTTCCTTACCACGTATGCCGGTACGTAATGACATGTGAGCCAATGATGTTGCTAAAGCAATCACCGGCATCATCAATAATTCCTTGCGAAATTTCGCAGCACTAAGCGCAAGCGCTTCTGGGGTTATTTCTACCATTTCAGTAAATTTATTTAAGATTTAATAATTGATTATTCCGGGAGCAAGTTGTACAACTTGCGTGCAGATTCAACAGTGTTTGAAAAGGAGTCACCACCTTCGCCTTTGCCGTCTTCGTCAGTTACCTGCTTTGATTTTCCGGTTGTATCACCGGCACCATTTTTCAAATTTGTAATTTGAGTTTCCAGTTCAGTGATTTTTGTTGCTTGCGTTGCAACGGTAGCTTCAGCAGAATTTGCACGGGTATCAGCGGCAACGGTAGCCTCTTTTTCTGTAACTACATTGGCTTTTTCAGTCTCAACTGAATCCTCCAATGATTCGATGTTGGCTTCAATGTCTTCAATTTGCTTTTCATTGAGAAAAACGCCTTTTCCATCTGATTCCAGTTTTTCAACACCTATCACGGCGTTGATTTTGATAGGTTGTTTTTTCATTTCGCTTGTTATTTTATAGGTAAATAAATTTTCAGAGTTAATTCGGTTCGTAGGAAGTCCAAACACATTCAATTTTTCTTTCATGGAAATCATGTTCACTTTTTCAGGTGCATCAATAATTTCATCAATGAATCCATATTCCTGAGCTTCTTTTGCGTTCATCCATCCACCGACTTTCATCAGTGCCAACATTTCTTCCATTGTTTTGCCGGTTTTCGTGGCATACATCTGTGCAAGTACCTGGTCAATCTTGTCATTGGCCAATTTGTCGGCCATTAATTCAGAAATTAATGCTTCCATCTGATCAGCATTAAGATTTTCCCAAATACCTACTGGAGTCATCACTTTATGAATCAGATAAAAGCCATTGGAGGCCATACAAATTTTTTTTGCTTTTAAGGTGGCTAGAGTAGCAGCTGAAGCGTTGAATCCCATCATGTGAACTGTTACGTCTCCATGTTCTTGAATTCTGTCGCACATAGACAAACCATCATACAAGCGGCCACCATTTGAGTTCATTCGTAGAAAGACCGGCTTTCCTTTGTTCTCATTAAGTTTTTGCTTAACGTATCGGGTGGAATATTCCCACTCGCCAATAAAACCGTCAATATCAATTTGATAATTCATATAGTAGCATAAAAAAAAGTTGCAGTATGAAAATTCACACTGCAACTTTACGGCTATAATAAATCAGAAAAAAAGACTATAAATCAATAATATCTATAGGGGGAAGTGTTGAAATCCACGTAATTTCAAAAGGTACAGATCGCATCCCGGATGGTGTAGCATCAATTGCCGGTGAAAATGAAATCTCCGGAAAGGTTTTTTTGTCAGTCCCAACTAAGTATTTGTTTTTATAAATATCAGTCAGACGGTAAGCATAAAAATTTGTTTGAAGTTTATGTTGTAGCTCAGATTCGCCATTGTCATATATAATTCCTGCAATTTTTGTAGTATAGACTAATCCGTTATCAGTTCGCTCTGATGTTGAATTGCACGAAGATGGTTCAGTAAGTTTTAATTTCTGAAAATTTCCTATTGCAGAAATAGTATCACCTGGTTTAATAATTTTCCTTGGATAAAGTGTCAATTCTCCTTCTGTAATATATTCGACTGATAAAATCATCGGAAGTGTTTTCGTACTCATAATATTTAATTTAAAAAGTGCGCAATGTGCTAATTGTGTGAATAGTGCGGTATTTGCTTAAAGTGTTTATTTACGACAAAACAGGCTTTGAAGTCATATATAATTTTACGCAATCTTAAGATCTTTTTCTCTAAAATATTTTTGATTCAACCGGTGGAAAATTTGAGCTACCGTATCCCAATAGATTTCATCAATTCCATGTTTCTCCATATAGGCATAAATTGCTGCAGCGCGTTTTACCCGAACCTTTCTAAGCTCTGATACTTCCAGAAAAAGATTCTTTTTGAATAATTCAGAAAAGCTGTCTTCTAAAGCGTTTTTCCCACTATTGTATAGAAAGTTGTAATACCTTGGATCTTTACCTTTGAAGTATGGAATTGGAATAATTACATTTGCGCCATCTCCGGTGTCGGGAATTCTGTCACAAGGTGTTTTAACCAGTAGTTCATTAAGCAACCTCATTTCTGGGCTATCCTTAATCAAACTTACCGGGCTCCCAAAAGAGTGTGCTATCCACTGTGCCAAATATTCGGGAACTTTCAGATAAACATTGTAATCGCTCATAATCGTATGCAATATTAAGTGGGGATAATTGATTTTAAAAATTCAATGATGTAGTTAAAAGAGCCTCAATCCATTTGTATAAACTTCAATGGCTGTATCTACTTGTTTTTCAAGCTTTCGACTTTCTTGTAAAATTTTAAAGTCCCTTGTCTTGATATAGTCTTTCTGGGCTTTACGCATATTAGTTACCAGTTCTAAAAATTCGCTTGCTTTCATATTTAAGTAAATTTGAATGTTTTTCCGGTTGCAAAAAATTCTATAACAATAGTGGTAGTGAACGGCATATTTGATCTATCAATTTGATTCAGGTCATTCTTTATTGATTCACATGAGGTAAAGAATTTTTTCTGTACACCGCTCTGGCTGAATAAAACGATATATTTATCATCACCGAATTTTGTTGTAACATGCGCTTCATAATCAAGAACATCAATTTCACAGTTGACAATAGAGTGAATAGATACAGCAGGGACATCGAACTTTATCTTACTGTTCAACCGTTTTATATTTAAATCAGAGAACTTTGTCATATATTATTTTTTTTATCAAGTTTCGTGAATTACAGTGTTTGGACCAGCCGACCCATGGGCTTATTTGTCGTTTATATTCAACTATATCAATTTGTCTTTTATTTAGTCTGGCCACTTTTCTGCAGAAACTCTTTTTTATTGATTTACGCATTAAAATATAGTTGTGACGGAAGACATAACCAACGAAGTCAATACCTCTGGATTCAACAGGAAACACCTGGTAGTTTGATTTCAAATCGAGTCTAAGATTTACATTTAAATATTTTCCAATATCTTTTCGGAGTCCGTGAAGCTCTTCCTTTGTAGGAGCAAGTAAAACCATATCGTCAGCATATCTGTAGTAATACTTCACTTTCCGGTCTTCCTTAAGCCAGTGATCAAAATATGAGAGATACAAGTTTGCAAAGAATTGACTAAGGTAGTTTCCTATCGGAACGCCAGGAGCGGAATCAATAATTTCATCCAACAAGTTCAGAAGTTTTTTATCTTTTATTTTTTTCCTGATGATTGTCTTAAGTATTGCATGATCGATATTCGGATAGAACTTTTTCACATCCATTTTAAGACAGTAAACAGTACCCTGCTTATCACCAAGGTCGCGATGGATAGCTTTTAATGCTCCATGAATGCCACGGCCTTTCACACATGAATAGGTATGTGTTATGAATAAGGGAACCCAGATGCCTTCCATCACATTCATAATAGCATGATGCAAGACCCTATCTTTAAACGGGAGTCGGTAAATTAACCGTTCTTTTGGTTCATAGATAGTAAAAACGCTGTAATCCGGAGTCTTGTATGTTCCGGATAAAAGTTCCTGATAAAGAGCTTCTAAATTTCCTTCCAGGTCTTTTTCGAAAAGCTGAACCCCGAAAGTTTTTGTTTTTCCGGATCGTGCTTTCCAATATGCCTGAAACAGGTTTTCTCTGGTACAGATCTGTTCGTAAAGGTTATTGTATCTTTTCATTATTCTGATTTTAGCTTGCTTTCTATTCAGAGCGTTCGCGGAAGCTACCAGCACCTTTTGAATTTGTTATTTTTTGCCAAGAGGCAAGGCCTTTGCTTTTGAATTTTTATTTTGAAAGTTAGGTGCGCCGTGTCCCCTGCATTCGCATTCGTCGTATTGTAATTCGTATCGTTGTAATCGACACCACCTGCAGGCAGCAACAAAAGCAAACAGCCTTTTGAATTTATTTCGTCAAAAAGCCCTCAAACACGTCCGGGGCTATTTCAACACCGTGCTTAGCATCATCTGGGTGTTGGAAAGCAAGGCGCGCCGCGTCCCCCGCATTCGCATACGTCGTAAAGTAATACGTATCGTCGTAATCGACACCACCCGCAGGCAGCACATACATCCAAGGAAAATACTTCTTAATAGTCCGGTCCAACCATGATAGTTTAATTTCTGGATTGCGAAGTATATTGGCCGCCTTGACAACAACACACTCACGGTAGAAATCCATGATTACAGGATGGTAATCTGCTGGTATATCAGCGATATTTTCCACTTCAGGAAGGTTGGCTATTTCATAGCATTCCTTCAAATCTTTCACGTTCTTAAAAAGCTTTTTCATAATAGTTGTTTTTGTTATGCCTTTCGGCTGATTATAGATTCATTAAATCAAGTGCTAACTTTTGAAACTCTGGATTGGTTCCAAAGGCTTTAGCCGCTCTTTCGCTTATAAATCGAAGGCGCGCCGCGTCCCCCGCAGTCGCAGTCGTCGTAAAGTAAAACGTACCGTAGTAACCGACACCACCCGCAGGCAGCAACTTTAACCATGGGTACCACTTCTCTTGCTTAAGGTCTTCATATGAGAGCTTTTCACCGTCATTCATACCTTCAGCTACTACAATAAAATCGTACAGTTTCAAGAAGAATGCGTGAAGATCTATCGGTAATTCAGAAGGATGTGTAACTAAAGGCCTCCCAGTTTCTTCATAGGCTGCAGCAATTGAATTAACCCTTTCGATAGCATCACCGGCTAGAACTTTTTTACCAAACAGTTGTTCTAAAACTTTTTTTCCTTCGCTTGAGGCAGGACCATAAAGGATTTTGCCTACATTTTCGTCAATTGTTACTTTTTTCATAATTTTTTAAATAAATGGATTTATAATTTTTTATTCAAATAACTGTATAACCTGGTACCCATATCTCGGTGAAATTTTATTCACCTTTTTCATGTTACGTTCAAAGCCTAAAGCGCGTAACGCCATTCCAATGGTCACATCAGAAACATTATTCATTGCGCTTGTTAGTTTACGAGCGCGTCGCAGATCCTGTAAAATTTCGATTGGTTGTTTGTGTACCGACTCCTCACCTTCTTCCGGTACCCGGTAGTATTCTTTAATCAGTTTGTAAGCTTGCGTTTCTACCAGGTACCTGGCATTATACGTCCGGAACTCTTCAAAATCTTCCATGTTCCATTCGTAGGCAAAGTCGGCATTTTTGAAAAGAACAAAAGCTTCAGCCCAGAGCTGATCAACATCGACATCTTTACTATACCCATGCCCTATTTTATCAAGCTCAATCACGGCATAACGTCTATATCCCATTTGTGGAGTTAGGAACCCACCAAGTTCATTTGTTTTATTGCTTGTAAATACGCCGTTACCTATTCGTGGTATTGACTGAGTAAAGGTGCTACTCATTGCCAGATCAGTACTGGACAGTACCTTTTTTACCGTTTCTGCAGAGGTTTTTGTTATGCCTATAAATTCATCAAAGTTCACAAGGAAATTGCGAGTAAAAGCCGTTGTTATATTGAAAAAACGTTCGTCTTTATCGGACTTGATGTAGTAAGGTTTCAGTGGCTTTGGAGTTAAAAACTCTATAAGGAATGTTTTTCCAATGCCTTCATCAGCATGAACAAAACCGATCATGGCATCATTTTGCCTAATACCAAGTGAGCAGGCAATACTGGCTGCCATCCATTTTTTTAGAATCCTCTTAAACCGCTCCTGGTAAAAGCCTTCAGGTTGATCATCAAATTCGCGAGCAATCACATATTTGCAAAGCTTGTCTATGTGGCTTTCACCTTTCCAAATACCTTCAAGGCTTTGCAGGTAGTCCGTTATTGGATTGAATGATGTTATATGATATCCGGATTTGATGATTTTTTTAAGAATGCTGTCGCATCCTCTTATGCCTTCACGTTCCATGTGCAGAGATATCAACGTTTCGGTGGGATCCTGCTCATAAAGTGTTTTGTCCTTTGCTACAATAAAGGACTTGGATGGGTCAAATACATTTATTTTTATTTCATAGTGAGCTGTCAAAAAGTCCTCAACTTGTTTTACCCGATCACCTGTGTTTTTCGCGGATAGTGTTTTTTCTTTGTATGTATATGACATAAATAGGTTGTTCTTATAAAGCTAATAATGGGGATACGTCAATCAAATTTCAATACTTCAAATCAGTCCAGTGAATAATGAAACCATCAAAACCATTGTAAAACCATCTGAAGAAATCCTCCGGTGAATCAAAACCATCATTGCGAGATAGTTTTACAATTTCGGTCCAGTGTAGAATGCGATTATCAATGATAACTCTAAATTTTTTTTGTTGAATATGGGATGAATTACTTGGAATAAATAAGAAGCTATGATTATCATTAGCCAGGCAATATTCTTCAATTACAACATGTTGAATGCACTTACATTCTCCATCAGAAAAATTATTGTAGCGTTTGGAGCGAACGCCGGTTGCAAACTGAATCTTTATACCAGACTTCCATCTTTTGTGACTATCTATTCTGAAGGAATGTTTCTTTATACCATCAATAATCTTGTCCTGAAATCCTGTATTATTGCCCCAGGGGAACCGTTGTGTAAATCCAAGTATCATGATTTTAAATTATTTAGGTTGATTTATAGAAAAATTTGGACGCCGATCAAGTCCAGGAAGAAAAATAAGGTTTACATGTTCAGTGATGCGTTTTGAAATTGATTCTTTGTAATCCTTTTTAAAGGCCTCTATAGACATGTTGGTGCTGCCGAAGGTCAAAGCCCCGTATTCAGCTCGTATGGCCAGCAATTCAGTGATAGGATTAATTATCGTACCATAGACGTTCATCTCTTTCTTTTCTTTACCAATATCTTGAATTAAAAGAGGCTCACGAGCATAAGGTATCACACCAACGTTTTTAATTTGTTCAGCCAATTCAATGGCATGTACCGATTTTATTTTATTTTTCTCACTAAAAGTCAAATCATTTAAGACCATACAAAAAGCTTCAATCAAAACAGATTTTCCACAACCATAGGCCCCATTTAGTACAATTCCAATGTATGGATTCAAAATAGTACCCTGACCCATTATATAACCGTACATCATATTAATGACCTGACGATTATTGTCATCGATAATAAATGGACTGAAATTTTTACGATCAGCCATGGCTTGTTGTGCCCGTACAATGAACAACTCCTTAAAATCTTCGCAGGAAGTGTTTTGCCGCATTGTTACCAGCTTGTTTAACTGCTTCGCATGCTCTGCTCTTGCAATGGCGATAAGGTCATTTATTTGTTGTGATGCCATGAGTTTTATTTATTAAAATGTTTTGTAAACTTTCAGCCTGTCTTCTCCAGTATTCTACCTGGTGCTTTAAAACTGAATTCTGATGTTCAACTTTAGTAATGAGCTTAAACCTTCGATCAATTTCGGCTTGTTTTTTTGTACAATATCGGCCATGATAACCTCTAAGCTTTTTGTATTTAGGTGGAATTTCAAATAGTGTTTCCATAAAAATCAGAATTTAGGTTCTAATAAACTATCAATATTTTTATCCAAAAGAACTCCCGGATCCGGCTTCTTCTCTGCCAGGTTTTTTTGTGTCCTTCTCTTCCATCTCAAAGAAATTTTTATACCTGTTAGCCATTGCATATCGAAGAAAACTTTTTGCCTTGTCTTCGTCACCTTTGCTTAAATCCCACAGATGTTCCAATGCAGATTTTTCACTCCGGGTTCTCATTAATTGACCATGTTGCTCTACCAGGTATTCCTTCCAGCGTTTCCACATATCAATCATTTCGTCAGATGTAAATGGAAAATCAAAATCAAGCGGTTCAACTGGTGACATGTAAGTATCAAAGTCGGCTACCATTTTTTCGTAGCAATTAAGCTCCTTAAGGAAGTTTTTTGACTTTGTGATTGAAATGCTGGACAGTCCACCATTTTCAAAGAAATCATTGAGGGCTAAATCAAATTTTTCCAGTTGTTTACAAATTTGTTCCCATTTATGTTTCATTAGGCATCCTCCTTAATTTTATCACCTGTTGTCGGATCAATTCTCAAGAACACTATTTTTACAAAATCATCAACACTTAACACTCCTTTGGCAAAACAATAATGAGCTAAAGAGAAATCCCAGATAATGAATTTTGAATCAAATTCAATAATTACAGTATGATCAACTTGCAAATCAATTAACCGGTCGAAAATAGCAGATGATAGCTCCTCTAAAGTTGTATAGGATAAAGTAAACTCAGTATTATTATCAACCGTGATCTTTGCTGTATATTGAGCTGCTTGCACTTCTTTAACACACGTATATTGCCATATCCAAGGATTTTCATAGATATCCATCATGCCATATCTCTTACACCACAATGAAACGAAGGATGCCTTAGCTGTTGTAAAATATGGATGTCCGGGATCTTGTTTTTTAAGCACCGCTTTTGGATAGAATAACTCAGGTGAATAATGCTTCCACATATTGTCTCCAATTTTTTCAACACCTGCACTAATGGCTATCTCCTCGGTTATATCATCAAGCCGGATCAATTTCATTGCTGAAATGGTAAAATTGGTACCGGAGGCAAACAGGATTGTTTCACCCAACTTTATTCCAGAGCGTGGGGATATAAATTTTAAATGCTTTTCAACCTTCATCAGCATGGATCCATCGCTGTTTAAATAAAATGAATTCGGGCTTTTATTGATAGATCCTAAACCACTTTTATCAAAAACATAGTTTGGACATACTCTTTTCATGTCAGTGAGAAAACCGACTACGCTGTTACTTTGCTTCATTTACGTCAAGTATTAGGTCAGACATTGTTTCCAGCTCTTCCTGGAATTTCTCGATCGTAAAAGTGCCTCTAATGATGTGTGCTTTTATGCCGACACTATTATCGGAATATAGCACCCTGGAGTAAACTTTTAAGGATGGCAGTCTGTCAAGCCAATCAGCAAGCTTTGAAGCATGAATAGAATATTTAACCGGTGCTGAAATTGATATGGTCCGGTTGTTTGATGCGATTTTGATTGAAAGTGGTTCCATTTTTTTATTAAGTTAAATTGATTATTATTTATTTTCAAACATTTTGTTTCTGCTGGCATAAGCAATGAAGTCAGACAGGGAATGAAGCGACAGTTTAGCCAGGGAGTTCCTTTTGTGTTTTCTTACAGTCATAATGCTGATAAACAGTTCATCTGAAATCATTGGTTCCTTCATTGACTGATAGTAAAGTCTCATTACTTCAAACTCCCGATCGGAAAGTTTAGAATTGAATTTTGGATTACAGATGATGCCGCAGTATTTGCATTCACCCCGGAGTGGGCAGCTAACAAATTCAAAACGAAAGACTCCATTTTGATCCACATCAGGGATATTGTCATACTTGATAAAATTGCAGCGAACAAACCGGTGTACAATCAAAAAGGAAAAGTACATGGGGTTCAGCTTGCTTTTAGCATACGTTTCGCAAAGCGCGCTAAATGCTTCAGGATAAAAATCTTTAATTTCCTCGATCATCAGGTTCGTGAATTCTGTACCGGATTCATTGTACACTTTGATCGGTTCCCCAAGTTCTGTAATCATAACATCCCCCGTTGGTGTACCATAAAACTCAATATTTTTCAACTCCATGATATTATTTTTTATTGGGGAATAAGATGTCAATGTCAATACCGGTAATCTCCGCAATTTTCTCGCGTTTTAGTAAGCCAGGAACTACTTCACCGGATAACCATCTGAAAACGGTCATCTCCGTTACTCCACATTCGTGAGCTATTTTTCTTCGGAATTCTTTCTGCGGTGTGGACAGTTTGCCAAGATCTTGATAGTACTCTTTCAGTGCCATTATCGTTAATTTATTAGTGATTTGCGGGTTTTAAAATGTTATTGTTTATATTTGTTGTGTTATAGATTAACAAAGCGCTGCAAATATAAACTATTAGTTTCTATATGCAAACTAATAGTTTATATTTTTTTGAAATATTTTTACGATAATGGCTAACCTACTGATTATAAAAGACATCTTGAAAAACAGAAATATCACTATAAGAGATTTTTCTGCCGATTTAAACATGTCTGAACAAGGTTTTCAGAAGTTGATGCGCACAAACTCAACTAAAATTGAGACTCTTGAGCTTATTGCAAAGAAACTAGATGTTTCTATTGTAACTTTTTTTGATACTGAGGTAAAATCTAGTGAACTTAACTTAAATGAGGCTTCGCCTGAAAATAATGGTTCATTTTTCTTGACAATCAAAAACCTATCAGATACAATAAATCGGCAAAGCAAGAAAATTGAGGAGCTAGAAAATGAACTCAAAGAAAATAAAAAAACAACCCTTGTAAACAAGGACGATGCAAAGGATGCTGCCGCAAGTTAAGTGTTTGTAAAATATTAAAATTCTAATTGATGGTGGCCGAATCTGAATACTGGAAGGATCTGTTTTAAAAATGCTGAATTAACCTTGAATATGAAAAAAAAAAATTGGTCATCTTTATTATTGATATATATTTTATCGTGTTGCTCAGTATTCACTTCCTGCGATTACAATAAAATGAAGTATGAAAATGTGAGTCTAAATAATCAATTAGATTCTTGCAAGAAAGTAATAAGGGGCTATGAAACAGATCCTCATACTTTACTTTTCAAAGCGAAAGAAGCTTATGCAAATAAGAATATAAAAAAACTGACAGAATTTTATGAACTATTAAAACAATATCATCCATCTGCACTAGAATTTAAGGCTGTATTAGCTCTTAAGACATCGATTGAAAAATACGAACGAGATAGTATTGAAAAGGAAAAGGATCTAAGAATGTCATGTATTAAAGCTTTAGACAAGAACTATGATGATGTGGATGGAATCACTTGGTACAGTAATTCGAAGTTTTATCATTATGAAAAAGCTAATTCAACATCATTGTGTATAGGCAAAAAGAATGAAAATATTTGGTTAATATTGAAAATGTCGTATACCGGTGATGACTGGATATTTTTTAAGAATGCATACCTTTCATATGATGGGATAACTAAAGAAATTTATTTTGATGAATACAAGGATAAAAATACGGAAAATGATACAGGCGTTTGGGAGTGGATTACTATCGGGGTTGATGACTCACTTTTGGAATATTTGAATAAATTTCAAAACGGGAAGGTTTTAAAAATGAGATTATCCGGAAAATATACATTCACAAAAGACCTCTCTAAAAAAGAGGTAGAAGGTATTAAACAAATTCTTCTAGCATATGATATTTTAAAAAAAGAAGTTGAATCCGAATCTGGTATATCAAACATTATAGTTAAGTAGACAATGCAGGAATCAAAATACTGGAAGGATCTGTTTGATAAACTCCTGGCTTTTTCATCTGTAAAAATCGCAGAGCTTGAAATGGAGAAAGAATATACAGAAGTTAAATTGGCTGAAGCCAGGTATAAACTTCATTCACTTAAAATAGTGACTAATGATTAAGCGGTTAAAGAAGGAAATGGCGCAATATTTGTATAACTCAAATTTTTTATCTGAGTATGAATTAATACAAAGGAAAAAACTTAGAATCTATGATATTCTAATTGCAATAATTGCTGGTATAGCAGCTGTGACAAGTTTAATTAATGAAATGCCTTCATTTAGCCTGTGGGCAAATAGCGAATTTGGAAATTTATTGCCTACAATTTCAATTTTAATTGTTTTCCTCTCTACTATCATAAAATATTTTTTGCCAAAGATCATACCTAACGAATCAAGAATGATGAAGATTTCAGAAATTCAGGAATTCTATACATCACACTATAATTTACTTGAAAAGCTTTGGTATGAATTCAAAGGAAATAGAATTAAAGAAAAGAAACTTACGGATGAATTCTATAAAATCATCGAGCATGATACAAAGATGGCTAAACAAATTAATGAAGTAGTAAAGTCCATACCTAAGAAAGCTGATGAAAAAGCAAGACAAGAATCAACAAGTTATTTAAAATTAATATCTTAAGAAATGGCAGATCAAGAAAAAAATGAAAAACATGTTCCGGACATTCCAGTTGAAAGTCCAAGGGGACAATTTAGAGACTATCCTACTCCAGAAAACAAAAGCATACTTCCATCTTTTGAATGGCCTGGAGAGAATCCTCCTGCAGAAGATTAATCTACTTCATTAGGCCAAACAAATGGGGGGATGCCCCGTCCTTTACCGCATCGTGAACAAACATTCCACGTTCCGGTTTCAGTAGGTTGGAAATTGTGACCTATGAGAATGCATTTTATCTTCTTTGAAAGGAGTAATAGGTTGATTTTTTTCATAGTTTTTATTTTTACAAACAAAGCCTTTCTTGATCATTAAAAAAAAGACGTTTATAAACGAATAAACGATAACAGACGAAATACACGATATCAGTATGCGTGGTACAAGCAATATTAGCAAGCAGATCGAGAATCCCTCCATCTCCACTAATTAAACATAAGCGCTTGGTAATAAACACATTATCAGGCGCTTAAGTTCTTTGTATTTGGATCATCTTAATCTTTGAAAGACTTCTATGAAAAAACACCTTTTGTCGGCTATAGCCCTATTAACCGTTTTAAGTGCAGCAGCCCAGGATGCTGCCACATTTCGTAAATGGGGAGAAGAATCCCTGCATACCATTGATTCCACTTTCCGTAAAAACAGTTTCAAATATATGTTTGATGAAAATCTGGATGGGTATGTAACATACGCCTGGCCAATGGGTATTCAGCTGAAAGCGCTAATTTATGCCAGTAAAATGGATTCAAAATATTTGGCAAGAACGGAAGCGCTTGCTTCGGAATTTCATTCTAACTTTTGGTGCGGGTATAGCACCTACAGCAACTTTTATGCATATAATGCTGTCTGTAAAGGCAATAACGACCGATATTACGATGATAATGCCTGGATAGCTAAGGATATGATGGATCTTTACGATCTGACAAAAAAGAGTGCCTACCTGGATAGAGCCAAAAACATCCTGAAATTTTGCATGAGTGGAGAATGTCCATCCGGAGGAATACGTTTTCACGAATCCCATAGCGTACCCACCAATGAGAACTTTGACAAATCCGCCACATGCGCTACAGCACCTACTACCTGTGCCTGTTTAC